>Ga0315533_1000027_pt1 | contig 159200 bp, 159 predicted proteins | sample SalMarSW160130MG_FD_203081 | JGI IMG/M metagenome (GOLD analysis project Ga0315533, IMG submission 203081) | Salt marsh sediment microbial communities from the Plum Island Ecosystem LTER, Massachusetts, United States - Salt Marsh Sediment SW1601-30 ...
GGACGGATAGGACTTAAATCCAACATCTCGAATAACAATTTAGGAGAGCCAGTCTCTTTCATGTTCCATCTTGATGAAGATTGGTTCTCCAAATAAACCTTAACTAATTATTTAATTCGCCCGCGCGAGAGTCTTGTACAACAAGTACAAGGTGAAAGATACTACATCTCAACTCAACGCCATACTCTCCTACCCCATCGACATCTACATCGTCCACCCAGACACAATTAGAGTAGCAGCCGAATACGCCAGAGACTACGGCATCACACCCTACGACGGAATCCACATCGCTCTCGCAGCTGAAAACAACATTACAGACATAATTTCAGCCGACAAAGAACTCGACAAAGTAGAGTTGATCAGAAGAATAGATCCAACAGAATTCAAGCACCAATAATACTAAATTCAAGAGTCTTTTTCTATCTGTTTGCCTTCTGGCATGATCACTTCCGCTGTTTCGGGGCTGATTCCTTGCCACTTGATTTTATAACCCAGAGCCTTCAGAACGTTTGATGAGTCTTTGGCTCCTTCTGTCTCGATAATTCTCGCAGCCTCAGGCAGGAGCAGTCGACCTGTTTGGCTCATCTGTTGTTCAAGTGTTTTCCCTATTTCTTCCAGTTTGTCTTTCTTCACAAGGCTGTTCGGTAACACCAAGTAGCCTTGTGGAGGCTTCTCGGTTAGTGCCGTTCTTACGGATTCGGTGGACACGCCGATTCTTGCGGCAAATTCTTCATAATTCACAACGGGCTCCACGAATGTTACTGGAAGGCTCCTGACAAACTGTGCTTGTTTCTCTTTAACATGCTGAAACGCTTCTTCCAAGTAACGGAGAATCGGAGGTAACGGAACCTTATTCCGATAATACACAATGTTCAGCTTCGCGTGTTTCTCTAGTTTCGCCAGTTTCTCACACGCCAGGGCTTCATCCACCGCTATAAGCATGTTCACTTCAATCTTCTTCAACTTCTCGACCTTCCGTCTCAGATACTCAGCCGTCCAAAACCCCACAACCTCCATAAACACCCTAACCCCTTCCCTCTCAAAAGAAAAATCTGGAATAATCACAAAGCGACCAGCCGGAACAGGCTCAGGCTCCCTCCTCAAAACCCAACCAGAATCCAAAGCCTCAAAACGCACAGCGAAATTCTGCTCAACAACACTGTCGTAGGAAACAGCTGAGGGCTCAGGCTTCCTTAGTATTCCGCCGTGCCTGCCGCTTTCAATTTTGAAATCGCATATCTCGTTCGTGTATTTCCAGAGGATCTTCGCCTCAACAGTCCACCCCGGATTAGCAATAACAGCTGGCAAAAGCTTCGCCAAGGCCGTTCCATACCTCCTAGTTAGCTTAAAAAGGCTGGCTGGCCCATCTATCTTCACCCAGAAACCGCCCCTCCTGTAAGCCTCATAAATCAAGCCCAATCTCTTTACCGTATAGAAAATTCTCTGCCAATTCCCAGAAGCCGTGAAGTCCAGCTCCGTCGAGTTAAACAGAAGCGTCTGAGTCAAGCTAACATTATAATCTTTAAGCAAAGACTGCGGAGACAACGGATTGAACTCCACCAGAACCAGTTCACTGTCCAAGTCAGCGTACAAAGCTTCCTCCACCATCTCAGCGGTCAACTTCATTTCCGAAGCGACAGACTCGACTATTCTAGTTCTTTGTTCAGGTGTGGTCGGCAACCCAAACCTTCCAGTCGCCTGAAAAAGCCTTCTCCTCAAATCCACCGGGTCAACTTTAACATTGCACTTGAACACGCTTCTTCTGTCAAGAAGAACGGACAAGCCTCTAACAAAACGGTAGTCATAACCCATGTTCTCAAGTTCACCGACAAACTCCTTCAGAACATTCTTCTTTTCGCCTATATGACGACTGTAGGCCTGAATAAGAAGGTTGGCAACCTCCAAGTTCTCACCGGAAAGCTTAGCGTATCGAGGCCAAATTCTACCGCTCCTCCTCCGCACCAAAAGAAGCTCACTAGGAAGCACACCTCATTCCCCCTTCCCCGTCTTTCTCTTTCGGCGCCGCCTACGGCTTATCCCCACTTCAACAGTCTCTTTAGACACGATTTCCACAAGCTTAGCCCTTTTGCCTTCCACTTTTCTGAGCAATCTCCCAAGCCTCTGAACATACTCCCTTGTGCTTCCAGTCCCGCTCAGGACAAAACCCACAGAAGCATCTGGAACATCAACACCCTCGTCGAGAACCTGAGAAGTAACAATAGCCTTGTACTCGCCGCTCCTGAAATTCCCCAAAGTCTTGCGACGTTCCTCCCTAGGCGTCTGATAAGTAACGGCTGGCACCAGAAACCTGCGGCTGATCCTGTACACGAGATCATTATGCAACGTGAAAATCAAAATCTTCTTGTTCCCGTAGGCTTGAAGCATCTTCGCCAACGTGTCCAGCTTAGCTTCAGAATTCAAGGCAATCTTCAACGCGCGGTTTCTAGCCAGAAGCGCCTTTCGCGCATTGCGGTCTCTCCCCGTCCTCATAATAAACCTGTGAAAATCCTCAACGCTCTTCAGAACAATTCCTTTCACTCTCAAGTAACGCCTGAAGACGCTCATCTCTCTATCGTAAACACGCTGCTCCTCAGGGGTCAATTCAACATAGATCTTCTCGTGGTCGTAAGACGAAAGATGTTTCCCGGCTAGTTCTTCAACTTCCATCGTGTGAACTAGATCACCCACAAGGCGTGGAAGCAGCACGTGTCTTCCATCAGCTCTCTCATACGTAGCGGTTAAACCCAAACGATAAGGAGCAACATACATCTCAGCGATCTGCATGTAGCTCGGAGAAGCCAAATGATGGACCTCATCAAAAACCAAAAACATAAACCTGTTACCCAACACTTCAGCCTTCAAATAAGCCGAATCATACGTGGAAACAGTCACCATCTTCACCACGTTTTCGCCTCCACCAACAGCCCCAGCCTCCACATTAAGATAATCCGCAACCCTCCTCCTCCACTGATCCACAAGATCCAGCGTCGGAACCACAATCAAAGTCTGTGCCCTCAACAGGCTAATCGCCTTCAACGCAATGTAGGTCTTACCAGCCGCCGTCGGCAAAACAACAAACCCCCTAAAACCAGCGCGGCGCCACCTATCCAGACCTTTCCGCTGATAAGAACGCAACTCAACAGAACACTTCATACCTTCAACAGGAGGAAAATCAGGAACCTCATCTCGATACGGAACCCCGCTCTCCTCCAAGTAAGTCAACACATCTCTGTAATGCATAGCCTTAGCCCTGTAACACCCAACCCTAGGATCCCACTTGCCATAGGGAGTTCCAACTTCCCCACGTAACAGAAGAGTACCCTTGTCAAACCGTAAACGAATCACAAACAACCACGCTTCATCTTTCCTCGCACAAACCTTAAACCTCTTTCCATTCGCTCCACCAGCCATCACTTTAGACTAAAGTTCAAAGCTTTTCAACAACTCGTCAATGTCTTTTCCGTTGTTCTCGCCGGAATATCCACCTTCCAAAACAAAAAACGTATGCTTCCTTAATGACGCTATCTTTTTTCCTATCCCATTGAAGCCTAGTTCGGTCAAACCCAGAGAGGCTAAGTCTCCAGCGTGAGCGTCAAATCCAGCTGAAACTGCAACAACCTCAAACTTATCAAGGTCAACTTTGCTTAAGGCTTCATCCAAAGTCTTCAAGTAAACCTCATCTCCACAATCACCGCTCAAAGGAAAATTTAAGCAATTACCCTCAGAACTGTAGCCCGTACCAGGATAGTGCGGGTACCGGTGCAACCCAACATACGTTACCGTTTCGTCTCCATAGAAAATCTCCTGCGTACCATTCCCATGATGGCCATCTATGTCCAAAATCAAAGCTGGCTTACCTAGGTACTTCACAGCTATTGCTATGTTATTCAGATAACAGAATCCCCTAGTCCTAACCCCTGAAGCTAAGCCCCTTCTTCCAGCATGGTGACCCGGAGGCCTCATCAAAGAAAAACCAGCAACTTTGGCCGCTAAAATTGCTCCTCCAGCCGCAAGCCTCGCATACTCATAAATATTCTCATAAGCCGGAGTATCCGCATCTTCCACAAAGCCATCCTTAAGCCTCCGAAAATAATCAGCACTATGCACTCTACGTATGTCGTTTTCTGACGCTGGTTCAGGCGTTAAAAACTCGTAACCCTTCTCCTTCAAAATCTCATAAGCCCTTCTAACCCTTTCAGCACCTTCTATGTGCCAAGACCCATACTCTAAGCATTTCTCTGAGAAAACTATCTTCATATCAGTTCCCAAAAACCCTTATTAAACAAGGAATATAGCGTTTTGCCCTTGCTAGGTGATTTCAAGTTAAAATATAACGTCAACCCTAAAAGACTCAGATAACTTGCAAAAGATGGAGAAAAACCTTAATGGATTCCCAAAACCCCCTCGCCGAGTTCCGCCTAGAATGCCAAAACAGCTTAGCAGACGCACTCAAACTTTTTCCTAAAAAACAAGTTGCACGCTTATCATTAGAGAAGCCGCCTAATCCAGAGTTCGGTCAACTAGCTTCTTCACTATGTTTTGAGCTTGCCAAACAACTAGGCAAAAAACCCCTCGCATTAGCTAAACGCTTAGTTGAAACCCTAGACAAGTCAAAGTTTTCCTTAATTGAGCAGGTTACAGCCGCTGGAGGAGGCTACGTAAACTTCCATGTAGACTTTGCGAAGTTTTCAGCCTTAACCATTGATTCCGTTAGACATTTTGACACAGAATATGGCTTCGTCAAAACCGATAACCCCCTAAAAATTATTGTTGAACACACAAGTGCAAACCCGCTTCATCCAATACACATTGGACAAGCCAGAAACCCCATGCTTGGGGACGCCATAGCGCGAACACTTAAATCAAGAGGACACAACGTGTACCGCCATTATTACATAGATGATGTGGGTCGCCAATCAGCAGTATTAGCCTACGGATACGAAAAGCTTGGCAGACCCAAACCAGAAGGAAAACCAGACCACTTCTTCGGAAAAATATACACAGCAACAAGTTGCCTTGTCGAGATTAATCGTTTGAAAAAGGAACTTGAACGAGCAAAAGCAGTTTCAGCAACAGAAGAAATTATGAAACTGAACAGGGAACTGGATGATTGGGTATCTATAGCTGCTGAGCTTAAAGAAAAGTACCGAGAGCTTTTTGAAGCACTTCTAGAGAAAATAGGCAAAGACAAAGACCCTGAAACAACAATTAACGAATTAAATAAAGCATACGAACGCGGAGACGAGCACGCTAAGCAACTAATAAGAGAAGTCAGTGAACTCTGCTTACAAGGTTTCAAGGAAACCCTAAGCTGCGCAGAAGTATTCTATGACTCATGGGACTGGGAAAGCGAAATAGTATGGAGCAACCGAGTGCAAACCGTTCTGGAAAAACTGAAGAGAACACCATACGTTTCCGCTCCATGCGGAGTTTTAGAATTCGACGCAGAAAAAGCAACTCAAGAACTCAAGCTAAAGAAAGAACTCAATTTAAGAGAATCTTATGAAGTTCCCTCCCTAACACTTGTCCGTGCAGACGGCACCACGCTTTACCCCACACGAGACATCGCCTACACCTTGTGGAAATTTGAAAGAGCCGGAAAAATCATTAATGTAATTGGGATGGAACAAAAGCTAGCTCAACTCCAATTGAAAATAGCCCTACACGCCTTAGGCTATAACAATTACGCAGACAACCTAATTCACTTCGCCTACAACCTCGTAAATCTTCCAGGCTACAAAATGTCAAGCCGGACTGGACGCTACATCACATTCGACGAAGTCATGGACGAAGCAGTAAAACGAGCATACGAAGAAGTTTCGAAGCGTTCCCCACAACTATCAGAAAAGCAAAAACAGAAAATTGCAAACTTCGTCGGCATGGGTGCAGTACGATACGCCCTCGTAGAAGTTGACCCCTCCAAACCCGTCCTGTTCACATGGGACAGAGTACTAAACTTCGAAACAAACAGCGCACCCTACATCCAATACTCCCATGCAAGAGCATGTAGCATCCTAAGAAAAGCCCAAAGAAAACCAGAAAAACCAGCATACAACCTACTAAAAGAAAAATTGGAGCATGAAATAATCCTAGCCATATCAAGTTTCACAGACATCTTCATCGAAGCCGCAGAACTTCTCAAGCCCAACCTAATCGCTGACTTCGCCAACGTTTTAGCCGACAAATTCAACACATTCTACAATGCCCTGCCAGTCATAAAAGCCCAGCCGCAAGAACTCAGCGACGCAAGACTCGCCTTAGTTGACGCTGTAAGAATAGTGCTGAGAAACGCGCTCAACCTAATCGGCATAGTGGCACCTGAACAAATGTAAGGTTATGGAGCAGCCTCAACTATTGCGACTGCCGTGCTTGTTCCAATCCTGTTCGCTCCAGCCTTTATCATAGCCACTGCATCAGCGTACGTTCTTATGCCACCCGCTGCCTTAACACCAAAATCACTGCCCACAGTCTCCCGCATCAACCTAACATCTTCAACAGATGCTCCCTTCCCAAAAAACCCAGTTGAAGTTTTCACAAAATCTGCTCCAGCCTCTTTAACAAGCCTGCAAGCAATTACTTTCTCCTCTTTTGTTAAACAAGCTGTTTCAATAATAACTTTGACAACTATTTCGTTTGACAACCGTTTAACATCAACAACAGCCGCAACATCCCGCTTCACAACTTCGTAATCACCCGATTTCAACGCACTCAAATTAATAACCATATCCAGTTCCTCTGCTCCGTTTTCCACGGCTTTAACAGCCTCCAAAGCCTTTATCTCCGAAAGCGTAACCCCAAATGGAAATCCTATCGTTGAGCAAACCCTAACTTTTGAGCCTTCCAAAAGTGTTGCAGCCAACTTCACATAAACTGGATTAACACACACGCATCCAAAACCATACTCCACAGCTTCTTTACACAATTTTTCAACATCGCCTTTGGTTGCCGTAGCCTTAACATTCGTAGAATCTGTAATCCTTGCCAGTTCTTCCTTTGAAACAGCCAATTCCCCACCTCTTAACGCTTACACTAAAGTTACAGTCTTATTATTCGTTTCTGCTACACATCTGCCCTAACGAATTTCCTGATTTTCTCTGCTAATAGTTCAGGCTCTTCCACTGCTTCTCCATCCCACAACAAGTATGGGAGCGCCCAAGCATTCGTGAAGCTTAAGGCTTGTATTCCCGATCTGCTCATCATCCTAGAGAGCGCGCTAGTGGGAAAGATCGATTTTTCTCATTATCTAAAAATACTGGTACCACAGAATGTTCACTTCACCCTTGAAATGCGCCCAAGAGAAAATGCGAAGTCTGAAAATACTGAAAGACATGCTTGGGAATCTCGGTTGGAAAATCTCTGCTTCTACATAACTTTAGATGCTGTAAAGGTTCAGCAGGTTGGCATAAGGACTACAAACCTAACAATAATAAAAGCAAAAATGCAAAAAAACGAACGAGCTGCATGAAAAGATAATGTTGCAGCTAAGGGAAATTAGACATGAGTGAAAAGTCGTAGCGAGAAATTATTGCTCTGGCATTTAGAGAACATGAAGGAAATCACTTGAATATCCAAGTCCAACTGGCACTTTACAGTGGCTGATGTTTAAGTTGAATTGGTCACATTCCATTCTAGCGTATTTTATTCTCTACTTGCAAGTATCACAATATAGTCGGCTGTGTCAGCACACATGTCAGCAGCATGTTCAATAAATTCAACTAAATCGTCAAATATTACCATGGTGCCACTGTTCATCTGATCTCCATATTTAACGAATAAAGATTTGGTTTCAAGGTATTCTTCGTCGATTTCACCTTCAATTTGTTCGACTTTTTTGGCTCCTTTTACGGCTGCTGCTGAATCTACAGCAATTTTTTCAATACTCCCCCGAAGAGCCTGAGCACATTCCACGAGGGTGGAAACCATGTGGACGGTTTTTTCCCACAGTTCTTTCGGGATTTCGGCATCCACAAGCATTTTCGCGCATCTCGCCGCATCCTTTACATGATCTGCAAGTGTATCAAGCCGCTTCACAAGATGCATCAAGTCTTCACGGTATTCCGCAAATAAGGCTGCGCCCTTCGATAGCTCTCTAAACACTTCTGTTCGCAGTTTGTCAACTTCTTTTTCTGTTTTAAAGATGTTGTCAACGTGTCGCATTGCTTCTTTTTTCTTTGCTTTTGACATGTTTTGTACTGCGTCGTGAAGTAAGGTGACTGTGTCTAGGGCTTTTGTTATTTGTTTTTGAGCTAAATCCAACGCTTTTGTTCTTCTTCGTCTTTCAAACCATGTGTAGCTTTTCTTTTCCAAGCTTTTCATCTCCGTTCTTATATTATTTTCATGGAATGCTTAATAACACTTTGCAGATTGTAATGTAAGCTCTCCAATTAAGTTACTATGTTTTCTGCTTTGCTCTAACCAGTTGGGTGGATTTCCAATTAATCTTCATGGTGACGGGGTCTATCGCTACTCCATAATCTTTTTTAGCCGCCTCCAAGGGAACAAGTCCATTTAACACATCGTGAAGCACACGTTTTGGTTCTCTTTCCATCGGATTTCCATAACCTCCCCCACCCGGTGTTCTTACAACGAAAATGTCGCCTTTCTCAATTTTGACTGTGCATTTGGACTTTAGCTTTATTCGCTTTCCGTTCGGCTTTATGATGTAGTATTCACCTTTGGCTCCGTTTTTTCCTCCGTATAATCCCCATGGCGATATCTTTGTTCTCTCGGCAAGCACGGAAAGAGTAGCTGAAGAAGCCAGCAACATCCAACTTCTTTCTAAGCCCACTCCGCCTCTCCACTTTCCTGGGCCTCCGCTGTTTTCGCGTAATTCATATTTAAGAAAGCGTATCGGATAGACGGTTTCTATTGCCTCGATAGGTGTATTCATCGTGTTTGTCATATGCGTGTGTATTGCATCTACCCCGTCTATTCCATTTCTACCTCCGAACCCTCCAGCTGTTGTTTCGTAAAAGGTCCAATGTTTCCGGTTTTCTGGGTTTATTCCGCCCACCGCAATGTTGTTCATTGTTCCCTGGCATGCTGCGCAAACTTTTTCTGGAAGTATTTGGGCAAAGGCTTTTAGCAGTACGTCCACGTTTCTTTGAGAAGTTTCCACGTTGCCTCCAGCTACTGGTGCTGGTGGAGTAGGGTTCATTAATGTTCCTTCGGGTACGTGGATTTCTACTGGTCTGTAGCATCCGTCGTTCATTGGTATGGTCGGATCTGTCAAACATCTTAGAGTATAGTGTACTCCAGATAAGGTTACGCCCAGAACAGCGTTGACTGGACCGTCTACTTGCTTGTCGGTTCCCGTGTAGTCAATGATCACCTGGTTTTTCTTGATGGTTACTTTGACTTTCATCTTGACTTTCTTGTTGCTTGTTCCCGTGTTTTCAAGGTAGTCTTCCGCTGAAAAGCTTCCCTTAGGCATTTTACTTATCTCAATTCGCATTCGCCGTTCAGAATAATTCATAATTTCTTCCATGGCTCTATGCAAAGTTTCCACGCCATATCTATCAACGAGTTCTAGAACACGTTTTTTGCCGAGGAGATTCGCAGCCATTTGCGCCCTTAAATCGCCTAATCTGATTTCAGGCGTCCTGATATTGCTTAGAAGTATGCTTGCGATTTCCTTGTCAATGCTTGTCCTTTTAACGAACTTCACTGGCGGAATGATAATACCTTCTTGGTATATTTCGGTGGAGTCTCCAGCCATGCTTCTAGGAGCCTTTCCGCCAACATCTGAATGATGAGCTTTATTCGCTGAATACGCGACAATTTTGTGTTCATGGAAAATTGGGCAGATTAGGGTTAAGTCTGGCAGGTGGGTTCCGCTGATGTATGGATCGTTGAACAGTATCATGTCACCGTTTCCAAGTTTTCCTCTAAACTTCTCTAGACCTTTTTGGGCGGCTAGTTGCATTGAACCTAAGTGAACTGGGATGTGTTCTGCTTGCGCTGCCAAACGTTTTTTGTGGTCGAAGAGGGTGCATGAAAAGTCCATTCGCTCCTTAATGTTAGGCGAGTATGCTGAGTTTCGAAGAACTATTCCCATTTCTTCTGCTGCATAGGTCAAAGCTCCCTTTATGACCTCAACCGTTATCGAATCTAATGACAATTCTAATTCCCTCCATTCCCAATTGAAAGTACAACGTTGCCAAATCTATCCACAGAAGCAGTCCAACATGGATAAACAACCGTTGTAGCATCGTATTGCTCAATAACTGCTGGACCGTTAATCACGTTTCCAGCTTTCAGTCTTTCCCACCTATAAACTGAAGTTTCAACGTAACAGTTATCCTGCTCAAAAAAGACTTTTCGTTTTGCAATTACCGCCTCTTCTAGTGGCTTTTTTCTATATAGAGGCTTCTCCTTAAGTTTTGGTTTTTCAACAAGGCCAACTGCAACGAGCTTAACATTCACTAATTCCACTGGTTCACTCTTCACTGCGTAACCATAAACTGCTTGATGCTCTTTATGGAAGTTTTCAACTGTTTGATGAAGAACTTTTTCGGTAAATGGCTTAGATGTTGGAATTGTTAGTTCATAGCTCTGGCCAAAATATCTCAAATCCATCTGACGGATGAAATGCATGTTCACTTTTGGAACACGTTGCTCTTCCAGTAATTTGGCTCCTCGAAGCTCTAGCGTTTGAAAAACGGCTTCAACCTCATCGGTTAACTTCATAACTGCCTTTACAAGGTTGTTTCTGAAATCAGCGGCTAATAATCCGTGAGCAGAGAACAAACCTGGATTATGGGGAACAATTATTTTTGTAATTTTCAGCTCTTCGGCTAGTGCGCAACTGTGCATTTGGCCGGCTCCGCCAAAACACATTAAAACGAAATCTCTTGGGTCGTGGCCTCGCTCTACGGACACAATTCTCAGAATTTTCGCCATGGCTGAGTTCGCGATTTTGATTATGCCAGATGCTGCTTCAGTCAATTCTAACTGGATTTTTCTGCAAATCTCCTTTGAAATAGCTTTTTCTGAAAGTTTTGGATAGATTTTCATTTTGCCTCCGAGCATGTATTTGAGGTTAAGTCTTCCGAGCACAATGTTGGCGTCTGTTATAGTTGGTTGTTTTCCGCCTTTACCATAGCATGCTGGACCCGGTTCTGCGCCTGCACTGATGGGGCCGACTCTTAGTGCTTTGCCTTGATCTACCCAGGCGATTGTTCCTCCGCCGGCGCTGCATTCAGCTAAATCGATGAATGGGTATCTTACTGGGTAGCCGCTTCCTTTCACTACTCTTCCGCTGTGGACTTTTCCGGCGACTTCGTATTCGCTTACAACTTCTGGTGTTGCTTCTTTTATGGCTCCGGCTTTGGCTGTGGTTCCGCCCATGTCAAAACTTAAGATGTTCTCTATTCCAAGTGCCTTTCCATAAAAGGCTGAGGCTATGACTCCTGCTGCTGGACCTGATTCAACCATGCTCACAGGCTTTTTTGAAACAACGGTTTTTGTGGCTATTCCTCCGTCTGATTGCATTATGCATAATGGAGCCTTCACCCGTAGTTTTCTGATTTTTCTTTTCAAATCATCGAGGTAACTGGATACTATGGGCATCAAAACTGCATTAACGACCGCTGTGCTTGTTCGTTCATATTCTCTATATTCTGGCGCGATTTCCGATGAAAGAGAAACGTAAGTTTTCGGCAACGATTTGTTTAGTATTTTTCCGATTTCGCGTTCGTGTTTTTGATTTATGTAAGAGAAAAGTAGAGCAACCGCGACAGACCTGACATTTTCGTTTTCTAGTTGTTTCGCCAAACTTTCTAGTTGATTCTTGTTGAGCGGTGTCAGAATTTCACCTTTTGGTCCTGTGCGTTCTTCAACTTCAAAGCGGAGTCTTCGTGGAATCAATGTTCGTGGTTTTTGTATGAAAAGATTGTAGAGTTCGTGGCGGCGTTGTCTGCCGATTTCAATTACGTCACGGAAACCCTTCGTTGCTACGAGCGCTGTTTTCGGTAATTCTAGGTTTAGTTGACCTAGCAAGGCGTTCGTAGCGATAGTTGTGGCGTGAACAATAACTGAAACGTCTGTGTTGTTTGTTTTTCTTAGAAATTCTTGGAAAGCTTTGATGACAGCTTTTGCTGGTTCCCTTGGGGTTGAAGGCACCTTTATGTTTAATATTTTTCCGTTTTTCTCATTTAGCGCAACCAAATCCGTGAAGGTTCCGCCAATGTCTATGGCTACTCGATACTTCGTCAATTGCTAACACGCTACACAACCGTTTTCACGTTTTTACGTATTTACGCATGTCTTCTAAGGCTGCTGATGGAACTGGCAAATCTTTCATTGTAAGTAAGCCTGCTGGAGCACTGATTACTTTTGGGATTGAATTAACAATCATCGCTATTGTGCCTTTGTCGCCGTGAACGCATGGCTGAATCCTCTGCTTAACATTTGGAACACCTTCAATTGTTACAGCGTCATATTCTTCTTCAGCACCAATGTATGCTTGGATATCTAAAAAAATGGCTTCTTTATTCTTCATTATCCCTTTTGCTCTCTGTCTCAAACCAGCAACTTCTCCAGCTCTAACTTTTATACCTGCGCTTTCAACTGGTTTTTTGGCAATTACTGGCTCGACGCTTTCAGCCATTATTTTGTCAAGATTCCATTTTAAAGCATCAGCAATCATCACAATAGACTGTTTGAGTCCCACATGCCCAGTAATTTGTCTGCTTTCAATTCTCCTTTTGAATTCTTCAACCGTCAAACCAGCACCTATTTTCTTCTGGAATGGTAAACGTCTTGTGGCGGCGTTCATAACTCTTACAGCCTTAATTTTTTCGATTTTTTGGCAAACTGCAGTAAGTGTGATTACAAGAGTGTCCATTAAGAAGCCTGGGTTTATGCCTGTTCCTAAAACTGTTACATTGTGTTTTTTGGCAAGCACGTCAAGCTCAGTTGCAAGTTTAGGTTCAGTAAGATATGGATACGAGAGTTCTTCACATGTGGATACAACGTTAACGCCGTGTTTCACGATTGAGGCTATCTGCGGATAAGTGTCTTTAAGAAAGGTTGAAGTTGCATGAACAGCAATGTCCGCTTTAACCTTTGAAAGTGCAGAGTCAATGTTGTCTGAAACTTTTACTCCGAGTTTTCTGTTTGAGCCTAAGACTTCACCTAAATCTTTGCCAACTTTATCTTTAGCTATGTCAATCGCGCCGACTATGCTTACTCCTTCTTTTTCCAATAGGAAATTCGCAATTATACTGCCAATGGCGCCTATTCCATATAAGGCAACCTTCACTTTTCTCATTCTAACTCTTTCCTTCAACTTACATCCCTATTGTATTTGACTCTATTAAAACATCTTTTGGGCTGTTGCTTGTAAACACGAAAAACGATGATGACAAATACAAAAAAAGCTATAGCTTGCATGAGCATAGATTCATGTATATCTTGAGGTAGGTGAAAAAGTTGGCTGCTAAACGATTACTTGTCGTATATTACACTGGAACTGGTAATACCAAAAGGATGGCTGAGGAGATCGGCAAAGGAGCTGAACAGTTAGGAGTTAATGTGCAGGTAAAAAGCGTTGAGGAATGTGAGCTTAGCGACTTGGCTGAAGCTGACGGAATCGTGATGGGGTCTCCCACTTATTTCAGCAATGTAGCATGGCAGGTGAAGAAGCTTATCGACGAGTCAATAACCCTCTACAGAAAGGAGCATCAACTGAGGGGCAAGATTGGTGGATGCTTTACATCTGCAGGAACACGTAGAGATGGCAAAGATTGCGTTAGGATGTTGGAGTTAACGCTTGGCTTCCATCATAAATTAAAGATGGTTGGCGGAATCATAAGGGCATCAGGTGACAAAGAGGAAGAAGTCAGCAAAATGTGTCAAGAATACGGAACGAAAATTGCCAAACAAATCCTCAGATAAGTACTACTCTTGCCCGCCTATTGCGAGAACGGAGGTTTCGAACTCACGAACCCATGCGGAACAGGTACCCTCAGAAATGGCTTTGAAATTGTTTGGGAAAACACTGAGATTGCATTTTTGGTTTTTCTGGTTTCCGAAGATGTTTTCAGATTTCAGTCGTGAAAAATAGAGAAAAGACTGTGTTTAGAAGATGTCTAGTGCTCTTGAGAGTACTTTTTCTCCTCTATATTCTGGTAGCAGAATTGGTGCTTTTCTGTCAGTTTCTACTCCTGCTTCTTTCAGCATTTTTTCGTATTTTGTTACGTGACCTAACGTTAGTTTGCCGATTTTAGCATTTTTGGCATGTTTTGCAGCGTTTATCCCTGCTCTTCTTCCGAACACTTGGAGTTCCATCCATGAGTTTCCGGCTAGCCTGTTTCTTCCGTGGAGGCCGCCTGTTACCTCTCCTGCTGCGAACAATCCCGGAACTACGGTTTCGGTTTTCAAGTTTATGATTATGCCTCCGTTCTGGTAGTGTAGTGTTGGGAAAACGAGGATTGGATCCACTTTCATGTCTATTTCTTGACGGTTGAACTGTCTGAACATGGCTGGGAAGTTCTTTTGTATGGCGCCTTCACCGTTTATTGCCTCTATCATGGGTGTGTCGAGCCAAACGCCTCTCATCCCCGCAGGTGTTATAATTCCGTTGTTTCTTTCGTAACATTCTCTAATGATTGTTGAGGCTTCTACGTCCCTGGGTTCTAGAGGGTTAACAAATAGTTCACCGTTTTTATTTACGGGTTGGGCTCCCATCCCTCTGAGTTTTTCGGTGCACAGCAGACCAACTATTGCTTCTGGATAAGCTGCACCTGTTGGGTGGTATTGAACTGAGTCTATGTCTCTTAGTTTAGCGCCTACTCGGTAAGCAAGGACAACTCCGTCGGCTGTTGCTCCGTAGTGGTTTGTTGTTGCGAAGCCTTGTATGTGTAGTCTTCCGAAGCCGCCAGTGGTTAAAATCGTTGATTTTGCTCTCACTATGTGATATTCACTTGTTTCCATGTTCCAGAGAACTGCTCCGGCGACCTGATCGTTGTCATCCATGGTGAGTTCTATTGCGGGTGAAAACTCTAGAATGGGTATTCCTATGTTTTGGGCTTCATCCATCAAGTTCCGCATTATTTCTAAGCCCGTGTAATCCTTGCAGAAATGCAACCTTTTCCGACACAGGGCTCCTCCGATCTTCTCAACCATGGAACCATCAGGCTCTCTATCAAACATGACTCCCAGCTCTTCGTGCCACTTTATTATCATAGGAGCCTCCATGACCATGGTTCTCACCATTTCACGGTCATTAACAAATCCCCCAGCTCCCAAGATGTCCAAGTAGTGCGTCATTGGCGTGTCTTCAGGTCTGTCAGCCGCTTGGATGCCGAACTGAGACATCTTTGAGTTAGCGTCTCCAAGCCTCAGCTTAGTTGCAATTAGCATGCTTTCAGAACTTGCTCCACTGTAATAAGCCCAAAGAGCAGCAGCTAACCCAGCTCCGCCACTGCCAATTATCAGGATGTCTACGTCATAGTCTATGCGAGATAAGTCTACGTCTTCAGGTTTCACTGCTGGATGCGCCTCAAGTATATCTGCAACCTCATGTGACACCGAATCACCCTTGTTCGGTCCGATTGTCAGAGGCCTTTTTCCTTCTGCCTTGTAGTCAGGATGATATTTCTGTAGCAGTTCTTGTCTTTCTTCAAGGGTTAGAAATCTGTAGGATTCAGCCATCACATGTTTCAGTCTTTCGTCTCTTGTCTTCTCCACGAGTTCTATGAATTTTTGCATGCTCTCCGTATAGCCTCTTACCATTTTTTCCATTATTCTATAATCTCCCTCTTTCTGTATTCTTCTTTCAGTTCTTCTAAACTCATTTTGACGAATCTGTCTATCTCCCCGTCGAATTTACCTTCTTCTACTTCCTTTATCCTCTCTTCAACATGCTTTGCCTTTGGCATGGTGTACTTTCCGTACAGTCTTCTCGCTAGTAGGGCCATGTTGTATGGTACGATTTCTGCTGGGCATCTCATTGCACATAAGCCGCACATGATGCAGTCAAATGATAGTTTAGCTACTTGTTCTATGTCTCCTCTGATGGCGGCTTGAACAAAATCCATGACTTCTAGGTCTTGTGGGCATGCCTTTGTGCAGGTGTTGCAGCTAACACATTTCGCGATTTCGGGGTAGTACTCCAGAAGCACGTTCGCTGACGGACTTAATTCTTTTATGTCATAGAGTGATTTCTCGGCGGGTGTGAACGGAAGCTGCACAAGACACATTCCGTCCTCTACAACCTTTTGACATGCGAGGTCCATCCTCAGTTTGTAGTCACCTTTTATTCTGTAAACTGTTGCGCAAGCCCCGCAGAAGCCTCCTCGACAACCACAGCCCCTTATGAATCTGTAACCTGCATACTCCATGGCTTCCATGATCGTTAAGCCTGTTGGAACCCTGTACTCTCGCCCCATTATGTATATTCGAACCTTATCCTTTTCCTCTTGTTTTCCTTCACTCATTTTTCACACCGAGCTCAAATAATCATGAGGAGATAGCACTTTTATCAGCCTTCTAATAAAGATTTTTAGCTTTAAGCAACGGTTTCGGATCAACATGATGTAAATCAAGGTCAACACCATAAAATTGTTTATCCAACCCAAAGGCTATTGCCATGAGCTGTGTGTAATACATTACTGGTATTTCTTTTAAGTCTCTGTGGAGTTTTCTTGCTTCTTTTTGTCTGAAATCCAAATTGAAAGTGCAAAGTGGACAACATGTGACGATGACTTCTGCGCCATTTCTTATCGGATAGATTAAGTTGTCGTAAGTTAGCTTTGCAACTATGTCTTTTCTATCAACCGTGTGATAACTGCCACAACACTGCGTTCTGTTTGGGTTATCAATAACCTCCGCGCCTAAGGCTTCCAAGATATCTTCTAAAACTGTTGGGTTTTCCGGGTCATCTATGCCTATTTCTCTCGGTCTCAAAACGAGGCAACCGTAATAAGGTGCCACTTTCAAACCTTTAAGCGGCTTTTTCACTTCTTTTGCTATTCTGTCATATCCTACCATGTCTCTTAGAACTTCAAGAAAGTCTAAAGCTTCTACTCCACCTTTGTAGCCTTCTTTAACTCCGCCTACAAATTCTTTTTCCCTTTCAAGAAAAGTGTTTATTTTTTCCATTTTTTCCGTGTCTTTCAAGAATAGGTTGACTTCTTTAAGCGTGTGATAGCACATGGAGCAAAATGTGATAACGCGGTTTTCGTTTTGCACAATTCCACTTTTGTTCATTTCTTGTACGTGTATGAGATTTCTTATTGGAGCCAAGTGCCGCATCAGATCGTCAGTTGCTAGATATGGAAAAACTCCACAGCAATTCCATTTCGGCAGTTCAACCAGTTCTATTCCCAATTTTTTGGCAACTGCTATGCCTGAAATCGCGTAGTTTCTGGCTGTTGTTTGGACAGCACAGCCCGGATAGTATGGTATGTTAACCATTTGTATGCCCTTCTAGGCTGTTGTTTTACGGAAATTACTGACTAAGGCAATTGGCGGAAGTATCTTTAATTCTTCTTTAGGGATTTCGTTAACGGAGATTTTGTCTTGGTCTCTTCTCAGCCTTATCTGTCTTAAAGCTTCCATGATTCTTGTTATGTTAATTTCTCTTGGGCATCTTGCATGACAAGCAAAGCAAGTGCTGCAAATCCAGAAGGTGTTTGATTCGAAAATTTTTTCTATATTGCCTACTTGAACAAGCCTGATTACCTGCGTTGGTGATAAATCCATAGCAAATCTTACCGGACATGAGCCACTGCATAAACCACACTGGTAACATGAAAGCACATCTTCCCCACTTATGCTTTTGATTTTTTCTGCAAGGTCCATCAGATGCCCTTCCTAGTGTTTAGGAAACTCATTAATCAAACATTTTAAACTTATCGTTCAAAAATCTCAGCTTCCAATAGAAAGATTATATAACACGGATTAACTCAACATCTTCTACCGCCAGCAAAATCTGCGAATTGATGGATGTGAACGTGTTTGGAATCTGCAGTACGCATCGGCGTTTACATTTGCCATTGCGGAGGTAACATCAGCGACACGGTGGATGTTGAAAAGGTTAAAGAAGCCATATCCAAGCTTGAAGGAGTAAAAATTGTTGAAACCGTGGATTATCTCTGCAGCACTCAGGGGCAAGGCAAGATTAAAAGCGGGATAAAGGAGTATGGGATTAACCGTGTTGTTGTTGCTTCCTGTTCTCCGCAATTACATTTGGCAACTTTTAGAAGAGCTGTTTCAGAAGCTGGTTTAAACCCGTATCTTCTTGAAATGGCGAACATACGTGAGCATTGCAGCTGGGTTCATGATAATGTAGATGAAGCCACAGCAAAAGCCACAGACATCATACGTGGCGCGGTTAACCGAGTGAAGTATCTGGAAGAACTGCATCCTATCAAGACCAAAGTGAAAAGAAAGGTTCTGGTCATTGGAGGGGGCATTACTGGCATTCAATCAGCACTTGAAATGGCAGATAAGGGCTATCAGGTGCATTTAGTGGAGCGTGATCCATGCATAGGTGGGCATATGGCTCAATTAAGCGAAACCTTTCCAACCCTTGACTGTTCATACTGCATTTTGGCACCGCGAATGGTAAGCGTGTCGCAGCATCCGAAAATTAAAATTTATACAATGGCTGAGCCTGTAGCTTTGAGCGGTGTTCCGGGAGACTACGTTGTCACAGTAAAGGTGAAACCCCGGTATGTGGATGTTGCCAAGTGTACAGGGTGCGACGATTGCACAGATGTGTGTCCAGTCGAAGTTCCAGATGAGTTCAATATGGGTTTGACGTGGCGTAAAGCCATCTATATCCCGTTTCCTCAAGGTGTTCCCAGAGCTTACGCTTTAGACATAGACAACTGTTTGGGGTTGGAACCCATTGCTTGTGGTAAATGTATTGAAGTTTGTGAACCTAAAGCCATAAACTATGATATGCAGCCTGAAGAAATCGAACTTAACGTTGGTGCAATAATTGTTGCCACTGGCTACGACCAGATAAGCCCAAACGATTTCGGCGAATACTCTTATGGAATGCATCCAGACATTGTTACTAATCTGCAGTTTGAACGCATAATGAATCTTGGTTTTCAAAAGCCGTCCGACGGAAAAACCCCCAGAAAAGTCGCTTTCATTCTATGTGTTGGAAGCCGCGCTCTTCAAGAAAGAGCGAAGGAATACTGTTGTAAAATAGGGTGTATGGTAGCTATTAAGCAAGCCATTCTGCTTAAGAAGGCAGTGCCAAACGTGGAACCTTGGATTTTCTATCAAGATGTACGAGCGGGTGGCAAGGGCTACGAAGAATTCTATGCTAGAGCCAGAGAACAAGGCACAAGATTTGTCAGAGGGTTAGCGGCTAAGGTTTTGCCAGCAAATGACGGATTGATCGTTAAAGCTGAGGACACAATTGCTGGAACACCAGTAGAAGAAAGATTCGACATGGTAGTTCTCAGCATGGGTATCACTCCAAGACCGGACACAGAAGATGTATCCAAGATCTTCGGCTTACACACAGGACCCGACGACTTCTTCATAGAAAAACACTACAAACTCAACCCTGTGGACAGTGTCAAAGAAGGAATTTTCGTTTGCGGATGCGCCTTAGGACCGAAAGACATTCGTGAGTCTATTGAGGAAGGTATGGCTGCAGCGTCAAGAGCTGCGACCTTTATAGGATTAGGCGAACTGGCTACATCACCCGAAGTGCCCATAATAGACCGTGCGAAATGTGACCTCTGCGGTGAATGCGTTGCCATCTGTCCAACGGCTGCAATAACAATAACAAATTCGACAATAACCGTTACACCAGTTGCATGCATAACTTGTGGGGCATGTGTTCCAGCATGTCCAAGGGAAGCCATAGACCAGAGTAATGTTACGGAAAAGCAACTGATTGCACAAATCCAAGGTGCCAGTGCTGGGGAGACAAAAGAACCGAAGATAATTGCATTTATTGAACGTAAAACGGCTTATGCCTCATTGGATTTGGCTGGAACCAGAAGATTGGGCTATGTGGCGAATATAAGACCGATAACGGTGCCCAGTTGCATGCGGATAGGCATAAAACATTTGATAAATGCGTTTGCTTATGGAGCTGATGGTGTGGTGTTCGTTGAGGGTGATGACAGTCCCTTTGCTGGGGAAAAACTGTTGAAACATGTTGGTAACCTCAAAAAGGAGTTGCGGGAATTTGAAGTTTCACCTCTTCGTTTGCAGTCGATGACGACGACGATACCGCAGTATGACAAGACCGTGAAGCTTTTCGAAACCGTCAGTGCGAGGATTTCACGCTTAGGCAAAATAACACCAGAAGAACGCGGTAAGGTGAAAGAGAAACTGAAAACCTAAAACACACGTGGAGACCTTTACGTTTGTAAACCTTTATATCTTTGGTGTTTCCTCTATCCCAAAAAGAAAAACTATATCAGCCGAGATGGAAAACATGAGCAGAAGTAGACTGGCAGCACCAGTCGTAAAGAGAAAGAAACTTGCAGAAGTTGAATGGAAGGTTATTGAAGATTTTTGTAAGGGATGCGGCTTCTGCATAGAATTCTGTCCAGTCGACGCTCTAGAAGAATCAGAAAAACTAAATGCAAAAGGAGTGCACCCTCCGAAACTAAAAAGTGAAGATGCGTGCATTGGTTGTGGTCTCTGCGAAAGGATATGCCCAGATTTTGCAATTTACTTAGAGAAAAAAGAAAGTTAAGGTGAGAAAGAGCAATGACCATGCATAGGGAAGTATTAACAGGAAAACATCTGATGCAGGGAGATGTTGCATGCGCGGAAGGCGCAATAGCTGCTGGGTGCAGATTCTTCGCGGGTTACCCCATCACACCAGCCACGGAAATAGCTGAGCGAATGGCTCGGAGGATGATTGAGGTCAGCGGAATGTTTGTTCAAATGGAAGACGAGCTAGCCTCCATGGCTGCAATAATCGGCGCAAGCTGGGCAGGAGCCAAAGCCATGACAGCCACCTCCGGACCAGGATTCAGCCTAATGCAAGAAAACATTGGTTTAGCAGTTATGACTGAAACGCCATGCGTTGTAGTAAACATTATGCGAGGTGCCCCGAGCACTGGTCAGCCAACTGAAGGAGCCCAACAAGATGTTATGCAGTCTAAATGGGGTTCCCATGGGGACTATGAGATAATTGCTTTAGCCCCAGCCTCTGTTCAAGAAATGTTCGACTTGACAATTGAATGTTTCAACTTTGCGGAAACTTATCGCGCTCCAACTTTTCTTTTGGCAGATGGCTTTACAGGACACTTATGGGAACGCGTTGTGATTCCGTCACCTGAAGAGATTAAAACTGTTGAACGTAAAAAACCCGTAGTTCTCCCAGACAAGTATCTCCCATTCAAACCAGATGAAGATTTGGTTCCTCCCATGGCATGTTTTGGCGAAGGCTATAGTGTTCATGTTACCGGTTTAACTCATGACGAGCTTGGTTACCCAAAAACCACCGATCCCAAGATACAACATGAGCTTGTGAATAGGCTTTGCGAAAAGATAAGGAAAAACTCTGACAAAATAATTAGGACTTACGAGTTTATGCTTGAAGACGCGGAAGTAGCGGTTGTCGCCTACGGTATTCCTTCAAGATCCTCATTGAGCGCTGTGAAAATGGCTCGGAAAGCTGGAATAAAAGCTGGACTGTTGAGGCTCATAACAGTTTGGCCTTTCCCAGAAAAAAAGGTTGAAGAGTTATCCAACAATGTGAAGGCGATAGTTGTTCCGGAAATGAATTGTGGACAAGTTGTGAGAGAAGTTGAAAGAGTAGCCAAAGAAACACCAGTGCATTTCTTATCTAAGATTGGCGGAGAACCGCATAGTCCCTCTGAAATCTTTGAAGTTATAAGGAGAGCTGCAAAAGCATGACTGTCATACAAGAATTTGAAAAGCATCCATTAGCTAAATATCTTCGGTTGGAAAGATTTCCACACATATGGTGTGAAGGCTGTGGAGACGGAATAATCCTCAACTGTTTTGTAAAGGCCCTTGACGATTTAGGCATGGACATGGACAAGTTTGTGGTTGTTTCAGGAATAGGATGTATGGGACGAGTTGCAGGCTATATAAAATGTGATTCTTTTCACACGACCCATGGTCGCCCCATAGCTTTGGCAACTGGAATAAAACTTGCAAATCCGAAATTAACAATCACTGTTATCAGTGGAGACGGAGACTTATTTGCGATCGGTGGAAACCACTTCATCCATGCTGCCAGACGAAATGTGGACATGACAGTGATATGCTCAAACAACTTCAACTATGGAATGACTGGTGGCCAGTTTGGACCAACAACTCCCTTAGATTCATACACAACAACAACGCCCTACGGCAACATTGAACACCCATTCAACCTTGTGCATTTAGCCGCTGCTGCAGGCGCAGTTTACGTGGCCAGATGGACTGCGCTGCATGTTAAAAGACTTACAGAATCCATTAAGAAAGCCCTGCAAAAGAAAGGTTTCAAATTTATCGAAGTTATTTCACCATGTCCAGAAATTTACGGAAGACGAAACAAGCTTGGAAAAGCTATTGACACAATGAGACAATATAGGCAAACATCAGAGATAAGGCATGGCTATGACCCCGCAAAGGCTGAAATCACAAGAGAAAAAATAATAGTTGGCGAATTCATCGACGTTGACAAGCCAACATATGGAGAACTACTTCAAAAACAGTTCATGAAGGTTCAACAAAGGTTGACTGGAGGCTAAAATTATGCGGGTGGAAATACGTATTGGCGGTTTTGGCGGACAAGGGATCATAAGAACTGGCTTGATTTTAGCCACAGCTTCATGCGTCTACGGAGATAAAAACGCCATCCAAACAGCATCGTACGGTCCAGAATCAAGAGGAGGCCGTTGCAGATCCGAAGTAATAATTTCTGATGAAGACATAGATTTTCCAAAGGTTGAGCATCCCGACATTCTGGTTGCCATGTCTCAGGAAGCATACCTACAATATGTTGACGACTTGAAAGAAAACGGCATACTTATAGTGGATCCAGACTTGGTTCCAAACCAAAGGGAGAACCTAAAAGTCAAGATGTACGAGGTTCCGGCAACAAAAATTGCTGAAGGACTTGGTAAAAAAATAGTTGCAAATGTTGTAATGATAGGAGCTTTTGCAGCAATAACAAACCTGCTTGGTTTAGAGCATTTGAAAGAATCGATAAGGCGTAATGTCCCAAAAGCCTTTACGAAATTAAACCTTACAGCCTTCGAAAAAGGTTACGAGTACGAGAAAACCCTTGCGAAAAGCTAGAGCTTCTTTAAACCTTCTGGGTTTGCACCTGCAACTGTACTAACTGCTCTAACGGATTTAGAAGCTTGGATTTCCTAACTCCCACATGGCGTAGTGGAGCTATTTTTTTAGCTTCATTGTAAATGTCTGACGCTATCTTTCCAAGAACCATTTCTTGGGCAAGCTGGTCCAATCTAAGTGTTGAAGCCTTCTCTCTAATAACTTTCTCCATTATGGCGCGCATGGCATGCTCCTGCGTTGTCTTAATCCTTGAAAGCGTAAAGGCACAAACAGCCACCAGTAGGTTGTATCCATCTTTCGTAGTGACATCGAATATCCCCTCAACTTTGGTTGTTCTTCTTCTGACTAGGCTTCGCAAATAGTCATGTGAGTATTCATGTCCCTTAAACATTGTGTGGGCAGTTTTACCGTCAACTTCGATTATTTGGAATCGCATTTTCAAATATTGGTGGGCAAAATCGTTTGTAACCTCATATAATGTGGAGTCAATTACTCTTCCAACTAGTTTTTCCGGTTCGGAGGCTGGCACCGCTCCTAACTCAATGTTTCCGAAGTATGATGGAGCCAGCACTGTGTACCATGATTTGCCGCGCCATTTATCCCTTACACGTTTTCTTCGAGACAAGTCTAGCCTCCAAATGTAGCTTGAAAATTCACATCATAGTATTAAAAGCTTTACCGTTTCGGCTCTATCTTTTCCATGTCACACATGTATTTCCTTAAGACTTCCGGGACAATAACAGAGTCGTCCTCTTGCTGATAATTCTCAAGTATTGCAACAATCGTTCTGCCAGTGGCTAAAGCCGTCGAATTTAAAGTATGCACAAACCCTTTTGGTGGTGCACCCTCTTTTTCCCTATACCTTATGTTCAGTCTTCTGGCTTGGTAATCTGTGCAGTTACTGCAGGAGATTATTTCTCGGTAGGCGTTTTGAGCAGGCATCCAAGCTTCTAAATCGTATTTTTTGGCGGCAACCGTTCCAATGTCGCCTGTGCAGACATTTACAACGCGGTAGGCTAGACCAAGTTTCTGAACAAGTTCTTCAGCGTTTTGTATGAGTTCTTCATGGATTCTCCAAGAGTTTTCAGGTTTGCAGAAAACAAACTGTTCAATCTTGTTAAACTGGTGTGTCCTGAAGATTCCACGTGTGTCTTTGCCGTGTGCCCCAGCTTCTTTTCTAAAGTTTGCACTCACTCCAACAAGTTTAAGCGGTAGATCTTTTGCTTTTAACACTTCATTCATGTACATTGCTGCCATCGGATGCTCCGAAGTCGCAATCAAGTATAGGTCTTCGTTTTCAACTTTATACAGGTCGCTTTCGAAATCACTTAGTGCCACAACGCCTTCATAGGGCTTGCGTCTCATGAGAAACGGCGGCTCTATAGGCGTGTAGCCTTTCTTGATCATTTCTTCTAGAGCGAAATTCATCAAAGCCATGTCAAGCAGAACGCTTTCTCTTTTCAGGTAGAAGAATCTGGATCCGGCGACTTTTCCAGCTCTTTCAATGTCTATTATGTCTAGGTTTAACCCCAAATCTATATGATTTTTGGCAGGAAAGCTGAACTTTGGTATTTCACCCCGTTTCCTTATTGGAACATTATCATGTTCATCTTTGCCCAGTGGAACTGATTCGTGCAAGAGGTTTGGAGTCTGCATGAGACAGTAATGCACTTTCTCTTCGTACGCATTTACTCGCTTTTCTAAAGTTGTGATTTCCTTGTCAATTTTTTTTGCCTTCGAGATTTTATCGCTGGCATCTTCTCCCTTCTTTTTTAATGTCGCAATGTCTGTCGTTATCAGTCTTCTTTCATGTCTAAGCTCATTCAATTTCGTTAGAAGTTGTCGCCATCTCTTATCATGCCTAATAAGCTGATCTAGCGTCCTCAGGTTTTCAGGATCTCCCCTCTTCTCTAGATTGTTCCTTACGCGTTCCGGACTTGTACGGATGAGTTTAATGTCCAGCATTTTATCACTTATTTTCTGCTTGTTTGTGGGTTAGCCTTCTAAGCTTACAATAAATTGTCTATTTAATCTTACGATTAAGCTCGCCAAAGAGTGGTTTTTCACTTGAGTTTTTTTGCTGTTTGAAGGGTTTTTTCAGCTATTGAGACGCAGAATAGTAGGTCGTCGATTGTGGCGATGAATGTTGGCATCTTCCTTTTACATCTTATGTGTGTGACAACTTTGTTTCCTTTACTCGTTGTTTCAATGGATAAACTAAGTGGTGCTTTGAAGTTGTCTGGCGAAACAGCTTTTGCAACGGCTTCCGCGTCTTTAGCGTCACTATACTCCAACGTGATTTCAGCTTCCATTTTTCTCGCCTTTCAGCTGTTTTCCAACAAGTTCATCAACAAGTTTTATGAAGGGGTTGATGTTCTTTATGGGGACTTGTGCTCCTGCTGCTATGTTGTGTCCTCCGCCTTTTCCCTGAAATTTTTCTGCAGCAACCTGCATAACTTGTCCAAGGTTAACTCCTTTGTGGGTTACCATATCTACTGTTCTTGCCGAAAACTTCGCTGTTTCTTCCTCTTTCACATTGGCGTACATAATCAACGGTTTTTCAGGATTTGGAAGACTTGATGAAAGAATAGATGAGATTGCCCCTACTATTTTATCTTCTAGGAAGTCTTCACCGTGAACAACATATATGTTTTCTAACTCTTCTATTCTTTCAGTTTTCTCCATAACCCATCCAAGATACTTGCCGAGTGTTCTTCTATATTCTCTCAACACCTTGTTTGCTTCTTCAAGGGCTGAGCCTCTGTCACCCATGCACACGGCTACGCCGAGACTTGGCTTATCCATGCGTCCAGTTCCATTAAGCAAAACAGAGAATTCCCTTGCGTCTCTAAGCGGGGTCCAAGGTTCCTCACGGTTTAAAATGTAAACGTGTCCAATAAGATTTGAAACCTCATAGTGTAACCCTTTCGACAACAAATAGTCTGCAAGGGCTGAGCACAACCTTTTCTTCTCCTCCTCAGAAAGATCCCTCAAAGCCCGCCACTTGTCGCCATGCTTCGGTTTGATGTCTAGACTTACTAGAAAGGCTAGGCTCTTGTCTTCTTCACCGCTTATGCCCGGGATAAACGGATTGGTTGTAGATGCCAATATTCTGTGAATCGGACGTGTTTCTCTGCCGAAAAATATCAGGTCTTTTTCAACAGTTAAAAGCCCCGTGCTTTTTGCGTCTTCAACTATTTTTTCGTTTAGCCCACCAAGCATTCGCTGGTCATATTTGTCTTGCATGTCTCCAAGGGCTCCAACCACAGCTATGGGTGCCGAGTCAATGTTAGCCTTATCCATGGCTTTAGCTGCAAAATAAGTAACGCCTGAGCCGCTAATGTCCCGTGCCCCATCTATCTCATGTAAATGCGGGTTCACATGCACAATATTGGCTGTTTTTTCTCCACTTACTTGGTGGTGATCCAGAATGACGATTTTAAACTCCGAGAGCTTCTCATTTAACAAGTCAATGTAACCGCTTCCCAAGTCTGTGAAAACTATCAGTTGCGGCTTTTCTGACAGGGTTTCCTCTATAGCCTTGTCGTTAATCCACTGAGTTATCCTGATGCGGAATCTTGCGTCAAGCCTAAACAAGGCTCTTCCAATGATTCCAGCAGCCGCAAGACCGTCAGCATCTAAATGCGAAAAAACGTGGATAACCCCGTTTTCCTTAACAGTTTCCAATATTGTTTTGGCAGCCTGTGAAGCTGAATCTAGGAAATCTGTGATTTGCTTCTCGTCTAAAGCCATAGACACCACGATTAGGCTAGAGAGTCTGTTTTATTTAAGAATGACTGTACGCTCTGATTTTTGCGCGCAAACAAAAAACGATAAACCCCGCTAAGTTTTTCAACATTGAAACCTATCATGCAGCTTACTAGACTATGATAGCTGTTTTCGCTTGGTACTTCCAATTAGGCGGCAAAATGCCTTTGCGTTTGTAATATCTTGAGAGCTTGTGGATTTTTGCTTCGACAACTTGGAGGGATCTTTTGTTGTGAATGTCTCTTTTGTTTTTTTCTATGTGTGGGGTGAGGCTTGCAGCCTTTTTCAGCAAATCTCCGAGGTCTTCGGGTATTGATGGTGCAAGCTCTGCCTCCTTAAGTATTTGCGTTATTGCTTTTCCAGTAAACGGCTTAACGAGTGGAATTGCATATTGGTCTCTTAGGATTGTTCCTATACGGCTTGGAGGATGTCCGTCTTTTGCGAGTTTAATGACTAGGGCTTCTACTTCTTCTGGCTGGTATTTGCACCAGCTTGGAGGGCGTTTGCTGGCTGGTCTTGTTGAATGGGATCTTCCTTTTTTCTTCTTTGGCATTGCTTGTCCCTTTTGAACTCTGTATGAGCGAGTGAAGACGGATATTTAAAATTATTGATTAGAATAATCACCTTGTGGTTTTTGCCACGGAGATTTCTTGTACCATTCGGCAAATGTTCTCATGGCTTTAGCCCTATGGGAATGCTTGTTTTTCTCCATGCTGGTCATTTCAGCAAATGTTTTTTGGCTGTTTGCTGGTTTGAATATGGGGTCAAAACCAAACGCTGATTCACGGGTTCCTCTTCTTTCCTCTTTTATTATTTCCCCGAGGGCTTCTCCTTTGAAGCATATTGGCGACTTTAACTCTGCTGAATAGTATGCTATTACTGAATGGAATCTAGCCTTTCTGTTTTCAGTGTTTTCCATAAGTTTCAGTAGTCCCTTGTTGCCTATGGTTTTATAAGCGTAAGCAGAGTATGGTCCCGGGAATCCGTTTAACGCGTCTATGAATAATCCTGCGTCTTCCACTATTAAGGGCAGATTGCATCGCTTAAATGCGTCCACAACACTTGTTTTTGCGATTTCTTCTAGGTTGTCGCTTTGGATCTCTAAGGCTTTGGCTCTAAGCATGCCTACTGCTATCTTGTACTCAGCCAAGACTTTGCGGGCTTCGTCAAATTTGTGGATGTTGTCTGTTGCGAAAAATATGGCTTTTGCTTTTAGTTGTAAATTCATTTTGCCTCACGACTTTCTGTCAGCGCCTTCAGCTGATACGGTGAAGTACTTTTTCCAGTTTATCTTTGTTATTTCTAGGATGTTGCCGTCTGGGTCTGTGAAGGTTGCTTGTTTTCCGCCCCAAGGTTCTTCGTGCAGTTCTTTGATGAACTTTGCCCCTTTATTCTTCAGTTCCCTGTAGACTTTTTCCGCGTCATCTACAAGAAACTCCACGGAAGGCGACGCTGTACTTACTTTTTGTCCTTCTTTAAGTTTTGGCGTTAATCCGATTTCCACTCCACCACATTCAAAGCCAACGTAACTTGAGTATTCATACTTCTTTTCTAGGCCCAATGTTTCTTCATAGAATTTTGCCGCTTTTTCTAGATTTGAAACATGAAAAGTTATGCTCCAAACAGTTTTTATCATTTATCAGTCACCTTTTCTTTCAGCAATGTAACGTCCCCTCTTCTCTATCTGCTTAATTTTATCTAAAACGTTTTTCGCAGTTTCAGAGCCCAACACCTTGGAATAGCCCTCAACCACAGAGTTAAAGCATTCTTTTGCGAATCGGAAATGTGTGCTTTGTAGAGCCCTTTTCATGAGGTGCAAATCAACTCCTCTGGCTTCCAGTTCTTTTGATTTTTCGCCGAGTCCGAAATCCACGAAGAAAATTTTTCCTTCAGAGTTGAGAATCATGTTTGATGTTGTTAAATCGCCGTGAATTATTCCGTTTTTATGAAGCCTACTTATTAATTCTCCAATTTTAAAGCATAAGTGCTGCCTTTCGCTTTTGGAAACTTCGCTCAACAACTGTTTTACTTGTTTCCCTTCTATGAACTCCATTATGATTGTGGCGTTTTTAACGTCAACCAGAAATATTGTGGGTGTGGGTACTCCAGTTTTCTTGGCTTTATGAATTAATTGCGGTTCATGAATTGTTCTATAGGTTTTAATCTGTTCATCCAGTTCTGACAACCGATATTTCTTTGGCAAACGCTTTTTCATAATCACCTTTCTACCGTGCCAATCTGCAAGATACAAACTAGCTTCTGCGCCCTTCTTAACTAAAAGTGGCTGTTTCATTTCACCCAAGGGACTTCAACCTCATCAAGCCGCCACCTCAACTTTACAAAGCTTTCCTCAATCGGTGTAACAACACCCTGCTTGTAGGCTAATACGCCTGTCCACGCAATCATGGCTCCGTTATCAACTGCAAATTCCTTTGGCATAACAGAAAACTCAGCGTCGTGCTCTTCAGCTATAGCCTTAATCATTGACTGCAGTCTTTTGTTGGCTGCCACTCCACCAGTCAACAACACTTCCTTTTTCTCTGTGTGTGCCAAAGCCCGTTCAGTCACCTCAGTAACCATGGAGAACACTGTTTCTTGAAGACTGTAGCATAAGTCCTCAAGCTTGTACTCTCCCTTTTTAAGTAAGTTAATAACGGCAGTCAATAATCCGCTGAAGGACATGTCCATACCCTTAACCGTGTAAGGCAGATGGATCAACTTCTTTCCATTGGCAGCAAGTTTCTCAACAACAGCCCCAAAAGGCTCACCGACCCTTTGATGCAGTCCAGCTTCTCTCGCAAAAACATCTAAACAGTTTCCAAGGGCAACATCTAAAGTCTCGCCGAAAACCCTGTAGCGACCAGAATCAAACGCTGAAACTATGGTGTTTCCCCCAGAAACATAGAGCGTAACCGGGTCCTCAGCCCCTGTTTTAAGTTTTCCTATTTCTATGTGCGCAACACAGTGGTTAACCCCCACGAGGGGGATGTCCAAGTAAGAAGCTAGGGCTCTCGCCACAGTTGCGCCTGTGCGGAGGCATGGACCGAGACCTGGACCTTGAGAGAATGCTATGATAGACGAATTCCTTGGTTTTATTCCTGCTTTTTGGAAGGCTTCTTCTAGGACTTTATTTGCCACTTTTGCGTGGTGTCTCGCTGCCTCTCGTGGATGTATTCCTCCTTCTGGCGGAATGTAGGCGCTTATAGTGTTTGCCAATATTTTTCCGTTGAATGTTGATATTCCGACGCTAAAGTCATCCGCTGTTGATTCGATTCCTAGACAGTAGGATTCGCTGGTTTTTTTTCGCTTCATTTTTGCTGCCCTTCAACATACACATTTTTATTCGTAAGCACACATATATTAACGTGCAAAGCTTGGAACTGATGGAAATGCCGAAACGCACTGAATTTGAACAAAAAGCCTTGCAATTCATAATAAACAACGGTTGTCAAGGTGTGTTGCAGTCGGAGCTATGGCGAAAACTGGGGGGGAGCAGTAGAGAAGGCTCAAGAATAGCTCTAAAGCTGGAGGGCAAGGGACTGATTCGCAGAGAAAAGGAACTCTGCAACGGAAGATGGACCTATAGGCTTTATCCCGAAAGGCTCCCAGCATCAATAGATTCTATATCAGACTGCCCATGTTTAATGTGCCCGGAAAGCTCAAGATGCGGCTCGGCAAGCAATATTTCACCGCAAAACTGCGAAAAACTGACAGAATGGCTTTTATTTCTAACCGAAAATGAATCCAGTGAATTAGGTGACAGCTAGTTTTGCCCAAAGCATGGGTACGAGAGCGGAAAAGAGATCATTACTACAAAAAGGCGAAAGAAGAGAAATATCGTTCTAGGGCAGCCTACAAACTGTTTCAAGCCGTGAAAAAGTATCATTTTATAGAAAACGGTAACGTCGTTGTTGATTTGGGTGCGGCACCAGGCGGTTGGGTTCAAGCAGCAAGAAAAATTGTGGGAACCAAAGGTTTTGTTTTAGGTGTTGACCTAAAATCTATTGAACCTTTCTCACAGCTTAATGTTCGAACGATGATAGGTGATATAACAGAAGAAGAGACACTTGAGCAAATATTGGAGTTCCTTCCAAGAAAGGCTGACGCTGTAATTTCGGATGCCTCGCCAAACATATCTGGAATATGGGAGGTGGACCATGCCCGCCAAATAGACCTAGCCCAACAAGCACTAAAAATAGCGTTAAAAACACTCAAGGCTTCCGGAAATTTTTTCGTAAAAGTTTTCGAAGGAGACATGCTTAACGATTTTATTAAAGAATTGAAGCAACATTTTGAGATTGTCAGAATAGTGAAACCGAAGGCAAGCCGACCTAAAAGCTCAGAATTATTCATTTTAGGAGTGCATTTAATACAAACAGCGTGCTGAAGCAGCAAAGATAAATTATGTTGTTCCCTAATAGACAAGATAAGGTGAACTGTTTGAAAGTTATCGCAGCAGATTCATCCGCCGCCATACTAGACCAAAAATTTGAGCCCCAGTCGATTGTTGCAGCTGCAGCGGTATTGGTCAACTCGCCTTACAGAGAGTTCAGCGCTTGTTTTGCTGAACCCATTTTTGCAGATGCAACAAAAGGGTATGAAGTCATAGTGCATGAAGCAGAGCTTTGTAGAGAACTTCTTGGAAAAGTAAAAGCGGATGTTGTTCATCTCGACATGTCTTTGGGTGCTCGTCCGCTTGAGCAGTTGTCTCCAATTCAGTTCTCTAACATAAGAGTTTCAAGCAAAGGAAGGCGTCATCTTCTAAAAATTTTGCCTAGGCTTCGGAAGATTGCTGGTGAAGTTAGGCAAAGATATGGAGTTGAAGTTTTAGCCATTGGCAAAGAAAGTGTTCCGGTGAGGATTGCAGAATTAACAGCGGGAGCGCATGCGATACTATATACGTGTGATAAAGCCCTGAAAGAGAACCAAACAGTTCTGCTTGGTTTGCCCTTAAAATGTCAACCTAGACCAGCTGAAAAAAGAATATATCTTCACTCGCTTATAGCGGCGGAGCACGACATCAGGGGTTATGCAGAAGACAAAAAAGAAATCTTGAAAAAAGTTAATATCACGGAAATGCTAAATCCAGTTGCAAGAGGCTTCCGAGCCTTAAAAATAACTCCAAGATCACGGAACTAAAAAGAGGTCCTATGGTTGGCATATAACTTTTGGAGAAATGCTCCCACAAAAATCAAAGGAATCCTAACAATTGCAGCGTTTTTCCTCTTATCCATAATCATAACAGTTGCGGGTGTTTTAACCCCGCTTAGCCATGAAGAAGCAAGTGAGATAGAAAAAGAACTTGAAGAAATTCAGGAAAACGTAAATGCACAGCTGATTTTTGGAAACAACTTCATGATATGCTTAGTAATGTTTGTGCCTATTGCAGGACCCATTTTTGGATCATACGTGCTGCATAATACAGGCATTGTAATTGCGGCAGCGAGCGTAGCTGAAGGTTTGCCCTCCCTCCTAGTTTTCGCTTTTCTTTTTGCATTTCCATTTACATGGCTGGAGTTTCTGGCGTATTCAATCGCTTTTGCTCAAAGCGTCTGGTTAACTTGGCGTATAATACAACATAAGGGTAAAAAGGAACTTGTAAACACTTGCGTACTGATCTCGATATGTGCAGTAATGCTACTAATAGCTGCAATCGTGGAGATGGCTATAATTTCATATTTCGGTGGTTTTGAGTGATTTTTCGTCTAACCTTTCCAGTTGATTTTTGTGATTTCTAGGCTTACATCTAGCGCTTTCGTGCTGTGTGTTATTTCGCCTAGGCTTACTATGTCAACTCCCTTTGACGCATAGGCAAGAATGTTCTCTGCAGTGATTCCGCCGCTTGCCTCAAGCAAAACCCTTCCAAAAAACCGTTCTTTTTTCAGTAGTTTAACAGCCTTTTCTGTTTGTTCCGGGGAAAAATTGTCCAGCATGATTATGTCTGCTCTAGCTCTTGCCGCAACTAAAACGTCTTTAACTTTTGTTACTTCAACCTCGATTTTTTTGCTGAATGAAGTATCTTTCCTTACTTTTTCTATCGCTTTTCCAATGCTCCCAGCAACTGCGATGTGGTTGTCCTTTATCAAAATCATGTCATCTAAATGAAGTCTATGCGTGTCGCCGCCGCCTACTAAAACAGCTTTTTTGTCAAAATAGAGGAGACCCGGCGCTACTTTTCGTGTGCATGCAACTCTAGTTTTAAGTTTGGCTTTCTGAATTTTCCCTATTAGCTTTCTTGTGGTTGTTGCTATGCCGCTCATGCGGGAGATGATATTTAGAAGTGTACGTTCAACCGAAAGCATTGTTCGAGTGTCTCCAGAGATTTTCATCAAAACGCTTTTCGCTTTGATTTTTTCTCCGTCTGGAACCAAAATTTTGGCTTTGAGTCCTAGGCTTTCCACTAATATTTCGGCTTCTTCCATTCCAGCTATGACTCCTGTCTCCTTTGATATTATCTCTGCTTCTGCAGTGCTATCTGCGGGAACAATTAATGCTGTGGTTATGTCGCCTTGTCCAATGTCTTCGGCTAAAATGTTTCGGAGTTTTTCTTCCAGAATCTTTCGTGGTAAGAACATACTTTCACCTTACGGTTGTCTAACTTAAAATGTTCGCTTTTATTTTAATATTTGAAGGCTTTTCTGCTGTTTCAATTATTGCTCTTACGGCGTTTTCTAAGCCGTTGTATTGCCTAACTTCTTTTTGGACTTGTTTGAGCTTTTCGGGAATTTCGCTTTCCAAGATTTGGTGGACACTTTCCAATAGTTTTTGTTTGTTTAATTCTTCCTGTTCAATTATCTTTGCGACGCCTAATTCTTTAGCTTGTTTTGCGTTGTTGAGTTGCTCTGTATGGCTAGGTGTTGGCACTAGAATCATGGGTTTTCCGTAGCACATGCACTGCGTTAGGGTTCCATGTCCAGCACGACTTATAACCAAATCACAAGCTTTCAAGTATTCAAAACGGTTTGGAATCCAATTGTAAATTCTCAAATTACCGTGCGATATGGGTTTAGTGTCAGCATTTGGGTAGCCAAGCGACAAAACGACATCGAAATCGTCTGGAAACTCGAGCAAGATTCTCCTTAACATTCCTGTTAAGAAGGCTCTCTCCCTAATAGGACCGCTTATAGGCGCGAAGATAACTGGTTTGTCCGAAGACAACTTTAGTTTTTTGCGGAGTTCTTTCTGAGTTGGCAGTTCGTTTGGATGTTTTGGTAAAATTGGCCCTATCAACCTTACTTTTTTTCTGTAGGATTTTGGAACGTTTAGGTTGCCAGTGCTTATCGTGTACGGTTGAGGAAAATCTGGTATTAACACCACGTTTCCGCTTGTCCACATCTTTCCGATTATTGCGAGCGTCATGGAATCTGCGAATCTTGCTAAACGCAAAAAATGTTTTTTCCGTGGAATTATCACCTGAAACTGATTTAAGATGCATATTCTGGGGATTCCCAAGATTTTTGCTGCCAATAGAGGTGAGGCGCGGGAGTCTGAAACGACTACGTCTGGTTTGAAGCTTTCGATGGCTTCTATTTCAGCGTTGACTTGCTTCATAAAGGTGAAGGATGCGAAAAATGGACCTGGATTGACGGCTGTTTGTCTGAAATCTATTGTTCCGTCTGGTTTGACTTGAAAACCGATTGGCGGAGCTTTAACTAGCGTAAGCTTCTCTCTTTCAACGTAACGTATTCCTTCTTTGTAGGTAGAGAACATCACTTCAACGTTTTTCTCTCCAAGTCTTCTGGCGATTGGAATGCATCTTCCAACATGTCCGAGGCCTATGCCGCATGGAGAAAAATAAACTCGCATGGACTATTTCCCGCCGAGGGCTTTATGCTTCACTTCGCCTCTGGGTTCTTCTTCCTCAAAAATTATGGCTTGAAACTTGTAGATTTTGGTGCCTTTGAGCAGCCAGCAGTCTGGTGGTAAACCAGCTTTGATGCAGCATTGGCACAGGAATTGTTCGTTGTCCCATTTCCATTCAACTGGTACTTGGGGGAGAAGCAATCCTTTGAAAACGTTTTTTTCAACGATTAATCCATCTTCTCCAACCTTGATTTTAGAAGGGTATTGACTTGGTTTTTCCACTTTGATTATTTGAGGTGGGGTGAGTACGCTTACTTCAAAAACTACGGTTTCAAGTTCGTCTAATGAAATTGGATAGAAGCGGGGGTCTTGGGTTGCTGAGTTTATGGCGGATTCGATGACTGCTTGGGTCAGTGAGGTGGTGGGGTATGGGTAGCCGATGCACCCTCTTAATTTTTTCTCTTCGGATTTTATGCTGTTTATTGTAACGAATACTCCGCAAGGTTGTGAAAGTTTTTGAGAGGTGTCTTCTGGAACTTTGATTTGTTTTCTGGTTTCTAGATACTCTTTCACAGCCTTGCGTGCTAATCTGACGAGGAAATTTCCCTCTTCTAGGCTTAGTTGAAATGACAATTTGCTATCTTCTCACTTTAACAGTTAGTGATGGGCATTTCAGAGGAGGGCTAAGCCGTGTAAAAAGTTTTGGGTTTAGAGTTTCATCGACTCTTCGTGTATTCCGTCTTTTGTTATTATTAGGAAGTCTATTCCGTTTCCGCTCATGATGTCTCTGCTTATGGCTGACTTTATGGATCTGGTAACTAGGTTTTTTGCTTCTTCTATGGTCAAGTTTTCTTTGTATCCTTCTTCGAGTAATCCCATGGCAATTTCTGTTCCTGAGCCTACAGCTGCATATTTGTCAGGTATTAGTGAGCCCAAAATGTCTAGGGCGTAAAGTGTTGCTCCTTCTTCGTCCAGTCCACCTACTATTGTAAATGTGATTAGCGGTGCAAGTCTTCGGTTGAAGAGCAGGGTTGACATGAGTTTTGCTGCTGACCTTACAGAGATCGGTCTGCTGACATCTAGGCTGTATAAGTTTGAGTAGGCTTCTACCTCTCTGGCGAGGATTTGCATGTCTGAAACAAGTCCGGCGCAAGCGGCACCTATGCGGTCGGTGAGTTTGAAAACTTTCTTGCCGCCTTTGCTGACGATGAGGTAACCGTATGAAACACGTTTTTCAGAAGCTAAGATGACGCCGTCTGGGCATACTACGCCAACTGTTGTTGCGCCTGGAATCCAAGCGTATTGAGACTGCTGTCTTTGCCTTTCCATGTGGTTTCACCTTTTCTGGTTGGTATATGTAAGACAACCTATTAAGTTTATGTTGTTTTATTGTTGATGAGCTTTGCTTTTGCCACATAGCTAAATACTTAGCTGTTTCTATAACACTTTTGAAAGGTGGATATGGCATGATAAGTCTTTACATTGAAAATGTTGAAGGTGTTTGGTTTGGGATTGCTTGTGATAGAAAAAAGATTTTTGCTACAACGTTTACCTTCAGCGAAGAAAGGACTTTGCAGAGTTTGTTGAAGAGCCTTCCTTTTGATGTTCCATTTCAGCGTTCAGAAAAAACGTCGGTTTTCGCTAAGCGTGTGATTGGCTTGATGAAGGGTATTTATGATGGGAAAGGTGGCTCTGATAGTTTTTCCTTGGTTACAGAGCATCTTTCGGACTATGCTAGAAGGGTTATTGAAACGGTTTCTTTGGTTCCAGTGGGTTATGTGGCTTCTTATGGTTCTGTTGCTCGAGCTGCTGGTGGAGGTCCTAGGGCTGTTGGTCGTGTTATGGCTTCGAATCCGTTTCCGTTGGTTGTTCCGTGTCATAGGGTTGGTTGTTCAGACTTTACTCTAGGCGGTTACGGTGGTGGCTATGATAATGTGCCTGTGAAGCTTGGAATTTTGAAACGTGAAAGCAGAGGTTATGGTTCTGAGCGAGAGATTGCCGTTGGTGGTGGAAGGCTTTTGGTTTTTCCTGTTGAGCGAGTGTTGAAACGGGTTGGGGAAGAGTAAATGCTTAATTGACAGGCTTCAAGACTTGACAAATAGTGATAAAGCTTAGCTTCTCTGTTGTGTCTAGACCCCTCTTATATATAGGTTGAAACACTGGTTCAATTGTCTTCTATGGCGACCCGTTCAAGGAAGAGTTTCCAGAGGTCTTTCAGTCTCTCCCTCTGTGTGTGCTGTGTGCTTTCAGTAATACAAGCCATGGAATGGTGACTAGAATGAATAATATTTCAATGGTAAACTCGACAAAAACAGGGTTTACGGGAGATATCGCCACTTTAGATTGTTAAAAGCCATAAAAGACCAATTCTGCTGGTGAGACACTAGTTTTTCGGGCTGTTCACTTGGGTTTTCTGAAAAGAGCAATCAGAAAAGTCTTCGAGTGAACTCAAATGAACTATGATTGTAGGATGTTTTGCACTTTCTTGGTTTAGGTCAAAATTATATTAGGCAGTGAGCTAAGTATGACGTGGGGAAATTTGACGTGGTTGAAGTATTAGTTCTGTATTATTCGAGGACTGGCAGAACTGAAGCCTTGGCAAATGCTGTTGTCGAAGGCGTTGAAAGCGGTGAGGGAGCTTCAGGCAAAGTGAAGCGTGTTGACTATGCAACTGTTAACGACTTCATCTCTTGTGACGCCGTAGCCTTCGGATCTCCAAACTACTTCAGTTACATGGCTGGCGTCATGAAAGACTTTTTCGACAAAGCGCTAAGCGTAAGAGAAAGGGTTGCTGGTAAACCAAGCGTGGCCTTCACTTCAGGCGGTGGGTCAAGCAACTCGGCTCTATTGAGCTTAGAAAGGATGATTTCTTCCTTCAGACTGGAGAAAGTGGCTGACGGCGTAGTCTCCCAAGGAGAACCAAGTGAAGAGAATCTGAGAGCCTGCAAGAAACTTGGAGAGACTCTAGCAAAGAGAGCGCTTGAAAGAGCTGAAGCCCCAAAAGAATAAGAACGAAAAATCTAGCGGGCGCCGCCCTAGTTTCAACTTATCGCGTAGTTCAGAGCCTTTTCAGCATGAATACGAGTCGTGTCGTAAAGCCGAACACCGCAGTCCTTTTCCTTGATGAGTACGGGAATTTCCGTGCATCCCAAAACGATCCCTTCAGCTCCTCTCTCTTTCAATTTCTTCACGACCTTGACATATCCTTCTCTGGATTCAGTCTTGACAAGCCCTCCAATAAGCTCCTCATAGATCACTCTATTAACGAACTGTTGATCCTTCCTATCCGGAACCAAAGTCACTATTCCTCTTGCTTCCAAACCTGCTTTATAGAAATCCTTGCTCATGGTAAAGACTGTCCCCAAGAGTCCCACAGTCTTCATCCCTTCTTTCTTTACAGCTTCAGCCGTCACCTCGATGATGTTGATGAGTGGAATAGCAATCTCTCTTTGCACCTTGTCAAAGACTATGTGCAATGTGTTGGCCGCAATTAACCCGAAATCGGCTCCTGCTTTCTCCAATGCCCCCAAGACTTCAATCATCTTGTCCGCAATGAGACCCCACCGTTCCTGATACTGCCAGTCAACAAATTCTTGAAGGCTGACGCTGTAGATGATTATTTCCGGATGACTGTAGTTCCCATATCGCTTGGTATATTCCCGAGTAATGTACTCATAGTAGATCGCAGTCGATTCAGGACTCACTCCTCCCAAGATACCAATCTTCTTATGCAAAATCATACACCCACATGTGACTACCCCAAAGAACCATTTAAAACTTAACTGGGCAGATATACTGCACGCGCTAAGCACACGCCACAGAGCACTTGTGGATTGAGAAGAGATGGCAAAATGTTAAGTCCCTTCTTTCCCTAAATAGATAGAGGTCTATAATGATAGGCGGAAATCCTGCTTTGGAAAAACAGATTGGCGAACTTTTGAGAAAACATGGAAAAACCATTTCAATCGCTGAATCATGCACAGGCGGGTTCATCTCTCACAGAATAACAAACGTGCCCGGCAGTTCCAACTACTATAATCGCGGCGTCATAGCCTACAACAATCAGTCTAAAATAGGCACTCTTCATGTCTCACCTGAGACTCTGGAAAAGTTTGGAGCGGTTAGCCGTCAAACGGCAATAGAGATGGCGCAAGGAATCAAGCAAGTCAGCGGAAGTGACCTGGGATTGGCCGTTACTGGAATAGCTGGACCAGAAGGCGGTACACCTGAGAAGCCAGTGGGACTAGTATACATATGTCTGGCATCTGACGAAAGTGTTGTTTGTGAAGAATTTAGATTCAAGGGAAAGAGAGAAGAGATAAAATCCCAAGCGTCTGAAGCTGCTCTACAAATGATAAAGAAGCATGTTCAAGCGTTGTCCGAATCGTAAACCAAAGGTCAAAAGCATCTAGCGATAGGATGAACTTCTTCAGAGCTTATCGTTAGCATGCAGGTCCTTAATTCGTGCAACACCATCTAACCTCTCAATGTAAGATGCAACACTCTTCGGAACAAGATCTCTCCATTCTTCGTCTTCTCGCATTCTACGTCTAATCTCTGAACCCGAATACAACTCCTGACGATAAGGCGTTATAGACTCTACTTTGTATCCTTTTTCCTTAAAGGCTCTAACAGTCACAGGTTCATTAGAGAAGACAACATCAAAATAGCCTACTAACGAAACAACCCACGAAACCCAGACAATAGGCCGATGCAAATCAGGTACTGGTACAATCAAATACTTAGCTGGATCAACTTTAGCCTCGTTCAACGCCAACCTTATCATAGTCAATCGTTCACCACCAGTGAAAGGATTCAATAAATCAAAACCATATTGAGCACTTCCAATCACAATCACAAGCTCCCCAGCCTTACCTACAATATCTTTTATTGCTTTCAAATGACCCAAGTGGAAAGGTTGAAATCGACCTACGTATAACGCTCTTTTGAATTCATAAGTCTTCATCTTTTCCACCACGAAATACCATAAGCTATAGTTATCACTTTGAAGATTTGTCTTTTGTGTCTTAAATATAATAAAGCCTAACTTTGTCTCCAACTTTTGTTTGGAGGTTTTCTGCGGCATTACCTTGGTTTACGGAGATCTCTAGAAAGTTGTGGCTTCCAATAATGACTAGTGGTTGCTGTCCATCAACTTCTGAATAAGCTTTGCAAAGCTTCAGATTTAGCACAGCATCTTTGATCTTAAGGTTCACTGTCTTCTTTGCGCCCATTAATTCAAGGTCTTTCTCTCTAAGGTTTGTAATTATGTTTCCAAAGCCGTCTATATGTATTATTTCGCCTGTCAGTGCCGTCTTTGTCTTGGCTATTTTCGCAAATTTCGGCGTTACAATTTCAGGTATTTCGGGTCCAAACTCGGACGGTGATGTTCCATTTGCAAGGTAAGCGGCTGCAGGAGCAAAAATGTCTCTTCCGTGAAAAGTGTTAGAAATTCTTGGAAGCATGAGCTTCGGTTTCTCTATTTTGTAAATGTGTTTTATGCCTTGACCTTTTGCCGCTAATGTTAGTACACCGTTGTCTGGGCCGATAAAATAGCTATTTCTTGTTTGTACGAGTATGGCTTTACGTTTTGTTCCAACACCAGGGTCTATAACAATCACATGAATTGTGCCTTTCGGAAAATACGGGCAAGCAGCAGCCAGTGTGTAGGCGCCCATTCTTATGTTGAATTTTTCTATCTCATGCGTAATGTCAACAATTCTTGTGTTTGGGCTTATGCTTAGTATGACAGCTTTCATTTCTGCTACATACGGGTCTTTCAGTCCGAAATCCGTTGTTAAAGTAATAATCTTGCTTGGCATGTTATTCTCATATTTATAATGTCGGGTTTTTATGAGTTTATGTGGTACGGATCATCTGCACCAATTTTATGTTTAAACGTACACAGTGGTTTATTAGGTAAATACAATGTGCGGAAGAAAAATTGCGCTTTTTTTGGTTTTCCTTTTAATATTTTCATTATCAAATGTGGGCATTAAATTCGTCTCATGCTGGAGTAACGGTGGTTACAGTGATGACCCATCTAACCCATGTTATGGCACACATGACTGGATTGCCGAGCATGCTTTAGATTGGTTGCCTGATGAGGAGAAGCAATATACCCTAGACAATCTTGCAGCTTATCTATATGGAACCGAGTTGCCAGATAATGGTGGGGCGCCTGACGGTATAGGCGACACTGTTAAGCATCATGTTTACTATTATGCTAACGGGTCTCTGCAGGATGACGCTTCAGCGGTTCGAGCGCAAACGGAATATTACAAGGCAATTGACTTTTTCAGAGGCGGTTATTTGGTCAATGCGTCAAAAATTCTTGGAATAATGAGCCACTACATTGTTGATGTGACGGTCTTTGGGCATGTCATGGGGGCAACTACAGATTGGAGAGCTGAAACTCATCATAGTGATTATGAAAGCTATGTGCAAGGAAGAACATCAAGCTACGAGTCAGAATTTAACACTTACCTTGTTTTTGACGGTAACCTAACCAGAATTTCCGCTTATGATGCCACGTGCCTCCTTGCCTATGACACAACTTTTGACTTAGATGGAGACTTGACATGTGTCTGGATGGATCAAAATTATAACTGGAGTAATCCGATTTTCAAAGATAGATGTGGAGAATCCCTTAACCTGGCAGTTAATCTTCTTGCAGATGTTTTGCACACGTTTTACCTGGGAGTTCATGAGCATTACATTGAAGTTCCGTTTTATTATCAAGTGAATGGTTATTATTGTGGTCCAGCAGCGCTTCAAATGGTTTTTGATTTTTACGGCGAAAACATTTCGCAGTTTGAGATAGCGGACGTGGCGAGAACTGTCGGCGACCCTTCCTATGTGACTTATACCGATGAGATGCGAAGAGCTACGCATTTTAGCAATTTAAGCACTTCCATGGGCAGTGAAATGTCCGAAAACATAACTGGTTACACGCTTCGAAAATTTGGTTACGCCGCCTTTGAACAAGGAGGCATGACTATAGAGAACTTGACATCCTTGATAGATATGGGTTACCCGATCATCTTGTTGATGAGTTGGATGCCTGAGGAACCGTGCGGTCATTACAGAGTTACAGTTGGATATAACGAAAGCCATGTTTTTCTTCATGATCCTTGGAACACTACATGGGGCGGTGACTACGGCGGTCTCAACGTTGCGATGAATTACACGTTTTTCCAATATATGTGGGAATATTCTGGATATTGGGGACTTTTTGTTTCTCCATGGAGAATGGACATTTACATGCCTGAGACAGTGTATGTCGGTGAAACCTTCGAAGTTGTTGTAAACGTTTCATATCCTTGTCCAAGCCCCTTCTCTCCACACGAGTATCCTGCTTCTTCATGTAATGCTACAATAATTCTTCCACAAGGATTGGTTCTAGTATCTGGAGAAGAAGAAAAGAAAACATTGCTTGATACAGAATTAACACCAGGCGAATTCGCCCAAGTCAACTGGACTGTAGAAGCCAAAGATCCTGCGGTCTACAATGTTACAGTTTTTGCGGAAGGAATCATTGAAGGTTTTGTAGGGGAGAAACCAGATGTAGGTCCTGCTTACAATTATCAAGACCAGATAGGTGGCTACAACATTACACTTATCACGGTGGTTGCGGATGAGACGCTGCCAACGATTGGTGAACCTATTCAAGAGCCCTCAGACGTAGTAACACCAGACGATAATGTAACAATCTCCGTAAACGTCACCGACACGGAAAGCGGCGTTAAAAATGTGACATTGTTCTATGATCTTGACAACAGTACGTTGTGGACACCTCTCCCTATGGACTTTAACCCAACTTCAAGCTTTTATGAAGCCACCATTCCAAAACAACCAGCAGGAACTTGGGTTAAATACGAAATAATTGCATATGACAAGGCTGGAAACTTCGTGGAGCAAAATAATAATGAAAACTATTTTGTTTATCAGGTTATACCCGAGTTCACGTCAATTACAATTATATTGTTCTTGGTGATTCTTTCGATAATTGCAGTTGCTTTAAGTAGAATTGTCTCGAAAACAAAATTGACAGACTGAGTAAATGGAAATTGGCTAGGAACTACTGGAGTGAATACTCTTGCTGCGCGTTTTCCTCTTCCTCAACCCATTCTACTTGTTGCACGTTTTCATCCGCTTCAGCAGCATCCTTTAGATAGGCATTTGTAATGTTTTCGATTTTTTCCTTCTTCTTTTGTTTTCTCCTAGAGTGAATGTCAAACCCAAGCATCAAGAGATAAGGCAAAGACAAATAACCTAAAGCGAGAAAAGGATTATGGAATAAGGCTTCTAGACTAAATATCTGACCGATTGATCTATTTTCGTAAGTAGTTATGATGTCGTGAACAATGAAAGCCGAGAACGTTAAGGTTAGTCAAACGAAGAACTGGACAAGTACGCCTCTTCCTTTTCCAAGAATAACAGACGGTATGGCAGAAGATAAGAGAAAAACCCACGCGAAAGCATGAATAAAAACTAGCATGTCCATTCTAGAAACCAGCCAAGTGCCTATTGAAGGCCAAAACAAGTTGATGGAATCCGTAACTGTCGTGACGGCTGTTTGAGTGAACAGTTGGTAACTAACCATTAAAGTCCAAGCAACAGAAACGTACAGAGGCGTAACCACAGCTGCTTTTCCCAAACTCATCCCTCTGTGCTTGTTATTGAACAGCCTCATATCTTAAGCTTTACGCTACAATACTCTCTATTCGGAAACCATATCCGATAGGGAAAACGAAATAAGTGAACATCATTCCATAAGCTCTAAAACCAAACGTGCTACACAGAAGGATTGCAAACTATGCAAGTAGGCAGAAAATTAACGGCAAAAGAAATCGCTCTGCTCACATGTTTTACAGCTTTGTACACATATTTCTCTTTCATACCAGCCTTCCCAATAATCGGCTTACCAAGCAAAGCCATAACTCTAGCCGCAATCGCAGCACCAATAATCGGAATAATACTTGGACCATACCTAAGCATGTTATCCACACTTCTAGGCGGAGCACTTGCGTTTTCCGCAGGACATTTCTCTCCACTGAGTTTTGTAGCTGGCATCGTTACAGCAGTTTTCGCTGGTATGCTATACGCGAATAAGCGAAGCACTTGTGCCTTCATGTATTTCTCACTTTTGTTTTTCTTTGGATTCTATCCCTTCGTCGGCCCAGTTTGGCTCTATCCACCCTTCATGTGGTTTCAGATAACAGGTTTTCTAGTTTTGATTTCTCCTCTACAGTCCTTGGCTTCAAAGAATATACGAAACCCTAACAATAATTCAAAGCTATTATCCTCTTTTTTCATAGTTTTTTTGACATCCACATTGGCTGGTCAAATCGCTGGATCGTTAACCTTTGAGCTTATCTCTTGGCCAATCTTTTTGGCGCGCGTTGACGCTTGGACTGCAACATGGCAGATTGTTGCATGGTTGTATCCTATCGAAAGAATAATCATCGCATTAATCGCCACCTTCGTAGGAGTATTTCTGTACAGAATTTTGATTCACGCAAATTTAATGTCCTTCCTTAACCAGTCAAAACCTCATGAAAACGTTTAGACTTTGGCTTCTCCAAACATTTTTTGATCCTTATTTATGTCCGAAAGCATTCATGAATATGCACTCGTCAGGCGAAATCATCATATCCTCACAGCCATAAACCCTTCCGTCAAAATCGACTGGAGCGTCTTTAATCAAAACTACCGGAGTTTTTTCAGCTACCTCACCCATTAACAAATGCGCCGCAGAGGCCAAATCATCCGCAACAGCATGACGAGTAATGATTAACGTTTTTCCAAAAACGTCTTTTTCTCCTCTGAAGTCTATCACAGGTTTGAATCCCGCGACTGCCAAAGCCAAGCCCTTCGTGCCCAATCTAAGAGGAACCAGCCCACTGTCAACGATCAAAACGGCAATGTGCTTGCCAGTTCTGTGTATAATTTCTTCTCTGATACGTTTCGCCCACTTTTCAGCATTTTTTGGCCACAAGACAACGAAGCCGACAGGCGCATTCTTGTTATCTATCCCAGCATTTGCCGTCAAAACTCCGTTCTTAAGCGTTAAAACAGCTCTTTCTACTCCTCCGTAAATCTTGTCTGCTTCATGTAGGATTAGCTCTGCAAATTCTGGTTGAAGCGAAAACTTTTTGGCAAGCCCTTTCGCCCCTTCTGAAGGCTTAATATCGCTCAGCTTAGCCACGCGTCCCTCAGCACATGCTACTATCTTTGAGGCTAAAGCCAAAACATCACGGTCTTCCAGTTTTAGATTTTGTCTCTTCAGCGATTCTAGAATCACCTCGACCAAGTTTTCGCCAGTTCTTATAATGCTTGTTCTGACAGCATAAAGTCTCATACAATTCTCACCCAGCATGCAAAACAGGAATAAAAACTATCTCATCTCCATCTTTAAGCATAGTTTCCAAACCATTTAAGACACTGATTTCCTTTCCATTTACCAGTATAAGCGTGTTAGGTCTAGGGTCTTCCAGATCAGGGTCAACTAATGTCCGCTTAAGCCTAGGCATTTCCTCAACAATTTCTTTTATGACTTCTTTTAACCTAATTGTGTCTTTGAACTCGATGGATACTTTGTTCTTGCTTGTAATGCTGCGGAAAACTCCGAAAAACCTTATGGTCACGTTCGTTTTTTGTCCCCTCTTACTATAAAACCACTATGACAGAGATGTCGTTAACATTCGTGCCCGTTGGACCAGTGAGTATGAGGTCACCAAGCTTTGAAAAGAAATTGTAAGAATCGTTTTCAGCCAAGAACTCCTCAGGATTCAAATCTATCTCTGCTGCTCTCGCTATGGTTTTTCCATCGATTATAGCTCCAGCCGCATCTGTCGGACCATCTACACCGTCTGTGCTCAACGAAGCCATAACAACCCCATCCATACCGCCCACTTTTAAAGCAGCCGCCAAGGCTATTTCTTGATTTCTTCCTCCTAAACCATTTCCAGTCACTGTAACCGTTGTTTCTCCACCTGCAATTATGCCTGCTGGTTTCGGAACGGGATTTCCAGATAGTGCAGCCTCACGGGCTATTGAGGCTAGCATTACTCCGACGTGTCTGGCTTCTCCTTCTAGAGTTGACGTCAGCAAAAGCGTGTTTAAGCCAGCAGACCTTAACTGTTCACGCACTGCTAGGCTTGCGAACCTATTGTTTCCAATTACAACATTGTAAACTTTCTTGAATGCTTTGTCGTTTGCTTTAGGTGTTTCTGGAATTAGTTTTTTTTCTCCGTCTGACAAAACTTTCTTTACAGATGCTGGAGCCTTGTCCCACAAACCATATTTCTTGAAGACTTTGATGGCGTCGTTGAATGTTGTTGAATCTGGAACAGTTGGGCCTGAAGCAATAAAATCTAACGGGTCTCCCACAACATCTGAAAGTATAAGATTGAGAACGGTGGCTGGATAAGCCTTTTTTGCAAGCCATCCTCCCTTAAAATCTGAAATGTGCTTCCTGACAGTGTTAATCTCGTTTATTGTTGCACCGCACTTAAGCAATGCGTCCGTGATTTCCCTCTTGTCTTTTATGGTTATTCCGTGGCGGGGGAGAGGCATGAGGCTTGAACCTCCACCTGAAATCAAACAGATGACCAAGTCTTCCTTTTTTGCTTGTTCGGCGATTTTTAACATGCGACGTGTTCCTTCCACTCCCGATTTGTCTGGGGTTGGATGGCTTGCCTCATGAAACTTTGTAATTTCCGTTTTGTGTTCGCTACCGTGTGGAATGTTTACAAGTCCATTTGTTATGTATTGACCTAGAATCTGTTCTAACGCTTCAGCCATTGAGCCACTTGCTTTTCCGCCTCCAATAACATAAACATTCTCGAATTTTTTTAAATCAAAAGAATATCTGTTTACTTTGAGTATGGAATTTTTCAGCGAAAGTTTTGATTTCATTAATTGTTTTGGGTCGATGGCGTTCAACGCGGATTCTAGACTTTTGAGGGCTAATGCTCTGGCTTTTCGATTGAGCTGTGTCACCCCATTTTTGACGAGTTGCTCTTTGTTCTTTATTGTTATCATTCAGCTAGCCCATCATTTGTTAAGATTCAATGATTTATATGTGTAAACAAGAATATTTTAGACAATAGTTATGTGAGATATTAAAGATGATGCTGAAGACAGTGATTGGATATGGTGTTTCAGCGATTTTCCTATTTTTTGCAGTGCTTTTTGCTCTTGCTTCTGCGTATGCACCTATGAGAATATGGATAAGTGCTCTTCTTTTTCTAGCTGGCTTTGGAATGTTATATTTCGTTTGGAAGCGGCAACCTACACAGATAGTGCAGAAACTTGAGGTGCCTGGAAGGATTAAGGTTCAAGCGATAAAATGTCCTAACTGCTCAGCCTCGATGGATATGAATCAGATAAAAATTGTTGATGGCGTGCCATTAGCCAAGTGTCCTTATTGCGGGCATACTTTTGAGATTACAGAGGAACCGAAATGGTAACCAAAAAACTATTGATTCAAACGGCACTACTTTTAGTAATTGTTCTATCTGTCATACCAATCATATTAAATACAATAGTTGTCAAGGCAACAGACATAGAATACTACCTGAATCATGAGTATGCAAAAATATGGATAAACGAGACTGATGGAACCATCGATCTGTTTTATAACATAACGATAACATGTACTCAAGGAGTAATCAACCGTGTTTGGGTCGGTCAACCGAAGGGCGACTTCATAATTGGAGAGGCTAAAGATGAAGAGGGATATGTTTTAAATGCGTTTGATGTAAGCGATGAAAAATACTATGCAGTGCAAGTTAATCTCACTAATCCTGTCTATTCAAGTCAAAGTGCTAGTTTTACATTATTGACAAATGTTGGACACATGATATGGGAGGACGAGGACAACCCAGGAAACGTTGGCATGCAATTTACCCCATGTTGGTGGGAGGATGCATACATAAATGAGCTTAGAATAGCTGTGGTTTTACCAGAAGGAGTAACTAGAGAAAATGTTACGTGCACCCCTAATTGGAACAACACGTACATCGAAGAAAATAGGTTTGTAATCTATTGGGAGAAACATGATCTGCAGCCTAGCGAACAATTTCCTTGCGGCGTTTCCTTCCCTAAAGAGTATGTTGAGTATTATAATGTGCGTGGAAAAGGCATCGATTGGAGCATTGCTGGATGGGTAATTCTTGGAGTTCTAGCTATTGGCGTTTGCTCCGTAGTAATTGTGTTTAGGAAGAGGGGGTACATACGTCCCATCTTGCGAATTGAAACCCTCGGAGTGAGACGCGGATTAACAGCCGTAGAAGCCTCGTACCTTCTTGATTTTCCACCAACAAAAATCGTAACAGAAATTCTTTACAGTCTTTTGATGAAAAAGGCGGTTTGGGTTAAAGCCACGACTCCAGCTTTGAAACTTGAAGTCATGAAACAGTTCAAGGACAAGACCGGAACATATGAAACACCTTTACGTTACTATGAAACGAGTTCTCTGAAAGCAATAAAAAAGAACGGAACTTTAGACGAAGTGAAACTTGCAGAAACAATCATGCAATTACGTGACACGATTGAGACTAAACTTCGCGGTTACTGTAGACAAGACACCATAGCATATTACAAAAACATAGTTGCCAAGGCATGGCAGCAAGTAAGGCAAGCTGGAACACCAGAACTTGCATCCAAAGCCTACAATGAAAACCTGTTATGGCTGCTTATGGACAAAAACTTTGAATCCCAAACTAAAGGAGCATTCAGCGATAAGGTTTTCAAACCTGAGACAGATTGGTGGTGGTACTGGTACGGCTACACTTATTACTATCCCAAACCCACCTACAAACCTCTCCCAGCAACTACCAAGCCGCCTCCAACAATTCCAGGTGCAGAATTCGCCAACAACATTGTAACGTCCATCGAAAAAACAGCCAACAACATAGTCGCTAACATAGAAAAATTCGCAAATTCAATACTTCCAGCACCACCCCCATCTCAACACACGTCAAGACAGCCAGCCCATGATGGAGCCAGCTGTGTTTGTGCATGTGCTTCATGTGCTTGTGTTTGTGCTTGCGTTTCATGCGCGTGTGCGTGCGCATCTGGAGGAGTAGGAATTGCCAAGGGGAGAAAATAAGGCGTGAGTTTCTTTAGAAAGGTAAAAGGGATTAGGGCTTCAAAAGCTCCAGCTGGGCTGTACACATACCGTGGAAAGGGAAAATTCACTGGTATGGCTCTTCAGTTGCGAGTAGAACCTGACGGGACGGGTTTGTTGGTTATTAACGCTAACACGGTATTGTATCTCAATGAGACAGCTGCCGCTCACGCGTACTTTTTCATGAAAGGCATGACAACTGATGAATCTGTCGAAAAGATTAGGCGAATTTACCGAGTTAAGGAAGCTGTCGCCCGAAAATATCACGAACGAATGATCTATGCTATAAGTACGTTGGCTCAGACGGAAGAGGTCTGTCCAATATCATTTCTTGATGTTGAACGCATAGAACCCTTTTCCCAAGAGCTTTCTGCCCCCATCCGGATGGACTTAGCTCTAACCTACAGATGCCAGAACAACTGTATCCACTGCTATGCAGGTGGACCACATGAAACTCCAGAGCTAAACACTGACCAATGGAAAAAGGTAATTGACAAACTACACAGCATCGGCGTTTTCATCTTTACATTTACAGGCGGCGAACCAACCTTACGCAAAGACCTGCAGGAACTATTACGTTATGCACAGGAAAAGGGCGCAGTCACAGGTTTAGTCACAAATGGAAGACGACTGAAAGACAAAGAATATGTGCAAAAACTTGTTGATGCTGGACTAGACTTTGTGCAGATAACCATTGAATCGCATGACCCTTCCGTACATGATTTTATCACGTCTGTTAAGGGAAGCTGGCAAGAAACCGTGGAAGGAATAAAAAACGTGATCCCAACACCTATTTACGCCACAACAAACACCACACTCAACAAGCATAATGCAGACGGGTTCTTGAAAACGATCGAATTTCTACACGACTTAGGAGTGACAGTTTTCGGGTGCAACAGCTTAATCTACTCTGGAAGTGCTCCCAAAATAGCCGATGAATTTGCCCTAACAATCGACGAATTGAAAGAACTTTTGCCTAAAATTCAGGAAAAAGCTCACGGACTTGGAATGAAGTTTATGTGGTACACACCCACTCAATACTGTCAACTTGACCCAGTCAACCTAGGATTAGGCGTTAAGTCATGTAGCGCCGCTAGAATCAACATGTGCATAGGACCCCAAGGCGAAGTCTATCCCTGCCAAAGCTATTTTACAGTTGTCGGAAAAATCCTCGAAGACGAGTGGCTAAAAATCTGGAATCATCAAACCTGCAGAAGCATAAGAGCAAGAGAATATGTGCCTGAAAAATGCAAGAAGTGTCAACTGCTATCCGTTTGTGGGGGCGGATGCCCACTCGAATTGAAAGAAAAAAAGTACATTTGTGCTGAAGCCCAATGATTCAAGTTTCAAATAGGATAAGCGTAATAAGTTAGTTTTAACAACGAAATCCGCAAATTCGTGTTGGTGAGTTTTCATGTTAAAACCAAAAGTCTATGTTACCCGTGAAATCCCGGAAAAGGGTCTGAAAACGATAAAGGAACGTTTCGACGCTGACGTTTGGCCTGAATATGGGCCTCCTCCTAAAGAAGTAATAGTAGAGAAAGTCGGGAATGTTGACGCTATTGTTTCACTTTTGTCCGACAAGATTGACGCAGAAGTTTTTGATGCAGCACGTAAATTGAAGATTGTTGCGCAGATGGCAGTTGGCTTCGACAACATAAATGTGAAAGAGGCCACAAGAAGAGGCATATACGTGACAAACACGCCTGAAGTCTTAACCGAAACCACTGCGGATTTTGCTTGGGCACTTTTGATGGCTGTTGCAAGGCGTGTTGTTGAAGCAGACAGATATGTGCGAGCTGGAAAATGGAAGGTTAGCTGGCACCCAAGCATGTTGTTAGGCAGAGATGTTCACGGTGCAACAATAGGCATAGTTGGTGCTGGAAGAATAGGTTCCTCTGTGGCGAAGAGAGCGAAAGGTTTCAACATGAAAATACTCTACTACGATGTTGTTCCCAGACCCGAGGTAGAGAAGGAATTAGGCGCGAAAAACGTGGACTTAGACACGCTTTTCCAGGAATCAGACTTCATCAGTGTTCACGTTCCCTTGACAAAGCAGACCTATCACATGATAAACGAGGAAAAGCTCAGGCTTATGAAAAAGACAGCTTATCTCATAAACAATTCAAGAGGCGCAGTAATAGATGAGAAGGCACTTTACCGAGCGTTGAAAGAAGAATGGATTGCAGGGGCTGGATTAGACGTTTTTGAACGAGAGCCCACGCAGCTGGATAATCCGTTGCTTATGCTCGACAATGTTGTTGTAGCTCCGCACATATCAAGCAGTAGCCATGAGACTCGTTCCAGAATGGCTGAGATGGTTGCTGAAAACTTTATTGCATTCTTTGAGGGAACAATCCCGCCGAATCTAGTGAACCCAGAAGTTCTAAAAATTCGAAAGCCAAGCTAGAATTTTGCTCTTTAGAACGTGGAACGTGAAAAACCGTGCGTAAACGGTTAAATACTGTATTTCTGTAGATTCTCTCTATATAAAAGGTGGAGAGAATGCATAAAAGACTCTTGATACCCGGACCAACCGAAGTAAGCGCAGAAATGCTCCGTGAACAATCCCGCTTCCTGATTGGGCATCGAGCTAAAGAGTTTTCAGAATTATATACAGGGATTATCGAGAAATTGAACAAGTTCTTTCAGTTGCCAAACAGCTATAAACCTACTGTTACTACGTCCTCGGGAACACTGTGGTTCGACATAGTTGGCAGAAGCATTGTAAAGGAGAAAGCCCTCGCTTGCGCCAACGGAGCCTTCTCAGAAAGATTTGGAAAAGCTATACAAGATTGCGGAAAAAAAGTTGACTTCCTCGAAGTAGAGTGGGGGAAAGCGGTCAAGCCAGATATGATCGCGGATAAACTTGGTTCAGGAGAATACGACACATTAACTATTTGCCACAACGAAACGTCAACTGGAGTACGAAACCCAATTTACGAAATTGGAAAAATGATGAGAAGAGACTACCCCAACGTAATGCTTGCAATTGACAGCATTTCCGGAATGGTAGGCGACAAACTGTTGCCGTCAGAAATCGGCTGCGACGTCATCTTTGCTTCAACGCAGAAGTGTTTCGCTTTGCCTCCAGGGTTAGCAGTAGGACTCGCAAGCGATAGAGCCTTAGAAAGGGCTAGGGAAGTGCCTAACCGAGGTATGTACACAGATTTGGTGTATGTTTGCGATTATTATGAGAGAAAGCATCAGACACCGTCTACTCCGAACATCTCGCTTCTGTATGCACTTGACAAACGAATGGATTTATTGCTGGAGGAAACACCTGAGGGCGTATATCAGAGGCACAAAGCCATGGCGGAATACACGCAAAAATGGGCAAAGAGACATTTCGCTTTGTTTGCCGAACCAGGATACGAATCAGTCACAGTTACTTGCGTCAAAAACACTTTGGGAAAAAGCGTGAAAGAACTAAATGAGAAATTGGCAGAAAGACATTTTATGATTTCTGATGGTTATGGCAAACTAGCTGAACAAACCTTCCGCATCGGCCACATGGGCGAATGGGACCTCGGGGGGATTAAAGAGGTTCTCTGGCATATTGATGACATCTGGGGGTTAGGGAAGTGACATTTAGAGTCTTAATCTGCGACAAAATCGCTGATGAAGGCATAAAATTGCTTGAAGAGAAAGGCTACGAAGTCAAGAAAGCATGGGACATGCCTAAAGACGAACTTCCTAAAATCGTAGGTGAATACGACGCGATCGTCGTTCGATCAGCCACCGAAGTCAAAGGCAACTTAATCGCTAATGCAAAAAACACGAAAGTCATTGGACGAGCGGGCATAGGCTTAGACAACATCGATTTAGAAAAGGCAAAAGAAATGGGCATCACTGTGGTGAACACTCCGCAAGCATCCGCAACCAGTGTGGCTGAGTTGGCAATTGGTCACTTGCTGGCACTTGCAAGAGGCATAGTGAAAGGAACGGTCACTCTTCGCGACGGAAAATGGGCAAAAAAAGAACTTAAGGGTGTAGAGGTCTATGGGAAAACCCTTGGGTTAATAGGTTACGGAAACATTGCGAAAATCGTTGAAAAACTGGCGCTAGCCCTAGGCATGAAAGTGATTGTAGTGAGAAGCCGAGTCTACGACCGATTTGTTTCTGTGGAAGAGATGCTTCCGAAAGCCGACTTCATCTCAATACATATTCCACTGACTCAACAAACCAAACACATGCTGTCAACAAGAGAATTCAACATGATGAAAGACGGAGTCGTAATAATCGACTGTTCACGCGGCGGAGTAGTTGACCAAGAAGTACTGTACAAAGCTCTTGTTTCAGGCAAAGTCAAAGCCGCAGCAGTAGACGTTTTTGAAGAAGAACCACCTGGAAAGCATAAGCTGCTTACGCTTGAAAATGTTGACGCCACACCTCATATTGGGGCTCAAACCAAAGAAGCGCAGCTAAGGGCGGGTGTGCAAGTAGCTGAAAGAGTGATTGAAGAACTAGAGAAGCTCAAGTGAGTCGGACTGCATGGTCGAAATTAGGCCATTCAGAGCCATCCGATACACTGAAAAAGCAGGCGACTACGAAAATCTAATCGCGCAACCCTATGACAAAATCGATCAGAACATGCAGAAGGAATACTATAAAAAGTCAGAGTATAACTACTGCCGACTAACTCTGCCAATTGAAGAAAACAGATATGAAATATCCAAACAGCGAATAAGCCAATGGATGAATGAAGGAATACTAAAAAAGGATGAAGAACCCGCAATTTTCATCTACAGACAAGAATTCAAGCTCTTCGAAAAAACCTACACCCGCACAGGGTTCATCGCTGCTTTACGCTTACATCCTTATAAAGAAAACAAAGTTCTCCCTCACGAAATCACACATAAAGGACCAAAAATCGACCGATTAAACATGTTGCGAGCAACCCAAAAGAACCTCGAAACTGGATTTCTCCTCTATCCCGACCCAGAAAAAATAACCATTAATCTTTTCGCAAAAATCGCAAAAACTCAGCCACTAATAGATACCTTGGATTCTTTAGGAGTTAGAAACCTCATCTGGAAATTAACAGATCCCGAAAAGATAAAGTTGGTTCAAGAAGCAGTGACAGACAAGCAGTTTGTAATCGCTGACGGTCATCATAGATACGAAACTGCTATTGCCTACAGGGATGAAAGACGCAGACAAGAAGAATGGGCAAAAGATTCAGCGTTCAATTTTCGGATGAGTTACATGGTTCCTATTCAAGATGAAGGATTGATTGTTTTGCCAACACATCGCCTTCTGAAAAAAGGCAAGCTAACCGACAAAACTGTACAGGAGTTCAAGAAATCCTTTGCAGTGTCAGAAGTTGATGCCAACCCTGAAGCTCTTAGAAGTTTTCTGGAAAGCCACAATAACAAACATGCTTTCTGCCTTTATGATGGAAAAAAGGCTTATGGCTTGCTGTTAAAAGATGAAAAAACCGTTTCAGAGTTCATGGATGTTGCTTGGTCAGATGAGTATCGTTCTCTTGACGTAACAATATTGAAAAACGTTATTTTCGAAGCCATCATGAAAACTGGTGAACTAAAAATTGATGAGGACATACTCTACGTAAGGTGGATAAAGAACGCCATGGAAAAAGTGGACAAAGGAGAAGCTAAGCTGGCATTCTTAGTCAATTCAACAACTCCGGAAACGGTTTTGAAAATGGCACGGAAACATGAAAGGATGCCTGAAAAATCCACGGATTTCTATCCGAAAATGGTTTCAGGTTTCACGATGATGGACCTTTCATTGGGAGAAAAACTTTAGCCGTGACCCTTTTTTGGGAGTGCACGTCGAAAAGTTGGCTTCAGAAATCTCGTAGAACATTTTGCTCTATCGGAAAACTGATTGAAAGGTTAAGAAGGCTCTAGATCACAAAGCTGAAGCGGTCAAAAACCTCCAACTCTTAGTCTTTTACTGTTTCTCCAGTTAAGGTTTCAACTATGTCCGAGGCCAGTTCTATTAAATTGTCTGCTTGTTTCATGGTTGTTTCTCCATCTGCCTGTTTCATCTGATTTAGTTCTTGCACTGTTTCTTCGATTCCAATGAGGCATCTTAAAACTGGGTCACTTATTGTCTGTGTTTTTTCTGATGTTTCTTTGATGATGTTTTCTATGAATGCTGGTTCTCCGAGGCTGTAGTATATGGCGTTTCGAGCTTTTCTTACAGCTTCCAAAACTAGGCTTGGCGCTATATAGGGCATTTTTCTGGCGGCTTCAAGTTCTGCTTTTGCTTCACGTAAATACCGTAGCGCCCAGCCTCTCCTATAATCGTCCATCATCAATTTTCGCCTTTTGTCACATCTGTTAGAAACTAAACTTGTTTTAAAAGGTTACTCGCCTTCTTCAATGCTTTCGTTTGGGGATGCTGTTTGAGTTCCAGCAAAAACGCGTGTTATGTATCCTGCAATCTGGTTTCTGACTTTTGACGTGGCTCCGCGCGCGCTCATAAAACGATATGACTAATCTAACTTTACTCATCCCAGTGTGCGTTGTCCCGTGATCTTGGTGGCTTCGATGACCATGGACTGGGGAACTCTGTAATGCTTTTTCATGGGAGGATGGACTCTAACCCCCTCCTCTAGGGGCTGAGGCTCGTCGAGTCCTGTGACGACTAGTCCATGTTTGGTCAGAGCATTCACGTAGTCAGAAAGGGTTCGGTGAAAACCCGTCGTCACGAAGCTTGATGGCGGTCTATCGTGTTTCCACTCGACGGTATAGCTGTGCCTCCGTGAATAATCGTAAATCCAGTAGTACAAGTACTCCTTCGAACCGTCTTCACGGAGGCGTGTCTCCCATCCGCCTACTACTTTTCCATCCAGAACTAGAAATTGTGTGAAGCAAGGATGTTCCATCAAAACGACGAATCTTCCCCCGGTCTTTAGGACGCGTGATGCCTCAGATATCGCCCCCTCGTAGTTCCGTATATCCAACAGCGCCATGTAGCAGAATGCGACATCGAAGCTCTCGGATTCGAGCATGTTCAGATTCGCTGCATCAGCAGCAAAGTACTTGACCCCAAGGGGGTGTCTTTCTTCCTCCTCCACCGCTGCCTTGATCAAACCTTCACTAATGTCGATAGCTGTAACTTCCGCACCAGCCTTCGCGAAAAATCTTGAGAAGTAACCCTCACCACAGCCGATATCGAGTATCTTCTTTCCTTCAACGTCTCCAATCATCTGCTTTAGCGCCGGGCCGTTTAGATATTCCGAGTAGTAATTCTTGCCGCTTCGGACGAACTCGACCCAGCTCTTGGCAGCCTCATTCCACCGTTTCCTGTCATCAGACTCCATTCCATCCGCTCCACATTCTTGATATTTCAAACTATCTAAAATCAGTTTAGTATGCTAGCTTATTGATGTTGTTTTATTCTCGTAGAAATTTTTTGTGGGGGAACTGCTCGCTTTCCACTTCTAAATCTATGCAGAAGTCATTCTATTTAACTTAATTTTACTCCGAAGAATTCTTCGAAATTCTTGATTATTTGTGTAGCAACATCTTCAACGTCCATGCTTTTGACTTCCGCTATCGCCTTAACAACTGTTGGAATGAAAGCTGGAGTCGTCCTTTTACCCTTAAACGGACTTTTATAAAAACGAACTGGCCCATCCGTTTCAGTCAACAAATTAGTTAGCGGTGTCCGCCTAACAATGTCACGAATACCATTTGAATAAGCCGTCGGCGCCCCCTCAGTAATATAATACCCATATTCTATGGCTTTAGTTAACGCGCTGACTGGTCTACTGAACCAGTGCAGCAACACCTTTCTAAGGTTATATGAGGGAAGCATATCAACAATCTGGGTTGTCGTGCCCCGCGAGTGAATTATGGCTGGCAAATCAAGATTTTCAGCCAACTTGAGCATTCTATCAAAAACCATCAGTTGCTTATCCCAAATCTTTGTATATTTATAGTCTAATCCTATCTCTCCAATAGCCACTAAAGCTTTATTCTGCTTCTGCTGTGAAATCAACTCCAACGTCTGCTGAAGGTCATCCTCTGTCAAAGCCTTTACATTCCACGGATGAATGCCCAAGGCAGCATAAACCATCCTTGGATACGTTTCAGCCAGTCTTAGGCTCCCAACACTTGTTTCGTAATCCATTGAATTCGAAACCAAAGCAACGACATTAGCATCCTTCGCTTCAGCAATTATCTCGTCTATATCCCCAGCATATTCCTTGTCTGAAAGATGTACATGGGCGTCAACAAACTTCATCTTGAATCACGCTTTCGCTAGACTACGTTAGTTTTCCTTTTATAATTTCCCCTTTTATCTGAATACTACTACGCTTTAATGGAAGATTTTGGCAAATAGAGAACAATAAACGTTAAATACTGCTTTAAATAGAAAAAGAGGTTACAGAGGAGTCTTTATGGCTGGTTTAGAATTAGCGGTTGCTCCAATGCACAGATTATGCAAAAAAGCTGGAGCTGAAAGAGTAAGCGAAGCAGCAGCAAAAGAACTTGCAAAAGAATTGGAAAAAATAGGAATAAAAATTGCAAAAGAAGCCTTGGACTTAGCCATGTACGCTGGAAGAAAAACAATAAAAGCTAAAGACATAGAATTCGCAGCTGAAAAAACTATGCGCAAATAAACTCTTTCATTTTCTCTCTTTTTATCCGTACACCAAAAACGCGTCTACGCATAAGAAAATCCTATAAGTAGCGTTTCTCACTTTCACAAGACGAGGAACCAATCTATGGGTGGGAAAAAGAAACTCAGTTTAAAGCAAGTAGAACGCATGCAAACGAGGAAAGACAAACAGGAGAAAAAGAAAAAGGAGAAAACATCAGGGCTTAAAGAAAAGAAACCGTCTGGCATAGTTCCGCCAGACCCGGAAAACGAAAAGATAATGGGCGAACTGAAAAAAATGCGGGTTCTGACACCATACGCTGTGGCTTCACGTTTGAACGTGAGAATAAGCGCAGCGAAAGACTTCCTTGAGCAGCTAGAAAAACGTGGCGTGGTTAAAATGGTTTCAGGAAACCACATCCTAAAAATCTACAAAGCAACAGACTAACTCAAAAATCCATTTTGCCCCAACCTTTCTGTATCAACTGCTAGAGGTCAAAATCCACTTGGAATTTCCCAAGAGAATCTACACAACCGAGGAGGTAAAAGAAGCCCGAGAACTCATCAAGAAAGGCTACAAACATCGTTTAAGAGTTAAGGGAAGCCTATTTTTCAAGCAAAAAGTCAGGCAAGCGTTGAAACTTATCAAAACTGCTGGCTGCTACAATTTTTTAAGAACGTACATCCGAAGCATAGTGGAAATCGATGGTTTGACCCAACTCCGCCAAGCAGACGCTTCAATCTGGGCAAATAAGTACGCTGTGCAAAACCCGGTGGACGCAGCCAGTCTCTTCATTCAAAAAGCAAATCACATGAAAGAATATGTTGAAGGCAAGCTGTATTTTGGCGGTGCAGCAGAAATGCGTTCGGTTCAAAAACGCATACAATTCCTTAAAGTATTGAAAAAGAAAAGCCGAAACAAACAGGTAAAAGAAGAATGTGAAAGACTTTTAAAAAGCTGGAGAGAAAGCGTGTTTCTCTGATGACTACAAGCTTAAAGGTCAAGTTCCAATCAGGAATATTCGGCGCCATATTTTACAATATCAGATATGTTGATTTATGAAAGGCGCCATCACCAATATTTTCCCGGATACAAATTGTGACAAGACTTCAGTTGATGTCGCCGTTTGGCGATGTCAAAAATTCGGAAACAAATGTTTAAGCACTCGCCATTTTCCATATGGCGGTTTTCATCATTTCACCATGTTTCGCTCCGTAATAGATTCCTGCTAATTTTCCCACCGATGGAATTACCATTCGCTTAACAATCTTGTAAAGTAGCGGGTTACGAATTCTGTATTCTAAGAAGGAGTCCCGCCAGACTCTAATATTATATTCCCAGCATCGGATGAGGAATTCCCAGCGAGCCATTGAAAGAGAATCAAGTTCTGCTCCACGTTTATTCATCAGTAGACAGTTTTCCAACGGAACGAAAAGCAACGGAACGAAGAAGGCGTAGTAATCTTTCAAGTCGTCCATCAACTCAAGTGTTTCCAACACATCCTCTTCCTTTTCGTCTGGAAGCCCAATTATTAAAGTGGCAAGCGGATACCAATCATTGTCATTCAATATTCCAAAAGCTTGAGCAACAATTTCTTTCCATTGCTCAGGCTTGAAAGGAAGCGATTTTCCAGCCATATACTTTCGCATAAGCCTAACACTTCCAGTTTCTACGCCCGTTTCAGAAGTCACTATTGGCTTCTTTCCATGACTATACCAATGATATTGGATTAAGATTTCAGCCAATTCTTGAATCATCCCGGGATCGCAAACAACTGGAGCCAAGGACATATGCGTAGGTTGTATAGCCTTAACTCCGGGGTAGGACGCTACGCTCTCAATTAGTTTCATAACTGCCTTCTTGTTAGGGATGAAACGCTTGTTCTTCCCACCATAAAGGAAGAGGTCTTCGGTGATCAACGTAATCTGCGAACCACCTTCCCTGATAGTGATCTCCACTTCTTTCATAATTCTCTCAAGGGGGACATCACGTTTTTTCTGCATCGTAGGTGTACAAAACTGGCAGTTGCGACCGCAACCCCGAGAAATCTCCACACCCCCGTGGATAGACGCGTGTCTAATAGTGGGCACATCTTCGGTCTCTGGGCTTCTTTTAACTCGAACTACGCGTGGAAGTGGTTCACCGTTTACTGCTTTTCTGAAGACTTGTGGTACTACTGTTTCAGCTTCTCCAATGATCACACAATCTATTCCGTAACTCTCCGCCACTCCTTTACGTTCCAGCTGCCACGCTCCAAAACCACCAACAATCACTTTAGGCTTATACCTTGGAATGCTCTGATGCGTTATTAACTCTCTGAACTCGATGGCGTTCATGGGTTCCCCACCGCCAACGAGTGAAGAATAAGTTTTACTGACGAATCCCATCCCCGTTGGATCCATAGAGGATATGCCTACTACTTTTGTGTCTGGTCCTACGAAGGCATCAAGATCGAAGGGATGGACAACCATTACTTCTGACTCGTCGAAACCGCTTTCCAAAAGAAGAGCTTCCACTTTTCTCAAGCCGTAAGGCGCGTATTTAGCTCTTCCATCACTGTTGCGTTCCACTGGCGGATAGAGCTTTTTCCTCAAAAGCCATAACGGTACAGGTCCTTTGGGGAATCCTGCTACGAACGCGACGAAGGGGTTGTCAAAAAAGTCGCTCATTTCAGTGGCAGAAGCCGTCAAAACCACTTTTACGCCTGAATTTTTTGTCATGCCTTCTTCACATCTGAATGAAAGATTGATTTCCTTCGTGTTGTTATTAAAAATTATGCTTTTTTCTCATTGGTTCGCGCGCCAAAAAAGACATAGAAAATAATGGCAAAGAAGGAACTGCTTAAGCTTAGGCCTAACATTTTTCCACTCTTATTTTAGTCCCGCTTTTCACTCTGCTAAACAATTCAAGATTCTTTGTTATCGTGCCAAGAACGTTCACGGGACTGTATGGTTGAGTTTCTCCGTGGAATATGCATATGGCGCTTCCCATAGGCCAGAAGGCTATCGTTCCCTTTTCCACCGTGCTTTTTGCTTTTTCCTCTCCCATTTTCACTGGTATTTCGAAGTAGACTTCTTCCTTCCATAGAGCCGTTCTACCCTCCAGCGGTAGTTTCCTGACAATCATGTCTATAGTTCTTGGTGCCAAATGACGTACAAGCTCTCCTTCGGCTTCCCCCAAATCGTCAATTACGAATTTTATTTTTACACGTGAGATTTCAGTTTCTTCGCCATTCATCCTTTTCCACTTCTTTGAAGAAATTCTTCCAAAATCTCTTCTAGCGTTACTGGTCCTAACACTTTGAGTTCATATTTCGCCCTTACAGTCGGCTTGTCAATAGTCATTACCCTTCTTAAGTCAATTGGAGTTCCGATCACTACAGCGTCGCATGGTGTACGGTCAATGGTCGCTTTAAGTTCAGCTATCTGCTTATCACCATAACCGACTGCTGGAAGAATCGCGCCTAAGTGCGTGTATTTCTCGTAAGTTTCCTTTATAGAACCAACAGCGTAAGGTCTAGGGTCAACCATTTCTCTTGCTCCAAGCTTTTTGGCTATTACTGCTCCAGCCCCATATGGCATGTTGCCATGGGTTAATGTTGGGCCGTCCTCAATGACTAAAACTTGATTTCCCTTAATCAATTCAGGTTTATCAACGGTTACGGGTGAAGCTGCCTCCAACACTCTTGCTTTCGGATTAACCTTCTCGATGTTTTCCTTAACTTTCTCAACATTTTTCGGATCCGCTGTGTCAACTTTGTTGATTATTACGACATCTGCCATTCTTAGGTTAGTCTCTCCGGGATAGTAAGTGAGTTCGTTTCCAGCCCTATGTGGGTCAGCTACAACAATGTGCAGGTCAGACTTGTAGAAAGATAAGTCGTTGTTACCTCCATCCCAAACGATAACATCCGCTTCTTTTTCCGCTTCTCTCAAAATTTTCTCGTAGTCGACTCCTGCGTAAACGATTATGCCGTTATCAATGTGCGGCTCGTATTCTTCCCTCTCCTCAATTGTGCATTTATGTTTATCTAAATCCTCATAAGTGGCAAAACGCTGCCAAATCTGCTTGGTCAAGTCTCCGTAGGGCATTGGATGTCGTATGGCAACAACCCTTAACCCCTTGTTTTTCAAGATTTTTGCAACTTGGCGGGATGTTTGGCTTTTACCTGAACCAGTTCTAACAGCGCACACTGAAACCAACGGAACCTTAGCTTCAAGCATAGTCGTTTTAGGACCCATTAAGCGGAAGTCTGCACCGTTCGCGAGGACCATGGAAGCCTTATGCATAACATATTCGTGGGGAACGTCGCTGTATGCGAAAACAACTTGGTCAATATCCTGCTGTTTTATTAGGTTGGGCAGTTCCTCTTCGGGATAGATGGGTATGCCCTTCGGATAGTTTGGACCTGCAAGTTCAGGTGGGTAACCTCTTTCTGCTATGCCTGGAATCTGTGTAGCTGTGAAAGCTACAACATTATAGGCGTCGTTGTTTCTGAAGTAGACGTTAAAGTTGTGGAAGTCTCTGCCAGCTGCGCCCATTATAATAACCTTGATTATTCGCATGTGTGGTTCCTCTCCAAAATCTCAAACAAACGACAGATTCCATACTACTTTAATTTACCCCATATAAACCTTAAGTGAAAAAACTTACACTATGTCATGTAGAACAGATTCACCTATAAAGTCTATCTGCTTTGCTGTAACCCCAGGATGTACTGGCAGCGAAAACACCTGCTCAGCGGCTTTCTCTGTTTCTTGAAGCCTATGTTTTCCAAATTTTCTGTAATACGGCATGAGGTGTATAGGGTTGACATAATAGACTTCTGCGCCTATGCCTTTTTGTCTCAGTGCTTCAACTATTTTGTCTCTTTTCTTTCGTTTTGCATCTTTTAATCTGACAGTGTAAAGATACCAGCTGTGCTTGTAGCCTCTGGGTTCCTTAGGCAACTTTAAGCTCTCTGCTTTTCTAAGTTTTGCTGTTAGTCTTTTAGCGTTTTCGCGTCTTTTGGCTGAGAATTTCGGCAGTTTCTTCAATTGTATGCAGCCTATTGCTGCTTGTATTTCTGGCATGTGATAGTTATGCCCAAGTGTGAGTGACTGGTACTTCTCTTTTTCTCCGTGGCTTCTCATGAACCGCATGTTCTCCGCAAGTTCATCATCGTTTGTTGTTATCATTCCACCTTCGCCAGTCGTCATGTTTTTGCTTGCGTAAAAGCTCCAGCATACAGCATCAGCGAAGGCTCCCGGCGGTTTTCCTTTGTAACTTGCACCGTGGGCTTGACATGAATCTTCAACAATTGTCAGTTCGTGTTTGTCAGCAATTTCCCTTATCGGTTGCATGTCAGCGGGCAAACCATACAAGTCCACAGTCATTATTGCCTTAGTCTTTTTCGTTATGGCTTCTTCAATCTTTCTTGGAGAAATGTTGTATGTTTCAGGGTCTATGTCCACAAAAACTGGTTTGGCTCCAGCCATTGCAATGACTTCGGCTGTTGCAACGAACGTGAAGCTTGGCAGAATTACCTCATGACCGTGTTTGATTCCTGTTCCTGTAATTGCTAGGTGCAGAGCAGATGTTCCTGTGTTTACGGCTATCGCATGTTTTGCTTTCATAAATTTCGCGAATTTTTTTTCAAACTTTGTGACCGTGGGTCCAGCGCCTAATCCATGCGTCAACACGCCACTCTTCATCACTTTAACAACTGCTTTGATCTCTTCTTCGCCAATTTGTGGAGCATTGATTGGAATCAAGCTGTCACCTTCTAACTAGCATACTTCTAAGCAAATGACTTGTACGTCTAACTATTTACTATAAATCAAACGTTAATAAAGTAGTGGTTTTACATTGCAAGCATTTCTTCGTATACACTAGCTTAAATATTCACTTGGGCAAATGAAAATAGAGTAGTTATTTGCCAATGCGGAGAGACCTATGTATGGTGGAAACGACGAAAATACTCGTTCCAGAATCTCTGCAAGAGACACTTTGGCGTTTGGAAGAAGTGCATCAGGGATTTAGAAGCAAATCAGCTGCTCACGTGCAAGAAGCACTTGAGTGGGTTCTGTCAAGACAGGGGCTGCATGGATCCTATTTAAATTTGTTCATGCCAACGAATCAGGATCTTTCTCAAGGCGTACGCTTACTAACAGGTGAACGAATGTTGTCTAACGCGGGTACTCGACATGTTCTAGGCGAAGAGGCTCTTCGAACAGTTATTGTTTGGAAACTTAGATCATCTTCGGCTGTCAAACAAGCGCTGAAAAGCTTTAACGATCTCCTGGAAGCGGGAGCAGAAAGTGGGAGTTGGTGTTGCTACACATGCACCACGGCTTTCCTCAGGACACTAGTGGCGACTAAGCCTGATAAGTGGGATAGAATTCTTGAAAAAGGGCTAAACAGAATAAAACAGGGACGGACATCTGATGGCAGGTGGCACGGCTTTCCTTTCTACTATATGTTGCTAACTCTTTCTGGGATAGACACACCTTCTGCACAAGCCGAGTTGAGACACGCCAGCAAAACAGCTGAAAGGCTTTTGAAAAGATACCGCGGTGATGATAGAATGTCACGTTTTAGAAGGTTGGGATTGGAGGCAGCATTAAACGCTGTTTAGCTTTCTTCTAGAACAAGTTTGGGACGCATCTACATCATTTCTTACTGCTTATTGCATTCTGGTTGTTTAATGAATAGTGCTGTTAAAATGAAGCATAATACAATGCCGATTGATGCCATGATGAATGATAATTCAGGATTGACTCTCTCGTAAACGAATCCTCCGATGAGACTTGCTGGAACAGTGAAGGCTGACCAAGCAACACCAAAAGCAGCAAATACTCTTCCTCTTCTTTCCCCCGGGATCAAGTCTGCCTCTAGAGAGGAATATGTCGGCTCATAAAAAGACCATATGAAGGAGCCTACGATCCAGAGGGTTAGAACTTGTGTGAACATGCCGCAACGGATGAAGAGGAGATAGGTGAATGCATCTAAAGCTGTTGTTGCTAGCAAAATTTTTCTTCGACTAAATCTGTCCAGTAATTTGCCGACTATGAGAATTTTTGACACGATGCTGATTGTGCTACCTGCAGCTGTGATGATGCCCCATTGCGTCGTTGTGACACCAATTATTTCTTTTGCATAGACTATCCAGTACGGTTCAACCAAGCCGTATTCGAATGCCCATAGAATGTAAATAGCTGCTAGAGCGAGTGCTGATCTGGGCATCCAAGACCATGTTTGCAAGTGCTCTTTGAAGGCATCTTTTATGAGCTTGCCTAATTCTTTAGGGCTATATCGTTGACCAGCTTGTCTGTTCTGAGGAGAAATCGTTTCTGTAAGCATGGATAATCGGATTATTCCAGCAGTTACACCTACTATGGCTAAGCCAATATAAGCCCATCTCATTGGAACTAGAATCCCGTAAACGTCGATTAGGTAACCGCCGATGGAAGGCATTATAGCCCACGGAAGAAAACTTAAGCAACTGTAAAATGCGAAGGCTGTTCCTCTTTTCCGTTCGTTTATCGAGTCCGCCAGTATCGCCCAGAATGCGGGTTCAAATATCCAGCACATGTTGATTAAAATGACAGCCAGAATTAGGAATTCCCAGTCAGGGGCAAAAGCCACTAGGAATTGACTTAACCCAAGCAGCACAGTCATCCAGCCGATTAATTTCTTTCTCCCGTACAAGTCGGCTATGTGACCGCCTATGATTGCGAATATGACAAAAGTGGCGCTTCCAAAGGCTGCTATTAAGCCTATGCTTATTTCTGTTCCGCCTAATCCGAAGACGTATAGAGAGAAGTAGGTGCTACAGATGCTTGTAGGGATTCCCCATAGAGTTGATGTGAGGGTTAACACTAAATAGTTGCGTGTCATGAAGCCGAAACGCGGCTTGTCCTCTGTTTTCAATTCTCACACCCTCACAGGTTAACTTTTGTTTTGCTTTCAGGAAGTTTCTATAATACATGCGAATCCTCTTCCACGATAACTGTTCTCCCTTAAAAAATTAACGATTTGACACGCGCTCTTTTCCACTAAAAACTCCCTAGGGTAAAAATGGAGTCACAACAGAAATTGCAATGCAGAAATAAGTGGAGAATTCATAAAACACTTAAAGCGTAGAATTGTTGTTTTTAGGAATGATCGAATATGAACATTGCAATGGCAAGTTTAGCAGAGTTAATACGCGAATACTCTGGTCTAAGCCAGTCAGCCAGCGAAATCGTCGCCTCAGTGATTGTGTTTGCATCTGCCATTGTCGTTGGTTGGGCAGTATACTTCATTTTTGAGAGGTATTTTACGAGATGGGCAAAAAAGACAAAAACGAAGATAGATGACGCCATACTGCGAAATGTTAAAGCACCAATTTATCTTTTCGTCGTCCTTGTTGGCGCATACTACGGTTTGGAGTCTCTCACTTTTCTTGACCCGTACTCAGAGCTTTTAACGGCGATGTTTACCATCGCTGAAATTCTGTTAATCACCTTCATAATAAGCAGGGTCATCAACGTTCTCATAAGCTGGTATGCCGAGAAGAGTGCAAAGCGCGGAAAGAGGAAAAGTGAACACATTCTCTTTCTTTTTAAGAAGATCATTCAGATAGTTATTTACGTATTCGCGTTTTTGGCTGTTTTAACCGTTTTTAAAATCGATCTTTCGGGTGTAGTTGTTGGTCTTGGTGTTGGCGGCATAGCTATTGCCTTGGCATTGCAAACTATTCTAAGCGATGCTTTCAGCGCGTTCTCTATCTATTTTGACAAACCGTTTGAAATTGGCGACTTTATCGTTGTAGGTGACTATTCTGGAACTGTAAAGCAAATAGGGATGAAATCTACGAGATTGCAGCTGTTGCAGGGCGAGGAACTAATTATATCAAATAAGGAGCTTACGACAGCCAGCGTGAGAAACTTCAAGAAACTGAAAAAACGGAGAATAGTCTTTACCTTAGGCGTAACGTGTGACACACCGCTCAAAAAACTCAAAAAAATTCCTGAAATGATATCAAAGATAATAGAAAAGATGGAACTAGCTGAGTTGGACAGAGTACATTTCAAAAAGATTGGAGATTTCAGTCTTAACTTCGAAGTAGTGTACTACATGAAAGTGAGCGACTACGTCAAGTACATGGACACGCAGCAAGAGATTAACTTCGCTGTAATAGAAGCTTTCGAGAAGGAAGGCATAGAAATGGCGTTCCCAACACAGACGATCTTCCTAAACAAGCCCCAGTAAAAACAAGACATACGTCTTCCTATTTCTATGGTTTTGCAATATCTTCGGAGCCATTCCATTTTATAGATTGGATAATTATTGATTGTGGCTTCACTAAAACTTCTTTAAGCGGTGGATATTTCTGTAATCCTTTCTCTGTGGGTTTTGGCTCGACAAGCTTTGACACAAACAGCTTACTCCTGAAGAGTGCATCAAAATAGTTTGTCAACGTTCTGTGGAAACTTGTAGTTCTAAACGGCTTTGCAAGTCTCTCCATTTTCCATTTAACAGGATATTTGACTGCTCCAAAATATCTTCTTGTCGCGCTTGTTCTCTTTCCATCAACAATTATTGTTGCGAAACACGTATGAGGGATTGAAAAAACAAATCGACCCAGATTCTTCAAAACCCTTGCCACTTCAGATATTGCCTTCTCATAATTTTCGATGTCTTGAAGAGACATGAAACAAGTTACGACGTCAAAATGGTTGTTTGAAAACTCTTTTAGATCAGTGGCGTCCAAAACGTAATAGCATATACCCAGCTTCTCTTTTGCTTCTTCTTGTTTTGCCAGTTCTATCAGTTTTTCTGAGAAGTCTATCCCAGTTACTTTGGCGCCTTTTCTGGCTAGGATTCTTGTGTTGTATCCCTCTCCACACGCCAAGTCTAGCACAAGTCGACCTCTTACATCTCCTATCAATTTAAAGGTCGCAGGATTGTTAAGTCCATCTCTGTAATAGTCCTTGCCTCTCCTCACAAAGTCTACCCAAGATTCTGCAGCATCATTCCATTCTTTCTTTACGCCGTCTTTCTTGCGCACGAAACTATCCCCATTCTCTTCGCACACAAAACTAAGTAACCACTTACTCTAAAAAATAACTTCGCGCGCCAAAGAACCAAAAGTAGACAAATAACCTCTTCAACACTCCTATCTGAACTCCCACTCACAGTAAGGATCACCCATCGCTATACACCTAGTCTCCTTAACATGCAGGTTCTTAACAGCGAAGAAGAAGCCGTTGAGGAAGCCAGTGGTGAAATAACAGGAGGGCTGTCCGGTTTTCATTCCAAATCTTTCACAGTTCTCTCTCATTTTTATCGTCTCACCCAATGTGATCTTTCCCACCTTGCAGTGCTCCATGAGGTCGACAACACGTTTTACGGCATCCTGCTCCCTTAACCCTGCTTCCAAGAGGCGATCGCCGAGCATTTTTCCAGCCCTAGCTCCTCCCATACTAAACACCATTTGGAGCCTCTCACTGACGAGGGGCGCAGCCGTGACGTGCTGGATCTCATGGATATGTACGCCGCTGCCCCAAGTCGGCCTCTCCATCAGAGGCTTCTCATGGAGCAGAAATCCCAAGATGTGGTCCATGAGGCGGTTATGTACCCTTTCAATAACCGAGCTGTCTTTCTCCAGAGAATCCTTCAACTCATCGATTTCTCCAGGCACAAATTTGACTTCGCAGTATGGGTCTCCTAACCCTATGCACTTTGTCTCAACGGCGTTCCAGTCCCTCTCAAGCCCTCCAAGAAGCTTCTCCATTCCTTTGAAACTGCCTGCCATCATCGCAGTTTTCATGAGGCCTAGGGATGCCCCGACGTTCTCGAACCCCCAACATTCATAATGTTCGTATCCTCTAATGTAGTGTTCATCCGTTTTGGAGATGTCGTCAACATATTCGACAGTTGAGACTCTCCACTGTGTGTATTCAGGCTTAAAGCCCCTTTCAAACACCTTTCTCATGTCTTTCACTTTGCTGAAGCTTTTTGGCATGAATAATTTCATGAGAAGTTTCTTGTGCCAGGGAAAAAGCGAAATCATGTCAAAGTCGTAGTTGCTCGGGTTCTCAGAATATTTGGTCAACTCGTACATCATCGTTGGGAATCTCTTCGGGTCCCATAGCATGCCGCTCCAGAATATGAGGTCCCGCCAGCCGATGTTAACGTAATCTCCAACCCCTGGTCTTAACGTCACCTTTACTCCCCGCACAGCCATCTTCGCCTCCCTTCTCGCGTACTCTGTGTCATAATAGGAGGAGACCACATGAGGGCGAACAGTCACCGAAACCTCAATTTTTGTCGGCTCCATTCTTGGGTGCTTCACAACGTTCAGGATCCGCCTGCCCTCCTCTGTCTCTATCTTTATCACGCCGTTTGCGAGGCTCATCATGGCTACCAGGTCTTCTTCCTTGCCGCAGCCCTCGTCTATGCAGGCTACCACAGCGTTTCCCCTAGCAGCCAGCCTAGACAGGGTCTGCCTCATAAACCTCAAGATCTCTGAGCCGCTGAAGAGATACGGAGAAGTTAAGGAGTCAAAAACTAAGATTCCTTTTTTTCCTATTCTTTCCTTTAGCTTCGAGATGGCTATATCTATACTCGAAAGGTCGTTACAGTCAGCACAAACGGTGTCCGGTCTATCTGGAACCGAACTACCCACCGTCTCATTGTAGGCGTCAACGAAGTTCAGCAGGCCCGGTTCAATCTCCCCCAATCCTTGCTCCCTTAAGGCCCGCTCGGCATCAGATGGACTATATTCGGTGGTCACATAGATGATGGGCCTATCCACCGCCAAGCTCTTTAGGGCGATCTGCTGGCAAAATTTCGACTTTCCCGCTCCAGGGGGCCCAACCAACAGAAGTAGGCTTCTTGGTGGTACTTCTTGTATTTGGGTTAGAGATATCAATAATAATCCCATTTATTAGTAACGATACTAAGTTTATTTAATTTATCTGTAATGTTCCAACGAGCTTGATTCTTCATCTGACAGCGGTTAGGCGCAACTTTTAACATGCCATGCAATGGTAACCGTGGGGGGGCTTTAGGCTCTTCGTTTTGGTTGTCCCTTCTCGAATACGACTTCAATTTTTTTGTCTGTCTCAGCGATGTTAGGGTGTTTTATTATGGTCAAGGTTAGTAGAGGCTCATCATGCTTAGTTTCGACTTTTGCCTTGACGACGATCTCAAAGATGCCGGCGGCTTGGTCGATGACGTCCTCCATCCCCCTTACCTCTGTCATGAAGAATAGGCCGTACGCCTTGTTTTCCCTTATCCTTGTGCGAACCTTGCTTAGAAGCCTACAAATCTTGCTCTTGTCTTCGTTGTAGAGAAGCAGGGAATCTAGGAAGTCACCGAAGAGGCAACTCTTTTTCGTCAGCTTCATGTACAACTCCCTTTCAACCAGCATAAGGTGTTGGGGTTTAATGATCTGCACTGGCTGGCTGAGGGCACCCTCCGTGGCCTGGCCAAAGACGCATCCGGGCCAAAAAGCCGTGACTAATACCACGTCTAACCCTTGGGGAGCAACAACGCAGGGTTCTGACACAAATGCTACGAACTCCTTGGAACTCTTTAGCCTGGACAGTAAGGGACGGAGGAGCGAGTTACACAATATAGTTTTTGGGATCAGAGGGCTACGAATAATAAGGCAGGGTTCACCGGCAACGATTATCTCGTCTAACTCCAACTTTCATCAACTCTCATTTTTCGTTTCATCTGAATTCCCACTCGCAGTAAGGATCACCCATCGCTATACACTTGGTCTCTTTAACGTGCTGATTTTTAACAGCTGAAAAGAAACCGTTAAGGAAGCCCGTTGTGAAATAGCAGCAAGGCTCTTCCCGTTTCTTCGTCATAAACTCATAAAACACGCTCTCGCAATTCTCCTTCATTCTTATGGTCTCATCCGCTGTGACCTTTCCCACTTTGCAGTATTCCAAGAAGTTTAGAACGCGGTTCACCGCCTCATCCTCCCTTACCCCCGCTTCCATCAGGTGTTCACCGACCTCCTTCCCCGCCTTTGCTCCCGCCATCCTCATGACCACACGGTACCTCTCACCAGCCAAAGTGGGCTGAACCATGACGTGCATAATAGCACTCAATCCTACATCGCTTCCCAACCTAGGCCTGTCTACAAGGGGTTTTCCATCGAGTAGAAATCCCATGAGGCGATCCATCAGCCGGTCATGCATCCTGTCTAAAACTGTGCTGTCTATAGCTCCCAGGGAATCCTTTAGCTTATCGATTTCTCCAGGGACGACCTTGAACTCGCAGTAGGGGTCCCCGAGTCCTATGCATTTTACCTCAACGGCGTTCCAGTCCCGCTCAAGTCCTTTCCACCTCTCAAGTCCTTTGCACATGCCTGCAGTGGATGCGGGGAGTATCGAAGCCATGGCGGCGCCTACGTTCTCGAATCCACAGCATTCACAATTCTCATATATTCTAAAGTAGTGCTCGTCAGTCTTGGAGACATCTTCAAGGTATTCCATGATGCCAAAACCCATCCCTTTCAACATCTTCTCAAGAGCTTTCCACAGTTTTTTCATGTCTTTGACTCTGCTGAGGCTCTTCGGCATGAGTAATTGGAAGAGAAGTCTCTGGTGCCGAGGAGCAACCGACATCATTTCCTTCATAGAATCACCGTGCTTCTTGCTCATTTCATACGTTATCTCCGGGAACCTTTTGGGGTCCCAGAGCATACAGCTCCAGTGGGCAAAGTTAGGCCAGAACAAGTTCACGTAGTTCCCAACCTCTCTTCTGAGCTGCGCGAGACCTGCGCCCTTCATACTACGGAGAGCAATCGTCATAATCTCCTCTTCCCACATCCTCATATCCCATAGCTTCTCCGGAATCTTGGCCCCGGGAACCTCGATGCTTCCAGGCTCCACTATGGGATGCTTCACCACATTCAGCACCCTCTTTCCTTCCTTCAACTCCATCTTTATCACGCCGTTGGAGAGGCTCATCATAGTCACGAGGTCCTCCGACTTGCTGCATCCCTCATCTATGCAAGCCAGAACCGAGTTCCCTTCAGCTGCAAACTTAGAAAGGGTCAGCCTCATGAACCTCAAGATCTCTGAACCACTGAAGAGGTATGGAGAAGTTAAGGAATCGAAGACCAACAAGACACCCTTTCTCCCTATTCGCTCGCTCATCTTGGAAATCGCTATGCCTATGCCGGACAGGTTCGCGCAGTCCGCACGAACAGTGTCAGGCCTCTCCGAAACTGAAACACCCACAGTTTCATTATAGACATCAACGAAGTTTAGTAAACCTGGCTCGATCTCGCCCAATCCCCTCTCTCTCAAGTCCTTCTCAGCTTCAGACGGGCTACACTCTGTCGTCACGAAAATGACGGGCCTATCCACCGCCAAGCTCTGGAGAACAGCCTGTTCGCAGAACGTCGATTTCCCCGCTCCGGGAGGACCGACCAAAAGAATCGACTTTTTAGGTGGCACTTCTTGTATCTGGGTTATAGAAACCATTAATGATCCCGGTTATAAATAGCCCGAAATGGTTTATTTAACTTATCTGCAAGGTTCCAACAAGCCTAGAGTCGAGTCTTATTTGTAAACTGTTGCGCCGGGATACACTTCTATGCCCTTACCCGATATGTCGTAGGGTCTAGGCTGGTTGTCTATGGCTAACCCACGCATCTTCTCCACCTGAAAAACCCGAACCAGCCTGCTGCCCTTAAGAAAGGTGCGAAGCAGAATAACCCCCTGAGCTAGATACTCCTCGAACTGATGCTCCCGCTCCCACCCGGTTCCCCTCAACTCCGAAATCAACAGATTAGTACAGCCCGTCCTTCTCAGGTCCCTCATCAAGTCTCTCATGGCATAAATACGCTCAACATCATCAGGATACTGAAGCGTAAAAATCGTCACCGGATCCACAACCACCCTCTTCGCATCCACCTCTTTGACACCCTGCCTGATCGCCTCAAGCAACTTAATCAGCCTGAACTCCTTCATTCCGATTTGAATCAGGCCACCCCTCTCCGAAGGCGCAACACGAACCGGCGAAACGTTGATGAACACAAGCTTCTTCTCGTCCTCCAGCTTCTTCAAGTCCCACCCGTACTTCGACATGTTCGTCCTTATGTCGTTCGGCTCCTCCTCAAGGGTAACATAGACACCAGATTCACCGTGCTGAGTCGCCCCCACGTAAAGAAACTGAATCGCAAACGTCGTCTTCCCACTTCCAGGTCCACCGCACACCAAAATCGTGTGACCACTCGGAATCCCCTTCCCCGCGAGAACCTTATCTACACCAGGAACGCCTGTAGGAACATAATCCACCGCCACATCAAACACCTCTAACTCTAAACAATTTTTGCACCATATATAATTCATGTTAATACTTTTAAATACTGTTCAGAGAAAATATCTGAAGAGGATGCGAATGAACAAACTAACAGATGAGGAAAGAAGAAGGCTTCTAAACGCAGCCAAGAAGATTCACGCACACAAGCTCGTGCAAATCAAGGGATACAGGACGCTCGTCAAAAGGGCTAGGGACGAAAGAATCAAGCAACTCTTGATTCGGATCAGCGATGACGAAGGAAAGCACGCCGAGTTCTGGTCTGAGAGAATCGAGGAGTTAGGGGGCGAGCGCGAAGGGAAAATTGGAGCGTATCTTAGAGACCGCAAGGTGGGATTGATGATGAGCATCCTCGGCACGAAGGGGTTCTTTGAGTGGGCCATCGTAGGCGAAGAAGAAGGCATCCAAGATCTAGCCATTCAGGCAGAAAAAATCAGGGACACGGCCACTTCCGAAGCCTGGAGTAGATTTGCCTCTGACGAAAGGATGCACCTGGAAAGGATGAAGACGGAAGTGTTGGGCATGGAGGCTTGGGAGATACATGGCGGCGGAGGGGTGAGGGACATGATCTTCGGAGCCAACGACGGGCTAGTCTCAACCTTAGCCTTCGTGGCCGGAGTATTCGGAGCCATCACAAATCCCTACATTATTCTATTATCAGCAATAGCAGAACTCTTCGCCGGAACCATATCCATGGCCGCCGGTGCGTACCAATCATCCAAGTCCGAGCTCGAGGTGCTGGAGAGGGAAAGTCAGAGGAAAAAAGTAAAGAAGGGCAAAACCCCTGAAGAGGAGAAGGAGGAGCTGACAAAGTTCTATCAGGCAGAAGGCTTTAAGAGAGCAGAGGCTGAAGCAATCGTCAACAGGATAGCTGGGCAAGAAGAAGTGCCCATACAAACAGACACGCTTGAAGAGTTGGGCCTCGCCCCTAAAGAGCTTGGAAGCCCCGTCAAGGCAGGTCTTTTGTGTGGAGTATCCTTCGGTCTCGCTGCTCTCGTGCCGATTTTGCCCTTCGCCTTTCCGAGTCTAAACTGTACGGACGCCCTGGCAGTCTCCACAGTTGCCACTGTAGCCACCCTCTTCGGAGTGGGAGCCATGAAAACCATTTTCTCAAGGAAAAATTGGATTCGAAGCGGGCTAGAGATGATGATTATAGGAGCCTCAGCAGCAGCAATAACCTACATGATCGGAAAACTATTTTCTCTAATAGTCCAAGTGTGATCGTGTCTTCTAGGAAACAATCAGAATGCTTACCTTAGGAGAAGGATAAAGCGCCCATGTTTCATAATCAAAAGTTTCTTTAATTAGAAGGAAGAAGTTGCCCAAGAGTTGGTGTGATGTTGCAAGCTAGATCTACAGAAGAAGCAGAGTATGAAGAAGTCTTGGCGATGACGCAGGAAGCTTTCGGAAAAGCTGCAGGTGGAGGTTCAACAGGTGAACTTGAACGCAATATAGTTGAAGCTACAGTTACTGCTGATCCAAACTTTCGCAAAGGAGACTTAAGAGTCGTTGAAGCAGAAGGCAAAATCGTCAGCATGATGCTTATCATAAGGCGTCAAGTACGAATCGGCAAGGCAATAGTCAACAACGCGATAGTTTCTCCAGTTGCGACTCGTGTAAGCCATGAAAAGAAAGGTTACTGCAGCTTAGTCATGCGAAACGCGATAAACTACATGAAACAGCAAGAATTCGACATCACAACTCTTTGGGGACACCCATGGCTATACACTCATTATGGATATTCGCCAGCCATGGTAAGCCCAAGCGTGGCAATAAAGCCAGAAAGATGCCGCCCAACTGAAGTTAAAGACACTTTTACAATACAGTCTTATGAGGAAACACAAGCAAAAGCAGTCACGGACATATATCACCAGAACACCATCAACCAAGTACTAGCAGAAATAAGAAACCCAGAACCATTCGAATGGAAGGTTCACAGTCCAAACGTCGAATTCCAAACGGTAATTGACAGAAAAGGCAGAGTAATAGGCTACTTTGTAATCAGTCAAACCGCTCGGTCGGGCAGAAACCTATTGGAAATCGGAGTTGCTAATACGGAAGCGTGCAAAATAATCTTCAACAAATTGCTAGACTACGCAAAAGAGAAGAAACTGGCTGAACTAATCTGTCCAATGAGCCCGCAACATCCATTCGCGCAATTCGCATACTGGCAAAACGCGGAACTTAGAACAACAATGGCTAGTGGTGCTGGCTTTGCAAGAATTCTAAACATAACGACTTTATTTGATAAAATGAAAAAGGAACTTGAAAGTCGATTGAATCGTTCAGAGTTTTGCATTAAGACACTATCCCTAGCCGTAAAAACGGGAAAAGAAACAACAACCTTTCTGATTGATGATGGAGAAATCACATTTTCAGCTGAAGAAGAGAAAGCAGACTACACGCTAGAGGCACCACTGCCTTTGTTGAATCCTCTTGTTACTGGATATAAGAGCATATACGAACTCTTTGGGAAGAGAGAAGCCACAATTAGAAGTAGAGTAATCAGAAAAAAACGGATCGGCATTCGACTAATAAATGTCCTTTTTCCGAAGGGCACACCCCATGGGAACAATTTACCCCTAATTTGGGAGTGACTTCAAGCTTCACTGATTTTGTCTAATTCACGGGTTGCCTTGATGTCTACCCTACGAACCATGTGCAGCGCTTCTTCCTCTCTTTACATCCAAGTTTTAGAATTCCGTCTGAACCAGCCTCTTCAAACCAGCCAAACATGGGGCACATGACCCATACGGAACTGTCGTCATACTTGACCACTTTGATATTATGAACAAAACCGTTCGTGCACGTGTAGCCTCTCACTGAGACGATATGAGTGTCTTCCAGACGTCCTGATGTCCCTTGGTCCGACTGTGTCTCTGAACAAAGTTGAGTCGCCTCTGGGACAAACTCATACAGACCTTTGCGGTCACCTTTCTTATCTTTATTCACTAGTTCTTGCTTGGCTCTTGTGGCCTTCAAATTCGACATATATTTGCCTCGGGGAGATAACTATGTATTTATAGTTACGCCGTCATAAATAGACTGCGTGCTTATAATAAATATGGTATATACCATCCACAACGTGTGAAGTAGGTTACCTAAAATTTTCACGTTATATTCGTAATGTATAAAAGGTTCATCGGCATTTTTAGACTACTCTGACCAAAAAGGCGGTCAAGTCTTGGCTCGAATAGGTGTGTATGTTTGCCACTGTGGACTAAACATAGCAGGAGTCATAGACGTTAAAAGCGTCGCAGAGTATGCTTCAAAACTTCCAAACGTGAAAGTGGCGAGAGGTAGCACATACCTCTGTTCAGATGCCGGACAGAAAAGAATCAAAGAAGACATCGAGACAAACAAGCTAGACAGAGTAGTTGTTGCTTCTTGTTCTCCTAGAATGCATGAAGAAACCTTTCGCAAGGCAATCAGCGAGGCTGGGTTGAATCCGTATCTGCTGGAGATGATCAACATTCGCGAGCAAGATTCGTGGTGTCATAGCGAAGAACCAGAAAAAGCCACCGAAAAAGCAAAAACACTCATCGAGATGGCTGTCGCTCGAGCAGTCCTTCTAGAACCGCTTGAAAGAGCGAAAATGAAAGCCAACAAGAGTGTTCTCGTCATAGGTGGTGGAATCGCTGGGATACAAGCCTCACTGGATTTGGCTGACGCAGGATTTAAGGTGTATCTTGTGGACAAGTCTCCAAGCATAGGAGGCAGAATGGCCCAACTTGACAAAACGTTTCCAACACTTGACTGTAGTGCATGCATTCTAACACCGAAAATGGCCGAAGTTGGTAGGCATCCGAACATCGAATTACTAACATACTCTGAGGTTGAAAACGTAACTGGATTTGTTGGAAACTATGAGGTTACAATCCTGAAAAAGCCTAGGTACATAGATGAGGGACAATGTACTGGCTGTGGTGAATGTGAAAAGGTATGCCCAGTTTCGATGCCCAGCGAGTTTGATCTTGGCTTAAAGACGAGAAAAGCCGTGTACAGACCTTTTCCTCAAGCCATACCCAACGTTTTCACAATAGACAAAAAGGGAACTCCCCCGTGCAGAGCAGCATGTCCTGCTGGAGTAAATGTCCAAGGATACATAGCCCTCGCAAGCCAAGGAAAATTCAAAGAGGCTTACGAACTAATTAGAAGATCCATCCCTTTCCCATCGGTTTGTGGAAGAGTTTGTTTTCATCCCTGCGAAAATGAGTGTGCACGTGGGAAAATCGATGAACCAGTGGCGATTAATGCTATAAAACGTTTCGTGGCCGATTACGTTTTAGGCCAAAAAAGAGAGAAACCAGAACCTATACCGAAGAAGTATGCAGAGAAAGTTGCCGTAGTCGGCTCTGGACCAGCAGGACTTACAGCAGCTTACGAACTGACTAAAATGGGATACCCAGTAACAATTTTTGAATCACTACCGAAACTTGGGGGAATGTTGCGCGTAGGAATACCCAAGTATCGACTTCCTAAGAATGTACTCGACAAGGAAATCAAGCTAATTGAAAGTTCAGGTATGGAAATCAAAACCAACATAACAGTTGGCAAGGACTTAACAGTGGACGACCTACTGCAACAGGGCTATACAACTATATTTGTTGCAGTCGGTGTCCAGAAAGGTCGAAAACTAGGAATTGATGGTGAAGAGTCAAGAAGCGTGATACCGGCTTTGGAATTTTTGAAACGAGTGAACTTGGACAAACAGATTAGGATCGGAGAGAAAGTTGCGGTGATTGGGGGAGGCGACGCCGCGATCGATGCAGCGAGAACCGCTTTACGCTGTGGTGCAAAAGAAGTCACAGTGCTATACAGAAGATCGAGAGAGGAGATGCCGGCGTGCCCTTCCGAAGTCGAAGAAGCAGAGAAAGAAGGCGTCAAGCTTCACTTTTTGGTGTCACCAATGAAAATTCTGGCTGAAGAGGGTCATGTTGTTTCCGTAGAATGTATTAACATGAGGTTAGAGGAACCTGACAAGTCTGGACGAAGACGCCCCGTTCCTATTAGAGGGTCCAAATTCGTTGTAGATGTTGACATACTGATTCCAGCCGTTGGGCAGGCACTGGATAAGACTCTTTTGCCAAAGAACATGAAGCTTTCACCATATGGGACGGTTGCCGTTGACCCTGTTACTTTGCAGACGAATCTGCCGGGTATATTCGCTGGTGGAGATGTGGTTAAAGGAGGAGCTACAGTAATCGATGCCATTGCTGATGGTAAAAGAGCGGCTGTTTCTATTGATCGTTATCTAAGAGGCGAAGACATGTGGGCTGGGAGGGAAGAGAGAGCTTCGAGAGTTGAAGAAATCCCTGAGGTAGGGATAGAGAAAAAACTTAGGCAGGTGATGCCCTTACTCCCTCTGACGCAAAGGTTGAGCGACAAAGAAGTGGAACTTGGATTTACAGAAGACATGGTGAGAGAAGAAGCTAACAGATGTCTTGCTTGCGGAGGATGTTCAGAGTGTTTGGAGTGCGAAAAAGTGTGCGAGTTACCAGATGTGATAAATCATCAACAGAAAGATGAACATGTCACGATCGAAGTTGGAGGCATAATTGTGGCGGTAGGGTGCGAAGTTTTTGATGCATCTCTGACCCCGGAATTGGGATATGGACGTTACAAGAACGTCGTCAGCAATCTAGAGTTTGAAAGGCTATCTAATGCAGCAGGACCAACAGAGGGAAAAATTCTCTGCCCTGCAACGGGAAAGCCGCCTAAAAGCGTGGCATTCATCCAATGCGTGGGGAGTAGAGATAAGAGATTCTGTGAATATTGCTGTCGAATAGGCTGTATGGTGACTTTGAAACAAGCCATTCTCGTAAAAGAAAAGGTGGGTCACGAAGTTGACGTTTGTGTTTGCTACAACGACATGCGGGCATTTGGCAAGGCCTATGAGGAATTTTACGCCCGCGCTCGTCAAATGGGAATCAAATTTGTGAAGGGACTGCCTTCAGAAGTCAAGGCTTCGCCGGGAAATTCGTTGCATTTTGATGTTTACGAGTCAAACACGAACAAACTTCTTGAAGTCCATGCTGAATTGGTTGTGCTTGCTTCTGGCCTTATATCCTCACCAGACTTTGCTGAATTGCAGAACATTCTGCGCATTCCACGAAGCCCCGACGGCTTCTTCATGGAAACTCATCCCAAGTTGCAACCTTTGGAAACGCCGACTAGAGGTATTTTCCTAGCTGGTACTTGCCAGAGCCCGAAGGATATCCCAGACACGGTTTCACAGGCAAGCGGCGCCGCAATGAAAGCGGCTGAGCTGTTAGCAACGGGTGAAGTTGAAATTGAGCCACTGATCGCCGTTGTTGAGGACAGTCTCTGCAGTGGCTGTAGAATTTGTGAATCAGTTTGTCCCTATCAAGCTATTGAGATGGAAGACAAAACCCTGGAGGGCGAAGGGAAAAGCGTTGCCAAGATCATTCCAGCAGTTTGTCAGGGCTGCGGCGCATGCTCCGTTGCGTGTCCCACTCACGCCATAGATATGCAACATTACAAGCAAAAGCAGATTCTGGCTCAGATTAAAGCAGCAGCACAAGGAGGAGAAAGAAGTTGAGCTTGATTGATTTGATGACGATGGCAAAGCCAAACAAGGAGCTGCAAAAAAAGATTCTGAGTGGATTGTGGGAGGTCCATCCTGGCGAGTGTTTCCAGTGTATGCGCTGCACCAGTGGTTGTACATCATTGAAACTGCTGGAGCTGAAGCCTCATGAGATTATTCTTCTGGTAAACTCGGGGTTCGTTGAAGAAATCGTTTCATCTGATATTATCTGGGCATGTGCTTCATGTTTGAAATGCAGAGAAAGATGTCCGCAGAAAGCATCCCCATATGACATTATTGTAGCTTTGAGAAACTTGGCAGTGGAAAGAGAAGTAAAAATACCAGAAGCATACATGAAAGCCGTAGCTCAAATCTTGGAAATTGGTTTGATCCAGCAAATTCAAACGGTTACATCAAGAGAAATGCAACATTTCAACAGAGAAAAGCTTGGCCTGCCGAAAATTCAATATGCAGACGACAAGTTTAAGGCTATTTTCATGAAAGCTCTTGGAGGATAAACATGTGAAAGTTGCAATCTATTGGGGATGCAAAATCCCAACGGCACAGTACGCTTATGAAATGTCGCTCAGACAGGTTTTTCCACATCTAGATATCGAGCTTGTTGATTTGAAGGGCGCGTCATGTTGTGGTGGGCCTGTAAGAAACATTAACACTTCTGCAGCGATGTATCTTTCTGCGAGAAACTTGGCTCTCGCAAGTCAAACTAGCCTAGATGATTTGCTTGTACCATGTAATGAGTGTCACTTCATGTTAAGCGAAACGAAACACAGAATCACTAATGACGAAGAGATGCGCAAAAAGATTGAGGAGTTGCTGAGAGAGGAGGGGCTTACATATTCTGATAATATTAAGATTTGGCATGTTATTGACTTGCTCCACGATGTTGTTGGAATAGATACAATTAAAGCCAAAGTAAAGAAACCGCTCAAAGGCTTGAAGTTTGTTGTTCATCCCGGGTGCCAAATAATCAGACCGAGCGATATAGGACGGGTGGACAGTGCAGAGAACCCCAAGAAGTTGGATGCTTTGGTTGAAGCGGTTGGGGCTGAGACTTTGGACTATTCGGAGAAGTTGGATTGTTGTGGGGCGGCTTTGCTGTATTCGCATGAGGATTCTGCGTTAAGTCTGGCTGGTTCTAAGCTGAAGGCTGTCCAAGGTTATGGTGTAGATGGGTTTGTTGACACCTGCCCTTATTGCCATATAATGTATGACGCTAGGCAAAAGGAGGCTGCAACCACGGTCGGTGGCAAGCTTTCTCTCTCAGTGCTTTACTACACACAGCTTCTAGGACTCGCACTTAAGATCGAACAGGAAAAACTAGGCCTCCATCTAAACCAGAGTTTCAAGCCAGAGAAGTTCGGCCTCTAATCGCCCGAGAACTGACTATGCTCAAAACCTGTAAAAAAAGGGTTACTTGTAGGGGATGTATTCTTTTCCAAGCAGTTCTCTTGCAACGACGATCTTCTGGATGTTCAATCCTCCTTCGGCTCCCACTACATAGGACATTACGCCACGCCAAGCAGCTTCCAAAAGATATTCTTTGGTGTATCCTGCGGCTCCAAGCCAGATCATTGCTTTTCTAGCAGCTTCCAAAGCAAGAGATGGTCCTTTCCATTTTATCAGGGATATCCACTTAGCCACATCGGTGGGCTTGAAGGTCTTTGCGGTTGAAGTTTTTTCTGGCATTCCTTCTTCTTGATATCTTATGTCTTGCATCCACGCGGTTTTTTGAGCCATTAGCTTTAGTGCTTCCATTTCGCGATAAATTTCAGCCAGTTCAAACTGGATTGCTTCGTACTTGGCAAGGGGGCGTCCGAAGATTTTTCTTTCTTTTATGTAAGGCACAGCCTCATCGATTACTCGTTGAATCACTCCTACGCAACTGGATGCTATGAGCATTCGAGCGTTGTCGAATCCTTCCATGGTGTAATAGAAGCCTTTGTTTTCCTCGCCTAATCTGTACTCATCGGGAAGCCTCACGTTTGTCATTTTGAAACCGCCAGTTGATATCGCCATTCTACCAGCATCCCTGTAGGGTTCTTGTATTTCTACGCCGTCTGCATCTATTGGCAGGAAGAAAGAAGTCATATTTCTATGCGGGGCTTCCGGCTGCATTGGACCCGTTCTCACGTTAATCCAGTATCCACCGCCCCATTTCTTGCATTCTTCTGTGCCGCTGATAAACGTTTTTTCCCCGTTGATCACCCATTCGTCTCCTTGTTTTTTGGCTGTTGACTTGAACCCTGCGACATCCGATCCTCCGGCAGGCTCCGTAGTTGCGATACCCACGAATTTTTCGCCTTTGATTGCTGGTTTTATGTATTTCTCTCTCACGGTTTCGCTGCAATGTCTATCGATTGTAAATCCCCAACCTGTTTCGACAGCCATAAAACCAGCAGCAGTGGCAATGGTGGGATCGTAATACCCTATCACCTCAGCGATCATGCCTTGAGTTATCCAGTCAATGCCAGAACCGCCATGTTCCACTGGAACAGTTCCCATAACGATGCCTAGGCTGCATAATCCTTCGGCAACATCCTTAGGGTACGGATGTCCCTTGTCATCCATTTCTCTAACTTTTTCAGCTGTTAGGTATCTCTCACAGAATTCCTTGACGCTTTTTACCATGAGTTTCTGGCTCTCGGTTTCCGTAAAATCAAACACTATAATCTTCTCCTTGTTTTGTACTGCGTCTAGCCAATATTTCATTCTTTTATAAGGCTTTTGCCCTCAAAATTATCAAGATAATATCCCTTAAAGAGAAAAAACAGGAAAACTATTGAAGTTGCTTCTTCAGGGCTTCTGTTAATGCTGGCAGTACCTCGTATAAGTCGCCTACTACTCCATAGTCTGCAACTTCAAATATTGGTGCTTCTGCGTCATTGTTAATCGCTACTATCATTTTCGAGTCGCGGATACCAGCGACATGTTGGATTACGCCTGAGATGCCACATGCGACGTAAAGCTTCGGCTTAACCTTGTGTCCTGATAGCCCAACCCATTCCGTGAACCATTTTCTATCTTCAGCCAAAGGCCTACTGTTTCCAACTTGCCCACCTAAAATCTTTGCTAAATCCTCCAGCAAAGCCTTGTCTTCCTTCTTTTCCAAGCCTCTCCCACAGCTGACTATAACCTTAGCTTCTTCGATGTTTACGCTTGAAGTTTGAAGCGGCTTTGTTTCAACTACTTCCGTTTTCGGCTCTTCAATTTGTGCATCTAATTTTGTTACTTCTCCGCTGCGATCCTGCGGTTCAGGCTTTTCAAATGCTCTCGCTGGTATAGTTGCTATTTGTGGTTTAGATCTAAAAGTAACCTTTGCCACAGCGTTTCCACCATAAGTTATTCTTTCACCTATTAGCCTTCCTTTTTCGTCAACACTTAATCTGGCGCAGTCAGGTATGCATCCTGTTTCAAGGCGCGTTGCAAGTCTGGCTGCAAGTGGTTTTCCGTTCTTTGTTGACCCAATTAGCAAAATGTCTGGCTTGTAATTTGCTGTTAAATTGTGTAAAACACTTAGGCAGGCTTCAGCCTGAAAACGCTCCAACGCTGGATTATCAATCAAATAAACCTTGTCTGCTCCATATTTTATTAAGTCATTTGCTTTTTCCTGCACGTTAAATCCAACCAAAACAGCTACAAGTTCCGTTTTAAGCGTATCCGCGATTTTTCGTCCTTTCCCAAGCATTTCCAACGTTAAATCGTAATTCTCTGAGAAAACCCAAACCTCTTTGTTTTCACTCATGCTCTTTCACCTTCCAACAACACCTTCTTGAATTAGCGCCTTAGCCAGCTTCGCCGCAATCTCCTCTTTGTTTTCACCTGTTATCATGATTTTTTTTCGTTCTGTTTTGGGTGCTAAAACTTCGATTACCTCGATTTTTGCATCGATTTTCTCTTTTTGAATGTTTAAGTCTGTAGCTGTCCATGTGCCTATTTCCTTTTTTGAAGCTTTCATTATCATCATAAGCGATGGGATTCTCGGCTGGTTTATTTCTCGCGTAACGGTTATCAGCGCTGGCATTTTCGCTTTCACAGTTTCGTATGCGTCTTCAAGTGTTCTTTCCGCGACTACGATGTTGTCTTCCACTGTAAGTTTTCTGACTGATGTTATCAGCGGCAAATTCAGCAGTTCCGCCAACCTTGAACCGACAAGTCCTGAAAAACTGTCCAAGGATGCTTCGCCGCAAAGAATCAAATCGAATTCTCCAATCTTTTTTATCGCTTCTGTTAGGATGTAGGCTGTACCTGAAGTGTCAACGTCTTGAAAGCTTGGGTCGTTAACAAAGTAAGCCTTGTCTGCGCCTATTGCGAGTGCTTCACGTAAAACAGCCTTTGCATCTTCCGAGCTTACCGTTACTGTGTAAATTTCCGCTTGACCGAGTTTCTCCTTAATTCTTATGGCTTCTTCCAAAGCGTTTTTGTCAAAATCACTGATTTTCTTAGGCGCGCTAGCAGTTAATAACTGGCTTGTCTTGAGGTCAACTTTCAACTGTGAAACATCTACTGCTTGTTTGAGACACACTATGATTCTCTTCAATCTGCTTAACCTCTCAATTAATTAAACCTCATTAAGAGAAGAGCAAAATAGCAGTTCTCTACATAAAAGTTTCACTCTTCGCACTGCCAATATAAAATGTTAAAGACTTGTTCAAGCTAATCTAATTGGAGTGTTTAATGTGAAATACGAAATCAAATGCTCAAAATGTAGTCGCGCATCTCAAAGCATATTAGATTTTAAATGCTCTTGCGGTTCACCGCTTGACACACACTTGCACTTTGGGTTTGAAAAGAAAAAAATTCGCAAGCGAAATTACAGCTTATGGCGTTACGTAAACTGGTTTCCTTACGTGAAGGAAAAAGAGGTTATAAGTTTAGGTGAAGGATGGACGCCTCTAATCAAATTTTCAAATGGCTTGCACTTTAAGCTGGACCAGTTGAATCCGACAGGCTCGTTCAAAGATAGAGGTTCAACCGTGCTGATTTCTGCTCTGCATAAAGCAGTAAAAAAAGCTGGAGGGTATGTTTCTGAGGATTCTTCGGGTAATGCTGGAGCTTCTATTGCTGCTTACGCTGCTCGTGCAGGGTTAAATGCCAAAGTCTATGTTCCAGAAAATGTTTCTGGACCAAAGTTTAATCAAATCAAATTTTATGGTGCAGAAGTTGTTAAAGTTCTAGGCGATCGAAACAAAGTTGCAGAAGAAGCGCAAAAACCTGAAAAAAGAAAATTCTATATTGGACACATACTTCATCCCTTGTTTAGAGACGGCATAAGAAGCCTCGCCTACGAAATAACTGAACAGCTTAGTTGGCACGTTCCAGAACGCATTTATTTGCCAGTTTCCGCTGGAACTCTCTTTTTAGGCGTGATAAGCGGGTTTAAGCATCTAGTTGAGTCCAACGTGATAGAGAATATGCCGAAAATAGTGGCCTGTCAAACAAAGCAAGTTTCACCACTTTACCATCGCTTCAAAAACTTAAGGTACACTCCGCCTGAAAAAATAGCTTCTATTGCTGACGCTTTAGTTACTGTAAATCCTCCTTTGCTAAATCTTATGCTTAAACGCTTGAGGGAAGCAAATGGTGATGCTGTTATAGTTGAGGAAGACGAAATATTCCATGCTTTCATAGAACTGGCTGGAAAAGGCTTGTTTGTTGAGCCAAGCTCAGCTGTTGCTTACGCAGCTTACAAGAAGCAGCTTAAGAATCAAGAAACATCAAAAGACGATAAGACCGTGATAATCCTAACAGGAACAGGCTTGAAAACAACACTTGAACCGAATTAATGACATTTCCTAAGTTTTACCATCAGGAATAAAATTTTCCATACCCACACTGGTAAGAGCCGATTCCACTTTATCAAGAAGAATTCTTCTCTCTCCCTTCAAATCTCCAAACGTGGAACCAACAGACACTCTCAGCATATTCTTCCACCCTTATCCTCTTGACATCCCACTCCTTTTACAATAAACTCCACAATTCGTGCACTTCTCTTTTTACTAGGGGCTAACAATTTTTACAACAGTTTATGCCTGTCTTTATGATGTCGATCCGAAAAACGAAACATAGAAAGAGAAATTCGATTAGAAAAACTTATATTGTAATGCTGTTTTTCTTGTTGACGCGTTAAAGGAGGTTTGTTAAGTTTGTCTACACAAGCTGGAGCCGTTCCAGTTTTAATATTGAGAGAAGGTTCAAGCCGCTCTAGAGGAAAGGAAGCCCAACATTCAAACATAATGGCTGCAAAAGTGGTAGCTGAAACCGTAAAAAGCGCTTTAGGTCCAAAAGGCATGGACAAAATGCTTGTTGACAGCTTCGGCGACGTAACAATAACAAGCGATGGACGCACAATCTTGGACGAAATGGACATTCAGCATCCAGCAGCTAAAATGATGGTTGAAGTTGCAAAAACACAAGACAACGAAGCGGGCGACGGAACAACAACAGCCGTCATAATATCTGGCGCATTATTAGACAAAGCTGAAGGATTAATCAACAAAAATGTTCACGCAACCATAATAATCGATGGATACAAGAAAGCCTCAGACAGAGCACTAAAAACCCTAGAAAAAATAGCAATACCCGTGGATTTAAGCTTGCAAGGTTACCTGAAAAAAGCCGCAATGACAGCTATGGCAAGCAAGCTGGTAGCTGAACATAGAGGGTATTTGGCTGATTTAGCTGTTAAAGCAATTCTTCAAGTCGCTGAAAAAGAAGCTGGTAAGTACAAGGCAGACGTAGATGACATCAAAGTTGAAAAGAAACCAGGAGAATCAGTGAGAGAAACAAAACTGATTAATGGCATAGTTTTAGACAAGGAAGTCGTACATTCGGGAATGCCTAAACGTGTAGAAAATCCGAAAATAGCCTTATTAGACAGTGCACTTGAAATTGAGAAGACAGAATTTGACGCGAAAATTAACATTGAAAGTCCAGAACAAATGGATGCGTTCCTAAAACAAGAAGAAACAATGTTGCGGGAGATGGTTGACAAGATAACCGCGACAGGTGCAAAAGTTCTCTTGTGCCAGAAAGGCATAGACGACATGGTTCAACACTTCTTGAGTAGAAAGGGGATACTTGTAGTGCGTAGAATTAAAAAATCAGATATGGAGAAGCTTTCAAAAGCCACTGGCGGAAAAATAATAACAAACTTGGATGACATAAACCCAGCAGACATAGGCTACGCAAGTCTCGTCGAAGAACGCAAAATAGGCAATGACAAGATGACCTTTGTAGAAGGATGCAAGAACCCCCGTGCAGTTACAATCTTGATAAGGGGCGGAACAGAACGCATAGTGGACGAAGCAGAACGTTCACTGCATGACGCCTTGTGCGTAGTTCGAGACATAGTTGAAGAACCAAAAGTCCTAGCTGGAGGAGGAGCACCAGAGCTTGAAGTTTCCCGGGCACTCAAGAAGTATGCGGGAATGCTTCCGGGAAGAGAACAACTTGCAGTCGAATGCTTTGCAGAAGCACTTGAGGCAATTCCGTTAACATTAATTGAAAACGCTGGTTTAGATCCAATCGACATACTGTCAGAGTTGAGGGCAAGACATGAAAAGGGTGAAACTTGGACTGGAATAGAGGTTCACTCCGGAAAGGTTCAAGACATGACTCAGGCAGGAGTCTTCGAACCGCTGGCTGTTAAGAAGCAGATAATCAAGTCGGCAACTGAGGCAGCGTCAATGATACTTAAAATTGACGATGTAATTGCCTCTGGCAAGATGAAAACGCCGCCAACTCCCCCTGGCGGACCCCCAGGAATGGGTGGTATGGGGCCAGGTGCCGGAGTGTATTAAAGCACGTCCAAAACAGAGAAGAAAGTGTTGATAGGTCCCCCTAAACTCACTCGCTTTGAGAAAGCTCGGATAGTGGGGGCTAGGTCCCTCCAAATATCTATGGGTGCTCCTATACTCGTTGAGGTCTCTGAAGGCTTTTCAAGTCCGATTGACATAGCCCTGAAAGAACTTGAGATAGGGATCCTGCCGATGACAATTAGACGCAAATTGCCTGACGGAACTTACCAAGATATTCCCATCAAATGGCTTCAAGTGGAAGAATGACGTTTTCTCTCTTTTTTCTTTGTTATCGAAAATTCTGATAGCTAGAGGCAATTAATTTCTCTTTTGATCTTTCTTTAAGATTTCTTTTGCTTTTTCAAGTGTTTCCCTGATTCTAGTCCAGTGGGCTCCTTGCCAGTATATTTGTCCGCACTTTGGGCATTCCCAAAACTCGTAACAGTAGGCAAATGTGCTTTTCTCAACTTTGTCTGCTACTTTTTCTTTCGGTATTGTTTTCACTTTGGCGTTGCATTTTGGGCATCTTGACGTTGTCATATCCATTTCCAATTTGATTTTGAATCTCTTTGCGATTTCTGCTAGTTTTTCCGTTTCTGTTTTTCCTTCCAGATAGAAGGCATCAACGCCTTTCGCTGTGGCTTGTTGGTAAAGCTGCAAATCCCTTGTAAGAAGTATTCTTGTTTCCTTTTCAGCTATCATGATTAGTTGGGCATCATCGAGTTCGTTTGAATATTCCACGTTGTGTCCTAACATTCGAAGCCAACGTGTCAGTTTTCCAAGCATGCCGTCAGCAATGAACTTCAAAGCTTCACTCTCTTCGAATTATTTCGCCACTTCCCGCTTCACCGACGATTTCTCCATCATCCATGATTAATCGCCCGCCGACAAAGGTTTTAACGGGTTTCCCCTCCAGACTTAATCCATTGAATGGAGAATATTTCGCTTTTGAGTGGAATTTTGATGCGTCAATTTTATGTTTTCTATCCAAATCCACAACAATCAGATCCGCGCTGTTTCCTTCCTTCAAGCAGCCTATACCTTTTAGTCCGAAAACTTCAGCTGGCTTTTCCACGATCAGTCTGACTACGTCGGTTATTGATAACCGTCCATGCTTCACTTTTGTGAGCAACAGCGGAAGCGTTGTTTCTAAGCCTGGCACGCCAACTTTAACATCCCAAACCGACTTGGCTTTTTTCTCACCCAGCGTGTGCGGTGCATGATCTGAAGCCAAAATGTCAATCCAACTGTTTTTGATTCCATTCCAAAGCGCTGTAATGTGATGTTTTTCTCGAATTGGCGGTGTGGTTAATGCTAACGTTCCGATTCGCCTTAAATCGTCAACTGAAAGAAATAGGTGATGGGGTGTTGTTTCACAAGTTATTTTGATTCCAGATTTTTTTCCATCAATTATTGCTTTTAACCCGTTTTCAGTGCTTATATGACAAAAATGCACGTGTACTTTAGTTTGTTCGGCAATCTTCAACAAACGTTTCACAGCCGTAACTTCAATATTCTCTGAATGTGCTTTGAGAAACGCTTCAACGTCACTGCAGTTGTTTCGCTTAAGTTCATTTTCAACTTTTTTTAATGTTATTTTGTCTTCTGCGTGAACGGCAACTAGAACCTTCAAGCTACTAACGATTTCAAACGCTTCCAACAAAGCATGATCATCATCTATGTTTAATCCGCCAATCTGCTCACCCATAAAAAGCTTAAAAGCCACGGCGCCTTCCCTAATGATTTCTTCCGCTTCCTTCATGTTTTTTGGAAATTCGGAGTAAAAGCCAACGTTAACCAAAATCTTTCTTTCAGCAATTCTCATTCGTCTTCTTAAGGCTTCAACGCTCATCGTTACTGGTTCATTGTTAGGCATATCCAAAACCGTCGTTATTCCACCAGCAGCAGCTGCCGCCGTTCCGCTGTAAAAATCCTCCTTGTATGATTTTCCCTCATCTCGAAGATGCACGTGAACGTCTATTAAACCTGGTAAAACTAGGAGATTTTTTAAATCGATTTTTATTTCTGCTTTAGGCATGTTTGCTTCTTTGGCTATTTTGAAAATTTTTCCTCGGTTTATTGCGAGGCTGCAGTCCACTATTTCGTTGTCTATGTAGGCTTTTGCGTTGCTTAGGATCAGGTCAGCTATCAAGTTGATCGGCTCTCTTTATTAGGATAAGATGGGATAGAATGTTAAAGTTTATCCTATAATATATCATTATATCAAAGTTTAGATTTACAGACGACATCAAAAGCTTCTAACTGTAAGAAGTTTTTAGGTTGCAGGGTTCTAACAGCCTCACTAAAACTCCCACAACCTCCTGCTTGTATTTCTCAATATTCAAATATTCACCTAAAATCGGACTTTCTCTTTCTTGGAAGTTTTCTTTCTAGGCTTTCCCGTCCATTCATATTTGCAAACGTTACATTTTTTCAGATTTCCAGTTATCGTAATCTTCTTACTCCCACATTGAGGACATCGCTCTTTTCTACCCATGAATCCATCCGCTCCATTAGTTGAATATTAGTTTTTTCTTATCGACTGCTAACTATCGTTTTCATAGAACGCGCGCTTCACTATCTAGTTAAGCTTATTCTATTATTTTGAAGAAATCTCTTTCCGTTATTATACCCACGAGTTTCCCATTTTTAGCCACTGGTAAAGCCCCAATGTTTTTCTCTTGCATTACTCTTGCTGCTTGACCTACATCCACATCTGGTTCTATAGTTGCAACATCTTTTGTTGCTATTTCAAATGCTGGCGTGTTCAAAACCTGAATTATGGTTCCCGATTTTAGGTATTGAAAGACTTTTCCAGAGCCGAAAAACCGTATAATATCCATGGCTGTTACTATGCCGACTACTTTGCCCTCGGAGATTATTGGCAGCCTTCTGAATCCCCGCGTCGTCATTGTTCTTGCAGCTTCAAAAATTGTTGTTTTTGGTATAGCCGTAACTACTTTTTCCGACATCAACCGCGCAACTGTTACGCCACTTATTCTGTCGGCGAACATGTCGGCAATGTCTCTTTCTGTAATTATTGCCTTTACACGATTTTTATCATCAACCACAGGTAAGCCGCCGAGATTCTGCTGTTTCATTAATTCTATTGCTTTACTTATCTTTGCAGAGGTTTGAACCGAAACAACTTTTTTGGTCATTATGAGTTTTATCGGTTCATTTATGGCTTTGAAAATGTTCCCCGCGAATTTTTTCTGAATTATTTGGAATTTTTTTCCACCGCCAAGATAATCAATTATGTCTGTAGCTGTCACTATTCCTTCCAGTGTTCTGGTTCCTGGATTTGCTATTGGTATTCGTCGGAATCCTTCTTTAGTCATTATTTGGATGCCATCGTAGATGGGTGTTGTGGGCGCCATTGTGACAACGGGGCTTTTCGCAATGTGTAATATCTCGCCTTCCCGTTTTTTCGGGGGATGAGCCTTCAAAGATAGTGGACCTTTGTCCCTTAACGATCTTCTGAAACTTTCTCTACTCAATTTTCGCCCTTCTCATTTAATAAGTAATTTGGCAACATCTTCACGGTCAACTATACCAATCAACCTTCCCTTATCATCTTTTACAGGTATTCTTCCAATGTTTTTTGAAATAATGAGTTCAGCGGCTTCTCTGATCTTTGTTGAAGTTTTTACGGTTATTACCGTTGTTTTCATTATTGAGGAAATTTTGGAGGAAGATCGGAAACGTCCCTTTTTGGATTCAAAAGTGGGCAGATCTGTTCCGCTTTCGAGCATGTCTTTCTGTGTAATAATTCCCACTAGCCTATCTTTTTTAACAACTGGTAGTCCAGCAAAGGATTGGCTTTGCATTAAACGCCAAACGTTATCAACTTCATCGTCTGGAGAGCAGACGACAACTTTTTTGGACATTACTTCTGATACTGGTTTTGAGAGTTTGTTTGGGTTTGCTTTGAGCAAAGCCTCTATGAAGTTTTCTAAGCCTAAAACTCCTCTGTAGGTTTTGTCTTGAGCTGAGTTTACAACGGGTACATACCATTCATCTAGTCGAATCATCTCTTTGATGCTTGAAGAGGCGTCGTTTTCTATCGCTGCTATGTGCTTTGGCGTGGTCATTATGCCCTTAACTCTTATGAGCGATACGGAAGAGGAAATAGCCATTACACTGCTACGTGAAACTATGCCTAGTAGCTTTTTGTTTTCATCTGCTACTGGGAGAATTCTTAAGGCGAAATCTCGTATCATTGCACGGGCTTTTGTTGCAAGTTCATCCTCATAAATAAACGGATGCTTCTCATCCATAATTCCTCTAACACGCAAACAACCGCCTCATTCCTCACTTTCCAATTCAGCTGCACAATCTTCACAGAGGAAATCTCCATTGGACTCTTTTAGGTTGTCTGACCAGCCTCCACAGCTGTCACAATATCCGGTAAGAGGCGTCGATTCTTCCCCTGCTTCTTGAGCTCTGTTCTCGCCTTCCATGAGGGCTTGTTCTTGGATGATTTCTATAAGTTCAGGCATGACTCCGAGGACATCTTTGCTTGAGAGCACTCCAACGAGTTGACCTTTATACATGACTCCTAATCTTCTGATGTTCAGTCTGCTCATTCTTCTAGCTACTTCACTGATTTTTTCTCCGGGGTCTATCGTGATTAGAGGTGAGGTCATAACTTTTTTTGCTTCAAGAGAGTCTGGCTTGATGTTTTTGGCTAAAACTCTTCTAACCAAATCTCTTTCTGTGATGATTCCAAGGGGTTTGCCTTCTTTACTTGTTACTATTATGCATCCTAAACCATGCTTGTCCATGAGTCCTGCAACCTGATTCGCTGGTGCCTCTTCATTTATGGTTATTACTGGGCTGCTCATAACATCTCTAACCAACATTCTAGACCTTAATCCGATGTCTGACATGGTTCTCAACCTGTGAATGACGTTTACATCATTTATGTTTGCTTCAATCAACTCAAAATAAGTATCCTACATTTAAAACTTGTTACGTTTCTCGTAGATACAATAGTTTCGGGCTAGGGTGAAATTTTATTAGCATCTGTTAACTAATGCACCAAATCTAGTGTGAGGAATTACTATGTTAAGAACAAACGTTGATAAGTTGGTGAAAATTTCGGTTGTCGGTGAAGTAGCTAGTCCAGTTTATGGGCGAGGAATTTACAGAATTTCAGCTCAAGGCAACCCAGTTGTTCTGCCTGGTGTTGGCGGTATCACATATAATGTTAGGGTGGGCGACCTTGCTTGTGGATGGGAAGCGGACCATGTTGAGCCGGGTGTAAGCGTAGAAAATAAGGAGAACGACTCACGTTTTGGACGTGGTGCAAACACTGCTTTTAATGTGCTTTCCTGCGTTGGAAATGAAGCAGTAGTCGTTACAGAAGATGCGAAAGGCGCGAAGGGGGTTGTGACAGGCAAACACGGAGGAATAGAGCATGTGCTGGTGGACTTTCAGCCTGAAACCCTTGAGAAACTCATGCTTGGCGACAAAGTTCTCGTGAAAGCTTTTGGTGTAGGTTTGAAACTTCTGGATTTTCCGGACATAAAAGTTATGAATATGGATCCACGATTCTTGGAGGCTTTAGATCCGAAGCCGAGTGGCGAAAAACTGGAGGTTCCTGTTACGCATGTGATTCCTGCGGCAATAATGGGTTCGGGTTTAGGGGCTGACCAAACGTATTCTGGGGATTATGACATCCAACTTTTTGATGAGAACGTTAGGAAGGAGTTTGGTCTTGATGATTTGAGGCTCGGCGATGTTGTAGCCATAAAAGACGCGGATCACTCTTACGGGAGAATCTACAAGCAAGGTGCCATGTCAGTAGGCATTGTTGTGCACACGAACTGTGTGTCGTCTGGTCATGGACCGGGGGTGACGACGCTTTTTACGTCGTCTACGGGGAAGATAATTACTAGAATTGATGTCAAGGCCAATATTGCTTCGATTCTTAGGTTGAGGACAGACATATAAGGTAGACAACACTTTTACGTGCAATGGAGAAGTGAAAATCAATGCCTTTCAAAAGGAAAAGTCATGGTAGATCAAAGGGTGGCAAGGGAAGTGGTGGTTTTGTTCAGTGTGCTAGCTGTGGTGCGATGGTGCCTAGGGATAAGGCTAAGAAGGTTACTAAACGGGTTTCTATGGTTGATTATGGTTTGATGAAGGAGCTTCGTCAGAAGGGTGCGTATATTGCTGCTCCGGTGACGACTAAGTATTATTGTGTTTCGTGTGCTGTGCACAGGAAGATTGTGAAGGTTAGGGCTAAAAACGAGCGGCATACGCGTCCGAGAAAGCGACGGAGAAGGTAGATTTCAGCTTTTTAGTTTTTTGTAAACATGTAGGCTTCTTTGCAGAACTGTTAGGTTTGAAAGTACTGCAAGCAAGATTATGCCAGCATTCATTACTGTTTTCGGTTGCCAGAAAGCTGCTGTTATGCTTGCTATGGCTAGTATGATCATGCGTTCCGCTCTTTCTGCTAGTCCAATTGATTCCATTTTTATTCCAGTTGCTTCTGCTCTTGCGCGGGTATAGCTTACGAGTAATGAGCCTATTAGGGCTGTTAAACCCCATAGTGGGTCGCATAATCCGCTAATGAGTATGCCTGCGTATACTATTGCGTCTACATACCTGTCTAGTAGTGAGTCTAGGAATCCGCCGAAAGGGGTTGTTTCATGATAGAGCCTGGCTAACATTCCGTCTAGGGCGTCGCAGAATCCTGAGAGCAAGAGCAAAACGGTTGCAAGTAAGAGATAAAACGTGTTGGTTTGCCATGCCGTGTATGCTAGGGCTGAAAGAAAAGCCAAAACTATCCCTATGGCGCTTACTCTGTTTGGTGTTAAACCTATTTTGTGGGCTGCTTTTGCCTCTGTTGTAAACATTGCTTGAACTCTTTTCTTCAGTTTTGTTAGCATATTGTAGGCTTCCATTTCTATGTTAGCAGTTTAATGGTTATTGTTTTCTAGGTGCAGATGTCGTCTAAATATTCTTTTAACTTTTCTGTGGTGAGAGTCATAGTAACATTTATTTTTAGGTGAGATGCTAATGCAATTTCGTGGAGGATGAAGCCATGTGCTTTGAAGAAGAAGAGGAAGAAGACTGGGAAGAGGATACGGAAGAGGAAGAAGAATAGTGGTAAAGACCTTCAACCCTAGTTAGCTTGTCTCCTCTTTTTTCTTTTATTATTAGGATTACTGAGCTTTCGTTTGTGTTAAAGGGCTTTTCTGCTCAGTAGCGATTGTTATTTAAGGTGGATACGAGAAGATACTTTGTTATTGGAAGGTGTCTGTATGATCAGTATTATGTCTGTGAAGGTTTATGACAAAACCTGTTTGGGGTTGAGAGTTGAGTTGCCGGATTCGCCGCCTTTACTTTTGGTTGTTGCTGAACGAGGGTTTGTTATGTGTGGTTTTTTGAATGTTGAGGCTGCTGAAAAATTGGATGTTGCCGCTGCAGTAGTTAGTGGAGTGAAAAGTTTCGAAGATGTGCTTAATGCAAATGTTAAGGCAACAACCTCTAAAGCTGAGGCTTTAGGTGTAAGCGTAGGAATGAAGGGTGCTGATGCCTTGAAATGCTTGTTTTGAAGCAAGTATTTTATTGGTTGTCAGTGCAACCAATATTGGGTATCCCCCTATCGTTTTTCAGGCTCTCCATAGATTTGTCGCACATTAGATTTTCCTTTTGTCAGACAATAATCGTGGCGTGTTGCAAATTTTCCGTGTAAGCTTTGCAGACTAGACCCCATATAGGGTTTTGCAATGAATTTCCAATAGGCTCAAGATATCTGTGGATTTTCTGCGCAAGCAAAAAACGATAGACCGCCCTATAATTTTTCAACATAGAAACCTATGTAAGCTTTCCGAGCGGTAAAGAAAGCTTAAAGCCTGAAAGTTATCAAAATGCTGAAATAGGTTTTACGTAATGTTATAGTGGAGAGAGGTTTTCCATGCAAGGGTGGATGAATGTAAGGGAAGAGGCTTTGAATGTTTTGTTAGCTGAGCTTTTAGCTGAGAGGGGGCTTAAGGCTCTTGGGGAGGTTGTTTTGAAGAAGGGTTATCCTGATGTTTTGCTTTATGTGAATGGTGTCCGGATAATTATTGAAGCCAAAAAGACGGGTAGGAGAGAGGAATTACGTAGGAATTGTGAGGGAAGGTTGGATAATGGTATGTGTGACATATGCGTTATGGTGGAGTATGCTGCGTTGAATGTTACGTCCATTAGTCCGACAATGAGTGATTTGAAAGACGCGTTATTGAAGGGCAAGTATAATGTAGGGTTTATGACTTATCTTGATAGGATTGGTTTGGAAAAGTGGTTGACGGGTTTTAAACCGAGGGTGAAAAGCGACTTTTACGTGAATATAGATTTTCAGGAGTTTGTCACATATTTCATGTCTGTTTATGAATACACTGTAAAGGAGGATATTGTGACTCCCGTTGTTGAAAGACTTAAACGTGTGCTGAATGATTTTTCGCGGGCAGTTTTGTCGTATGGTGTTGATGTTAATAAGTTAAAAGAGATTTTGGAGTTAAAAGGGGAAAGTGAGGAAAAGACGTAGGAATGAGTAAGGGGGCGTGTTTCTTGTCTAAGAAAGAGCGTTTAGATGCTATTGTTACAGAAGTCATTGTTTGTCGTAAATGTGAACTTTGGAAAACCCGTAAAAATCCTGTTCCAGGCGAAGGCAGCCCACACAGCCAAATCATGTTTATCGGAGAAGCACCTGGCTACTGGGAAGATGTTAAAGGAAAACCTTTCGTAGGGGCTGCTGGAAAATTCCTCGATACATTGTTATCTGAAGCAGGTCTTTCAAGAGAAAACGTTTTCATCGGCAACATCTTAAAGTGTAGACCTCCAAAAAACCGTGAACCATCACCAGCTGAAATTGAAACGTGCACGCCATACCTAAACAGCCAAATACAAGTTATCCAACCAGAAATTATTGTTACTCTTGGAAACTATTCAACAGCCTACATTTTCTCCAAAGTTGCATTACCCTTTAACGGTATAACTCGCGTGCACGGAAAATTCTATAAAGCCTCAATTTTGGGCTTGAATGTTATAGTATTTCCAACCTTTCATCCAGCCGCAGCACTATACCACCCAAAATACAAAGAACAACTCATCGCCGATTTCCACACACTAAAACAAGAACTCACACAAAAAAGACCCGTTTAGCACTCATCTTGTCAAGGCGAGAATGTTGAGAGTATATAAGGGGGTATGGTCAACCAGAGAGCTTAACCCTCCAACATGTCATCAAAGCGTCAACACTCTCCCGCTGCCTTACACCCAACCTTAATCATTTCAACAGCCTTTCTAATCACCAACCCATCAATCGGCTACTTGAGGAAAACATTTTGCAGAGAACGCTAAAATATCTAACGTCTACTGTCTGTCCAATGTGTGTAAAACATGCAAGTCCCGGTTCTTTGGAGTTCAAGAGTCTCCGAAAAGTTTCCAGAATTAACTATCTGCATAGGCATAATCACCAATCTTCACGTAGAGAAAGAAAACGAGCAAATTCAAGAGCTTGAAAAAGCTGTGTATGAAGAAGTCAGAACCAAATACAACATCGAAACATTGAAAGACAACCCAACAGTAAGAGCCTACAGAGATTTTTACTGGAAACTTGACGTAGACCCTACAAAAACGAGGCCCTCAGGCGAAGCCTTGCTCAGAAGAGTTTTGCACAGACGCGAGCTTCCGTGCATATCCACGGTTGTTGACGCCTACAATCTAGCTTCATTGAAAACCATAATTCCGATAAGCGGGTTTGACAAAGACCGCCTAAACCCCCCATTCCAGATACACTTCGCAAAAAACGGTGAAGCCTTCACGGGAATCGGCATGAATAAACCCATGGCCCTAACAGACAAAACGCTCGTCTTGACTGATGAAAACCAGATCTTGTGCATATATCCCTACAGAGACTCAGACCATACGAAGATTACTAGACAAACGAGAAATGTGCTAATAGTTGGCTACGGGGCTCCGGGAATAACAGAACAGCAGCTAAAAGAAGCTGTGGAAACAACAATATCATACATTAAGCTGGTTTCAGGCGGAGAAACGGAGACGATAAAAGTTTTCGAAACACCATCAAAATCATGAAAAGTTAATATTTTGTCGTGTGACAGTTTTGTTTAGGAAGAAACTGAAAATGGTTTATCCTCCCCGTATTCCGAAACCTCTTAAACGCCCAGAAGAACAACGGTGGCCCTCACCTACACCCCTTCCAGCAGTACCAGCAGAAGACATCGGAAAAATTTTGAAACAGGTTCTCGAAAGACTTGACACAATCGAAAAAAGATTAGACAACATAGAAAAACTTCTAGCACAAACGTATCCCTCTGCTCCTTAATACCTTTTACTAACCAATACAAACAAAAAAAAGCAAAAGTTTTTAGTCCTACGCCCAAATAGAACACGGTGTTTAGGTATGTCTTTCCGGCTTAAGATGGAACAAACAGCAAAAGACAAAAAATCAAACATAATTTTAGCCCTAGACTTTCCCTTTGAAAAACCAGAAAACCGAGAAAAACTTTTCTCTAAAGCAGAACGCATCTTGAACGCGGTGGAACCCTACATTTGCGCTGTCAAGTTTAACCGTCATCTCGTTCTTCCCCTCGGCACATTCAATGGCGTTGCAAAACTCGATGAAAAAGTTCATGCTATGGGTTTAATGGCGATAATGGATTGCAAAGTAAATGACATAGGCTCAACAAACCAGACAATTGCAGAATACTATTACAGTGCTGGCTTCGATGCCCTAACAGCTAATCCTTTTGTGGGGTGGGAAGAAGGTTTAAAACCCGTTTTTGATGTTGCGCATAAACTGCAACGTGGTGTCATTCTTCTCGTTTACATGAGTCACAAAGGAGCATGGGAAGGCTACGGACAAACAATCTGTAATGCTGAAACTGGTGAAAAAACGCTTCAATACTTTTCATTCGCTAAAAAAGCCCTAAAATGGAATGCCGATGGCGTTGTTGTTGGGGCAACATACCCAGAAAAAATAAGGGAAGTTCACGAAATACTCGGCGAAAAAATTCCAATCTATTCACCCGGAATAGGCGCTCAAGGCGGAAAAATCGAATCTGCTTTGAAAGCGGGAGCACGCTACCTAATCGTGGGAAGAACGATAACACTGTCAGAAAATCCAGCTGAAACTGCGAAGAAAATCAGAGACCTTGCGAATCAATGCCGATGAAACGAACGTGAATAAAATGAGAATAAAACAAAAGCGTGTTATTGCTTTTGCTTTTTTGATGGCAGCTTTGCTTGGTCCTCTAGCCAGTCTGGATGGACCCTACGGATTTTTTCAGTATTGTGCAAGGGAAGTCATTGCATTCGGTACAAAAACGCAACTTTTTAGTTGTTCTGCAGCACTTGAATATCGTGCAATTTGGCCTATCTTTGCTGCCGCAGCCTCTACATTCTCCAGTCATGTAATAGCGGCAAGAACCGCAATATAGCAGACAAGGAGTTGCCAAAGGATCAAAACTCATAGCCTTTCACCTTTTTGACTTTTCGCAGAGTAAAATCAAGCTTATTTTCTTCTTTCCCAAAGCTCCTTTTTCAACAAATCCCTAACAGCAGACCTTATGACTGCGCTTCTACTTGGGTACATATTCGCCCTCACAAGTTCATCCAAACCTTCAAGATAAGCTTCCGGTAACAACACAGTAACAAGTTTCATGCCTCTTTCACCTACGACATGTTATGTAGATAATATGTGGTAAATATAAAATTTGGTTAACTCTTCAGATTCGAAGGTCATACTTCGTCGTCCGCAAGTCTTTAAACACGTCTTGAAAGGTTTTGTACACATCTTCGACGTAGATGGCGCGACTTCGAATTCCCTTTTGAACTACTCCAGCAGCCAGCAGACACGTACCTACTGTCTCACTTATTGGAGTAGGTTCAGGAAACACTATAAACGTTAAACCAAGTTTTATCAGCCTTGTCTCATTTCCGTTACGCCACAGCTGCCTCGTCGATTTCGCTTCTTTGATCATTCCTTTCACGGACTGTAGCAGATCCACATAGCTTTCATTCATTTCCTTCACAGTATTAACGATGGTCTTGACTTCATCCGTTTTCATTGAAACCCGCCCAGCTTTTGTATAATGGAACTGTTTGAACAGAAAAACTTTATTCACCATAAAATGGTGCCTTTACGGTTTTTCTCTTTCAGAGAACCCAAGCTTTTTAAAAATGGCTTAAAATTTGTTATCCCACTCTGCGCTGTTTTGTTGTTAATAGTGAAACATTGTAATCGTCAAGCTGATAAGCATACACCAAAAATTATTTCTACTAAATCTCGACAACAAACTATGGATTAGCTTCTGGAGGAACATTGTTGCCAAATGAATGTTACGCTTACATTCTAATATCCGACGAGAAATGGTGGAACAGATTGTGCGAGCGAAACAGAAACAACAATGGAATCCGCGTGTTTGTGCGGAGAAACCGTGTGGGTCCCCTTAGAACCCAAAAACTCCTTTTCTACGTTAAAAAACCAATAATGCAAATTCGAGGAGTTGCAGACTTCGTTGAGCGTTTGGCTGGAGACTATAGAGAACTTTGGAACATGTATGGGGATGAAACCTGCTTGAAAACCTTCGATGAATACGTTAGTTTTCTGAAAGGCAGAAAAACTGCAACTTTCATCAGATTCACAAATTTCTACGAGCTCAATAATCCAGTATCAATGAAGGTTATAAGCAAAGTTCTCGGCGTTCTAACGATACCGCGAGGCGGTAAATATTTAAATCGTGAAACTGCAAATCAGTTGACAGTTTAGAGAGGGAAAGCTAAATTGGAGAAATTTAACCCAAAAAGCTTTGTTGAGGCGCAGATTGAAGAGTTGAGAAAAACCATTGGCAATGAACGGGCTTTAGTTGCTGTTTCTGGCGGTGTTGACAGCGTAACATGTGCTGTGTTGACGCATAAAGCCTTAGGTGAAAATCTTGTTTGCGTTATTTTGGATGATGCTTTCATGCGCATGGGTGAACCAGAGCATGTGGCTGAAGTCCTATCTAAGCCGCCTTTCAATGTGCCAATGAAAATTGTTGATGTTCGTGAGCGTTTCGTAGAAGCCATGAAAGGTTTAAGTGACGCTGAAGAAAAAAGGAAAAGGTTCCGCGAAACCTTCTATCAAGTGCTGGGCGAAACAGCCAAAAAAGAAGGTTGTGAAATCCTTGTGCAGGGCACAATACGCGCTGACATTGAAGAAACGGTTGCTGGCGTAAAAACACAACACAATGTTTTGAAGCAGATGGGCATAAATCCTATGAAACGCTTCGGCTTTAAAGTGGTTGAACCCCTCGTAACGTTGTATAAGTCACAGGTGAGGATGGTTGCAAGATTTTTGGAATTGTCTACTGAGTTTTCTGAAAGGCAACCGTTTCCTGGGCCTGGTTTGTCAGTTCGTGTGGTTGGAGAGATTCGTCCTGATAAGTTGGAGACTGTGAAGAAGGCTACGGCCATTGTTGAAGGTGAACTTGCTGAGCATAAGCCGAGTCAGTACTTTGCGGTGATCATTGATAATGAAGAAGCATTGCAGCAATCCGGTATTACACACATGCAAGATACTGTGGCACGGGTTCTTAACGTTCCTTCAAGGAATGTTCAAGTAAAAATTTTCAGGGATAGGGCGACTGGGGTGAAGGGAGGCGAAAGGCGCTATGGTGAAATAGTGGGCATAAAGGCTCAGACCATGAATGAGCGAATTCATCATGTAACTCTTCAGAACCTCATTGCTCTTCAAGCGAGAATTATTACTGAAAATCCAGCGGTTGCAAGGGTTTTTTACGCGGTTAAAGACGTGACTGAGAAAAAACCGTATGTTATTGGTATAAGATCGGTTCAAACAAAGGATTTCTTGACGGCACGGGTTTCAGAAATACCTTGGGCAACGTTGGACAGGGCTGCAGAAAAGGTGATTAAGGAATGCCCAAACGTGTCTGGAGTTTATTATGATGTTACTCCAAAGCCGCCTGCGACAATTGAAATGGAATAACAACAACCAAGAAAACGTATAAGTGCTTCGAGACTGTTTTACACTGTGAGCAGTCATGTTTCGGGTTAGAGTGCACAAAATCGAGTCTATTCGAGACTTAGATGGAAACCTTGGAAAACGCATAGAACTAATTGAAGATCGGAAGGTTCCAAGTTTTATTGTTAGACCAAGAACCGAAGAGGCAAAGGTCGTGCAAGACGTCCTTCAAGCAATGCAACAGCAGTTGCCAATGCCTCTAGCAAGAAGACAGTTTGCAACTCCAAAATTAATCTTGTTCTTGACAGAGCAGGAATATGAAAGTCTAAACATAAACTTTGACGTGAATCAAATCTACGATATAACTCTTGAAAATCAGACAATAAAATTCAAGAAAACAGCATAACCTCCTTTCTTATCCGCTTCAAAGCCGAATGCTTCGGATGGAACGAAAGCACAAACATCATGTTTCTCAAAGCCTTGTAAATCTCTTGCATGCCAAATTTCCCACCTTTATCACAGTAAATTGGAATAGGCTCTTCATCCCCATTCTTGTAATACACGTATATCGGATCGAACTCTTCTCCAAAAGTAACAACTTCCATGGGCAACTTTAACAGCTTAGCCATCTTGTTAGCTGCAACACTCACAGACCGCAATCGCCTTTCACTTCGTGCAACATTTGAAGCGTAAACCAACAACTTCCCGTTACAGTTCTCCAACCACAACCACCAGAAACAGGATCAACTGTCAAACAGTTTTAAAACATGCGATGAAACGACACGGTTACACGGTGGAGAGAGATAAGTTAAAATGAACAAATAAAAACCATAAGATTATCAATGCGTAAGGTGAATCCTATGAAAGTCAGGGCACACATCATTGTAAGTGGCAGAGTTCAAGGAATCTTTTTCAGATCAGAAACAAAACATAAAGCCAAAAAACACGGTCTTGAAGGGTGGGTTCGCAACTTGCGAGATGGCGGAGTTGAAGCCGTTTTCGAAGGAGAGGAGAAGACTGTAAAAGACCTTATAGAATTTTGCAAGCGAGGGCCACCTAGGGCAAGGGTTACTCATGTAGACGTGAAGTGGGAAAGCTATACTGGCGAGTTCAAAGATTTCCAAATAAGATACAGTTTCTAAACAAAACTATTTTTTGGCAGTCTTCTTACTCCTTTTCTGGGGTATTATCCTCATTTTCGCGTTTTCAAAGCTTCTTGTTAGTTCTTTTCCTTCGAAAAAGCGGTCTAGGAATATGGCTAAGCTTGCACATTCGGAGTGAGGTTGATTTCCAATTGCTACATTAAAATCGGACACAGACTTTGAGAAGAATTCCTTTGGAACTTTTTGACTTCCAACAAGGACTAGAACGTCTTTTTCTGAAACCTTAATTCGTTGTAGAACATCGCTTGTTTGAATGTTCTCTCCATACGCTGTGAGATGAACAACTGTTCCGCTTTTTTCCTTCCATTCTTTCACAGTCTTTTTCCAAGGCACGCCCATTTCAAAAAAGAACGGTCCTCCCCAATTCTTTGTGACCTTTTCAACTGTTTCCTTAATCCTTTTGTCTTTTATGTCTGACAGTATGAGACCTGAAGCCCCTAATGCTCGTGCAGTTAACACAACATGTGTTGTAAGTCTAGCATCTCTTTGTAATCTGTGGCCCCACCTCAAAACAACGATTTTAGGCATTTTTGTCCCTTTTCAGATGTTTATTGTTTGTTTCCTCGAATTTTCCGTTAAATTCTTTCTCTACGCGTTTTCTCACTTTTTCAGCGAACCATGGAACTGCTTCAAAGACCATGTGAGCAAATCTGTCCGAATACTTCAATTCTTGCACGTCTGCACTGTTGAATAGCCATGAGATAAACGACATGGACTCGTTGGTCAATGGAATAGCGAATGACGCTTGAACATAGTTTTTCAGTGTTCTCAGTATTTCCTGTTTTAGCGGATCAAAGTTAGTTTTGTATATTGCTGATATTGGCAAAAGGTTTGGCGCCCTTTCCTTTAGGCTTTTAAGCCTTTGATTTAACTCGGTTTCTGACAGTAGGTCAATCTTGTTTAGAACCGTTATTGTTGGGATGCCGGTTGCTCCTATTTGCCCTATTGTTTCCAGGCAGCACGAAAGTTTCTTTTCAATGAGGTTCATGGGCTCGCTTATGTCTATGACTAGAAGTATTAGGTCTGAATAGATGGTTTCTTCAAGGGTTGAGCGGAATGCCTCTATCAGTGTCAGTGGAAGGCGGTCTATAAAGCCGACAGTATCTGTCAGCAGAAACTTTTTCCTTGAGAATTCCAAAAGCCTTGTTGTTGTTGACAACGTTGTGAACAAGGCGTCGTCCACTGGAACTTCCTCTTCTGTGAGCGCATTAAAAAGTGAACTTTTCCCAGCGTTTGTGTATCCAGCTAAAGAAATTGACTGGAATCCCAGTTCTATTCTTCTTTTACGGTGTAGAAGCCTTTTTTTCCGAATTTTCTTTAGTTTTCTGCGAATGGACTGTATTTGTCTCTTCACAGCTTCGTAGTAAACATCTACTTCGTATGCTCCGAGACCCATGAATCCAGGTTGTTCTTCTTTCCTTGCTAGTCGTACCTTTTCCTTTGCATGTGTTAACTCGTATCGTAGTCTTGCCAATCGAATTTGTAGTTTCGACTCTTTTGTTGTGGCTCTTCTGGCGAAAATTTCTAGAATTAGTTGAAAACGGTCGATTGCTTCGACGCCTGTGGCCTTTGCTAAATTGTAGGCTTGCACGGGTTTTAACGGGTTATCAAAGATTAGCTTTTCAGCTTCGTTTCCTTTGATTAGTTGAGCTATTTCTCGTACTTTTCCCGCGCCTATCTGGTAGCGAGGGTCTGCTTTCCTAACCTGTTCTATTTTGTCCACTATAGTGTATTCTGCGGTTTCTGCCAAGCTTTTAAGTTCGTCAAGGGTTAAGGGTTCGAAGCGTTGTCGGCGTTGAACTATAATTGCTTTCGTTACGTTTTCTCCTCCGCCTTTTTCTTGTCCAATTGAATCAAGTCTCCTAATGTTAGTTCACGGCTTACAGGCTTGAGAATGTTTGCTTTTGGAACTTTTTCTTCTGAAACCTGAACAAGCAACTTAATTTTCAATGTGTGCTCCAGTTTTGTTGCAAGCCTGTTGTCTGGAGTCATTTTCCCTGTTTCAATTTTCTTAAGAACTGAAACCTTCTCGCTTATTTTTCTACCTAACTCTTTATGTGAGAGTCCTAGCTTTCGCCTAGCATGCCTTATTTTCGCATCGAAATCTTCTACAAGCTCTAGACCATTTTCCACAACGGCTTGCCGCGACTTTTTGCTTTTGGTTTTTAATGTTAGATGTCTTGTTGGAGCTTTTGCACTCAGCATTGATGTTTTTGGTTTTGTCTCATCCCAAATAATTGTTCCAAGTTTCGCGCATTTGCCGCACACTGTTAGTTTTGCTCCTTCAATCATAACTCTGTAAGATTTGCCGTAGATTTTGCGCCCACAGACTTCACACCGCACTTGCCGCACCTAAATTGTTTTTATTGTGTGGTTGTCTTTATAGTTGTCGAATCTTAAAGGCTTAGTTGAATGGTGTAACGGATTTGGAGAATGCGTTTAGGCGTATCAGGAGTGTGGCAGACTACCAGTTTGGAAAAGGCGTAGGCGCTAGGTTATTTCCTGAAAATGTGGAGATAATCCGCTCTAAAAGAACTGGCAGAATCCGTTACGTTTATTTGGATGGAAAAAGGCTGGCGACCCTTCGTCCAACAGACGGCTTGTTTTCCCTAAGCATTGCAGGGGCAAAACGAATTGTTGGGAATGCAATTTCAGCAAAATGCCTCGTTGCTATTATGGATGATGTTTCGGAGTTTATCGCTGAAGGCGGGGATGTCTTTGCGAAGCATGTTGTAAAAGCTGATGGTGACATTCGTCCAAAAGATGAAGTTATCATTGTTGACGAAAAGGGCGAAGTTTTGGCTGTTGGACGTGCTGTTTTGTCTGGTGAAGAAATGATGGCATTCAAGAGGGGTGTTGCCGTCAAGGTTAGGCGTGGGTGTGTGGAAGAAAGTTAAGTATGAGTTTTCAGTAATTGTTATGGTAGAAAGGTGGTTCTATGAGAAGACGACGCGTAAGTCCCCGTGACGCGAAACGTATGATGCAGCGCATGGGTCTGAGTATGGACGCAATACCAGACGTTGAAGAAGTAATCATTAAAACAGGTAGCAAAGAAATAACAATTGAAGAGCCTGAAGTGGCAATAATGGAAGTTCAAGGACAGAAAATCTTTCAGGTAACCGGCGGAAAGATAGTTGAGAAAGCGGTAGAACGCAAATTGGTCGTACCGGAAGAGGATGTTAGGCTTGTGGCTGATCAAACTGGAAAAAGTTTAGAGGAAGCTAGGAAAGCACTGGAAGAATGCGAAGGCGACCTAGCGAAAGCAATTCTGCTACTTCAATCATAAATTTAGTATGTTTCCATGAGTCTTCTTAGGGCGTAAGGACAACATAGAACTTCTGTTTGAACGTTTTCCAAATATCCCAAAAGCTTTGTTCTAAGTAAGGCTAAAGCCTCTTTGTTTCGCTAAATTTCTTTCATATGAAAATCTTCTCTTGCGGGTGCAAAACGATTACTGCAATGACTTGTTTATCGTCGTTTTCCACCACATAGCAATGTTGAGACACGATTTTTAAATGGTCTAATGTGTGTTCTTTGGCTTTTCTATAACCCTTCTCCGGATCATTGTGATAGTCTAAAGCCGCCATCCTCGCTACTGTTTCCACATCTTCAACTCTCATATTACGAATGTTGAGTATTAAACATCACCTCTTTCAAATTTCAAAATTTGATTGTTTGAGAACGGAACTATACAATGACTTTATGCGTGTAAACTACGAGTTTGCAGCAATTACAAGGTCTTAATTTCAATTGCCCCGCAAGGGAGGCATCAAGTAATTCCTTAACTTAACATGAAAGCTTAACGGAAACCAGCCTAGACCTAAAATGTAAAGTGATGTTCCGTTGGTTTTAAGTTCAGTTTCATGCAATATTCTGACAGGAGGCTAAAATCGCAAGTGTTTGACATCATTTCAGTAGGGCATTTCGCTATAGATTCTATTTTTCTCCCAGATAGGAACACGCCCTTTATTGTCTTAGGTGGATCCATAGCCTATGCTTCTTTTGCTGCCCGACGCTTGGATACAACCGTTTCCGTTGTTTCAAAGGTTGGCGGTGACTTTCCAAAGGCTTATTTGTGGTGGCTTGAGCAAGAAGGTGTTAATCTATCTGGAATAGTCAAAGTTGAGACTGCACAGACCACGCGTTTCGAACTAAAATACAGTAACAACTTGAGAACCAGAAAATTGCGACTAAAGAGCAGAGCTCCACCAATCACTGTTGATGATTTCTCCAAATCTCTGAAAGCTAAAGCCATTCATGTTGCACCCATTGCAGGCGAAGTTACGTACGAAGCTGCCAAGAAATTAAGAAGCTGTGCTCAGTGGTTGTCCCTCGACCCGCAAGGGCTGGTGCGAAGCTTCGACGAAAAAGGAAACGTCATCCGTGGTTCGCTAACCGACAAGCGAGTGTTAGAACTCGTTGACATTTACAAGTCTTCCTCAGACGAAATTAAAGTCGTAACTGGCATGTCAACCCAGAAATCAGCCATAAAGGCAGTCCATGATTATGGCGTCGAAATAATCATCGTAACTTTGGGGATGAAGGGTGCCGTGCTTTCCGTCGAAGAAACAGTCTATAAGATTCCAGCCTACAAGTCGAAGAAGGTTGTTGACCCAACGGGGGCTGGAGACGTTTTTATCGGAGGTTTTTTGGCTGAATACATCCGTGGTGAAAACTTGTTGTGGTGCGCATGTGTGGGTTCTGCGGCTGCCTCGCTTGTCGTTGAGGCTGCTGGCCCAACATTCTTAGGCGAAAAAGCAGAGATTTATCGAAGGGCACGCGTGCTTTATGAAAAAGAAATTAAGCAATGACGTGTATCTTATTGCGTTAAAGCAGTAAAGAGGCGTTTAACATTGGGACGTATCGCTAAAGGGGTGAAATGCAGTGTTTCTGGTTGCAGTAAAGACGCTGTGCGCTCAATTTCATCGGCAAAAGTCAAGTCTGCTGGCCTCAACATTAGCAGTAACGAAAGACGGACTTATTTATGCAAAGAACATTACAAAGAATATAAAAAGAAGACTAAAAAAGAGAAAAAGGTTGAACAGTGGCGATATAAACCATCATAAAGGCTAGAAGGCGAGGGATTTTATGCGAATATTACAGTTGCACTCAACCTTCATCCAGTATAAGCCTATCCAAAAAGAAATAGCCATCGCTGAACAAGCTGAAAAAAAAGAAAAGCGACTAGAAGAACTCGTTGTCCTGTTCACTGCTGTTGAAGAAGGCGACAACGAGGCAGTAGCTAAAAAAGCCATAGACGAAGTTCAAGCCTTCCTAGAAAAACTGAAGGTAAACCGGATTCTAATCTATCCATACGCACACTTAAGTAGCAACTTGGCAAAACCCGAAAACGCACTAGAGGTAGTCAAAGTCATGGAAGCCTACGCAAAGGAGATAGGCTTAGAAACATATCGTGCGCCATTCGGCTGGAACAAGCAGTTCACAATTTCGATAAAGGGGCATCCACTTGCCGAGCAATCACGCGCCATCTTGCCAGCTGAAGCAGAAGAGAAGAAAGAAGAAAAGGTTTCCGAAGCGGTAAAGGCTGAAGAAAAACTCAGATCCTCTTGGTACATCATCCATCCAGACGGAAAAATGGTACCAGTTGAAGAGTTCGACTTTAAAGGACGGGAAAACCTGCATAAATTCGCAGCATATGAAACCTCAAAGATTAGGGCAAGTCAGCAAGCGCCTCCACACGTTCTATTAATGAAAAGACTGGAAATAGCTGATTATGAGCCGGGAAGCGACCCTGGAAACATACGCTGGTATCCAAAAGGCCGACTAATCAAATCCCTGCTCGAACAGTTTGTCAACGTCAAAATGATCGAGTATGGAGCAATGGAAGTTGAAACTCCAATCATGTACGATTTTCAGCATCCAAGTCTAGCGGACTACGTAAACCGTTTTCCAGCAAGGCAATACATACTAAAATCAGAGAACAAAACACTGTTTCTACGGTTTGCGGCGTGCTTCGGACAATTTTTGATGGTTCATGACGCCCAGTTCTCTTACAAGCAAATGCCACTAAAAGTTTACGAATTAACACGCTACAGTTTCAGACGGGAACAAAGAGGCGAGGTTGTCGGTTTAAGGCGACTGCGAGCATTCACGATGCCAGACTGTCACGCCTTCTGCACAGACCTCGAACAAGCCAAAAAAGAATTCCTAGTAAGATTCAAATTGTGCATGCAAATCCTAGAGGAAATAGGCTTATCCGAAGACGACTATGAAGCAGCAATACGTTTCACAAAAGACTTCTACGAAGAAAATAAAGACTTCATCAAATCTTTAGCCAAAATCTTCGGAAGACCAGTCCTGTCTGAAATGTGGAGGGAACGCTTTTTCTATTTCATACTGAAATGGGATTTCAATGTCGTAGACAACCAAGACAAAGCAGCAGCCCTTTCTACGGATCAAATAGATGTTGAAAACGCAAAAAGATACAACATAACCTATGTTGACGAGAAAGGTGAGAAACGTCATCCGCTAATTATGCACTGTTCTCCAAGCGGAGCAATCGAAAGATGTGTTTATGCATTATTGGAAAAAGCCTACAAGGAACAACAAAGGGGCAACCCACCAATGCTTCCATTATGGCTTTCACCCACGCAAGTACGCATAATCCCCATGTCAGACAAGCACTTTGAGCATGCTGAAAAATTGGCATCTAGTCTAGATACACAAAACATACGGGTAGACATCGATGACCAGACGTTTACCATGCAAAAAAGAGTTAGAGAAGCTGAAAGAGAATGGATTCCATACATAATCGTCGTGGGACAAAAAGAAATAGAATCAGATGTACTTCCAGTGAGGGACAGAAAAGCTGGAAAAATGCGCAAAATGAAACTTGAAGAACTGACAAACGAGATTAAAGAAAAAGTGAAAGGAAAACCATTCAAACCGCTTCCAGTTCCAAAACACCTATCAAAAAGACCGCAATTCTACGGTTAACAATGATTGAAACAACCAACTTTTTACAAAAAATATATTTGAATAGACTAGATTCTCCAGTTTGGAGGAATAAAACCCTTGGAAAAAGATTTACTCATCTGCATAGATGGGAAATACTATCCAAAGTCGCAAGCAAAAGTTTCAGTTTACGATCACGGACTTTTATATGGAGACGGCATCTTTGAAGGAATCCGCGCCTATAACAGCGTAGTCTTCAAACTCAAAGAACACATAGACAGATTGTATCGCTCGGCACGTGTAATCATGCTTCAGATTCCACTGACAAAAGAAGAAATGATAAAAGCTGTTTTAGAAACCTTGCGAAAAAACAATTTGCGAGACGCATACATACGCCTAGTCGTAACTAGAGGCGTCGGCGATTTAGGACTTGACCCGAGAAAATGCCCAAAACCCACGGTGATAATCATAACCGACGTCATAAAACTTCATTCAGGTGAAGCAAAAGAAAAAGGAATAAGAGCCATGATTGTTTGGGTGAAACGGGACCCCGTGGATGCAACATCCCACGAAGTCAAATCCCTAAACTACCTGAACAGCATATTGGGAAAGATTGAAGCGAACATTGCGGGTTTTGACGAAGCCATATGCCTAGACAAAAACGGTCACATAAGTGAAGGCGTAGCCGAAAACCTCTTCATAGTTCAAAACGGAAAAGTCACAACTCCGCCAACATCAACCGGTGCTCTAGTTGGAATAACAAGAGACGTTGTCATGAAACTGGCTGAAAAACTTGGATACAAAGCCACTGAAAAAACTATCACGCCGACAGATTTGTTCACAGCAGATGAAGCCTTCTTCACTGGCACAGCAGCAGAAATCATCCCAATAGTAGAAGTCAATAAGCGAATGATAGGCGACGGCAAACCCGGACCAATAACACGACAATTAATGCAAGAATTCGAAAAGCTTGTCCGAGACCCGAAAGAAGGAATACCAATCTATCAATAGCAAGACGCCGTAAAACACTCCACTTTTCCATAAGAACCACAAGAAAGTTACCGAAAGAAATTTTAAGCTTACACTTTGTAAACGCGTTAAGTGGATAAAATGCTAGTTCCTGAAAATTTCTTCGCTAAAAGAACATCACTACTAAAAGCATCGGAGATCCGACAACTTCTGAAGTGGGTTGCTGAGGGAGGTATAATCTCCTTCGGCGGCGGTATGCCCTCCCCATCCACGTTTCCTCGACAACAGATTATAGAAATCATCACCGAAGGAATAAGCGAGCACGGCGACAAACTTCTACAGTACGGCACGACTCAGGGCTTGAAAGAGCTGAGATCAGAGCTCAAGAGTTTCATGGAGTGGAAAGGAATTAATGTGCCTAGCATCGACAACATTCTCGTTTTAAGCGGCAGCCAACAAGGACTTGACCTTTTTGGAAAAGTCTTCATCGATGAAGGAGATGTCGTGCTTATGGAGCTTCCAACATACCTAGCTGCCATTAACACCTTTAGTGCCTACAATCCAGAGTTTGTTGGGTTGAAAATGGATGATGACGGCATCATAATGGGCTCCTTAGAAGACGTCCTGAAAGAACTACAGTCTAAGCACAAAAAAGTAAAGTTTCTCTATACGGTTCCTACATGTCAAAACCCTACTGGCGTAACCCTATCCATGGAGCGCCGAAAACGTCTTCTCGAACTTGCGTCGGAGTACGACTTTCTAGTCATTGAAGACGACCCCTACAGTCTAATACTGTACGAGCCTATTGATGTTGCTCCTCTGAAATCCATGGACACTGAAGGGCGAGTCATACACCTTTCAACCTTCAGCAAGATCCTGTCTCCTGGACTGCGCCTAGGATGGGTGGTAGCTGACGACAGGCTAATCGAAAAGTTCGTGCTCGCCAAACAGGGTATGGATCTGTGTACCTCACCGCTTCTACAGTACATCGCTTATGGAGCACTAGAAAGAAAGGTTATCCACGAGAATCTTACAAAGATTCGTGCACTCTACAAGACGAAGAGAGACAAAATGCTGGAGGCTCTGGAAACCTATTTCCCAAAGGGATGCAAGTGGACAACGCCCATAGGCGGGCTATTCATATTCGCTTGGCTTCCTGAAAAAGTGAACACCAAAGAACTCATCGAAGACTGCATCAAGAAACATAAGATTGCCTACGTTCCAGGCCAGTCATTCTTCGTGGATGGAAGCGGAACAAACACGATGAGGCTGAACTTCAGCTATCCAGCGATGGATGAAATAGAGGAAGGCATCAAAAGGCTAGGACAAGCAATCAAAGAAAGGCTATAAATAATACACGCATAGCTGTCTTTACCGTTCTTACCTATTCTTTTCCATGAAACCTTCCACTTCGTTCAATGCTCGTTCAAGTGTTTCTAGTGGTGGAAGGAAGACAGCTCTGAAATGTCCTGACCCGTAAATTGGATCAAAACCCGACCCGTGAACGAAAAGCACACCTGTTTCATTCAAAAGCTCCAACACAAATTCACGGTCACTCCTCCATTTTGATGCTACTCCGTGGACCTTTGGGAAAACATAGAATGCTGCCTCTGGTTTTGCACAGCTCATCCCTTCCATTTCATTCAGCCTTTTCCACGCATAATCTCTTCTCTTCCTAAGCTTTCCAATCATCTCTTTGATGTGATCTTGAGGCCCAGTTAACGCCGTCGCCCCAGCTTTCTGAACCGGAGTGTTTGCGCATAACCTTATTCTCGCCTCCTTCAAGATGCACTGCTTCAACTCCTGTAACTCGTTGTTTTGCTCGTGAAAATACACGTAGCCAAGTCTCCACCCAGTCATTAAGTATGCCTTTGAAAAGCCGTTTAACCCTATTACTGGAACGTCTTTAGCCAAGTGAGATGTGCTAACAAACTCCTTATCATACACAATTCGATCGTAAATTTCGTCTGAAATAATCGGAACTCCGTTTTCACCCGCTAAATCCACTATCTCTTTCACAATTTTCTCTTCATAAAGTGCACCACAAGGATTGTTCGGATTAATAATCACAATCCCCCGCGTTTTCTCTGAAATTTTTCTGCGTATGTCGTCAATGTTTGGTTGCCAACCATTTTCCTCAACCGTCTCGTAAGTTACTGGTTTGCCACCGAAGAATTTAGCATATGCAATGTAAGGGGGATAAGTAGGTCCAGGAAGAAGAATTTCATCGCCAGCGTTGATAAGTGCTGCCATAACCATTTGTATGCCCTCAGAAATCCCCGCAGTGACAATAACATCGTCAGCAGAAACATCTACACTGTTAACCCTCATTTCCTTCTCACTTATGGCTTGCCTAAGCTCAGGCAACCCCTCAGAAGAAGAATAACTATTCTCGCCTTCTTCAACGGCTCTCATTAAAGCTTGCTTAACATGTGGTGGGGTGTCAAAGTCAAATGCAACTGGATCGCCTATGTTTAAATAATAGATTTTTTTCCCAGTTTTCGCCAATTCTTTGGCATAGACAATAACGTCGCGAATAGCATATTCAATTGTGCTTACTCTTTGGGTAACTTTCATGGCTTTCATGAAGTCACACTCGAGAGTTATTCATGATTAAGGTACTCCTACTTTGTCAGCAACCTCGAACCCGTTTGATGTAGTGACCACAATTGTTACGTCGCCACCGCTCAATGGTTGCCAGTTAAGTCGACAGAGAATTACCAGAGTATTTCCGTCTTCAATGGTTAGCGGCAATGAGGGGTAAGTGAGTGTTGTGTTTATCCACGTTTCATTAACATTTATTCCAGTTATGTTGATAGTTGAAAACGCCTTGTTCTGAACGCTAACGCTGAAATATTGCGTGCTCATGTTACTATTGAACGTTACATTTAGGATTACTGTCGGAAGGGTAAAATTGAATTCAAACGTGTACTCTTCTAAAGTTTGATTTATAGCGTGAATGGTTAAAGTCAGATCTTTGCCTGCATAATCAGTCCAATCAGTAACATTACAGTAAAACGTTATGGGTTGACCAGGTTCAATTGGGTCAGAGGGTAATTTCGGGTTTGCCTTTGTATCATTTATCACCTCAATAAGCTCACCGTTTTCCTTAACCGCTATTTTTGTAATGTTGACCGCTTGGATGGAAGATGGATGATTTTGTAATGTAATGTTAAAATGCTCTTTATCTTTCAAATCGAAAACTTCCTTTTCATTTAAAACGCTGAATATGACTGGCGGTGGAGTTACTACCGTGAATGTGTCGGTTTTAAAATCTTGCAACAAATACGATGTCACGTTAATTTCCTTCCCTCTATATTCTTTCAAAGTCCAGTTGAACGTGAAGGTGCTTGTTGAATTTGGTGTTACGCCTACTGATGGATAATTTTGTTGGACGATAGTTCCATTTTCCAGTGTACATGTAATTTTTGTGACGTTTACATAGTTAGCCGAGTCTGCAGAATTGGACACTGTCACGTTAAAGTACGCAGTATTTTCGTTAAAAAGTACGTTCTGAATTGCAGTGTGGACCATCGGCAACTCAAGTTCTTGGGAAAAAACGTATCCTTCTTCAGTAGAAACCGAAAGTGCTGTTTTTATTAAATTACGCCAACTTCCAGTACAGTTAAAATGAACAGACTCTCCACCTGCGATGACCTGGGGTAACCCTGGTGACATGCCATCCAAATCAACCCCTCCAACCATTATTTCGTTTATAGTTAAGTTAATCTCCGAATTTACATCGTTCATTGTTGTAATGTTAAATCTATTAAACGAAACTTTGGAGTCAAAATCCGTGTCGGTTACGTGAAGTTTAACGAACGGCAGAGTTACCTCAATGTTCGCGGCTGGTGAATCCGTTGAGAAAACGTGTACAGTGATGTTTTCGCCAGCAAATTCGCCAGCTAATCTTCCCCAAGAGACATAGGCGCTGTCTCTTTGAGCTTTAAAGCATGTTATGTTCACTGTTTCACCTTTCTGAATAATTATCCCATTTTCGATTGAAGGTTCTGTTTCTACGATATCGTAAAGTTGCGACTCTCCCTTCAAGCTCAGTGCGATTCTTGTTATTGTTGCGTTTGTAGGCGAATAGGACGGGTTTAAAAGGGTAATTTTGAACGATCTAGCATTTTCCCTATTAAAATAAACATCCGTTATTGTTACTGTTGTTTTTTCAGGTATTTCAGTGAAGAAGGCAATTGTGAACATGTAAGAAAGTAAGCCTCCTATTACTGCGGATATTATCATTAAAAGTATGATTGCAAGAGTTGAAACTGCTTTTAAGTTACTTCGTATAAGCATGCAATTCCCTTCCACATCATAAGTGTTGTATCTCATATTCCTAGAGATAAATAAGTGTTCTCTCAATGAAACAATTAAAATGGGCTGTGCTAAAAGTCACCTCTTTTTAAATGATGGGAACTGTTCATGTTGCGATTATGAAAGCTATTGTCAAAGCCACGGTTGTAAACTCTGAAATCACTTGGATGATGAATGGAACTGTTATGCCGCGGTCTACTGATAGACTACGTGTCTCGAACTAGTGAGGAAAGCTGATGCGCGAGCTTGGTGACAATGCCAGTTTTCTAAGCTGACTGGAGTCTTTTTGCTTTTTCAGCTGCCTCTGTCACAGCCTTGATTATCACCGCTCTTATTCTGCCTTCCTCGAGGGCCAAGAGTCCCTCAACTGTTGTGCCCCCGGGTGTAGCGACCATATCTTTGAGTTTAGCTGGGTGTTCTCCGGTTTCGACAACCATTCTTGCTGCGCCAAGAGTTGTTTGTGCTGCGAGGAGTATTGAAACATCCTTTGGTAAACCTAGTCTCACACCTGCGTCAGCTAGGGCTTCTATGATCACGTATATGTATGCTGGCCCGCTTCCTACTAGGCCTGTTGCCAGATTCAGATATCTCTCGTCCAATTTTATGACATGTCCTAAAAGTGAAAGCGTACTCATTGCTATTTCTAGCTCCTCCTTCTTTGTGTTTTCCGACGGGCATACCACTATCATGGCTTCTCTAACTCGGCACGTTATGTTAGGCATCACCCTGATAACAGGAACATCTTTTGGGAGATATTTTCTCAGGAACTCTAATGTGACACCAGCGGCGATCGAAACAACTATTTTTCCGGGCTTCATTGCGGGCGCTATTTGTGTTAAGGCTGTTTTCACATGTCTGGGTTCTACTGCGACTATTGTAATGTCCGCGAAAGAGGCGGCTTCTTTTGCTTCACCTACACATTTCACGTTGTATGTTTGACTTATGTATTTCCTGCGGCTCTCGAGGATCTCGAATGCTTGTATTTCTTGGGGTTTATACTCGCCTGATTTAAGAAAACCTGAAATTATGCCTTCACCCATTTTGCCAGCGCCGATAACCGCCAATTTAGGCTTGTTCTTGTTCAAATAACTCATCTCCAACTACTAGCTTCAAATTATATCCTTTGAACAATTATTAAGGTTTTTACTAAAGCACGTACTATGAGAAGGTGGTTGCTCACTGAATTGTCTCACAGGAATAAAGGGCAGCCTGCACACTCACAATCCATTTTCATATCTGGTCAATCTTGATTCATGGACTCAAAATCCTCGTTAACGCTGAACTCTTATCACAATTCTACGTTTCAGAAAAAATTTGCGTAGTCCTTGAAGCCCTAGCGTGACAAGAGAACATTTATAACGTCAAAACAAGTTAGCTAACGTTTCAAAAAGGTGAACAGAATTGACAGTTGCAGAATTCACATACCCCCTCAGAAAGGTTGAGAAAGGATACAACAACAGAACCCTCTATATAAACCTCACAAACAACCAAATCAAGAGCAAACCAGTCACTCAATTTATGAAAGACGCGTTCATAGGCGGCCGCGGCTTCAACCTCTGGCTGCTGTGGAACGCCCTGCCCAAAGACCGCATCGTCAAATGGAATGATCCAGAAAACGAGATATGCATTGCCTGCGGTCCCCTCGGCGGCAGTCCCATATACCCGGGAAGCGGAAAGAGCATTGTCGTCACAATCTCGCCTCTAACGGATTCGGTGATGGACTCTAACGTCGGCGGATACTTCGGACCGTACTTGAAATTCGCTGGGTGGGACGCGCTCGAGATACAAGGAAAAGCTAAGTCCGAAGTAATAATCTTTATCGATGGAGACGAAGGAAAAGTGGTGATCAAAGAAGCTGAAGGGCTTCCCTCCGAGACACACCTACTTGCCGAAATCCTAACAGAAAAGTATGGGGGAGAGAACAAACGCAGCGTTTCAGTGATTTCTGCCGGTTCAGGCGCAGAGCACGCGAGATTCGGATGCCTCAACTTCTCATGGTATGACTTAACCCGTAAGGTTGTGAGGTACAAGCAGGCTGGAAGGGGCGGCACAGGCACGGTTCTGCGAAACAAGAAGGTAAAGGCAATAGTTGCGAAATTCTCCAACTTGACTGCGAAATCAAACAATCCCGCAAACTTCGATCTCCTAAGACAAGTCGGCACTGCATACAACAAGGAAATCAGAACTCTGGACCCGAAACAACACCAGATGGCTATCGTGGGAACTACACACCTAATCGATATCATGAACGAGTTCGACCTACTACCTACAAACAACTTCAAGTTCGGAAAACACCCAGAAGCTCTAAACCTCGGTGAAGAGGTCTATAGAAAGAAGTTTCATTCGGGCTTCGATGGATGTTGGATAGGATGCCCCGTTGCATGCTCCCATGGCGTCAAAGATTTCGGGCTCAAAACAGGACCCTATAAAGGTCAAAGGGTGTTCGTGAACGGGCCAGAATATGAGACCATAGCAGGTCTTGGCAGCAATTGTGGAATCTTCGACGCTGACCACGTGATTGAGATGAACTTTTACTGCGACACGTACGGCATAGACACAATTTCGTTAGGGACGGCTATCGCCTTTGTCATGGAGTGCTACGAGATGGGATTGATCGGCAAGGAAATCACTGGTGGTCTTGAGCTTAATTTTGGGAACAAGGAAGCAGCCATGGAGCTATTTCATCAGATGGCGAGGGGTGAAGGCTTCGGAGTCATTGTTGGTCAAGGAATACGCAGGATGAAGAAGCTTTTTGCGGAAAAGTACGGGGCGGACCCCAAGATAATGCGGGATATAGGGATGGAGGCGAAGGGCTTGGAGTTTTCTGAGTACGTCACTAAAGAGTCTCTGGCGCAGCAGGGCGGTTATGGACTTGCGTTGAAAGGTCCACAACATGACGAGGCTTGGCTGATTTTCTTGGACATGGTGCACAACCTGATGCCTACTTTCGAGCAGAAAGCAGAAGCCCTACACTGGTTCCCGATGTTCCGCACTTGGTTCGGCTTAAATGGGCTGTGCAAGCTTCCTTGGAACGACATCGTGCCGGAAGACAACAAGTACACCAAAGAACCTGCGAAGGTGATGGCTCACGTGGAGAATTACGCTAAATACTTTTACGCTGTGACTGGGCGAAAGGTTACACCGGACGACCTTGTCTCGATGAGTGAGAAAGTGTACAACTTTCAGCGCATCTTCAACCTAAGGATGGGGTTTGGCACGCGTGAACACGATGATATACCTTACAGAGCCGTTGGACCGGTGACGGAAGAGGAGTATGAGAGTCGCGCAGAACATTATGACAATCAGCTTAGAGATAAGGTTGGTTTCAACCCGGAGGGCAAGTCGGCGAAGGAGAAGTTGATGGTCCTGAGAAAGTACCGGGAAAGAGAGTACGAGAGACTCAAGGACGCCGTCTATAAGCGAAGAGGATGGAACGACAACGGTGTTCCGACCTTAAAGAAAGTCAGGGAGCTCGGAATAGGCATTCCCGACGTAGTGGAATTGTTAAAAAAGTTTCAATGACGTTAGAACGTGTCTACTAAGATGATTTCCTGCTCCTTGCCATCTGCAATCGTATCCAATTTTTCAACTCTTCCTTCACTGCATCCTTCACGTCCAACTTTAGTTACACAAGAAATTATCCAATCGTCCTTTGTTGTGGCAAGGAATATGCAGATTTATGGGTAGAGGCAGAGGAAGTTTAAAGCCAGCGATTTAGATCTGAAAGGCAGGTCTGTGGAACCAGAAGAGCTGCCAATTTGGCTATCGAACACATTAAGTTTTATTTAGATTCGAATAGATAGGTATACATCTACTTTGAGAGTGAAACATTATGTATGGTTGGAATGGACTGTTTCTGCGAGTTAATCTGACTAAAATGAAAGCGATTGCGAAAAAGTATAATGCAAACATTGCTAAAAACTTCCTTGGTGGGAGGGGTTTTGCAGCCAAAATTCTCTGGGATGAACTTAAGCCTGGAACTGATCCGCTGTCACCCAAAAATAAACTTGTGTTCGCTGCTGGTCCGTTGACAGGTTTCGCTTTGCCCAGCAGTGGCAAGCTTGTTGTTGCAGCTAAAAGTCCACTAACTGGCGGTTACGGAGATGGAAACATCGGAACACTTGCTACTGTTCAGATGCGTAAGGCTGGCTACGACGCTATAATTGTTGAAGGAAAATCAAAAAAGCCGATTGTTCTGCTTGTTCAAGACAAGCAAATCGACTTTCTTGACGCTGGAGATTTATGGGGTTTAAACTCTTTTAAAACGGAAAGCATGCTTAGACAAGTTTACGGGCCGACAGCTGGGGTTTTGACTATAGGTCAAGGTGGAGAAAACCTTGTGAAGTTTGCCAACATTGTTTGCCAAGAAGGACGGGCTGGCGGCAGGCCTGGAATAGGAGCGGTTATGGGTTCTAAGAATTTGAAGGCTGTTGTAATAATTGGTTCTGGCGATTTGCCCGCTGCATACCCGAAAGAGTTGAAGAAGTTAGGTGTGGAAGCCTACCGGGAGATTTTGACTAAGCCCCCCTATGCTTTTTGGAAGCGGCAGGGCACGATGATGACCATTGAGTGGAGCCAAGAGAACAGTGTTCTCCCAACATACAATTATCGTGAGGGCGTTTTTGACAAGTCAGATGCCATTGGCGGTTTTGTCATGGAGACAATGAAAGTTTCTCAACGTGGATGTCCCAACTGCAACATGACGTGTGGTAATGTGATTAAGGGTTCGTATAGAAGGGAATCTGAGCTTGATTATGAGAACGTTGCAATGCTGGGTTCAAACATTGGATTAGGCAATTTAAGAAGGGTTGCAACTTTGAATAGAGCTGCTGACGAATTCGGTTTAGACACGATTTCCTTGGGCAACGTTCTTGGTTTTGCGATGGAGGCTTCTGAGAAAGGATTGATTGAAGAAAAAGTTTCTTGGGGTAAACTCAAAGCGACCAATGCTTTAGTTGAAGACATCGCTTATAGACGTGGTTTAGGTGACATGCTTGCTGAAGGTGTTCGTTTCGTAGCTGAAAAAATCGGTGGAAATTCAAGTCGATGGGCTATGCACGTGAAGGGCTTAGAAGTTACAGGTTATGATTGCCATGCCGCACCAGCCATGGCATTAGCCTTTGCAACCAGTTCCATTGGAGCACATCATAAGGATGCTTGGGTTATATCTTGGGAAATGAAGGTTGGGCGTAAACGCTACAGTGAAGAAAAAGTTGATAAGGTCATTGAGTTTCAGCGTATCCGCGGAGGTGTTTTCGAAGCCTTAACAGTTTGTAGGCTTCCATGGATTGAGCTTGGATTCGGACTTGAATGGTACACAAAGTTTTTGCATGCGGCAACGGACTTGGAAATGACTTGGAAAGACTTGAACGTTGTTGCTGATAGAATATACGCTTTGATTCGATGCTTTTGGGTACGTGAATTCGGTAAAAGCTGGGGTAGGGAGATGGATGTTCCACCGGCGAGATGGTTTGAAGAACCGCTGACTAAAGGTCCGATGAAAGGTGCAAAACTTGACAGAGCAAAATATGATGTCATGCTGAGTAAGTATTACCGGAAGAGAGGATGGGATGGGCGGGGAATCCCGATCAAAACGACCTTGAAAAAGTTAGGGTTAGAAGATGTTGCTAGGCAGCTTGGAAAACGTGTGAAACTGTACGATTGAACTGCCTAACCTCCCTCTATTTATAGGTAAAAACGGATATGGGCGAGGTTTAATAGTCTAGTATGCTCTGCCGAAGTATACCACTTCTTTTGCTTCTTTACCGCAGTATATACAATTTGAAAACGTCTTTTCTTTTTCGAAAGGTACTATTCTGATGGTTGCTCCTGTTTCTTCCTTTATCTTTTCCTCACATTTTGGGCTGAAACACCAGCAAGCTCTAATGAATCCTCCTTTCTTCTTCAAAGCTTCCTTGAATTCGTCGTAGGTTTTCACTGTAGTGATGTTGTCTTCCAAGAATTTTTTTGCTCTGTTAAAGAGGTTATTCTGGATTTCCTCAAGAAGTTTATTCACAACATCCACTATCTCCTCTTCCTTCACAGCTAATCTTTCAAATGTGTCTCGTCTAGCCAAGGTTAACTGCTTTTGTTTTACGTCTCTTGGGCCAATCTCTATTCTTATCGGCACACCTTTCAGTTCCCACTCGTTGAATTTCCAGCCTGGAGTATACGCAGGTCTGTCATCAAGAACAGCAGCTACTCCGTTTTCCACAAGTTTGTTCAGAATTTCTCTAGCTTTTTCAAGTATTAGCTTTTGGGCGACATTCTTGTAGAATATTGGAATTATCACGGCTTGCACTGGAGTGATTTTCGGGGGTAACACGAGTCCTTTGTCGTCGCCGTGAACCATGACCAAAGCACCTATGAGCCGCGTGGTTATACCCCATGATGTTTGCCAAACGTAATGTTCCTTTTCATCTTCTCCGATGAATTTGACGTTGAAGACTTTTGCGAAGTTCTGACCAAGATTGTGCGAAGTACCCATTTGCAACACTTTTCCGTCGGGCATTAAAGCCTCAACGGCTGTTGTGTACAATGCTCCAGCAAATTTTTCGTTTTCAGTTTTTTTTCCAACAAGCACTGGAATTGTCAAGTAATTCTCCACTAAATCTCTGTAGATGTTTAGGATTTCCATTACTTCGGTGTCTGCTTCTTCCTTTGTAGCGTGGGCTGTGTGGCCTTCTTGCCAAAGGAATTCTCTTGTTCTCAAGAAGAGCTTTGTCGCTTTTGTTTCCCACCTTACAATATTGCACCATTGATTCAGTTTCAGGGGCAAGTCTCTCCAGCTTCTAATCCACTTCGCGTACGTCGCGTACATGATTGTTTCAGACGTAGGCCTAACAGCAAGCCTTTCCTCCAGTTTACTGTTTCCGCCCATGGTGATCCATGCAACTTCTGGAACAAACCCTTCAAAATGTTCTGCTTCTTTCTTCAAGAAACTCTCAGGTATGAACATTGGAAAGTAAACGTTTTTGTGTCCTTTCTCTTTTATTCTTTTGTTGAAGATTTCTTGGATTTTTTCCCATATGGCGTATGAATGTTCTCTGAAGATCATGCAGCCTTTTATTGGAGCGTAATCGGCTAATCCAGATTTTAAAACTGTTTGCGTGTACCATTCTGAGAAGTTTTCTGACTTTTTAACTGTGATGCCCATCTCTGACATTTTCATCTCTCTCCTCTTATTTCATTGCTAGAAGCATATAATCCTAGTGAAAAACAAATCCTAATGTCAAATAAGCAAAGCAAAAATTCAGCGGTGTGGAACACGATCGCCCATTTCAACCACTCAACCAAACAGTATAAAAATAGCTTATTTAAAAGTTTCTTTCGTGCCTGCAGTTCATCATTTAGAATAGTAAGTATTTTAACCGTGCTCGATGTAAACTTGAATGAGTGTGAACCGTATTGAAGGCAGTTCTTGTTATTGCAGACGGGATGGCTGACAGACCGCTTAAAGAGTTAGGCTGGAAAACACCTTTAGAAGCAGCCCACAAACCTTCGCTAAACCATATAGCAAATACTGGCGTCAGCGGAATAATGGACCCAATTTCGCCAGGCTTGCCTCCCGGAAGCGACACCGCCACACTTGCACTGCTCGGCTACAACGCCTTGAAAGTTTATTCTGGAAGAGGAGCCTTTGAAGCCATAGGCTCCGGCGTAAACGTTTTACCCGGGGATGTTGCCTTCCGATGTAACTTCGCAACAGTGGACAACAACCTTGTTGTTTTAGATAGGCGTGCTGGCAGAATCTCAAATGAGGACGCTTCTAAACTGGCCAAAAGTCTTCAAAAAATCAAGCTGACAAAGTATTCAAACGCTGTATTCCTTTTCAAAAACACCATTCAACACCGTGCAGCCCTAGTTATTCGTGGACCCAAACTATCGACAGCTGTTAGCGATTCAGACCCTGAAAAAATCGGAGAAAAAGTTTCTGAAATAAAACCGTTAGACGAAAGTTTAGAGGCTAGGTTTACAGCTGAAATTCTCAATGAATTCATGCAGAAATTCCATGAAGTTTTGAAGCAACATCCAGTAAACAAGGAACGGGTTAAACGTGGTTTGCCGCCGGCAAACATCATTTTATGCAGAGGTGCAGGCACGATTCCAAATATAAGGTCTCTTTCACAAATATACGATATAAATGCTGCATGCATAGGTGCCACACCATTAATTAGAGGAGTTTGTAAAGCCGCTGGAATGAAGCTAATAGATGTTAAGGGTGCCACTGGAACGCCTCAAACAGATTTCATGGCTAAAGCCAAAGCAACGGTTCAAGCATTAAAAACGAATGATTTTGTGCTTTTACACGTGAAAGCAACGGATGTCGCAAGCCACGACGGAAACATCAAACAAAAGATTGAGTTGATTGAAAAAATCGACAGCATGCTAGGCTACGCGCTTGACAACATTAGCTTAGATGAAACTTATTTGGCTGTAACCGCAGACCACACAACATCTTCCATCACAAAAGACCATGAAGGAGACCCTGTCCCAATAGCCATAACTGGTCCCTATGTTCGTCGTGACGATGTTGAAGAATATGATGAAAGAGCATGTGCTAACGGCGGTTTAAACAGGATTAGAGGCGTGGATTTGATGCCTATTTTGATGAATTTAATCGGGAAGACCAAAAAGTTTGGAGCTTAAGGCTTAACATGGTGGAATCTCAAAAAGTAATGCCTGCTCTATCTGAAAGGCAGAATTGAAAAAATGGAGTCCAAGTGTGATGTCTGAAAACTTGGAGAAATGGGTTATTTCAGTTTGTGGTCTGAACTGTGCAAAATGCGATATATATGAAGCGGGTCATGGCAATAAAAAATTGCGAGATGAAATAATAGAGTGGTTTAGAAAAGAACGCAACGAGACTGTTAAACCAGAGCAAGTGAGATGCGAGGGATGTACGGGTCCACTTATCCATCATTGGAGTCCTGACTGCAAAATGATGCTCTGCAAAAAAGAAACGGCTTCAACACTGTTTTCAGTGCGAGGACTTTCCATGCACAAACGTGAACGAATTCAGTTCAGACGGCATCTCGCATCATAAGAGGACTATCGAAAACTCGAAAAGAATGAAAGAAATCGGAATCGAAGCATGGATTGAGGAGCAGAAAAGAAAAGGCCAATGCGTATTCTGCCCATAGAAAGACTGCACCAAGACCGATGGATCGCTTGAAAACAGTGGTCTCCACTTTCTTTACTTTGTTTTTGTGGATGTTACTATTCATGTAGGTCAGATTGGGAAAACATCGGCGGAACCACTACAAGGAGAGAGATCAACAAAGACAACGCCAAATCGAAAGAATTTTTCTAGGCATGTTCCCGTCTCCTTTCTTTCCTGGAAGAAATGCAAAAGGACACATTTGAATGATATTCCTGATGATCTCAGACCAGTGTGGACAGATTTGTCTTCAAGAGTGTTGAGCAACGCACGGTTTGCATACGTTACTTTTCGAACCAACTTTTCGCTCTAAATTCTATATGCAGGTGTTTTACTTCTTCGTCTTCATCATAGGTTGTTAACCATTTTGGACTCATCTTCCAGTCATCAACAACTCTTTTCTTGTGATATCTAGCATCATAGTGGCCTAAACTTGTCAAATAGAGGTCAGCGTAGTTCGTCGTCTCAGTATAGACTGCTATGAACGGTTCGCAATTGAAGGCCTCGCATGCCTCCCTTGTCTTTTGTCTATCACCCTTTCGATTGTTGAACAGATTGACAGATTCCTTTTCTTTGCCTGAGTTTCTGGTTCTTGATTTGACGGTTATTCCTAATCTCTTCTTTGTTTTGGGGTCATATGCAATTACATCGATGCCTGTATGATCTACTATTGTCACCTCAAAACCAGATCTGGAAAGCCAATTACAAACTAAATGCTCTCCCAAATCTCCAATTATCTTCTGATGTCTGGAACTCTTTTTAATGTCAATTGGTTTGGGGCACATGACAGATTCATATCATCATGCGTTCACTCATGTATATTTATTTGTGCAGAAGTCATAAAATATGAAAAAAGAGATTGTGGATTACGCTAAATGGGAGGATTTGGAGGGTGTAGTGTGACTATAATTGACAAATCAAAGTTTAGACAGAACGTTTACGAACTTATTGAGAATGATGATTCAATCATCGAATCTCCGAAGGGTCTTGCATTAGTAGATGCTTTAGCTTCGGGTTTTCTAGATGGTCTGCTCTCAATTCATTTTGATCCAGAATCTAATAGCCTTCGCTGGAAAAGTTTGGAAGTGGAAGCTGGGGAACTCTCAGACTCAGGCGCATTATTGTGCAAAGCGGGATTGGTGGATGAGGCCATCTCAAGCCTTAAACGAGCTCTAGAGCTCAATCCGAACGACGGGAAGACACGCACTAACCTCGGGCATGCATACTATGATAAGGGTTTGATCGACGAAGCAATAAAGCAATACAAGCAAGCTCTAGAGCTGGAGCCAAACCTTGAATTTGCTTACGATGGCCTAGGAAGTGCGTATGCTCGCAAGGGTTTATGAGACAAGGCAATAGGAATGTTCAAGCGAGCAGCAGATTCGGATCCGAATTCTGCATTGGTTCATAGGAATCGTGGGCGAGTATATAATAACAGAGGTTTTACAGATGAAGCAATAAAGGAGTTCAGGCGAGCCATAGAACTAGATCCCAATGATGCGGGTGTCCACAACGATCTTGGAGTCGCCTATGTCGAGAAGGGCTTGTGGCAAGATGCGATAGCTGAGTTTGAACGGGCTTCACAACTGGATCCAAATTTTGACTTAGCTAGGAAAAACCTAGAAAGTGCACAAAAAGAAGAAGTGTTGAAACCCCCTGCCGAAATGCCTAATCCTGAAGCTTACCATCTTCTTTACGCTTTTGAAAATAAGCTGAGACTATTTATTCACAACAGAATGGAGAAGACTGTGGGCAAGGAATGGTGGAAACAAAGGATTCCCTCGGATGTACAAGAGAGATGTGAGGAGAGAAAGCGTAAGAGAGAGAACTATCCATGGATGGAAGCGAAAGAATGCCATCCAATCTTCTACTCTGATTTTCTAGACCTTATGAAGATTATGACTCTAAAAGACAACTGGAAGCAGATCTTTAGTCAATATTTTAATAATGTCGCTTGGACCAAGACTAGATTAGAAGAACTGAACGTAATAAGAAACGACATAGCTCACAATAGAGAACTTACTCCCGATGATTTCCAGAAGCTAAGGATCTTCCGAAGAGAAGTACTGCGCTGCCTTGAAAGCAGATTGGATTAGACTTGACGCGCAATACCACTTATAGCACAAAAATATCTGTTCAAACCTTCAAAAGTGTGCAGTTCACGTGCAGAAAACCTATTATTCCCAATAAGTTGACAGCGTTTCCCGCTACTGCACTGGCATGAGTCGCCATTCTCTATAGTCTGTTACAACCCTAATGTATCCTTTGAACATTTCATCAACTTCCACGTCTCCAGTGTCAACTCTCAACACGCCACCAGCAATGCTTTGAAGCTTACTCTTTGTCGCTGCAACAATTATCCTTTGTTTTCCAACACGTTTTATGATTTCAGGACTTACCTGCTGGTTTCCTCTTCCCAAAAGAATTCCCTGGTGTCCAATCGGCGAAAGAACAATCCAAGCTTTCTGCCAGTCCTCCACTTCATCTAAAATTCTCTTTTCATCCACATCAAGTATGACCGTGCCTTTTTTGTAGATGTCCACGCCTAACACTGTTTTCTTTACGCCCAAAAGTTCTGCAATGTGTTTGACTGTTGTTCCTGGGCCCAGTATGTAGGTGGCTTTCGGCTTTATTTCCTCTATTATGAATCTTGCTATGGCTGTTTGGTTTTCCTTCTCGTCAACCGTTGCTGGACTTACCTGTTTGCTTCCTTGAATCCGCATTGGAAGAAACGGACCTTTCAACAAACCATGGAGCTTAACAGCGAAAGTGTCGCTTCGAATAGCCTTCTCATCAGCGTCCATAACTTCAAACTCTGTTATCTCCGCATGGTTTTGGGCAAATGCCAAAACAACATATACAGCATCTGAAGGATTCACCGCAAAAATGCCGCTGTACATTTTCACTCCAGACGGAACGCCCAAAACAGGCACCTCACTACACTCTTGCATGGCATCAAAAATGTCCTTAGCAGTGCCGTCTCCACCAACAAAGATAATCAAGTCCACCCTTGCCTTCACCATTAATTTCACTGCGGTTTTTGTATCTTCAGATGTTGTTTCCTCTCGGATTTTCATGGGCAAAACCTGAACGGGAACGCTTGCAGCCTCAGCTTCTTCTTCACCCATTATCCCCGGACAAGTCAAAATTCTCATAGGTGCTTCCGTCATATTTTCCTTTAGTTTTTGCAGAAATTCTACTGCCCTTTTAGGCGCTACTGGTTTAGCTCCCCTCGCAATCGCCTCTTTAAACACGCCGTCCGTTCCCTTTAGACCTACTCTGCCTCCCATGCCCGCTATCGGATTAACGACAAAACCCAGCTTCATAGTGTTCATCAGTGACAAGATTTATTGCGTAAGCTAATAAACTATTTTGAAAGGTGGAGCGACAACCTAATGAAGAAGCCATCAACCGGAACGTTTTCCATTCTGGCTATATCGCCCGACTCTACATTAATGGGTGTTGCCGTCGCTTCAGGTTCCACTTCAGTGGGAGACAGAGTTCCACACGCAAAACCTGGACTCGGCGTAATAGCCACCCAAGCATACACGAATGTTACTTACGGAATCAAAGGATTAGAATTGTTGGCAAGCGGTTTGTCTCCGAAACAGACTTTGGATAGGCTTTTGATGGAAGACTCTGGGCGAGAGTTACGGCAAGTGGCAGTCATGGATTTCAATGGAAGAAAGGCTGTTTTCACAGGTGTTAAGGCTCCGGAATTTCGTGGAGAAATTGTAGGTGAAGATTACGTTGTTGTTGGAAATTTGCTTTCTGAAAAAGAAGTGGCGAGCAGTATGGCTAAAGATTTTGAGCGTTCCAGTGGAGATTTAGCATGGCGAATGGCAAAGGCGTTAAAAGCGGGAAGTGAAAGCGGTGGAGACAGACGAGGAGAAAAATCAGCCGCATTAATCGTAGTCAGCACTGAAAAAGTGGAAGTGAAAATAAGAGTTGACATGCATGAAAAGCCCATTGAGGAACTATTTCGCAAGCTGAAATCTCAATAGGAAAAAGAATAACATGAAAACGGTTTTTCATCCGAAAGTTCTTAAGCATGTAGATTGCATCGTTTGGCTCATTCTCATCAAGTTTATCAACTTCATCAAGAGATTCGTGTATCTAGTGTCTTTTTTTATTTGACAACGCAGCTGCAACAAGTGTGAAAATCATGAGGAAAGGTAAGATTAGAGCTGATGAAAGCTCTGGTATTATTATTACTTCGTGTTCTGAATGGAGGTATGTGAAGTATATGTATGTGTTTTCAGTGTCTGTCCAGTTTGTGAAATGCCAAGGATCGCCGTTTACAAGCACTGTGTAGTTGCCCTGCCACATGTCTTGAATTATGATGTTTGGTATGGTTACTCTGCAGAATCCTGAATCAGCTTCACCGGTAACGTTGAAACTTATTATTTTCTCAGTTGCGTTGAGTTGAAAGCTTGAAACCGTAGAATTACTAACCACGTGAATCTCGCATACTTCGCCGTTCCAGGTGCCTACATCAAAAATGTTAATCGGAGCCATAAGCGGAAACCTATCCATACTCCTCGTATCAATTGCGTATGGTGTGTCGCCTATTCCATCACTTCCAGTCTCATCTTGATAAGGCCCACTGTACAAGTCTGCACCAGTATAGTCGCTCCAGTAATTCCCTCCAGAAGGATAACCATCATCCCAAGTGTTAATCGACCACGTGACGCTTGCTTGAATGGTGTTATTAATGAAGTTATTATGGTAAATAGTATTGTCAATCCCGCCCGTTAGATATATGCCATATCTATTGTTTAATAATACGTTGTTGATAAGTACGTTATTGCTCGAAGAGTATAGCTGGACCCCGCTATGAAGACGACTGTTTGAAGCATTAACGTTTTCTATGATAGAGTTTCTTGTGTAAGCAAATAGCACATTTGGATCATTATTCGTCAAGTTTAAGTCTTTTACGGTGATGTTGGTTGAGTTTACAACACCCACAAAGCCTGCATCAGCTGGAATCTGCCTGTTATGTTGTGTTACCCAGTAATAGATGGGCTTTCCGTCCACTATATTAGATGCGTCTATATCATGAATAAAATCGTCCAAATCACTCCCCCAAATCACAAAGTTATACCTGCTCTCACGAATGTTATTGCCTTTAAAGGTATTCCTCTCACAATGATATAGATGCATGCCGGTTCCTTTGTTTGAGGTTATTGTGTTATTAACAATAGTATTACCACCAGAATCCCGCAGTCATTATCTGATATAACGTTGTTAATTATCGTGTTGTTACAAAAAGGCGTTGGGAAACTAGGGCGAGAGTAAACTTTAATGCCACAACCGTTTTTCGATAATGAATTGTTAGAAATGATATTTTCAAAACTGTGCACTAGAAAGATGCCAGACACGCTGCTACATACGTTCACGTTTTGTATCGTAGAGTTATTTGTATAAGCAAACAATATTCCGTTGCAGTTTAGGTCTTTTACTACAATATTCGTTGAGTTTATTAATCCAAGGTATCCTACATCAGAGAATGTAGTAGAGTTTATTATGAGGTTATGCTGATTAATCAGATAGTAGACTGATTTACCGTCGACTTTATTCGACGTGTCTATATCATGGATGAAACGTGAGAGATACTCTCCGTAAACGTAGAAATTGTATTTGTTGCTACTTATGGTGTTATCGACAAGAGTGTTTCCTGAAGAAAAGCCGATTTTGACACCTTCAGTATTGTTTACTACCACGTTATCGGTTATAATGTTATTATCGGAACGAAATAGGCGTATGCCGCATTTGTTGTCTGTCACTATGTTGCCTCTGATATAATTTGCTTGTGAGTTTTGATCGATACATATACCCGAACATCCGTTCCGTATTGTAAATCCGCTTATGCAAACATCGTGGACACCCGTCAATACCGTATGGATACACGCATATATGGTTCCGTTTCCATCAATGATAGTGTTGCTTCTGTTTTCCCCTATAAGCGTTAAAGGCTTGTCTATGGTCACGCGCTCGTAGTATGTTCCCGAAGATACAAAAATTGTATCACTTTCGTTTGCAGCATCTATCGCTGCTTGTATCGTTGGGTAATCGTCTGGGACTATGATTGGCTCTCCCACGATTGCACGGATGAATAGATTCCCGGGTATTTGCCATTCGATGGAATTGTCATCCATTCTTACCCTGTAAGATCTGTTGCTGATCGGAGGGTCATTGTTGAAACCTATGTTCATGTGTGGGCTTGGTCCTGAAGGCATGTAAATCATGTTTGGGAAAATGCAAACAAAGAAGTCATCTTTTACGAGAACATCTGGAATGTCGACTGTAACCCACTTTGAATCATAGTTTTTGAAGTAGTCTGAGTACTTGTATGCGATGTGGAGCAATTCATTTTTGTTCTTGTCCCAGACTTCTATGTAAAATGGCATACTGTCATATGATTCATTCGCCCACCTCATTCCATAGAACTTAACTCTTTTTAGCATCCAGTATTCTTCAGAGGGTGGAGTGAAGTTTACTGCTAATCCACCAGGAAGGGTACCACCAAGACCGCCAGGATTACTTGCATTGTTATCATAGTATATTTCTATTTCAGATGAGTTCGCATCGACTGATGTTGTTGTTAATGCGATAAGCATCATTGATAGCAAGAGCACCAATACAAAAGCGAACGAAACGATCTTCTTTTTCAAACTCTTTACCACCTTTTCCTTTCTTTTCCTCCTATTTTTTCTTTTCGCATTTGTGATGCGTCCTCTTTCGAGGATTCCGCTACACTTTATCTAAGGAAAACTTGAATCGATAATAACTGAAGATGCTCATTATCACCGTCTTTATAACGAAAGATTTAGAACTCTTTTGAATAGAAAAGTATCTATAAAAAAGTTGTCAAGATTCCTTTTTTGTCCTAACCTTCTTAAAGGATGTTACAGTGGTATTTATTTGATGAACATTACCAGCGATAATTTCCGTCTGAAAATTCTTATATCTCGAAAATTACAACATCCCTTCTTTGCAATAATTGAGGTTGTTAAATGTCAGGAAAAACCATGAAAAAGATTCTCGTGACTGGAGCCACAGGCCAAATTGGTTCTGAATTGACGATGGAGCTGCGAAGAAGGTATGACGGTGACAACGTCATTGCAGCTGGGCACAGGAGAAAACCCAGCGAAAAACTAGTTAACTCGGGTCCCTTCGAATACATCGACGTCACTGACAGAGACAATATTGAAAAAGTTGTGCACAAATATGACATTAACATAATTTATCATCTTGCTGCGGTACTCTCGGCTATAGGTGAAGAAAAACCACAACTTACTTGGAAAGTGAACATGAACGGTCTTTACAACGTACTTGAGATTGCAAGGGAACACGGGTTAGCTAGAGTTTTTTGGCCCAGCTCCATAGCTGTATTTGGCCCCGAAGCACGTCGCGTTAACACGCCTCAAGACGCAGTCTTAATCCCTCGCACAATGTATGGTGTCACAAAGGTTGCTGGTGAACTTTTGTGCAACTACTATTTCCTTCGATTTGGTTTGGACGTGCGAAGCGTTCGTTATCCCGGGGTCATAAGTAGCGAGACTCCTCCGGGTGGAGGCACAACAGACTACGCTGTAGAGATATTTTATGAAGCCGTCAAGAATAAGCGGTACACATGCTTCGTGAGGGCGGATACAGTGTTGCCGATGATGTATATGCCTGACTGTATCAAAGCAGCCATAGACCTGATGGAGGCTGGCGCGTCTCGGATTAGATGTCGTACGAGTTACAATGTGACTGGAACGAGTTTCTCTGCAGGAGAGCTGACGTCTGAAATCAAAAGGCACATTCCAGAATTTGAATGTGAATACAAGCCTGACTTTCGACAGAAGATTGCGGATTCTTGGCCTATGTCGATAGGTGACAGCGTGGCTCGTGAGGAGTGGGGTTGGAATCCAACGTATGATTTGGCTGCTATGACAAAGGATATGATTGAAAAACTGACGAAAAGGTTTGCCGAAGACAATCTTTAAGGGTACTCGTAAAACATCATGTCTACGTAACATCCATCAATGAAATAGTAACTTCTTATTGCTCCTGCGTTCTTGAAGCCGTGATTTTCAAGTGCAGCTTTGTCTTTTATCAAAAAAACAAAGAAATTTACAATTTCAGAACTCTATCCACATCCTTATCAAGGTGGGCTTTATGAGTGTGCGCGCCAGTATTGCTCTGGAGAGGTTTGAGATTTCGAAGCACTAAGACGATGTCCGACCCGTCATACAGCTGAGAGATTTCAAGCCTCTCCAATTTCTAGCTGGATTTCTCCTCCGTGGGTCGTTTTCCAGTATTCTTAGTAGTTTGGTTCTGATGATTGTGGATTCTGCAGAGCTCGACGCACACTATGCAAACTGTCTTTTCCAATTTCTGCCTAAGAATGGTGAAATGCTAAAAGGACGATGTAATCATGAAAAGACTATAGGTAAATATTAAAAGAAACTGAGACTAAGTTTTTGTAAAAGGTGATTAATGTGGAAGTTTCACGTCATCCAACAAAATATTTAGGTGAAGAATATCAACGCTTAGTTCGTGAAAGCCTCAATTGGCAGCTTAGGGTTCTGGAAAGCGCAAGCGAACCGATCTGTACGGTAGATGGAAAGGAGGTTTTGATGCTTTGTGCAAACAACTATCTAAACCTTGCAACTCATCCAAGAGTGGTTGAGGCAACGATAGGGGCAACCAGAAAATATGGGGCAGGTGCAGGCAGTGACAGGTCGATTTCTGGCAACATGTTTCTTCATGAGGAATTGGATCGTCGTCTTGCAAAGTTCAAGAACGCTCCAGCTTCGCTGACTTTTCAAACAGGATTTATGGCTAATGAGGGGCTTATTCCCCAGCTTGCTGGCAGAGGAGACCTATTCGTTTCAGACGAGCTAAACCACGGTTCAATAATCGACGGAGTAAGACTGAGCCGCGCGGACAGAGCTATATTCAAACATAAAAACATAGAAGACTTAACACGTGTGATGGAAGAAGCGGAAAAACACGATCCTCCATACAAACACATCTGGATCTTTACAGACGGAGTCTTCAGTATGGACGGAGACCTTGCACCACTACCAGGAATAGCCAAGATTGCCAAAGAACACGGAGCCGGCGTCTATGTTGACGATGCCCATGGTGAAGGTGTTTTAGGCGAGGGTGGACGAGGAATCGTGGACCACTTTAAACTTGGACGTGACGAGGTGCATGTAGAGATGGGAACTTTCTCAAAGGCTTTCGGTGTCGTAGGTGGGCACATCACTGGCAATGAAGACCTTCGCAACTTCACGTATAATAAGGCTAGAAGCTGGCTGTTAAGCGGTGCTGTTCCGCCTGGTGTTGCTGCCGCTTGCATTGCAGCCATAGACGTGCTGGAGACAGAACCGCAACACGTTAGAAGAGTTTGGGAAAATCGCAACCATCTCTTAGACGGATTTAAGGATGCTAGGTTTGACACTGGAAACGGGGAAACGCCTATAATTCCGGTGATGTGTGGCAAGAGCAAAACGTCAAAGGACTTTGCAGACTACCTCTGGACAAAAGGCATATTTGTACTGCCAATCTTCTACCCAATGGTTGCAAGAGACAAAGCAAGACTCAGAGTCCAGCTGTGCACAAAACACACAACAGAACAACTAGACAGAACATTAGAAGTCTTCAAAGAAGGCGGCAGAAACCTCGGAATAATCTAAAAACCGCTAAACACCTCTCTCATTTTTTATGTTATCTTTTGTTGTAGATGCCTAATGACTATACCTCCAAAAAAGCAGTTGCTACGGGAAAAAATTTGGAGCGAGATGGAACGCTTAAGAATCGCAGCTTTTCCTCTTCCGTGTCGAGGCAGAATCCCAAATTTCAAAGGAGCTGAAGCTGCCGCTGAAAGGTTGCGTCAACTAAAGGAATGGAAAAAAGCCAAAGTTATTTTTGTTAATCCAGATTCACCACAGCGCAAAGTCAGAGAAAATGCACTTAAAGACGGAAAGACTTTGATAGTGGCTTCTCCGAGGCTTAAAAAAGGCTTCATGCTGATTGACCCGGCTAAAGTGAAAGGAAAAGAACGTTTTGCATCAACAATTAAAGGTGCCTTCAAGTTTGGATTAGAAGTGCAAGATTTTCCTAAGCCAGACATTGTTGTTGAAGGCTCCGTTGCCGTTGACACGCGAGGGCATAGGCTTGGAAAAGGACACGGCTACAGCGACTTGGAAATACAAATGCTAAATAGAATGTTTGGGAAAGTTGTGGTGGCAACAACTGTGCACGAAATACAAGTTGTTGAAGAGGTTCCCTTCGAGGAAAAAGATGAAAAAGTTTCAATTATCGTTACGCCAACGCAGGTTATTCGTGTTTCGAGCTGATTGAGATGAAGAAAGTTTGTAAATGGTACGTTGTTTGTCCGATGAAGAGATTTTATGAGGAAGGGAGGCTGGAGCGGAAATGGATAGAGGAGTATTGTATGGGTGACTATATGCGGTGTGTACGGTATAAACTGGAGGAGGCTGGAATACCGCATCCAGACAACATGCTTCCAAATGGCAAGATAATGAAATCGTTATGACAAGTTTCTTCTTAGGAAAACTTTAATTCAATATTTCGTTATTTCGTTAATGAGAGAAAATGGCCAGACTAGTTGAGTTAAAACTTACGATGAGCTTATCCATTTTTCTAGTAGCCTTCATATTCGCCATTTTCTTATCGGCAATAATGTTCATTTTCCAATTCTCCTTGATGTTTGCTTTGGTTGGCACAATAATTTTCATACTAATTCAGTATCTCATTGGACCAGCTATCGTCAAAGCCTCAACACGCCTACGCTATCTAAAACCCGGAGAAAACCCATGGCTCGAATCCACCGTAAAGGAACTTGCAGACAAAAGTAGAATACCGATGCCAAAACTAGCCACAGTTCCAGACCAAACCCCAAACGCCTTTGTCTTCGGCAGGACAGCTGGCAGCGCGACTTTAGCAGTTCATGAAGGACTGTTGATCAAGCTGAACAAAGAAGAAGTTAAAGGTGTAATCGGCCACGAGCTAGGACACATAAAGCACAAGGACTATATTGTGATGACCCTGCTTTCTGCATTACCCTTACTTGCCTATCTTATTGCTCGGGGAACATGGACAGCGGCGAGATTATCTGGTTCTTCTCGTAAAAAGGAAGAAGGTAGTATAAGAGCTGCGTTCTTTCTAATTGGAATAATCTCCTACGTAGTCTACATCGTTTCGCTTCTGTGCGTGATGAAGCTCAGCAGACTGCGAGAGCATTACGCCGATGCTTATTCAGCTTATGTAACTAGCTCGCCTCGAAGCCTAGAAAGCGCTTTGGCAAAAATCACTTATGGGTTGTCGCTTTCACGAAAACCGCCGTCTGGAGCTAGAGCGTTCTACATCGGCGATCCAGCGTTAGCTAAACAGGAGATTCAGCATATAATGTCTAGAAAGCAAGAGTACGACTTGGACAAAGATGGGGTGCTGGATGAAAGAGAGTTAGAGCTGGCTATGGAAAAAGAAGCTAAATCAACATGGTCGAAAATAAACACATGGTTTTCAACGCATCCGCCGACTTTTAAGCGAATATTGCTATTGCATGAAATAGAAAGGGAAATGGAAACCGGAAGATACACAAGCGACCGCGTCTACGCTCGTGTTTAGCCCTAGCTAGTATATTTTGTGACAATTGGGAAAAACGTGCGCCTAGGTTTCTATGTTGAATGGTAAGACGGCATACGCGCGAACGCTAGCTTCGTTTATGATTTCATAGCCCAGTAGCAAGTAAACGCATAATCCTTCTTTGTCGATTACATCTGCTCTCAATGCCTTAACAGTTATGGTTTCGCCTTCACTCAAGTAGCCACTTTCAAAGAGTTCCTCTCTCATCATTATATCTTCGTTAACAGTCCATGCTCGTGGCAAATGAATTCGTATCTGTCCTTCGCCGGTGTCTACTATTAGCATGTTCTTGAATAGAGCGACAGCGGTTCCGTCAAGTTCCGTGGGTTCTGAGTGGTTGAGGAACCACCAACCCCGCCGAATTCCAAGTCGCGGTCTACACCTGCAACGCACTTCGAAATTCATGCCGTTGAGTATTTCTACGCCGGATTCTGGATCTCCATTGGGCTGAAGTGCGTTAGTCAATGGCGCACACAAAAATACGCTTGCAACGGCAACTATTACTATTGTGATGGCGAGAATCTTTATTTTTGACTTCATGTTTTTTCCACCTCCTTTTGGGCTTGTTAAGTGAAGCTTTGTTGGTGTCTTAATAAAGGGTGACGCATGATTCGTATGAATGATTCATTGAGTAGAGGGTAATTTAATAGACGTTTTTGCTGTAAATCTTAACTTATAAGATAGAGCTTAAAGTTTACATCTATGACATAACAGAGATAACAAACTTTTTAGAGTATGCAGACTTAGAGAAAACACTCTAATCTCCTTTTTCTATTTCGAATTCACAAACATTCTAGGGAGTTCATAGAAAGAAACAACAAAGCTAAACTTCTCTCTTTTTATTCCGAGTTTGATGTTTTCTCTTATAGACTATGACTGCTGGTAGTGTTGCTGTGAGAATACTGGCACTATTTTGCATTTGCTAAGTATTTGAAATGGAATGGTTTTATGATGGCTGCAGGGTTTGTGCTTACAATAACAGTTTGACTTTCAACTAGTAAAGCTGAAAGCTCACTGTTATGCCTTTCCATAAACTCTACAAAGTCTGAATAACTTTTGTGGATTGAAACGAAAATGCCATCCCGTCCTGCTCCTGCTGCTTCTGCACAAAAGATAACATCTGGCTGCTTTGCAAACCACTTTCTTAATTCGCTCAGGGCTAGTTGTCTTTTTTCAGCGTTGACATACTTGACATTGGACCTTACAAGAGTAAACGCAATAATTTCAAAGCCAAATCTCTTCCATTTTGGTATCGCAGTGTACCCAGAAAGAAAGTCTTTTTCAAGCTTCGTTCTTCTTCTTGTGAATGTGGGTTGAGAGGTTTTCAAAACCTTAGCTAATGTTCTGTCACTCCTACGACTATTCTTAAGTAACTCCGACAGAATTTGATAGTCTATAGATTTCAGTTCCTTCATATTGCATCATTCAACATATTTGATCTATCAATTTTTAACGCTTGTGGAAGAATCTTCGATTTTTAAAAATTCAGTTTTGATTCAGTTTCGGCGCGAAATTGCATATTATCCTGAGAAACGATGTAAACACAGAGATTATTTTCACCACGAACAAGGTAGAATATGGTAATAACCTAGTTTTGTAGGGCTTTTTGCTGGTTGGGTAGGCATATTGGTTTCTAAAAGAAGCATCAAGCCTTTCCACTTATTCTGATTAGTTCTTTTTAGCTCAATTATGTTTTCAGCTTCTAAACTAAATGAGCATTTTGCACATATACCGCCGATTTGGCAAGATAAAGAGAGTTTATAGTCTAACTGAAATCGTTTTATCCAATTTCGGTATCTTCTTTTTGGGTTCTCCATATTCCACATAAAACTTAACAAATGCATCTGCGAGTTCTTCGACAGAGAGATGACGTTCTTCGGGAGGACCTATGCCTATCATTCGAATAAGAAACCTATCATGTAATAGAACAACAGTTTTTCCTTTAACGGTAAACTCTATTCCTTTTTCGTTATTGATAGGGTGAGTATATTCTGAGAACAGTACAAACATATCTGGTTCAAAATGTTTTGTCATTTCCGCTATTTTTTCAAACGTTGAAATCGAAAAGCCTATTGTCGGGAGATCATAGAAGAGATACCCATTTGCATCAACCCAACATTTGTATCCTCCAAATTGCTTTTTTTGAAGCTCTTCATTGACACCAACTATTGGCACGCCAACAAGTTTCTTCTCAAATTTTTCAGTTAATTCTTCATACATAGTCTTGTAAGACCTAATCGCTTCAGACATACTCTATCACAACTCTAATTGATTCTTTTGGTTGTGCTTTAAGTTTTCCGTTTTCTCACATTTAAAAAACTTGCAAAACCCTTACAAATCTGAGGTGTCTAATATTGATTCCTTATGGCTCTAATTGGTGATTACATTGTCAGAAACAATAAGGGATGGAGAGAATGCAGTAGATGCTTTGACTCGAGAAGGTTTTGAGGAAGAAATACAGCACGTAGAAAAAATGTTCGGGTTATTTTTCAGAATTTTCAAATTTTTCGCCACAAACTCTGGTGAAATCTTGACAGAGCATGATTATACAAAGTGGTCTATTGTCCTTCTTTTCCTTCGAAACCTTCGTGTTCTGCGATGTGTCTATCGGTCTATGTTGAATGGATACTATGATGTATCTGTGGCTATGTTGAGAATGGCTTTTGAAAATCATCTGCTAATGTATTTCTTTTTGAACAGAGAGGATGAAGCAAGGAAATGGTGGTCTGGCAAGAGATTTACTCCTAAATTCCTCAAGAAAGAAGTTCGAGAAAGTTTGTCCTATGACAAAGTCTATAGAAGTTTGTCAGAGTTAATCCATACGAACTTCAAGGTGACAAGATTCTTCTCTGAACCAAGGGGTGAAGACCTCGCAGTTTGGATTACAAACTACGATTCAGCACGTTTCTATCAAACTCTACATGGTCTCTTAATATTTGGTGCAGCAACTCTGATGGTAACACCGATGGCATTTAGAGATGAATTTAAGATAAAGCATCTTGTGAAGGAGATTTCAGAATTTGTTTCCTTGAACAAACTTATCCTCAAAAGTGCTCAAAAGAAGAGCTTAGAAGAAAAGAAGGAATAACTAGGCTAAGTACTCAAAACTAACTACAGCTACTATTAAAGGATTGAAATGAAAATTGAAAGTGATGAACTAAGAGATTTCGTTAGTTCAACAAGTAATAGTATTGAGAATGGCTTGGAGGGTAAAAAGTATCGGCTTGCTGGAAGCATCGAGTTTGAGATTGCAGTTGTAAGTCTTAAGAAGGGAAAAGGCGGTGTTAAATTGCTAGTAGTCGATGCTTCTGGAGAATTCGGCAAGGAGAACATATCCAAGATCAAATTCAAGATTAAGAAAAAAAGGGAAATAGCGGCTGTCTTTATTTGAAGCAAGGTCTACATAGAAAAGGCTATTTCTGACCTTAGAAAAAAGAGAAGGCTCTTGCGGAATTGTGAAGAACTGCTTACTAGCCTTTTCTCTTCCAGCTCAGAAACTTAGAGAAATTGAGGAAATTAGTCTAAAGTCTGGTATTTCTAATCCCATCTCATATTCTCTAACTCTTTTATTATTGAAAATACAATGAATTGATTTAAACGAATCGTTCATGCTAAATGGTTATTCCGAAGGCTTCTGCAAACTTTTCCATCTTAATAAACTCTATGAGAAACTTTCTCCCCTTATCAGTCAACTTGTAGATCACAGCATCATCTTGTTTTTCTTCTTCCACAAGTCCCAATTCAATAAGCTGCCCAAAATGCTTCATTAACCGATCATGCGAAAGGTTTGCTCCATAAAGGATACGGGTAGGCCTTGATTTCCCACCATGCTTCATAATAGACGCTAGAATATCCACGTAAATACGAGCTTTTGAACGATATTCCTTATGCTCTCTAGGCATGTACCCTGCTCACCCTAGCCAACATAGCCAACAAACACAGAAAACCAGCCAGTTGAGTCACTTGCCCGAAGAACAGAAACACAGGCTCCATTATCATAAACAAGAAAAGCAGATGACTTAAGAACATAAAGCCGAAGCCCAAGAAAACCAATGCTGACCCACTGCTCCTCTTAAGAATCCAGTTATTGAAAGAGTGTACAGTTATGAATCCAAGCATAACTATGGCAATTAACTCAAGTGACGGATTAAAAAACAACCCATAAATTGGGAAAAGAACAGCAGAAACCATGCCCAACTCTAAACTGTGTTCACCCAAAGCTTTAGCTTGCAAGATGTAAGTGGCTGTAAAAAGGCTATACGCTATAAGCTGGGTCAAAGTGTAAATCAACCCCGCCAAGTTGATGAGACTTCTTAAAGGAGGCGCAGGTTCCAACGCCCTTAGCAATATGACGAAGTATGTTGCACTAAAAACACGCAGAAAAGTGCCGATCCCAAGAATTATAAAGCCCAAATAGAGAAAAAAAAGCCCCTTAATTGAGAATTCCTTGTAACCTTTCAACGCGTAATATCCAACGAGCAAGCTTATGAAAGAGCTTATGAACTCCATCAAAAACGTTATCAACCGCAAATCCAAGCTAACTCACCCCTAACAAAACAATGTCAACTGCTTTCTTTTACGTTGTGTATGAATCATCCATTTAAATTTTCTCAAAATCCTTCTTTTTTACACAAAGCAAATTTACTACTTTCATACAACATTGCAAGGTGAGGTCAAAAAAGTTGAAAATAAAGCTTCTTCGCTACACAGCAGACCCTGTACTTTTATGCGGAACCGCAGCCTTAACATCAACAAGAACTGGAAGCCCTTCAGAAATTTTTGACAAAATGGATTCGGACAAAGCTAAGCGAATAATTAAGCGGGTAACTGGTTATGGTCATGTTTCAGTGATTGAACATGCATCCTTCACATTCAGCATTGAAGGCGTGTCCAGAGCCATGACTCATCAGCTCGTCAGGCATCGTGTTGCATCTTATACTCAACAAAGCCAACGCTACGTCACCTATAACACGCTTGAGAAATATGTAACGCCCGCCAGCATAGCAGACAAAGCTGAAGCAAAAGAACTGTTTGAAGAAACATTAGAAAGAATCTCTAAAACCTACAATAATCTTCTGAAACTGGGGATTCCCAAAGAAGATGCAAGGTTTATTCTTCCAAACGCATGTAAAACAAACATAATCGTAACAATGAACGCTCGTGAATTACGTCACTTCTTCAATTTGCGGTGTTGCGTCCGTGCCCAGTGGGAAATAAGAGAAGCTGCAACAGAAATGCTTAAGCAAGTCAAGAAGGTTGCACCTGTCCTTTTTGAAAACGCTGGCCCATCATGTATAAAATTAGGTTATTGCCCTGAAGGAAAAATGAAACCACCAGAATGCAACATTCAAGAAATAAAGAAACGTTTCCAAAGCCTTTAGACTTCATTTTGTTTTGACGGAATTAATGCGATGTAAATGGTTAAATACAAAGCGTTGGCTGTTACCACAAAATATTGGAGACCTGGCGAAAATTTCCCAGAAGAGATAATTGCTGGTGTTAGAGGAAAGATATTGAATAGAGATTTTGTGGTTGTATCGGAGAAAGCGATTTCAACAGCAATAGGCAATATTGTCAATGAAAACATGATTGAACCAAGTTTGTCTGCAGAGTTAATAGCCAACTACTGGATGCAAATAGTTTGGGGACACCTTCTAGGACCGCTATGTCATTTTCGAGAAAGACTTCTTCAATATCTTCGTGAATATCCAGTTGAAATGGGAAGCCGTCATAAGCAGGTTGCTTTGCGGCAGGCTGGCTTGTTGCAGGCTTTAATGTTTGGTTCGGAAGGAGGTATTGACGGAAGTAATCTGGCTTACGCTTACGTCAGTTTACCCTTAAGTGACGCAGATGAAATAGCGGAAAAAATACGTGACCAAATACGGTTAAGGCTTGGAAAGAAGGTTGTTGTGATGATTGTGGACACGGATAAAACCTACTCGTTTAAAAACTTCCACTTCACACCAAGACCAAAACCAATGAAAAACATTCATTCTTTCGGCGGGGTCGTAACCTACGTGGTTGGGCGTGTGTTTGGGCTTAAGAAGCGTCCGACGCCCATTGCTGTGGCAGGGTGCAAAATAAGCGTTGAAGAAGCCTTGAAGATTGCTGCTATTGCAAATCGTGTGAGGGGTTTTGGCGCTGGAAAAACCGTATGGGACATGGTTGAGAAGTTTAAGGTTGATTTAACAGGTGTGAGTTGGGAGATGCTGGAAACAGTAAAGCATAAACCCATAGTAATTATACGCGGCGATGTCTCCCGCTAATTCCCATTTTCCCCTATTGTTAGCATCTTACTCTCTATAGATTTAGACATGAATCGGAGAATCCCTTAGACAAGCAACAAAATAATACGAGTTCTGCCTAACGCCTAAAGCTTCAGAAAACAGAAAAAAAGGGAAGTTTTAGGCTAGTATTTGAGCATGTTGCATCCTTCAATGACGAATGTGAAGTTTTGAACGTTTTTGTGTGGCACTTTGAAGGTTAGGTCTATTGTTTCTAGAAGGAGCGTTTGCACTCTAATATCGTCACTTTTCAGTAGCTGTGGCAGAACGTTTCCGAGACTGCTGTGATTTGCACGTGTTAATGGGCATAGTTTCAGTTTTCCATCTTCGTTAATTGCATACAGCTTAACATGGTCTATCACTGACTCTGAAAAGTTCAAGCCTTCCCATCCTTCTCTCAGTCTAAACGTAGCTTTATGGTTGTTTAAGCCCACGTCTTCCATTTGAACAGCCACTTCTCTAACAACGTCTTCGCCTGACGGATTGTGGATGTCTATTACGCCGTAGTCAACGTAATCGTTGCCGTTCCAAACAAACAGTGTTGGACACGGCTCTCCGCCTCCACCGCCGTTAGGGAGGAAGTACGCGTATAACGTGTGGTCAGAGTCCATTGTAACAGTTATCTGATTTCCAGACTTTAGTCCTCCATCGAGCCACCACCACACGAAGTGATAGCCCGAATACGCGGTAGCCGTGACAGCCACAGACGAGCCGTAGCCGTAATTGTAGGTTCCGGGCACAGGGTCTGTGGTGCCGCCGGAAGAAGCAGAGATGTATAAGGACGCCGGATTTAGGTCGAATGAGTACACTCCGGATCCAGACACTCTGTTGATTTTAATCCTCCACGAGCCTGAACAGTCCGCAGTGTATTCAATACTGTCTGTGGCTCCTGCTCCGTTGTGGGATTCATCTTTTGGGATGTCAGAGTTATACGGGCTGTAAAGTTCTAAGTCGAAGTTCACGTAGGATGGAGGGGTCATTGAAACGGATATTGTCTCACCGGAGTTCGCGTGGAATTGGTACCAGTCGTTGTTGTCCCCGCCGCCGAGATAGCCATGATAGCTGCCTGGGTCTATTTCGGTTGCGGCTCCGTGGCTGTCACCAGCGTCGCCTTCGGTTCCAGCATCCTCTTGTCCGGCTCCAGGAAACCAGATTGCGATTTCAAGAGTGTCGTTAACGTCCAGCCAGCCAGGATGGTCCCACCAATACCAGCTTGGCAGGGCGGATATATTATATTCTAGTGGAAGAATAAGCCAACCGCTTTTTCCAGAAGTCGGGATCAACAGCTCAACGGTTGTAAGGGTCATAAACTCCCGATAAGCCTTGCCGTCAGACACCGTATAGTTCTGTGCTGGCAAGTATTTGAAATCGATGTACGGGTCAAAATCACCAACACCACTGTAATTTATGGTGGAGCCTTGCTCAATCCAACCTGCTAATAGTTTAACGCCTCCGATGCCCCAGAGAATTGGAGCGGCGACTGGGTGAGCTGCTAACAGTGTTGGCGCTCCAAGAATCCACATGATACTGCTTGCCGCTAAACCGTATGGGGCTTGACCTTCATCGTAGAGTCCGCTTAACACGAGTCCATCACTGTAGCCTTCCCTTGAGAAGCCTAGATCAACCCTCATCGTGACGTTTGACCATTCACTGCCGGAAACCTCATATATGCGGAATGACGCGTCTTTAAACCTAAATACGTCGTCTTGATGGCTTTGCGTCGCACCGTAAACGGCAAAGGTCATCGTCACACTTAAGTCAGTTCCGATCCTACGAACGCCGGAAATTGAAGGCTGAACAACGAGGCTTGCGTTCTCGCTGTTCGGACCCCAAAAGCTGCCATCATGTTTTGCGTCCATTTTTGCATCAAACCCCATCGATTCAGCCCACAAAGCAGCAGCAGTGCCAATAAAGCCTCTGCCATAATCAGCATCCAATGCACTTCCATTACTAAGGTAAAGATATCTGGCGCCAATGTGCACGTAAGCTCCACATCCATGTTCATCAGTGTATCTTGCACCAGCCTTCGCAAAAGCGATGGCAGCACCCGTCCAAAATTCTCCATACTCAAATATAGGCAGTATGAGATACTCTTTAAAGTCGCCAATTTTCAAAGGTTTGCCTAAAGTTGCTTCAGCATAGCCAGTGATAGGTCGCCCATCTCTGTCGTACCAGTTTAAGCCTATTTGCTGATCCCCTAATAATGTAGAGGCTCTCTCATCTTCAGAATACGGGTAAGGCGAAAGGTCAACGTCGCCTTTGTTTATGTGATTCATTAACTGCTTGAAACCTTGCTCGCCCCATTCTTCGCCTGTTCCTGTCTGTTGATACCAGACCCTGAAGAATGTGTAACCGCCTACATGTACCCATGTTAGTCTTCGGTTTAACATAGCGTCTGCTATTTTGTCAACCCATTGCTCTTTAGTGTAGCCTGAAGGTACTGGCAAGTATTGACCATGAGTGTTCACAACAATCACTTCACTATAGCTTGTGATTATGCTTGCATACTGAGACCAACTTGTAACAACATATGGCGTTGCTTCATAATACGGCGGATAATCCACACTGCGTTTAGGATGAGCCCGAGGCACGCTAAATTGGATATGAGTACCTTGTAACATACATGCGTCTATTGCTCCATCCTTTACACTTTGAAAATCGTCAACCCAAGAGTCATTCGTTGGAACATTGTTTAAACAGATGATGTATACATTTGCTTCACCTAGCGTAGCTTCAGCTTTTTGAACGAAGGGAAGAGCCGATACTAATAATAAGGCTACTATTAGCGCTGTTTTCGCTTTACGCATTAGACGCCCTCCCTTTGTTCTTTTTGTTGTTTTTGTTGATTTTGTAGTATGCTCCTATGCCTATCGGGACGGCTATCGTTATTATGATGGCTATTACTTGTGGCAACGTGTTCGGCGCTGTGGCTTTTTCCGCTGTCAGCTTTGCTTGTATAGCGTAGGCTGCAGCCAGCTTGTAGTTTCCAGCTGCGAAGGCGTCTAATGCGTCGCGAAACAGGTTTTTCGCTTCGGCTAACCCGATTGTTCTGCCTTCTTTTTCAGCTCTTAGGATGACTTCTGCGGCGCTGTCTCCTGATCTGCTATACAATTTGTCTGCTGCACAGAAAAATTCGCCGTATATGGCGGCTGCGGTTGAAATGAAGCCCATGGCGAGATCAGGGCATTCAATTTCTCTTCCGTTTGAAAGATAGAATCGCCAAGGGCTCATGTGAACATATATGCCGAAGTTGAAGTCTGACTGGTTTTGGCTGTAGCGGATTATAGCTCCAGGCTTATAATCCCCATATGAATAGAGGCTTCCAATGTATTCGTCTTCAAAATCCTCAAAATTTATGGGATAGCCGGGGTTTGCTTCAGCGAAACCAAGAATCGATGTTCCATAGAGATACCACCTGCTCATGCCTTCTGCCCACATACTGAATGATGTCCGGTTTGTCGGATCCCAGTCTGCTGGCGGATAGCATGTTAGGTTTCCTTTTCCTATGTGGCTCATTAACCTTTTGAAGCCGTCTTCGCCCCATTCCTCTTTTGTTCCGTTCTGGTACCAAACGCGATAGAACGGGTAGCCGCCTGCGTGAACCCATGTTCCCCAACGGTTAAGCATGAAATCCGCGACTTCGTCTGTCCATTCCTCTTTCGTGTAGCCTTCCGGAACGGGCAAGTACTCGTCGTGCGTGTTCACTATTATGATGTTGTTGGCTGACTCGACAAGCGTTTTGTACTCATTCCAATCTTGGATCATGGTGTAAGAGACGCTCACGTTCAACTTCATGATCAGTCTGAACCATAACGGTATGGTCAGCTCTTTCACGTCGGCGTCTCCAGGGTAAATTTTGGTTGCCTGTTTAACGCCTTCAATGATATCCGAATGGTTGGATATGCGGTAGTTGCCAACGTCTGGCAGGCTCAAAACATAAACCTTCAGCGGAAAAACCTCATCGCTGATTATGTAATAGCCGCGTAAACTGTCGTCCCAGACAAACTGGAACAGGTCATCACCAGGCAAGTCTTCAGTAGCCTCAACCTTATTGACTAATACTGGTGCGATAAGAAATGCTACTGCTAAAAAGGCAACAGTTTTAACCAATGTTTCTTTCTGTTTCATTTTCTTCCTTTCCTTTTTCGTTTTTTTGTTCTCTTTCTGTCCCTCAATTAAGGGCTAGGCGGTGAACACGCCTCCAACGGAGTAACCGTTGGCTTAACCATTTAACTCATGTCTTTTAAGAGTTTTAAACATTTGCTAAAGCTTCAGACAACAGAAAAAGGAGCAACCCAGCAATTAAGACAGATGCATAAGGTTTCATTTGAACAACTCTCCTTCAGGGTCGAAGTGGAAGAAAGTCCAAAATCCACCATAAGCAACATAAATCAAGTCGTTTTTCAGTTTTAACTCTTCCAGTGGAAAGTTGATGTGGAAGGTGTAGCCACTGCTGTCGAAGGTGCATGTGTGATATGGACTTGGGAAAGGAAAGCACAGAGGAAAACCCATTCGCCATCCTTCATCTAGGAATCCCAAATGCATCGTGTCGTCAACGTAAAATATACGCGCTGGGTCACCACGCTTAAATTCTCCGTCTCCGTCTTTGTCGAAAAGTATGCTGAGGCTATCTCTTTCATAATAATGGTCTTCGTTGATTTTTGCTGTTATTGAAAGGTTCGCTCCAGTAAGTGTAGGCACCGTGTCAAATGCAAGTATCATGCGGTATTCCCGTTCCTTTTCCCATGCCTCTTGTGTCCATGTGAAAACGAAGGTCTTAGGCGAGTGCTCAGTCCCTAAGTATTGGAACACGTTGAAGCCGACTGAGATGCATAGGCAAATCAAAACAACTGCGAAAGCCAACTTAAACTTAGACATTTTCATTCTTTCCACTTCTTATAACAGGAGTTCTTTGCCTTCTTTTTTTTCCGTTCGTTTAATCTGCCAAATCCAGACCGCCGTGATTATCCATACGCCGATTGACGCTAGGAAGAAGACTGAAGTAACAGTTGTTCCCATATAGACCAGTAAAAAACCGCAGACAGCAAGAATTATCGCTATTACAGAGTGTTTTTCCACGTTCAATTTCATTGTTATCCCTATTCTTTATTCTCTCCTGTTTTGTTCTCTTTCTGCCCTTCACTTAGGGCTAGGCGGTGAACACGCCTCCAGAGTAGTTTAGTGTTAGTCAACAATTTAACTTTTTTTCTCTCTTGAGAGTTTAAGCGTTTCTGTTAATAGTTATCTTCTCTATTTTTTCAGCTCTAGCTAATCCTAGCCTCAGCAAGCATCTCCCTCACAATCTAGTTGTCGCTGACGCCGCTGCTCCAGAACTCAGCTTGACAACTATTATCACCTTTTTCATTCATGCTACTTCAGCGATGTGCATAATTCTTCCGAGCATGCCAGCAAAGCCTTCAGGAAAAGGAAATAAAAGAAGCCTAATATAAAGAAATAGACATAAACCCATAGTTATTGTTAGGAAGAGCAGAAGGTGAAGTATTAATGGAATCTTCTCTGAAGCAGATGCACGCGTTCTTTAACCCAAGCTCGGTTGCTGTTGTTGGGGCATCTAGACAGATAAACAAGGCAGGACAGATAATTTTCAAAAATTTTGCAGAGAACAAGAGGAGAGGCATTTTTAAAGGGGAGATTTACCCGGTTAATCCACACGAAAATTCTGTTCTGGGGTTTGAGTGTTATCCTTCGGTAACCAAAATCCATGGGGAACTCGAACTTGTTGTGATTGTTGTTCCGGCAAAGCATGTTGTAGATGTGCTGAGGGATGCGGCATCAAAAAAGGCAAAAGCCGCTGTCGTAATAACTTCAGGCTTCAGCGAAATTGGAAACTACGAACTTGAGAATCAAATTAAGGCTATAGCAAAAAAAGCTGGGATACGGGTTTTGGGTCCGAACTGTCTCGGAGTCTATGATTCAAGAACAGGTGTGGACATGCTGTTTTTGCCCGAAACAAGGGTTCTAACAACGGGAGACGAGGTTGTTGCAACTCCGCGTCCGATGCCCGGAAACATAGCAATAGTGACGCAGAGCGGAGCTTTCGGCGTCGCAGCCCTTGATTACTTGACAGGTCTGCAAACTGGGGTTAGCAAATTTGTGAGTTTCGGGAATAAATGTGACGTAAATGAGGCGGAAATGCTGCATTACTTGTTATACGACGAGGAAACCAGAGTCATACTATTGTACCTCGAAGATATAAAATCCGGAAGAGAGTTCTTAGAAGTAGCTGAAAAGGTTACAAGGAGAAAGCCTGTTGTAGCACTTAAATGTGGAAGATCGAAAGCTGGAGCAAGGGCAGCGGCTTCACATACTGGCGCCATGGCTGGTTCAGACCAAATATATGACGCAGCTTTTGCACAGACTGGAATTTTAAGGGCAAAGGACATGGAAGAGTTCTTCGACGCTGGAAAGGCGTTAGCCATGCAACCACCAGCAGCGGGAAAAAACGTGGGGATAATCACGGATGCTGGTGGCCCGGGCATAATGGCTGTTGACGAATGTGAAACAAAAGGATTAGACGTGAAGCGATTCTCAGAAGAGACTATTCGGAAATTTGAGAGATTAAAGAAAGCAGGAAAGCTTCCGAAGTTTGCGACAAACCTTAATCCAGTTGACTTGACTGGTTCAGTAACTTCTGAGATGTTTGAACTTGCAACAAAAATACTTTTTGAAGACCGTGAAATCCACGGCATAATAGTGCTGGGTCTGCATCACACTCCAGCCTTGCAAGAGGACTTTATTGATAAGGTTGCAAAGGTCGCAAGTAAATATGACAAGCCCGTAGTCGCGTGTGACATTGGGGAAACAGAGATGGCTTTGCACACACGTTCCAGGTTTGATAAACTGGGCATTCCAGCCTATTTTTCGCCGGAAGATGCTGCAAGATCAATGAACGCCCTTATGAGATACGGTCTTTACCTTAAAAAGAAAAAATGCTTGAAAGAATATTTGAAAAGGTTCTACAAAACAAGGGGAAAACAAAGTCTATTCCATTAGGATTTTAACCTCAACGGAGTCTCCATCTCTAAGTTGAAGTTTCTCCCTCACGTTTGTTGCTGCAATAACTTCTATCACATTTTCTGGATAATCTGGGATTTCCGGAATGACAATTGCACATTCCAGCTTATCCATTAAGTTAGCTTTGAAACATCTTCCACGATCAAAGCCTTTGACTGGTGAAATCTCTATTGCTTGCGCCTTTTCCAGTGAAGCTCTTTTTTCGAACTCTTCTTTGGTTAATTCAATGTTTAGTGTTCCACGATATGGAGTAAAGCCAAGCTTCTCTGTTATCTGTTTTTTCACCCATGGAAGTTCAATGAATTTTGCTCCTTCACCCTTTCCGGAGAAGACTATTCCTTTAATGCATAATGTTTTCAACGAGTTTCACAAGCGCTTTTGGAAGCGAGTTTATTTTTGTTCCTTCAACCATTTTGCAACTTTTCTAAACATTGGATTGGAAGACATGTCAATGACTGGAACCATTATCTTCTCTTTTGTTTCAATTATCGGGCGATAATTTGGCATGGGTGCATAGCCAACAAAAGTCCAGTAGACCCGTCCGTTCTCAATTAGAGCCTTGGCCGCTGTTTCTGTTGATGCTGGAAGAGGGAAATACAGGAACACCATCCCTTCAGCCCAGTATAAACCAGTTGTTTTACCTCCAGCAATTATCGATGCAAATCTTGCTATGTAGTCGGGTGATGAGAAAATGTTCTGTTGCATCACCACGATTTCCTTGAAAGGTTCATATTTCACGTCAACATTGCTTTCACCCAAGCGCTTTCACCTGTCTCCTCATGTTTTATCTCCATATTCCCTTTTAACCTTGCCTATTCCCAAGAAAGAGTTATAGACGGCAACTCTTAAAACATTGACCATCTAATGAAAAGGGGAAGTGAGAACTTGCCAGAGATTCGTGTTGCCGTAGCAGGAGTGGGTAATTGCGCGTCCGCCCTTATCCAAGGAGTGGAATATTATAAAGAGGCAAAGGAAAATGTCGTAGTTCCCGGACTTATGCACGTGAATTTCGGTGGGTATCACGTAAGCGACATAAAATTTGTTGCGGCTTTCGATGTTAACAAGAACAAAATTGGAAAGGATTTAGCTGAAGCCATATTTGCTGAGCCGAACTGTTGTGCAAAGTTTGCAGATGTGCCAACTTTAGGCGTGAAGGTTTCATCAGCCCCAATTCTCGACGGGGTGGCTGAACACATGAGAGAAGCATTTAGAGTTTACAATAATAGTCAAGTCAAGCAGGCAGATGTTGCGGAAACTCTGAAAGGGACAAAAGCAGACGTGTTCGTTAATTATTCGCCTGTTGGAAGCAGAATTGCCACCCGCTTTTATGCCCAGGCGGCTTTGGATGCTGGATGTGCCTTTGTGAATTGTATGCCTGAATTCATAGCTTCAGACGCTGAATGGAGCAAAAAATTTGAGGATGAGAGGCTGCCGGTGGCTGGAGATGACATAAAAAGTCAATTGGGAGCAACTATTCTGCATCGGAACTTGGTTAAGCTTTGCCTAGACAGGGGAGTGATGGTTGAGGAGACTTATCAGCTAAACTTGGGTGGAAACACGGACTTCCAAAACATGACTGTTGAGGAAAGGTTGAAGACAAAGCGGATTAGCAAGACTGAGGCTGTTACAAGCCTTGTTCCATATGATGTGCCGACGAGAATTGGCCCGTCAGATTATGTTCCGTTTCTTGGCGACAAAAAAATCTGTTATATACTGCTTAAGGGCAGAAAATTCGGTGACCAACCTGTAACGATAAAAGCTAAACTTGAGGTTGAGGATTCGCCTAACAGTGGGGGAGTAGTGGTTGATGTTATAAGGGCGGTGAAAATTGCTTTGAACCGCAAGATAGGTGGTGCATTGATAAGTATATCCTCGTACGCATTTAAACATCCACCAACTCAAGTAGCAGATTCCACGGCTAAACAATGGGTTGAAGACTACATAAACGGAAAGCGAGAACGTTAGATTCTAAGGTTTTTATTCTACTTCTATATCTGCCTAGGAATTGTCAATTGTAATCATTGTGATAGTGCGTCAAGTAGCGGTTAACTTTTAAAGGCTGATATGTGAAAGAAATAGCAATCATTTGAGAGGTGAAGCAAATATGGTGAAGATAGACGGATATGAAGTGCCTGAAGGTCTATACTATACGAAAGATTGGGAGTGGGTCAAAGTTGAGGGAGACAAAGTCCGCGTGGGCATGACAGACTACGCTCAGAAACAACTCCGCGAAGTAGTTTATGCTGAGCTACCAAGCCCCGGAACAACAGTGACACAAAAGGAGCCGTATGGCACAGTGGAATCTGTGAAGGCTGTTTCAGACCTGATCGCTCCAGTGAGCGGAACGGTTGAGGCCGTGAACGAAGAGGTTCAGTCTAGCCCAGAAATCCTAAACGAAGACCCCTACACAAAAGGATGGCTACTGATCATAAAACCATCTAACCTGCAAACAGAGCTAGCTAACATAATGGACTATAACAAGGCGGTCGAGTGGCACAAAACTTTGACAAAAGAAGGATAAACAGATGCCGAGACGCATAGTGATAATTGGTGCTCATGCCGCTGGTGTGGACGCAGCATCAGCTGCTAGAAGAACAGACCGCACAGCTGAAATAACGCTTATGACCAAGCAAAAACAAGCTGGTTACTCTCCGTGTGCGATTCCCTTTGTCTTAGGTAGACATATACCAAGCTTCGAGAAACTCATAGTTTTTCCACCATCATTTTTCCGCATGATGAAACTAAATCTCATGCTGGAAACAACAGCGACAAACATAGACACAAAAGATAAAACGGTTGAAATACAAGACAAAACAGGGAAACAAGACACTCTGCAATACGACAGTCTTATTCTTGCTACTGGAGCTTTTCCTTTTGTACCACCGATTAAGGGTCGAGAAAAACAAGGAATCCAAGTGCTTCGAACAATAGAGGATGGGAAAAAGATTGATCAAGCGATAGCGAATGGTGCAAAGGCACCGGTCGTTATGGGAGCAGGTCTCATAGGGCTCGAAACTGCAGTGGCTCTTCAGGAAAGAGGCTTGAGAACGACTGTTGTTGAGTTGCTGCCTCAAATCCTTCCAACCATGCTTGATGCGGATATGGCTAAAAGTGTGCAGGAGATGCTTGAGCAGAAAGGCATAAACATAATGGTTAGCAAGGGGGTTGAGGAATTCCTCGGCACGGACAAGGTTACGAGGATAATCGCTGGTGGGAAGCAGATAAACTCGGATCTAATCATTGCTGCGTTTGGGATAAGGGCAAACACTGAACTAGCAAAGAAAGCCGGTATTGCGACAGGCGAAACTAGGTCGATAAAGGCGAATATGAGGATGGAAACTAATGTTAAGGATGTTTATGCTGCTGGAGACTGTGTGGAATCCGTTAGCATGATTACTCAAAGACCTACGATATGTCAGCTCGGAACTGTAGCTGTTAGACAAGCAAAAGTGGCTGGAATCAATGCAGCTGGTGGATACGCGGTTTTCCATGGTGTCTTGGGTTCATCTGTGACAAAGCTGTTTGACACTGAAATAGGTGTTACAGGGTTAACTGAGTTTTTTGCAAGGAGAGCTGGAGTTGAAATAGTTGTTGGGGCAATCAGTTCAAAAACTCGACCGGAATATTACCCAGGCGGCTTATCCATTAAAATCAAGATTGTTGTAGAAAGAGAAAGTCAAAGGCTGATTGGGGCTCAGATAGTTGGGGGCGAACAAGTGACTCAACGTGTAAACGCTTTATCATTTGCGATGCAGAAAGAGATGACTGTGCGGGAATTGGCTAAGGCTGATACGGCTTATGCGCCGCCCTTGAATGAAACTTGGGAGCCTATGGTGCTTGCTGCTGAAATAGCGTTGAGGAAGTTGCGTTAAGCTTAAAGGACGGGTAAAGTTAATTAGTGGAATCTTGGAATAGTTTGGGCAAATGTGGTGATTTGAAATGGTGACGAAAGTAGCGATTAACGGATTCGGAAGAATCGGGAGACTTTTGTACAGAGCAGCTCTGGAAACTGGGACAGAAATAGATTTCGCAGTGGTCAACGACCTAACAGACGCAAAAACCTTGGCTTTTCTCCTGAAACACGACACGGTGCATGGACCATTACCCTTTGACACAGAAGCGAAGGAAGATGTTATCGTTATAAAGAAAAACGGTGTTGTCAAGCAAGAATTGAAAGTTTTGGCGCAGCCAGACCCAGCGAAGTTGCCTTGGGGAGAAATGGGCGTCTATTTAGCAGTGGAATCCACGGGAAGGTTCAGAAAAAGGGAAGATGTCTCAAAGCATCTGCAGGCTGGAGCTAAAAAAGTGTTGGTTTCGGCTCCGATGAGCCCGGCTAAAAGCGCAGACCTAACAGTGGTTTACGGCGTGAACGATGACAAGTATGACCCGACGAAACATCATATAATTTCTTTGGCTTCGTGCACGACAAACTGTGTGGCGCCTGTGGCTAAGGTGTTAAACGAAAAATTCGGCGTAAAAGCTGGCATCATGAATACAATTCATTCAATGACTAATGACCAGAGGCTTCTTGACATGCAGCATAGCGACTTGAGGCGGGCAAGATCGGCAGCATTCAACATTATTCCTACAACAACTGGAGCAGCAGTAGCGGCGACTTTGACATTGCCGGAGCTTGAGGGAAGGATGAATGGACTTGCTTTGCGTGTTCCCACAGCCGATGTTTCTATTGTGGATTTCACGGCGCAACTGCAAAGAGAAGTTACGAAGGATAAGGTTAACGCTGCGTTTAAGGAGGCAGCCGATGGAGTGCTGAAGGGAATCTTGGATTACACTGAGGATCCTGTGGTTTCGTCAGATTTTATACATAACCCCTACTCGGCGATTGTGGACGGCCAGTCTACGATGGTCATTGGAAACTTGGTTAAGGTGCTTGCTTGGTACGACAATGAATGGGGCTACTCTGTTAAGATGGTGCGGATGATAGAGAAAATCTGCAAAATGACGTAATGAACCAGAAAACAACCAATAACAACTACCCCCCTATATTTTTTGCAAAGGTGTATGATATGGCTAAGTTTTTGACTTTGGACGATGTGTCATTGACGGGTAAGCTTGTTCTGGTGAGGGTTGATTTTAACTCTCCTGTTGACCCTGAGACGAAGAAGATTCTGGACGATACAAGGATCCGAACGCACGGCGAGACAACAATTAAGGAGCTTGTTGATAGAGGCGCTAAGGTTGTGGTTTTGGCGCATCAGGGCAGACCTGGCGAACCTGATTTTATTCCGTTGAAGGAGCATTCTGAGATTTTAGGCAGAATTCTCGGCAAGCCTGTTAAGTATGTTGATGATGTTTTCGGTGAGAAAGCTCAAGAAACCATTAGACAGCTGAAAAACGGTGAGGTACTTATGTTGGAGAATGTTAGAACTTATGCTGATGAAAGAAAGAAGGGAACACCAGAAGAGCATGCAAAGAAGGAAATGGTAAGAAAGCTTGCGCCTTTGGCTGACTTGTTTGTCAACGACGCTTTCGCAGCAGCACACAGAGCCCACGTGTCTATTGTAGGCTTCACTGCTATGTTGCCGAGTGTTGCAGGTCGCATTATGGAGAGGGAATTGAAATCCTTAAGCAGGGTTTTGGAGAGTCCCGAGAAGCCTTGTGTGTTCATTCTTGGAGGAGCAAAAGCTGATGATGCGCTTGAAATTTCAAAGTACGTGTTGGACCATGGTATAGCAGATTTTGTGCTTACGGGCGGGGTTGCTGGGCATGTGTTTTTGGTGGCGAAGGGCTTTGATCTTGGTGAGTCGAACATGGATTTCTTGAAGCGTAAGGAACTTTTGGGTTTTGTGTCGGGCATAAAAGAGCTTATGCGGACTTATCCAGACAAGATTAGGGTTCCTTTGGATGTTGCGGTGGAAGTGCATGGTAAGCGTAAGGAGTTTTCTGTTGATGAACTGCCAGTGGATTATCCGATATTTGACGTTGGAGCGAGAACTGTTGAAGCCTATGCTAGGATTATTAGGAGTGCGAAGTCAATCGTAGTCAGCGGACCTGTGGGAGTTTATGAAAACATTGAATTCATCTATGGAACAAAAGGAATCTTTGAAGAAGTGGCGAATTCGGAAGGGTTTTCTCTTGCGGGTGGCGGACACACGGTAGCGGCCTTACAGGAACTTGGGTTATCCGATAAAATCTCTTATATCAGCACTGCAGGCGGGGCACTGATAGAGTTTCTGATGGGCAAAAAACTACCAGGCGTAACCGCACTAGAAAGAGTATTTATGGATTACGCATAGAGTACAGGTCTCATATCAGAAGCAATATGCAAAAGGAAAATAACTGCTCTCCCCTAAGAGTTCCAACCGAAGATTGAAATATAGTGTAATTAACTGCTTCACTAGCGTAGCACTCGTGACGACGTCTCGAACTTTTTCGGGGTTTTTAACATCTGTATTAATCTTCTCTTGAGCGCCAATCTATATATGCAATTAACAAGGTAATTTTTTGTAACAAATACAACATGGGGATTATCTTCTAGGATACTAGCAACTAAACTAAGCGATTTTGCATCCAAGGTTCCTTCATATACAATCAAAACAGAACTAGGGTTAACTTCATCAAAAAGTCGTTCATATATCGTTATTTCCTTTGGAACACGTTTGTCACTTAAAGGAGCTTTCCATTCCCCGATGCTTTTACATTCTACTAGAACTTCAACGCCATTAGTTATCAGTATGTCAGGATTATTTTCAAAAAATCTTATTGCATAAGTCTTGGTGCATCTATCCGCCATTTGTCCTTGGTACTTATTTGCATTAAAATCTAGTATTTTTAGAAGTAAGGCAGCTTCTTTTTCAAAATCACTTCTATATTGATTTAAAATTCCTGTCGAAGGCATAATTGATGATATTTTTGACAGAATAGGCTTGGAGACTTTTGGTGTTCTGGATGCGAATTTTTCGACCTCTTTTCTTTTTATTTCTTCATGCTGCTTTTGTATGGAAAATCTAAGCTCATCAATTTCGTCTAACTCTATTGTGTTCAATATTTCTGTAAACTTCACTCCATACACTTGGCCTATTCTTCTAAGGAGAGACTTCACCATACTAGCTTCTTCTGGCGGAACATCATACTCAAAGGTGAAGTCTATCTCAGATTCCAGAACCGTGAAATCGTTAGAAAACAGAATGTTCTGTTCTTTTACCAGCTCACTGATAGTTTTTTTGATTCTTGTTTTAACCAGTCCGGTTTGTAAACTTAGGTTAAGAAGTTTGCTTCCTGCATCCAAGTTTCTTGCTCTCAGAAACCTATAAAAAAGTATTATAGCTGCTTTAAGTGGAGCACCTTCGCCTAAATCAATATACCATATGGGTATTTTGTTCTTATAAACAGAAAGAATTCGTACGCCACGATCTGTTAGGTTGTACCATCTCCCTCCGATTCCTTGCAGTTCCTTTGATATTATAAGCCCAAGAGCTTCGCACCAGTCCAAAAGCGGCCTCACGTTTCTAGTCATGTTTCTCTTCGTTTCTTCGTCTATAGCGTAGTCTTTATAGAATTTCAACAAGAGATTTTTGCTTAACCCAGCATATTTGCAGATTTTTTTAAGGGTCCGTTTCGTTTTTCCATCGGCTAGTAGTGGGTCGCACCTTTCTGTTCCTGTCGCCACTGCAATCTGGTGCTCATGAAGCCATTTCTTAGTTTTAAGTATATGAAGAATGTATAAGCAAGGTCTGGACCTAAGTCTTGTGTATTGTTTACGTTGTTGCAGATCATAAACATTTGTTAATTTGAGCCTCATAATTCTGTCAATAAATACTGCCTCTTCTTTGGCATCTTTTGGGCATTCTTCGTCTCCAATGTGTGCTCTCAACTGTTTTCCAACAGTAGTCGACCAATAGCCAAAAGGTCTTCCAATTCTGCTTAGAAGACCCATGTAAGAAGCAGTAAGAAGGTGGTCCCTAGCTCTTCTCATTATTCTATCTTTCATTTTCGCTCTTCTTAACTTGCTTAAACCTTTTTTTGCTAAGACTATGGCGACCTCATCGTCGCCCGGAAATTTCCTTTTAACATTAAAATCTGTTACGGCGTTGACTATTGTTCTTATTCTGAATAAATTATGGACACGAGTTATTGGCTGTGTGAACTCTATTTTCCTTATTATGCGCCCCTCATTTTTTCGTCAATATAACCATACTTTCCTTAGAAATCGTTTTGCCAGTAGGTGTGGTCCAAGGTATTAGTTTTTGAGGAATCTCCCTAAAAAAAGATGTTTTATGAACAAAGCCAGCTTCTTGTCCAAGTTCTACCGTAACTCTTTCCATGTTAAGTGGTCTTTTACGGATCGATCTATCACCAACGACTATGCAACAGAACGAACATGGTTTTAATGTTCTATACATCTCCTTTAATGTTAGAAGATAATCAAAGAAAAATGGCAAAGCGTCTCTTACTCTCTCTTCATCTTGCCTAAGAACTTCCCTTAGAAGGCTTGCTGCGGTAGGAGATGGCAACGCTTCAAGCTGTTCTCTTACGTTAGACGAAGTAAGAGCGCCTAAAGTCTGTTTTTCTAGTTTTTTTATGACCTCTCCGTCTAATCTAAGCCATAATAGTGAGAGCTTAGCCCATCGGAAATAACCTACCGTGTTCTTTTCTTCTCCATATGGTGGTGATGTTACTATAGCTTCAAATTCTCCATTGCTAAACGGCAGTTTTCTTGCATCTTCTTTTGCAACTATAACTACCGGCTGTTGAGCAGCCCATTCTGATTCTCCTTTTACTCTTTTCGTGAACTGTTCAACGCGGCGAACAGAGTCTATCAGTTCTTTCCTAAAATGCATCAAAACATTAGGATTATGCGAGGTTAGTTTCTCCTTTGGCAAAGTTCGTAAAAACCTGCTTGAGCGAAGGTTTATGTTAGAGGTTTTAAACACCGTATCGGAAAAAACTATTTTTAGCAAATCTGCAACATTCGGTTCTTCCACTTCTTGTATCTTATGATACAGAAACTCTAAATCTCTTGCCACAGGTTCTTTAAACCAGTGCAAAAGATTATGAAAAATATGCACTGGCGGAGTGGGCAGTTTTCCATCTTTTTTTGCCTCTTCGTATTCTGTCTCCAAATTACCTATAAATCTAAAAGGATCAAAATCCATTTTTCTAAAGTCGATAGGTGTCGTTTTAACTTTCGATAGAAGTACAGCAAAGGGGTTAATGTCGATTCCTGCAGAATACCGACGGGCAAACCTAGCTTCGATTAATGTTGTGCCGCTTCCGCAGAAAGGATCTAGAATTCTCTCTTTCTCGCTAGAGTAACGGAGGATTAGTCGTCTAGCAATTTGTGGGATCATTCTCGCGGGATATTCATGAAGACCATGGGTTAGATAAGATGTTCTGGCTCTGGAAAAACTCCAATCTTCTTCAGCTTTTTCCCCTAATAGAGTTGTTTGAACTTGGTTCTTTTTCCTTATTGTGATGGAATCTTCAACTATTTTAGACAAGATTTGTCTCCTTACTCTCGAGTTCATATTTAAGATGTTCACTCATAAATAATTGTTGATTTTAAATGTATGCGTTCTCCAATCGATGATTAATGTGCCTTTTACCCCTTAGCTCTTTTGTGTTGCAAAGGAGAAAGTTTTTCCATGATTATTTCCCTTCATTATTTGCTTATGTTTATCATGTTGTCAAAACCGAGATGCTCACGCATGGCTTACCCTGCGACCTATCACTGTGAAAAGAACCTATAACTACTACGTAAGTGCATGTTTTCCATACGAGAAAGAGAACAAAATCTATTTAAGAACAATCGCTGAACGAATGAATGAGGGGATTCAGTTTGGTTGAAGTACTAATATTGTATTATTCTAGGACTGGAAGAACCGAAACTCTGGCAAACTCCATCGCAGAAGGCGCACGTACCATAAAGAACGTTTCTGTTTCAGTCAAGCGCGTTGACTACGCAACCGTTAACGACTTCATCTCATGCGACGCCGTAGCCTTCGGATCTCCAAACTACTTCAGCTACATGGCTGGACTCATGAAACACTTCTTCGACAAAGCCTTAACCATCCGAGAAAAGGTTACTGGCAAACCAGCAGCAGCCTTTACATCAGGAGGAGGCTCCAGCAACTCCGCCCTACTCAGCCTAGAAAAAATGATTTCATCCTTCAAACTCCAGAAAGTGTCCGAAGGCGTAGTCTCTCAGGGAGCGCCAAACGAAAACGATCTAGCGGTTTGCAAGAAGCTTGGAGAAGCCTTAGCGAAGGCGGCAATCAAAAGAGCTGAGGCACCAAAAGACCAAGTCGCTATTTATGTGTCGGATAAAATTTTCAGGATGTAACTGCTACATCGGTTCGGTGCTCAAAGGAAGTTTTCTTCGGTAATCAAATGAGCTGGCGCGCTAGGGTGTTTAGAAATTCTTGGTTCGATGTGGGTTGTGTGGTTTTTCCTTGCTGATGGAGACCTTTTTGGCTTGTGCACTTGGTGCACGCCAGTTTTTGTGTTTGTTTTTCGTTTCTACGT
>Ga0315533_1000029_pt1 | contig 154756 bp, 145 predicted proteins | sample SalMarSW160130MG_FD_203081 | JGI IMG/M metagenome (GOLD analysis project Ga0315533, IMG submission 203081) | Salt marsh sediment microbial communities from the Plum Island Ecosystem LTER, Massachusetts, United States - Salt Marsh Sediment SW1601-30 ...
ATGGAGACAAGGAAACAGCGAGTTATTATCGCCCCTAATCTTATTCCTCATAGGGTAGGAATGGTGGTAGCACTTCGCTTTTAACCGATTGCCTTTTAGCTTGTAGATGTTGAACTGAATGGTTATTCAGGGGGGGGGCTTCTTGAGATGAGGGCTGGGCATAAGAGAGGGGGCACGAAAAGAAATAGAAATAAATGGCCTTAAGTGCTACGGTTTGACCCATTAAGCAAGAGAAAAGCTCTTGCTTTTTTTTATTGGGCAACTTATTATAGCAACCCATCTCCAAAGGTGGTATCTTGTTGATCTGCGGTCTCTACCCGGTTTGAGCCCGGTAAATGCCCCGAAGTTGCACTAAAGTAGTGATGGATATTAGGGCATAAGTAACGAGCAACGATATGGAAAGGAGGAAGAGGGATGAGAGAGATAGATGTGCAGAGGATCACCGCTGAGGTGAAGAGGCTCTGCATGGAGGCCAACTACGACATACCCCAGGATGTGCTGGAGCTCCTGAAGAAGGCCCGGGAAAAGGAGGAATCACCGGCTGGTAAGGAGGTGATCAGGCAGATCATCGAGAATGACCAGATTGCCCAAAAGGAGAGGGTGCCCATCTGTCAGGATACGGGATTTGCCGTCTTCTTCATCGAGTTGGGGCAGGATGTGCACTTAGAAGGTGGGTATATCGAGGACGCCATCAATGAGGGGGTGAGGCAGGGTTACCGGGAGGGATACCTGCGGAAATCCATAGACAGGGACCCCGTCCTCCATCGGGTGAATACTGGTGACAACACCCCCGCGGTGATTCATCTGCGCATCGTTCCCGGGGAGAGGTTAAAGATAACTTTTGCCCCCAAGGGCGGAGGGAGCGAGAATATGTCCACGGTGAAGATGATGAAGCCGGCTGATGGGATTGAGGGAATAAAGGATTATGTGGTGGACTGGGTGAGGAATTCCGGGGGCAACCCATGTCCACCGGGGATAGTGGGGGTGGGCATCGGGGGGACATTCGAGAAGTGCGCCCTGTTGGCCAAGGAATCGGCAATGTTGCCCATTGGCCAGAAGAACCCTGATCCGGAATATGCCCAGGTGGAGGAGGAACTTTTGCAGAGGATAAACGGGACCGGCATAGGCCCGATGGGGTTAGGGGGAAGGATAACCACCTTAGCTGTGCATATAAAGACCCATCCCTGTCACATCGCCAGTCTGCCCTTAGCCATAAATATGCAATGCCATGCGGCCAGACACAAAGAGGTGGTAATCTGATGGAAGCTTACAAGGAAGTGAGGGCACCCTTGGAGGAGAAGGTGGTGCGGGAGCTGAGGGCGGGGGATGCGGTGAGGCTCTCCGGGATAGTTTACACGGCAAGGGATACTGCCCATGAGAGGCTGATGGAGCTTATCGAGAAGGGAGAACCACTCCCCTTTGACCTGCGAGGTCAGGTGGTCTACTATGTGGGGCCGGCCCCGGCCAAACCGGGCCAGGTAATCGGCTCTGCCGGGCCCACGACCAGCGGGAGGATGGATTCGTTTACCCCTAAGCTTCTCTCCTTGGGTTTGAAGGGAATGATCGGGAAGGGTCCACGCGATAAGGGGGTAGTAGAGGCTATGGTTAAGTATGGGGCGGTCTATTTTGCGGCCACCGGAGGGGCCGGGGCATTGATAGCCAGGAGTATAAAGAAGGTGAAGGTGGTCGCCTATGAGGATTTGGGGCCAGAGGCCATCAGGGAGATGGTAGTGGAATCCTTCCCTTTGATTGTGGCCATTGATGCCGCCGGCAATAACATCTATGAGGAAGGAAGTAAGAGATACGCATTGGGGTAAGTGATGGTAGAGGCTTAAGATGAGGGCTACTTGGAGTTTTCTCGTTGAGATCCTCTATAGGGGTTGATCTTCCCGTGCAAAGAGAAAGGGTCCAATGCCCCACCGGTTACAATGAGAGGGCTGCTGGACTGAGGTTAAGATGGAAGGTTTCAGCATATGATAAGGGCTCATAGTTAAGAGCTAAGAGAATTTCGCCCTTTAAGAAGTAGGAGAAAATGTGAATTTTTTCACAAGTTAGCCTTTAGATCGCTGACATAATTTAGTCATCTGTAAAAAAAGCTCTTGACAATATCCAAAACGCTTTTAATTTAGATGAAGAAGAGTGTGACTGTGTGAAAATGGGCACAAACTCTGCGCATTATCCCTGTAAGTCGTCTTCCTGTTGGTAAATAAATGAGCGGGGTTTAGGTAAGCTGTTTTTCCCAGTGAACCCATTGAGCATTTCGGTGCGAAGAAGGGGGTAAAATGATCTGTAAGGTCTGTGGAAAGGAATTCCCCGAAGATTATGTCTATTGTCCCTACGACGGGACGGAGCTCCAAGCTAGCCCCTGTCCGGAATGTTATGTGCGGAGGTCAATGGAGTATCGCCTCAAGGGGAAGATGAAGCTCGCCCTAAAGGAGGGGAAGAAGGTCGTGGAGCTCCGCCCCAATGACGCACATGCCAACACCAACTGTGGGGAGATCCTCTACCTTTTGGGCGAGGTGAATGAAGCCATTTCCTGTTACCGGAAGGCCATAGAGCTGAAACCAGATTTTGCCAACGCCCACTACTCCTTGGCCATCGCCTACTTCAGGGTGGCCAGGTTAAGGGATGCGGAGAGGGAGCTGCAGAAGGTCCTTGAGCTCGATCCAGATTTTGCCATCGCCCATTATTGGCTGGGGGTTGTCCATTTTTACCGGGGAAAGATGGACGAGGCCCTGCAGAATTACCAGTTATTCCTCCAAGTAAGCCCGGAATCGGTGATCGCCAACTACAGGTTGGGGGTCATCTACCTTACTCGCAGAAAGTATCGGGAAGCCATTCCCCACCTCAAAAAAGTAACCGAGAAAAATCCTGAACATACCACTGCCCATTACCATTTAGGGGAGGCCTATTGGGGGGCACGGGATTGGAGTAAAGCGGTGGAGAGCCTTAAGTTGGCCATTAAATATAACCCTGAGGATGAAAGGCCAAGAAAGCTTCTGGATATGATTACCAGCGGTGGGGAGATCTAATGGGCAAGCCCAGCGAGAACTACAGATTCACATAGCACGGCAAAGCCGCAACCAAACAAGGGACACAGATTTCACGGATTTCACTGAATCTTTGGAACACGAATGACACGAATAAACGAATCTACACGAATAGATGGTCGTACAAATGCGGTCTTTACACTTCTACCCGGCTTTAGCGGGGGTAGAAGTGTGGAGTCGGGGGGATCGAGTAACGATACCCAATGGTTTTTTGGTTGCTGCTGCCGCGCTGGGTTTAGCTGCGGTTTATGAAAGTTTCAGGTTAGTTTTTTTTGCTTAATTGAGGATGTTTGTTATGGAAATCAAAGTACCCTACGGAAAAGGCAAAATTTTCATTCAAATCCCTGATAGAAATGTATCAGGGATTATCTATCCCAATGAGGTTATGGTAGGGGATGAGGAGGAGACCCTGGTAAAGGCCATTGAGAACCCGGTGGATTCTAAGGGCTTCACGGAGTTTCTCTCCGATGCCAAGGATGTTTTGTTCATCGTCAATGACGGGACAAGGCCCACCCCTACGGCCAAGATCTTGGAGATTATCTACGAACGGATTAAGGGCAAGGAGTTTAAGTTCATTATAGCCACAGGAATCCATAGGAGGCCCACCCAGGAGGAGTTCAAATTCATCTTCGGCAGGTATTATGAGCAGTTCAAGGAGAGGATCTGGGTGCATGAGGGGAAGAGGGACGAGGATATGGTCTATATCGGGAAGTCGAAAAACGGCACCGAGATGTGGGTGAACAGGATGGGGGTAGAGGCCCATAAGCTTGTGCCCATAGGCTCAGTGGAGCCCCATTACTTCGCCGGCTACACGGGGGGGAGGAAATCCTTTCTCCCTGGTATCGCCAGTTATCGGACAATAGAACAGAACCACAAGTATGCCCTCAAGCCGGAGGCCAGAGCCCTCGCCCTCAAGGGAAACCCGGTGCACGAGGATATGATCGATGCTTTGGAAACGATTAAGGATAAGGAGATTTTCTCTATTCAAACAGTGATGGATAGGGATAGGAGGATTTATGCGGCCACTGCCGGGCATATCCATGGCTCCTTTTATGCGGCCATTGCCAAGGCCAAGGAAGTGTTCTGTGTGGAGATAGAGGAAAAGGCAGAGATAGTTGTCTCAGTTGCCCCCTATCCCATGGATGTGGATTTATACCAATCCCAGAAGGCCCTGGACAATGGGAAATTAGCCCTTAAAAAGGGAGGCATCCTCATCCTGGTCTCCCAATGCAGGACAGGCATTGGGGATCGGGTCTTTTTTGACCTGCTATCCAGTTGCCAAACCCCGCAGGAGGCATTGCAGCAGATAGATAAGGGCTATAAGTTAGGCTACCATAAGGCGGCAAAGATGGCGGAGATAGCCACCTGGGCCCAGATGTGGGGGGTAACCGGACTTGCTGACCGGGAGATGGAGGCGGTCTTCATCAGGCCGTTCCATTCGCTCCAGGAGGCAGTAGAGCGGGCCATAAAGGAGAAGGGTCCCGAGGTAAAGGTTCTCTTTCTGATGGATGGAAGCATAACGATACCGATGATAAAATGATGAAATCAGAATGTTTAATAACGAAACCCGGTATCACAGGAATCCCCTTTTTTTCTCTTTACCTGTGCAGAAAAACATCCTCATAATCTACATCTCATAGAGGCCGGTTAAAGGAGCTAAATTCTGGATAATCCGGGTAAAGTTCCCCCGGAATGTTAGTAAAAAAATTTAAAATAGTTCTTGACAAGAAGGCATTCTTGCTTTATTTTTAACCTAAATTTAGAATAAAAACTAATGGGGGAATTTATGAAAGAGGCACTCGTCAAAAATCTAAAGGGAATAGTGGGGGAGGATGATGTAAGGGACAATCCTGCTGAACTCTATGTCTATGGATCAGATGCCTCGGTGCATGAGGCCACCCCCTGGGTGGTCGTCAGGCCGCGGACGATAGAGGAGGTGCAGCGGATTTTGCGATATGCCAACGCCGAGCTTATCCCCGTCATTCCCCGGGGGGCAGGCTCCAGCACATCCGGCCATACGGTCCCCATAGATGGGGGGATCGTTATGGACTTCAAGCAGATGAACCGCATTTTAGAGATCAGGCCCCAGGATGTGCTCTGCAAGGTAGAGCCAGGGGTGGTCGATGATGACCTCAATCGGGCGCTCAAGCCCTATGGCTTCTTCTGGCCGCCGGCCCCGGCCTCCTCGCGTATCGCCACGATTGGGGGGGAGATCGGGGCTAACACCAGCGGTATGCGGTCGGTAAAATACGGGGCAACCAGGGATTCCCTCTTGGGGGTGAAGGTGGTCCTGGCCAATGGGGACCTGGTTAACCTGGGATCAAACACCAGGGTATCCACCTCAGGCTATCAGTTGGAGAAGTTGATGGTGGGCTCGGAGGGAACCTTGGCAGTGGTAGTGGAGGCTACGCTGAAGATAGTCCCCCTGCCCAGGTTGCGCTGCTTAGGGGTGGCCAAGTTCAACAGTTTGCAGGATGCTGGGGAGACGGTATCGGCGGTGATGGCCAGCGGGGCCTTGCCATCGATGTTGGAGCTGATGGACAACATCGGGATCACCGCGGTGAACAAGAACCTGAACTTGGGCCTGCCCGATGTGGCAGCGATCATCCTCTTCGAGGCCGATGGCCAGGTGAGGGAGGCGGTGGATTACGAGATTGAGAGGATAAAGGAGATCTCCGAGAAGCACAATGGCTTTGAGATCGAAACCAGCTATGACCAGAAGGAGCGCACCAAGATATACACGGGGAGGAAGAAGCTCTTTGCCTCTTTGTCCCGGTATCAGGAGGGGATAATCTGCACCGATTTGGCAGATGATATGGCCGTGCCTAACTCCAAGGTGGCCGAATGTGCGGGGAAGATTCACGAGATCGCCCAGCGGCACAATGTGATAATGTCCGTCTATGGCCATTGTGGGTCAGGGGTCATCCACACCAAGATAATGATGGATGTAACCAAGAGGAGCCAGTGGGAGGATGCCCGCAAGGTGGTGGATGAGCTCTATACCTATGTGGACAAGATAGGAGGGGTTACCTCGGGCGAGCATGGGATCGCTCTTTCCAAGGCCCCATCCTGGAAGAAGGCCAGGAAGGACCTCTTGCCCGTGATGAGGGCGATTAAGAAGGCGCTTGATCCCAACAACATCCTCAACCCCCACAAATTGCAGGATGCGCCTGATGACTGGGTGACGGCCACCAAGCTGCGATATATGGTAGAGGGGTAGATTTCCTTCAACAACGGAGTTAAGTCCGTAATATAAGAATTACCATCTTAGTCCGATCTATTCATAAATTTGTAGTAACGTCTTGAATCGTGGGGACAAGTCTTTAGACTTGTCCGAGGAAACGGACAGACCTGAAGGTCTGTCCCTACACGACAATATAGGATCCCGCTAATCTCAAGAGATCACCTCAATCCGCTATGAATAATTCGGGCTAGACAGGATGAACAGGACAAATAACATTCGTTAAACACCGAAAATCACTGAAACAATAAGAGATTTTAAGGAAGAATGTGCATTATGATTTTTCAGTGGTTTCGAGGTCATTCGGTGTTTTTTGTGTAAACCCTGTTATCCTGTCAAATGAGTCCCGCCGGAGGACGGTTAAATTCGCTTAAGGAGAGGCAGTGGAAACTAAATACCTGAAACAATGGGAAAATGAGCTGAATGTCTGTATAAGGTGTGCCTACTGTTTTGAAGGCTGTCCCGTATTCAAACAGTTGAGCTGGGAGGCAGATGGCCCCCGGGGGAAGGCCGTCTTGGCCTATGGACTGCTTTCCGGTGAGGTTGAGCCATCGAAGTATGTGGCGGAGAAGATATTTCAGTGTTCCTTCTGTCAGGACTGCGTGGAACGTTGCTCCGCCAATGTGTCGATCCCCGATATACTCACCGCGGCCCGGGCCGACCTGGTCAATGCCGGCTACGAATATGATGAGCATTTGGACCTTTTAGGCAAGATCGAGCAGTCAGGGAATATCTTCGGCGAGTCAATTGCCCCTCCGGTGCAGGAAGGGGAGGTGCCTGTCCTCTTAGGGTGCAGGCTGCTGCAGAGGACGGACGATGCCAAAAGGTATTTGGAGATCTTGGAGAAGCTGGGGGTTAAGCCCAAGGTGGTGGATGAGACCTGTTGTGGTATGCCCTTTGGTGTATTAGGGGATAAGGAGAAGCTGGCTGCTCAGCAGGAGAAGTTTCGCCGCAGGTTCCCCTATAAGAAGTTCATCTGCCTCTGCACCACCTGTATCTTCTTCATCTCCAAGAACTACCCGGATCTCCAACCCAGGTATGTCCTTCAGGAGATTGCCGAGAGACTGCCCAATTATCAGGGCAAAATCAGGAAGTTAGGCCGCAAGGTGACCTACCATGACCCCTGCAACCTGGCCCGGGGGATGGGTATGGTTGATGAGCCCCGGGAGGTCTTGCGGCAGATCGGCGTTGAAGTTGTGGAGTTTCCTACCCACGGCAAGCAGGCAGAGTGTTGTGGAGGCGGGGGGGGGTTGTTGGCTACAGACGATAAGTTGGCGCAGAGACTGGCCGACAAAAGGATGAACCAGGCCCTGGAGTTAGGGGTGGACACTTTGACCACCCTTTGTCCCACCTGTGAGTTCAACCTGGGAAATGCCGCAAAAAGGAGCGATGACCAAATGCGGGTAATGAATCTCCTGGACCTGGTCTGGGAGGCGTTAGCCGGATGAAAGGGGCCAAAGGTTAATGGAAAACTTAATGAAGAGGGTCTCCGAGCTTTCCGCGCAGAACCTCTATGCCTGTTATCAGTGCGGCAAGTGTTCGGGGGGCTGTCCCAGCGTCTGGCAGATGGATATACTCCCCAATGAGGTGATCAGGCTGCTCCAAATCGGCCAATCGAATGATGCCCTCAACTCGGAGACAATCTGGATCTGTGCCTCCTGCTTTACCTGTTCTGTAAGATGCCCTCGGGGAATTGACTTAGCCAGGATAATGGAGGCCTTGCGGCAGATCCAGCTGCGGAAGAATATCGATCGGGTAGAGATCAAGAGGATATCCTCTGAACAGATGGCTAAGCTACCCCAGATAGCCTTGGTGGGCAACTTCCGCAAAGGGACTGCCTAGGGATGAGGATACTATATTATCCGGGATGCACGCTAAAGACCACGGCGAAGAACTTCGAGGAGTCGGCCATTGCCGCTTTGAGGGTGCTCGATGTCGAGCTCGTCGAGCTAAAGAGGTGGAACTGTTGTGGCACGGTCTATTCCTTAGCCTCCGATGATCTGATCCATAAGCTGGCCCCAGTGAGGAATCTGATTAGGGTAAAGGAAGAGGGCGGTTCGAGGGTTCTCACCCTCTGCTCAATGTGCTATAACACATTGAAGAGGGCCAACAGCTTCTTCCGGGAGGATAAAGAGGCCGGTGAGAAGATGAATCAGTTTATGGATCGGGAGGAGAATTATACGGGCGATGTGGAGGTGCTCCATATCTTGGAGCTGCTCAGGGATGAGGTGGGGTTTGCGGCCATCTCCCAAAAGGTGCAGGCCGCGCTGGGGCAGTTAAGGGTTGCCCCTTATTACGGTTGTCTCCTGCTTCGCCCCCGGGAGATAGCCATTGACGATCCGGAAAACCCAACTCTTCTGGAGAGGTTGTTTGCTTCTCTGGGCATAGAGGCCGTGGACTTCCCGTACAGGAACGAGTGCTGCGGCGCATATCAGACGGTGGATCAGGTGGATCTGGTAGTGGAGAGGACCTATAAGATGGTGAATATGGCTCGGAACAACGGGGCCAACCTAATTGCTACCAGTTGTCCGCTCTGCCAGTTCAACTTGGAGACCAGGCAAGAGGATGTGCAGGATAAGTATGCCGATTTCGTGCAGATGCCTGTGGTTTACTTTACCCAGATTATGGGAGCCGCCTTAGGGGTAAGGGAAAAGGAGTTGCGGTTCGATCTGAACCGTTACCAGGCAAGTGAGCTAATCTATGGAAGATAGAATAGGTGTATTTGTCTGTCACTGTGGGATAAACATCGCCGCTACGGTGGATGTGCAGGCGGCGGTGGAGGCGGCCCGCACCTACCCGGGAGTGGTGCACGCTGAGGATTACCAGTATATGTGCTCTGACCCGGGGCAGAAGATGATTCGAGAGCGCATAAAGGAGAAGGGGCTAAATGGGGTGGTAGTGGCCTCCTGCTCGCCAAACCTGCATGAGGTGACCTTCAGAAATGCCGTGGGCCAGGCTGGGCTCAACCCCTACAGATGTGAGATAGCCAACATTCGTGAGCATTGCAGTTGGATTCATACCAACAGGTCCCAGGCCACCCGGAAGGCAGTGCGCATCATCGAGGCCGTGGTGGAGAAGGTTAAACTCAATGAGGAGCTTACCCCCTTGGCCCTTCCGATGACCAAGCGGGTTCTGGTCATTGGGGGAGGGATCGCTGGCATCCAGGCATCCCTGGATATGGGAAACGCCGGCTATGAAGTAATCTTGGTGGAGAGGGAGTCTTCCATTGGTGGACATATGGCGCAGCTATCGGAGACCTTCCCTACCCTCGACTGTTCTCAGTGCATATTAACACCAAAGATGGTGGCCGTGGGGCATCACCCCAATATCAAATTATACACCTATGCGGAGGTCGCGGAGGTCTCCGGCTATGTGGGGAACTTTCAGGTGAAGATAAGGAAAAAGCCAGGCTATGTGGACTTCGATAAATGCATTGGCTGTGGAATATGTATGGAGAAATGCCCCGTCGAGGTTCCCTCGGAGTTCGAAGAGGGGTTGACCAAGAGGAAGGCTATCTACATTCCCTTCCCGCAAGCAGTTCCTGCCAAGGCAGTGATCGATGCCGCTCATTGCCTTTACTTCCAAACTGGAAAGTGCCGGATATGTGAGAAGCTCTGTCCCACAGGGGCGATAGATTATGAGCAAGAGGATGTGATTGTTGAGGAGGAGGTGGGGGCCATTGTGGTGGCCACCGGCTATCAGCTCTACGGGATGGAGAGGATAGGGGAGTATGGGGGGGGCAGGTATGAGAATGTGATCAATGGGTTGCAGTTTGAGAGGCTCCTCTCCGCCTCCGGCCCCACCGAGGGGGAGGTGCGCCGTCCCTCTGATGGTCAGGTCCCCAAGAGGGTGGCCTTCATCTCCTGTGTGGGCTCGAGGGATTCAGAGCTCCATAAGCCCTATTGTTCAAAGGTCTGCTGTATGTATCTGGCCAAACATGCTATGCTCTACAAACACCGGGTCCCTGACGGTCAGCCCATCGTTTTCTATATCGATGTGCGCTCTGATGGCAAGGGATATGAGGAGTTTGTGCAGCGGGCCCAGGAGGAGGACCAGGTAACCTACATCAGGGGTAAGGTCTCCAAGATCTATGCCAACAATGGCGAGCTGGTGGTGCTGGCTGCCGACACTCTCTCCGGAAAGCCCCTGGAGGTGAGGTGCGACCTCGTTGTCCTGGGGATGGCCATAATCTCATCTCCGGGGATAGAGGACTTGGTGCGCAAGCTGAAGATAGGTGTAGATGTTTATGGATTTCTCACCGAGGCCCACCCCAAGCTGCGGCCCATGGAGACCCTGACCCCAGGGATATTTCTGGCCGGTTGCGGCCAGGCCCCCCGGGACATCCCGGACACCGTGGCCCAGGCCTCGGGGGCCGCGGCAAAGGTGCTGGAGCTGTTTAGCCAGGAGGAACTATACCATGATCCCATTGTGGCCACAGTTGATGAGGACCTCTGTAGTGGCTGTGGGCTCTGCATCTCCCTCTGCCCCTATGATGCCCGGGAGATGGAGGTGCAGGAGGGGAAGAAGATAGCCCAGGTGAATGAGGTAAAGTGCGAAGGTTGTGGCTCCTGTGTGGCTGGCTGTCCCTCGGGGGCCTCTCAGCAGCGCAACTTCCGGGATGAGCAGCTACTAAAAATGGCTGAGGCCATCCTCTCCTCAGAGGATAGGGTGGGGTGATGGATGCTGCTGCCCTTATCTATGGGACCAACTTAGGTGGATATAGAGCAGCTTATGCCTTATGCAAGAAGGGCTATAAGGTAATCCTTCTCAATCGGGGTTCCTGGGTGAACGAGGTAAGGAATCAGGCCCTTTCCCAGCTTCCCCTGGATCTCTGTTGGCTGTGTGGCCAATTTCCGCAGCGACTCTTCAAGTCCTTAGGATGTCTGCAGGATTACTATAATTCAGAGGTGATTGAGGTAACGGGCCAGGGGGGGGATTTCCGGGTGAAGTTCAAGAAGAGGGACCAGCTCGTTGATAACTATAGCTGTATTGAATGCGACCGCTGTGTGGAGGCCTGTCCGGTGGAGGTTGCCGGCAGGAAACCCATCTCCGTCCATCCTCAGGTGATGTGGGAAAACACCTACCTTATTGACTGGGAGAATTGCCCCAAGTGTGGTAAGTGTGAGGAGGCCTGCCCCACCGGGGCGTTGAAGTTGGAGAGGAAGGAAGAGGTAGTTGAGGTCAGGGTGGGGGCCATCATCCTGGCCTGGGAGTTTGAGGAGCCAACTGATGAGGAGTTAAGGGATTTTGGGGTGGGGAGGTTCCCCTGGGTGGTGCGCAACTCCGAGTTAGCCAGGAGATCGTCTCTCACCAACTTTGTGCGCGATTCCCTGAGGTTGGCCTCTGGCCAGCTCCCCCACAAATTGGCCATTGTGATTACCCCCCATTTTCAGAGGGGGAAGGAGTATGAACCATACAACCTTTCGGTAACCGCTGTTTATCGGGCATTGAAGGTTAAGGGGGTTATCCCTGAGGCACAAGTGGCCGTCTATCTCCGGGACTATCGGGGGTTTGGCAAGTCCCACTACAGGTGGTATGTAAAGGCAGTCAACGCTGGGGTAAAGGTGGTCAGGGCCGAGAGGCTGCAGGTCCTTCCCCAGACCAATGAGGAGGCAACCCTGAAGTATGAATTGGAGGGGGAGGAGAGGAGAGAAGGATATGATCTGGTCATTCTCATTGCCGGACAGAGGCCACCTACTCAGATGGGTGAGCTCTCCCGCCTGTTTGGGGTAAAGCCTGACCGCGGTGGCTTTTGTCGGTTAAGGGAGTTTTCCTCGACCCAGACCGATGTGGATGGCATCTTTGCCGTGGGGGAGTTTACCGGCCCCAAGGGCAATCCGGAGACCATCTGGGAGGGCTGTGCCGCCCTGAGCGAAGCTTTGAAATACTTAGGAGAACCGACTTTTAAACCCCCACCGTCCCCCCAGTTGCGGGATCTACCCTCAGAGGAGGCCAAGATAGGGGTCTTTATCTGTAGCTGTTTTGGCACTTTTGAGTCAAAGTTGGATCTCCCGCAATTGGCCCAAAGGGTCGCGGAAATTCCTGGGGTCTCCCATGCGGAGATCATCCGCGGATGTTGCACGCCGGCCACCATTAAGGAGACCGCGGAGAGAATCAGGGCCTCTGGGGTAAACAGGGTGGTCTTGGCTGCCTGTACCCCCATTCAGAAGTCCGGAAAGTTTCGCTCCGCGGTGCTGGGAGCTGGGCTGAGCCCCCTGTTGGCCGAATTCCTGCCGTTGCGGGAGGATGTGATCAATGTCCATAGGGATAAGGGGAAGATGCTGAAGAAGGCCTTGACCCTAATTAGGGGAGGGGTGGAAAAGGTGCGCTGGGCAAGAATTGCCCCTGTGCTGAGGGACAGCTTTACCCCAGCGGCCCTTGTTTTAGGGGCCGGAGGGGCTGGTTTGGTTGCAGCCTATGAGATAGCCCAAGGGGGCTTCCCGGTAACCCTGGTGGAGCGGGAGGGGAAATTGGGGGGGAAGACCGCTTATCTCAACCCCAAACAGAGGAGCTATCTTCAGAAGCTGATCTCCCAGGTGGAGGGGGATGAACGCATAACAATATATACGAATTCAGAGCTGAAAGGGGTCGATGGATATGGGGGCAACTTCTACCTCCTCTTAACCACCCCACAGGGTGAGAAGTCCGGGGAGGCAGGGGCAATCGTCGTGGCCACAGGGGCGCGGGAATACCGTCCTGATGGCTTTCTCTATGGCCAGGATGAAGGGGTGATCACCCAAACCGAGCTGCAGAATGGGCTGGAGAAATGGAAGGGTATAGGTTTCATCGCTATGATCCAGTGTGTGGGCTCGCGGGATGAGGAACACAGTTACTGTTCCCGGGTCTGTTGCCAGCAGGCGCTGCGCAATGCGCTTCTCCTGAGGGAAAATGGTAGTCAGGTGACCATCTTCTACCGTGATCTAACCAGCTATGGGGTGGAGGACTATTACCGGAGGGCGGTAGAGGCCCAGGTGAAGTTTGTCAGGTTTCCCGCCGCTGGTTACCCCCAGGTGAGCAGGGAGGGGAAATCCCTGGTTGTCAAACTCCCCACTGGCCAGGAGGAGAGGGCCGATTTAGTGGTCTTGAGCACGGGTATTATCCCAGATAGGGAGAACAATGAGAGGTTAGCTGCCCTGTTGGGCTATTCCCTGGACCAGGATGGTTTCTGGGAGAGCGATGCGGATGCCTACCCCTACGAGGAGATCATCAAGAAGCAGACAAAGCCCTACGAATGGGCAACGAACTGCATCTATCCGGTGGGGGGAGCCCATTCCCCCCGGGGGTTTGCGGAATCGCTGTTGACCGCCCGGGATGCTGCGGGGAGGGCGTTGGTGCTTTTGGGTAAGGGGGAACTGCCCCCTCCCAATGGGCCCTATGTGGCCGAGGTAAAGGAGTCCCTGTGTATGGGGTGCGGCCTCTGCGTAGATGTCTGTCCCTATGCGGCCCGCTATATAGATGAGGTGCGGAAGATTGCTGTGGTGCGGCCTTCTTTGTGTGATTCCTGTGGGGCCTGTGTGGCGGCCTGTCCCAATGATGCCTCCTATTTAAGGGATTTTATTGGCAACCAATCGATTGCGGCGCTCGATGCTCTACTTCTATGAAGGAAGAATTTACCCCGCGGATAATCTATTTTCTCTGCAACTGGTGTGGCAGTGGGGGCAGCGAGACCGCAGCAGCTCATCACCTCTATTATCCGGAGAATGTAATCATCTCCCGGGTCAACTGCACCGGTTCGCTCTCCACCGTGCAGATGCTGCGGCCTTTGATAGAGGGAGCAGATGGGGTGGTGATCTCCGGCTGTCATCCCGGTGACTGTCACTATAATGATGGGAACTTCCGGGCCAGACGGAGGGTGGCCCTGGTCAAGTCTATCCTCTCCACCCTGGGGTTGGAGCCGGAGAGGATTTGGTTCAGGTATGTGGCCCATAGCGAGGGGAGAAGGTTTGTGGATACGGCAGTGGAGTTTAACGATCACATCAAGAAGCTGGGCCCCAACCCGCTGAAGTCGCGGAGGGATACTTGAGCCCTCGCCGTGTGGGACTGTTACCCCGAGGGAAAACCAGCGGGGAGGGGATCAGCGATTTTTTAAGGGGGATGCTGGATAGGGGCTACTTTGATGCTGCCCTGTTGCCGATGAGGGTACCTGCCGGCGATTCCTTTGCCTGGGTCCTCCTCTCTGGTTGGGCAGCCCAGGACCGCTCCCTGCTCTCCGCGGCTGCCCCCTTTGCCCCGGTGATGCCGGTGCAGGGGGCCAAGTCTCTGAGCAGCATAACCAGGCAGGGAAAGTCAACCCAAAGGATTGTGGCCGTTATGCGTCCCTGTGAGTGGCGGGCGGCGGTTGAACTCTCCAAGTTGCAGCAGTTGGATTTGGCCAACATATTTGTCATTACCTATGACTGTCCAGGGGTGGTCCCCCTAAGTGATTGGCTGGCCGACCCCTCAGGGGCTAAGCAGCTTTGGGAAAGGGCCCTGGAGGATTGGCAGGGTGAGGGGATGCGCCCTCTCTGTCAGATATGCGACAGGTTTAGTATGGTCGATCAAGCCGGTTCCCCCCCTGACTTGCATATAGGGCTGTTGGGAAGGGGAGATGGTCGCCCCTTGCTCCTCGCGGGCAGCCGGTGGGGTGAAGAGCTGTTAGAGGAATGTGAGGTTGCCCCGGAGGAAGAGATAAAGGACTGGGAGGAATGGGTGAGGGAGGCCACTTTGAGGCGGCGGGAGAAGAGGAGGAAGACGTTTCGGGAGTTAAGCTCTCAGGTGAAGGGTTACGATAAGCTGTTACAGACCTTTGGTAAGTGCATAAACTGCCATAACTGTATGCGGGCCTGTCCCCTCTGTCACTGTCGCCAATGCTACTTTGAATCCAGTGCATTGAAGCTTGATCCCCAGAACTACATAAGGCGGGCGGAGAGGAAGGGGGGTCTAAAGCTTCCCCCCGATACCCTCCTCTTCCATTTAGGACGGATGTCTCATATCGCTCTCTCCTGTCTCTCCTGTGGTAGCTGTGAGGATGCCTGTCCTATGTCCCTTCCCGTGGGCCAGGTGGTTAGCCTGGTGGCCCAAGAAGCCCAGGAGCTCTTTGACTATAGTCCCGGTGAAAGCATGGAGGCGGCCCTGCCGCTGGTGGCCTACAAGGAGGAGGAGTTGGCCTGGGCAGAGAAGCCCTACTTAGAGACCTATCGGGCAGAGGGGAGGTCCTGAGATGGCCAAGGTCTGGAGAATGGAAAAGGGGGTGGAAGAGGGGATGAGGGAACTTCTCCGCTTCCTGCTGCGCAGCCACAAGGTGCAGGGGGTCATCTCCCTGCTCAAGCTACCGGATGGAGGAGTGGCCTATGCCCTGATCACCGACCAAGCCACAGTTCAGGATGCCGTGCCCCTTTACCCCCTGATGCCGACCAACGCCGCAACCGTTCTCTCTCGAATTACCCTGCTGGGAAGCCCGCAGGAGCCCCTGGCTGCCGTTCTCCGTCCCTGCGAGCTGCGTGCCTTTGTGGAACTGGTGAAGCGCAAACAGGGGAGCGTAGAGAATTTTCTCTTTATCTCATCCACCTGTGGCGGGGTTTACCCCCTGAAGCTGGCTGCCCAAGGTAGGGTGAAGGAGGCAGATTATTGGATTGCGGTGCGCCAGGGGGAGATCCCCGCGGGGATTAGGCCGACCTGTCGGGGCTGCAACCAGTTTCTGCCCTATAATGCAGACATAACAGTGAAGCTGGCGGGGAATAGGGAGCTAAACAAAAGGTGTGACCTTATTCTGAACACGGAGAAAGGGGAGGAGTTTCTCTCCGGATTGGAGGGGGAGATCCACGACGAGGAGGCTCCAGGAGAGGAAGTGAAGCTGCTGCTGCAGAAGAGGGGTGAGGCGAAGAAAGAGCTTTACGAGGAACTGAAATCAGAGGAGCTGGGCCTTAGTGGATTGGTGGATATCTTTGGCCGATGTCTGAATTGCCATGCCTGTGGCAATGCCTGCCCCCTTTGCTATTGTGAGCTCTGTGACTTTGATTCCCGGGACTATGAGTATGACCCTTCCACCTATTTAGCTCAGCTTGCGGAGCGCGGAGGGATAAAGGTTCCCCCCAACTCCCTGATCTATCAATTGGGCAGGTTGACCCATATGGGGATCTCCTGTGTGGGGTGTGGGATGTGCACAGATGTCTGTCCGGCAGCCATACCGGTTGGTTCCATCTTCTACCGGGTGGGGGAGCAGGTGCAGGCCAGGTTTGACTATGTTCCGGGGAGGGATCTGGCGGAGGATGTTCCCCTCACTGTTTTTAAGGAAAAGGAGTTCCAAGAGGTGGGGAGGTAGATGCCGGAAGAGTTCGAACCCAAGATAATTGGCTTTATATGCAAGTGGTGCACCTACGCCGCTGCCGACCTGGCCGGAACAAGTAGGCTCCAATATCCTCCGTCTTTTCTCCCCATTAGGGTGATGTGTTCCAGCAGGGTGGACCCCTTAGGGGTGATTAAAACCTTCCTGGAAGGGGCAGATGGGGTGCTTATTGGGGGCTGCCACCCCGGTGACTGTCATTATGTGCAGGGGAACTACTATACACGCCGCAGGTTTGTGCTTTTACAGGCCGTTTTTGCTGGCTTAGGCCTGGAGGCGGAACGACTCCAGCTCTCCTGGATATCGGCCTCGGAGGGGGTCAGGTTTGCCCAGGTGGTGCGAGATTATGCCCGGAAGATCAAAAATTTGGGGCCCAACCCCACCAAAAGGGAGATTTTCCTGTAAGCTTGCGGTTGGGCTTCGGGAAAGGTGAGAGGAAATGGAGAGAGAAAAGGACTCGCGGGTTAAGGTCGTTGCCTTTTCCTGTAAGTGGTGTTCTGCGGCGGCAGCCGATCTGGCGGGCACATCAAGGATGCAGATGGTGCCGGATTTTACCATCATCCCCACCCTCTGCTCCAGTAGAATCGACCCCAGCCTGATCCTCGAGGCATTTGAAAAGGGTGCCTGGGGGGTGTTGGTGGCTGGCTGTCATCCGGGGGATTGTCATTATCAGACAGGCAATTACAAGACCAGGAGGAGGGTCCTCCTTTTGAAGAAGGTGCTCAGGGGTTTTGGCATCGCACCGGATAGGCTGCGCCTGGAATGGATCTCGGCATCTGAGGGAGCGAAGTTTGCCAGGGTGATCAACGGGTTCGTTGAGCAGATAGGCCAAATGGGGCCACTGCCGCTCGGGGAGGCAAGGGTATGAGAGCGCAATTCGATAAGCTAAAGAAGTGGCGAGATGAGTTGAGCATCTGCATCAGGTGTGGTTACTGCTATGAGCTCTGTCACCTCTATAAGTCCTCCCACTGGGAGGGGGATACGCCGCGGGGACAGCTCGTGCTTGCTTATGGCCTGCTCACCGGGGAGATTGAGGCCTCCTCCTATGTTGCCGAAAAGATATTTCAATGCTTCCACTGCAAGAACTGCGAAAAGAGCTGCTCGGCGAATGTCCCGGTAACCGAGATCATCAGGGATGCGCGGGCCGACCTGAAAGGGTTAGGCCTCGAGGTCCAGGGCAGCACGATGAGCATCGATGATGACCTCTGTAGCCGATGCGGAATCTGCATCGCGGTGTGTAAGCCAGAGGCCATCTTAGTGCAGGTCGACGGGAAGCTAGCCGTGGATAGGGTGAAGTGCGAGGGCTGTGGCGTCTGCGCGGCATCCTGTCCCTCAGGGGCCATCTATCAGAGGGAAGGGTGGGGGATAACCCCGGAGGAATTGGGGGAAAGGGTGTTAAGCTCCTTGCAGGAGGCGTAAGATGAGAGAGGCTCCCAAGATAATCGTTTTCTGCTGCAACTGGTCCGTATGCCCAGGATTGCAGCTCTCTACTTCATCGACTTATTATGGAGATGAGAGTTTGGTTGACCCCATCGTCACTATGTGTTCGGGGAGGGTTAGTCCGGAGTTGATATTAGAGGCGTTATCTCAAGGTGCCTGGGGCGTATTGGTTGCCGGATGCCCACCTGGGGAATGTGAACACAACGGAAACTATAAAGCCAGGAGAAGGGTTTTCCTGCTGAGGAACCTGCTTAAGCAGTTTAATATTGAGCCAGAGAGGGTGGGGTTGGAGTGGTTTTCCACCGGGGAATCTGCCCGGCTGCGGGGGGCGATGAATGATTTTGCCGACAAGGTGGCAGAGTTAGGACCAATAGGGGGGAAAGATGGCTAAACCGAAAGTGGCATTTTACTGGTGTGCCTCGTGTGGGGGCTGTGAGGAGGCGGTGGTGGATCTGGCTGAGGATATCCTCGAGGTTGTTAGGGCGGTGGATATAGTCTTTTGGCCGGTGGCCCTGGACTTCAAGAAGAAGGATGTGGAACAAATGGCTGATGGGGAGCTCGCGGTGAGCTTCATCAATGGGGCCATCAGGACGGAGGAGCAGGAGGAGATGGTTAAGCTTTTGCGAAGGAAGTCAGGCCTGGTGATTGCCTTCGGTTCCTGTGCCCACATAGGGGGGATACCCGGATTGGCCAACTTCTGGAACAGGGAGACCATATTTGAGCGGGTCTACAAGGGGGTGCCCACTATGGACAACCCCAAAGGCGTCCTGCCGCAGACCAAGACAATCGTGGATGGCCAGGAGCTCACCATACCGGAGTTCTGGAATACGGTGCATACCCTTGATCAGGTGATCCCGGTGGACTACTACATCCCTGGCTGTGCCCCGCCCCCGGATCTCATAATGAAGGCGATAAATGCTATATTGGAGGGAAAGCTGCCGGAGAAGGGGGCGGTGCTGGCCCCGGATAAGTCCCTCTGCGATACCTGTCCCCTGGCGGATTCCAAGCCTGAGAAGTTGATGATGAAGGAGATAAAAAGGCCTTATGAGGTGATTTTGGACCCGGAGAAATGCTTTTTGGCTCAGGGGGTTATCTGCCTGGGACCGGCGACCAGATCCGGCTGTGGGGAACGTTGCATCAATGCCCATATGCCCTGCCGCGGTTGCTTTGGGCCGGTAAAGGGGGTGAAGGATCAGGGGGCAAGGGTGCTCTCCTTTGTGGCCTCCATCTTGGGGATCGAGGGTGAAGAGCAGATGACGGACGAGGAGGTGCAGAAGTTGGTTGACCAGATCCCCGATCCGGCAGGCCTCTTCTATATGTATAGCCTTCCCTCGTCTCTCTTGCGCAGAAAGATAATGAAGTAACAAACGACGGGTTGTGAAACCGCACCTGAAGTTGGATGTGTGGAAGAGAGGCAGAGAGTTCATTGGTAAGGTTTGCCAGAGGTAACCGAGGCGAGGGTTTTATCCATTCAAAAGCGAGGTGGCAGAACCCCTGTTCTGCCAGGGTTAGATCAGGGGATCTGACCTCTCAGTTATTGGTCATTCGAAACCACCCTACGGACTCTTATGAATAATGCGGGATTAGCCGAGTTGGATGAAATATCCAAAATGATAGTAGGATTGAGAAAAATCCTCAAATGATTCCATTACTTGTCACTTGTAACTCGTTACTTATTACCTATCAACCGAGAGGTAAAAGATGAAACGGATCACAATAGACCCTATCACCAGGTTAGAGGGTCATGGGAAGATAGAGATATTCTTGGATGAAAAGGGGGATGTGGAGAAGGCCTACTTCCAGGTCCCGGAGCTGCGGGGGTTTGAGAAGTTCTGTGAGGGGCGGATGGCCGAGGAGATGCCCCGGCTTACCCCCAAGATCTGTGGGGTCTGTCCCACCGCTCACCATATGGCCTCGGGAAAGACCCTCGATGACCTCTTTCAGGTTGATCCGCCACCGGCAGCCAAGAAGATCAGGGAGCTGGTCAACTCCGCCTTTATGGCCGAGGACCACACCCTCCACTTCTTCTTCTTGGGGGGGCCGGACTTCATCGTGGGGCCCCAGGCGCCAGCCGGGGAGAGGAACATCTTAGGTGTCATCCAGAAGGTGGGGTTGGATGCCGCCAAGAGGGTGATAGAGATCAGGAGGAGGTTGAGGGACATTATCAGCAAGCAGGGGGGGAGGGTCATCCACCCGGTATGCAACCTCCCTGGAGGGGTCTCCAAGGGGGTGAGCAAAGAGGAGAGAGAGGAGTATATCCAGACCGGGAAGGATGCTGTGGAGTTTGCCCGCTTTGCCCTGCAGGCCTTTGAGGAGATTGTCCTCAAGAACAAGGAGTATGTGGATGTGATCGTGGGGGATATCTACAAGCATCATACCTATTATATGGGGTTGGTTGATGAAAATAACAAGGTCAACTTCTATGATGGCGACATCAGGGTGGTTGATCCTGAGGGCCACCAGTTCCTCAAGTTCAAGCCGCGGGATTATCTGAAATACATCGCCGAGAGGGTGGAACCCTGGAGCTACATAAAATTCCCCTACCTCAAGGATGTGGGCTGGAAGGGGTTCGTGGATGGGAAGGATAGTGGCGTCTATCGGGTAGCCCCTTTGGCCAGGCTGAACGTCTCCGAGGGGATGGCCACCCCCTTGGCCCAACAGGAATATGAGAAAATGTATGAGACATTGGGGGGGAAGCCGGCCCACAACACCCTGGCCTATCACTGGGCCAGGTTGGTGGAGCTCCTCTATGCCGCGGAGAGGCTCTTAGAGCTGGCTCAGGATGAGGAGATCCTCGATCCGCAGGTGCGGAATATCCCCACTGCTGTTCCTGATGAAGGAATTGGCGTGGTGGAGGCCCCCCGGGGAACCCTCTATCATCATTACAAGACAGATGAGCGAGGCATCCTTACCGAGGTAAACCTGATCGTGGCCACGGTGAACAACTCTGCGGCCGTCTGTATGTCCATTGAAAAGGCGGCCAAGGGGTTGATCAAGGGAGGGAAGGTCTCCGATGGGCTGCTCAACATGGTGGAGATGGCCTTTCGGGCCTATGATCCCTGCCTGGCCTGTGCCACCCATTCCCTTCCCGGAGATATGCCCTTAGAGGTGAACATTAGGAACCCGGAAGGGGGAGTGGAGAGGACCCTGCGCCAGCTATGAGGACCGTTATAGTAGGGGTGGGTAACCCCCTGCTGGCCGATGATGGGGTGGGGATCTTGGTAGCCAGGGAGGTGGGGAGGCTTCTCTCCGGGGTGGAAGTGGTGGAGGCCAACCTGGCTGGGATTCCCCTCTTAGAGGAACTTGTCGGATACGATAGGGCGATCATCGTGGATTCCATCAAGGGGAGAGATAAAAATTTAGGGAGGATGCGTAAGCTGCGGCTGGAGGATTTGGGGATGGGTCTCCCCTCCGGCAGCCACGGGGTTGGGCTGGGCACAGCGATTGGTTTAGGGAAAAGGTTGGGTTATGAGGTGCCGGGGTTAATCGAGGTCTACGCCATAGAGGTGGTAGAGAACGACAGATTTCACCTGGGCTGCAGTCCCCAGATCCAGGCAAAGGTCCCAGAGCTAGCCGCAAGGATAGCTGAGGATCTGAGGTTAAATTAGTTTTGGCAACTTAGGAGTTTGCGGGGAGAATGCCAGCCTTCATAGCAGTTGGCGATCAAAGGGAGTTGGATTGACAAGATGAGATGGAGATAAGGCAAAAGAAGCATCTAAATAAATAAAATCTGCGTTTTTCCACTTGACAGATTAGGAATTTGGGTTATTTTTGGGCTTCCTGTCGGTAAATTATGGAGAAGAAATTGGATATAATGGGAACGGCCTATAGGGTTCCCGCTGCAATAACTTTATGGTTAACACTAAAAGGGAAAATAACCTAAATTTAAGAGCCAGCTAAGCTTATGAGAATTGGGGTATATGTATGCCACTGTGGTGGTAATATATCTGAGGTTATTGATGTTAAGGAAGTAACCTCATTTGCCGAGAAACAGCCTGATGTTGTTATGGCAAAGGATTATACGCATATGTGTTCGGATCTGGGGCAGAAACTTGTATTGGATGATGTAAAGGAGCATAAATTGGACAGAGTAGTAATAGCTGCCTGTTCGCCACAGTTTCAGGGAGCAACTTTTATGAGAACTGTTGAGGCAGCCGGTTTATCTCCTTATGTTTTTGAGATGGCAAACATCAGAGAGCAATGTGCATGGCCCCATTTTGACTTTCCCAAGGATGCAACAGAAAAAGCCAAAGACCTCACTAATATGGCTATAGCAAAAGCGAGATTGGATGAGTCTTTAAAGAAAAAAATGATGCCTATTGGCAAAAGGGTATTAGTGATAGGAGCAGGCATAGCAGGGATTCAAGCAGCATTAGATTTAGGTGATGCAGGTTTTGATGTTTATCTTGTTGAGAAAGAGCCTTCTATAGGTGGCAAAATGGCACAACTATCAAGGACTTTTCCGACAGAGGATTGTGCAGCCTGTATACTTTCACCCAAAATGGCTGATGTTCCAGCTAATCCTAATATAAATTTGCTCACATATTCAGAAATAGAAAACATTGATGGCTATCTTGGGACCTTTGAGGTTACTGTTAAGAAAAAACCGAGATATATAGATATGGATAAATGCACTGCCTGCGGAATCTGTGAAGAGAAGTGCCCTGTTAAGGTGGTAGATGAGTTTGAGGAAGGGTTAATTTCTCGCAAGGCGACTTACATACCCTTTGGTTTTGCGGTTCCCTATAAAAATTTGATTGATGAGAACACTTGTTTGCGTCTTACTAAAGGAGGAAAAGTATGCGGTCTCTGTGAAAAATACTGCCCAGGGGGTGCTGTGGATTTTAACCAGAAACCGGAAAAGGTAAAGTTTATTGCCGATACTATAATTGTTGCCACAGGCTACGATATTTTTGATGCCGGAGAAAAGAAGGTTTATGGTTACGGAAAATTCCAAAATGTGGTAACTGCATTGCAGATGGAACGAATGATAGTCCATGCATCGGAGGGTGCTCCAATACGAGACCTGGGGAAAAGAATTGCCTTTATTCAATGTGTGGGGTCCAGAGATGAACAAGTCGGAAATGAGTATTGCTCAAGAATATGCTGTATGTATGCAACAAAACTTGCAAGTTTATTGAAACATTCTAATCCGAAAAGGGATATTTATATATTTTATACAGATCTTAGGGCTTATGGGAAGGGATTCGAAGAATATTATAAAAGAGCACAGAATATGGGAATTAAGTTTATTCGTGGCAGGGTGGCAGAAGTAATGAAAAATTCTGACCATAAAAGAGTGATTTTGAAAGTTGAAGATACACTTACCCGTCAGATAATAGAATCGGAATTTGATACAGTTGTGCTCTCAGTTGGTTTGCGTCCAAATAAAGGAACTGATAAAATTGCAGACATGTTGAAACTTGCCAAAAGCCCTGATGGTTTTCTACAGGAGGCACATCCAAAATTTAAGCCTGTTGATACCCTTGTCGATGGTGTATTTTTAGCTGGGACAGTTCAAGGACCTAAAGACATACCAGATACTGTAGCTCAGGCATCGGCGGCTTCTTCAAGGGCTATAAGGCTTATGAATCAGGGAGAATATTCATTGGACCCTATTATGGCATTTGTTCATGAAGAACTTTGTGATGGATGTAAACTATGCATAGACCAATGCCCATTTAATGCAATATCAATTTCCGAAAAATTAGCCCAAATAAATGAGGCTCTGTGTAAAGGATGTGGTAGTTGTATTGGGTCTTGTCCCAAAGATGCTCTGGATTTGCATGTTTATACAAATTCCCAACTTCTGGCAGAAGTCGAGTCTGTCTTAAAAAGTAAGAAAAAAGGAGAAACAAGATTTCTTGTTTTCGCAGATGATATGACTGCTTATAGGTTATCTGACAATGTTGGGACAGCAAAGATGTCTTATTCTTTAAATTCAAGGATAATCAGGATTCCGAGTTGTAGCAGGGTTACACCTAAACTTATATTGCAAGCTTTTGCAGCGGGGACTGATGGAATACTTTTGGGAGAGGCTGAAGAAAAGTCATCTCCATATCCCCATGTTATTTCAGCAATAAAGTCAAATATTGCTAAAGTAAATAATATTTTGAGAGAAGAAGGGATAGAAGAAGAGAGAGTAAGATTTGTCCAGTTTGTTACTGTAATGTTAGGGGGATTTGTTAATAATATAAACAGTTTAGCAGACTTCATTAAAAAAGCGGGTCCAATTCCTGACGAGAAGAGGAAAACATTGGAGAAGAGAGCATGAGAGCATAAGACTTGTGCACTTATGACTTATGCACTTGTGAACTGATATGATTAAGAAGGTTATAATTACAGATAAGAATGTAGAATTTTTGGATAAAGTTAGTGAACTGAGTGGGCAAGCAATAACTCGTTGTGACCAGTGTGGTGTTTGTTCTGGCAGTTGTCCGATGGTTACTGAGATGGATATAACACCTTCGCAGCTTATGAGAAGGGTTCAATTGGGTCAAGAGGATGTTTTAGAATCCAAAGCTATGTGGCTCTGTGCTTCTTGTTTTACCTGTACTGTGAGGTGTCCGCGCGGATTAGATGTATCAAAGGTAGCAGAGGCATTAAGGCAGATAACTTTGAGAAAAGCCATAGACCATATTGATATAAAGAAAATTCCCGCGGATGAGATGAACAGGTTGCCCCAGATTGCCTTGGTAAGCGGTTTTCGCAAGTTTACCGGATGAGTGAAAGAGTATAAGAGCATAAGAGCATAAGAGCATAAGTAAAAGGTGGCAGAATGGAAGAGAAAGGATATAAAAAGTTAATAGTTTGGCGAAAATCAGATGAATTGGCATTTTAAATTTATTTAGAAACAAAAAAATTCCCAAAAGAAGGAATCTATGGGATTACTTCTCAATTGCAAAGAGCAGCTTTATCAATCCCTACAAATATAGTAGAAGGATATGGAAGACAAAATAAAAAAGAGTTAAAACAATTTCTTAATATTGCTTTAGGTTCTTCTGCAGAAGTAGAATATCTTTTAGATTTCTCTTTAAGATTGAATTACCTTACCATTGAAGAGCATAGAAAATTGCAAGATTTACACACAGAAGTTGGGAAGCTATTATGGAAATTCCACAGAAGCATCTAACTTACGCACTTATGTCTTACGCACTAATATGATGAAACTGCCATATTATCCTGGATGTACGCTGAAGACTACAGCAAAGAACTTTGAGGATTCCGCGCTGGCTGTGGCCAAGACTTTGGGTATCGAGCTGGTGGAGCTCCCCAAGTGGAACTGTTGTGGGACAGTCTTCTCCCTGACGGCGGATGACCTCATCCACCATTTGGCTCCCATCAGAAACCTCATCCGCGTGCAGGAGCTAAACGAGAATGGTACTCTCAATGATGAGCACCGGTTGATTACCCTCTGTTCAATGTGTTACAACACCCTGAAACAGGCAAATCTCCGGATGAAGGAGAACCCAGAGGACTTAACTAAGCTCAATGACCTGATGTATCTGGAGGAGGATTACCGAGGGGAGGTGGAGGTGGTGCATTTTCTCTCCCTGCTTCAGGAGATGGGTTTTGAAAAGGTAAAGGTGAAGATGCCCCTGAAGGGCCTGCAGGTTGCCCCCTACTATGGGTGTATGTTGTTGCGGCCCAAGGAGGTGGCCATAGACGACCCCGAAGATCCCACCATTGAGGCCGATCTCCTCTCCGCCTTAGGAGCAGAGGTGGTGGACAATCCTTACAAGAAGGTCTGCTGCGGCAGCTACCAGACAGTGCAGGATAAGTGGGTAGTTGCTGATCTGGCCTACGATATTCTCACCCATGCCCAAAGAGAGGGGGCAGAAGCAATGGTAACAAGTTGCCCTTTATGTGCTTTTAATTTGGATAATAGGCAAAGAGAGGTAAAAGAAAAACACCCTGATTTTAAGGAAATTCCTATATTTTACTTTACTCAGCTTATGGCAGTTGCATTTGGGATAGACAAAAAGTATTGCAGATTTGACTTAAATTATATTAATCCAGAACCATTACTTGTGAAAAAGAGTCTTTTGAGTCCCACAAAAAAAAACAGGGATTGGAAGAGAGATTAAGAGATAAAAAATGAAATGGGATGATTCTAAGTATAGAGGTATTACCGATAAAATTATTAAGGCTTTTTATAAAGTACATAATCAATTTGGTCCAGGTTTATTAGAGCGAAGGTACCATAGAGCTTTATTTATTGAGTTAAGCAAGGATTTGAAAGTTGATTCTGAAAAGGGATTTCCTGTTATATACGAAAATCAAGAGGTTAGCAAGTATATTCTAGATTTATTGGTAGAAGGGAAGGTTATAGTCGAAGTTAAAGCAGTAAAGGAGTTGAACGAGGATCATAAGGCCCAATTAATATCACAATTGAGGATAAGTGAAATTTTGATTGGATTTTTAGTTAACTTTGCCAAAAAGAAGTTAGAATTTAAAAGATTTGACAATTTCTATCAAATAGAGAAAGAAGGATTGAGTTTGGAAGAGAATGCTTTTTTTAAATTAACAGGGATGAAAAGAGAATATAATAGATAAAAGAAAAAAATCTCTTTCAATCTCTTAAAATCCCTGTTAGTAGAGGAGGCAACAATGAAAGGAGAAAAAACCAAAAGATTAGATCCAAAGGAGATAATGGAAAGGATCGCCACTGCGAGCAGACCTATGGTCGCTGGGGTTGAAGAGAAGGATGTTGAGCACTGGGTAACAATTTATATTATGGGAAGGGGATATAGAGTTCCGGCTGATTTAACAATACTAACTGCAATAGAGTATGCAGGGTATAAATTTATAAGGGGCTGTGGGTGCAGGCAGGGTTTTTGCGGTGCTTGTTCCACAGTTTATCGAAAAAAAGGAGAGTATAAACTGCAGACTGCCATGGCCTGTCAGACTCGTGTAGAAGATGGGATGTATCTTGTCCAGATACCATTTACACCAGCAGAGAAAGCCCCCTATGATATTGGCAAAGAAGAATATAATGTTAATGTATTTTTTAAGTATTATCCTGAGGTAGCAAGATGCGTGTCATGTAATACTTGCACAAAAGCCTGTCCTCAGGATCTTGAAGTAATGGACTACGTTCAGGCAGCAATTAAAGGAGATTTTGAAGCAGTTGCCAATGAGTCTTTTGATTGTATTCAGTGTGGACTTTGTGCACTGAGATGTCCCTCAGAGATTGTGCAATATAATGTGGCACAGCTTGGAAGGAGAATGTATGGAAGGTATAGTAGCCCTGAACCAGAACACCTTTTAACGAGAATAAAAGAAATAAAAGAAGGTAAGTTCAATAAAGATATGGATAAAATTACAAGTCTCAGCAGAGAGGAACTTGAAAAATTATATGCTGAGCGAGAAAGAGAAACAGATTAACTACAAACACCTAAATACATAGATACCTAAATACCTAAATTTAGGAGGGAAAGATGGCTGAGGCAAAATACATTGAGGGTTATCCTGAGTATATGTATAAACTTATAGATAAAGTGCATAAGACCAGGCAAAAAAGAAAAGATTACATTCCTCCTGCTATGAGTATGGAGGAGCGAGAGGAAACGCTCAAACTACATCCAGATTATGTGGCTGGGGGGAAAAGGAAAATATCAATTGGTCAGAATAAAGGAGATTTTGGCACAAATCCAGTGGTTGATTTACTTGAGGCATACCCTCTTGTAGAGGAAGGAGAAGTTGACATTAAAAAAGTTGATTATAGTGTAGACATTATGGTAATAGGTGGAGGGCTTGCCGGCACGACTGCTTGTATCTGGGCGAATGAACAAGGGATTTCAAAAGATAAAATATTACTTGTTAATAAATTAAGGCATGGTGATGCTAATTCAATAATGGCAGAAGGAGGCACTCAGGCAGCAGATAGAGAAGTTGATTCTATACAGAGACATTACCTGGATACTATGGGTGGGGGGCACTTTACAAACAAACCAGATGTTTTAAGAGCGCTGGTTGAGGATGCTCCTTTCATAATTTACTGGCTACATGAATTAGGAGCAATAATTGACAAGGAAGAAAGTGGAGATTTTGTGGAAAAATGGGGAGGTGGAACATCAATAAGGAGATTGCATTCTTGTAGAGATTATACAGGACTTGAGGAATTCAGAGTAATAAGAGACGAATTTAGAAGTAGAGAGATAGGATGTATTGAACACTATCCTGCGATTGAACTTCTCACAGATGGTGAGAATAGAGTTACTGGCGCACTCTTATACAACCTTGAGACAGGAGAATATAAAATAGTGGAAGCAAAAGCTACTATTCTGGCGACAGGTGGTTTTGGGAGACTACACATAAGAGGATTTCCTACAACAAATCATTATGGTGCTACTGCTGATGGTCTTGTTCTTGCATATCGTGCAGGTGCAAAGTTAAGAGATGTAGACACAGTTCAGTATCACCCCACAGGTGCTGCATATCCAGTGCAAATAATAGGTTATCTTCTTACAGAGAAGCTCCGCAGCTCTGGAGCCCAGCCAGTAAATGTAGATGGAGAGGCATTTGTATTTCCACTTGAGCCAAGAGATGTTGAAGCAGCTGCCTTAATAAGGGAATGTTATGTTAGAGGCAAGGGAATTACGACCCCTGTTGGCATAAGAGGTGTATGGCTTGATACGCCTATGATTGAGGTAAAGAATGGTAAAGGTTATATTGAAAAAGCATTCCCAGGGATGCGAAGAATGTTTAATAGATATGACATAGACATGACAAAAGATCCTGTTCTTGTATTCCCTACACTTCATTATCAGAACGGGGGAGTAGAAACAGACCCATGGGGCCATAGCACTCTTGAAGGACTCTGGGTTGCTGGCGAGGTATCAGGAGGTGTTCATGGCAAGAATAGACTCATGGGAAATTCAACTCTTGACACTATGGTTTTTGGCAGGAGGGCGGGGATGTCTGCCGCCAAGTGGGTGCAGTCGGGGAAGAAGGGGGGTAAACTAACCCTTGAGCATTTGCACAGGTATGTGGAGACCCTGAAGAAAGCGGGCATCAAGCCGCAGAGGCGGGCTCCCATGCTCCTGCCCGAGTATAGGGGGAAGGCGGCCCTGGCCAGAATGATCGATATATTCTGAGCTGGGTATCTTTGCTGGCTTATAGGGCAACCGCTTAAAAGTTGTCTCCAGTTTATGTGGCCATACCTAAGGCGGTTTGCCCGCCTTGGAAGCGAAGCTTTTCTTGTTTGCCTGCCCAAAGGGCGCGGAGATAATAGTGCTAGCCTCCTCCGGACAGAGCAAGGGAAAGCCACAAGCCTGGCTTAGTGGACAAGGGCTGTTTTCTGGGCAATTTTTAGCCAGTCGGTTGAGGGAAACTCCCCCTTTGTCTATTTTTTTAACCTTATAGTGGCGGATGAAAGCCAATGAAAATCCAGGAATATCAAGCAAAGGAGATTTTTAAGCGATATGGGATTCCCGTGCCTTCAGGCAAGGTCGCCTCTCACCCTGAGGAGGCCAGGGAGATTGCCGCGGAGATGGGGGGGGAGGTTGTGGTCAAAGCACAGGTTTTGGTGGGGGGAAGGGGAAAGGCCGGGGGGGTGAAGATCGCCAGATCTTCCCAGGAAGCGGAGAAACTTGCTGAGCAGATATTGGGGATGAGCATTAAAGGAGAGGTGGTCAAGAAGGTTTTGGTGACTCAGGCCATAGATGTCCTTTCCGAAGCTTACTTGGGTATAATTGTGGACCGGGGGAGCAAGAGGCCCGTGGTGATGGTCTCTGCGGCGGGAGGGGTGGAGATCGAGCAGGTTGCCGCGGAGACCCCGGAGAAGATTCATAAGTATCCGGTGGACCCATCTACCGGCCTGCTTCCCCATCAGGCCCGGGAGCTTGGCTTTCATCTCTATGATGACTACGGGATCGTGCTGCAGGCCGCGGATGTGTTGGGTAAACTCTACCAGACATTTGTTGAGTCAGATGCCAGCCTGGCTGAGATAAACCCCTTTGTTGTCTCCCGGGACCATCAGGTCTGGGCACTGGATGCCAAGATAAATATAGATGACAGTGGGCTGTATCGGCATGCGGATATTCAGGCTATGCGGGAGCCAACTCCAGAGGAGGCCACCGAGATCGAGGCTAAGTCCAAGGGGCTCTCCTATATCAAGCTGTCCGGAGATATCGGCTGTGTGGTAAATGGGGCGGGCCTGGCTATGGCTACGATGGATCTGATTAAAAGATATGGGGGAGAGCCGGCCAATTTTCTCGATGTGGGGGGGAGCTCATCCCCGGAGAAGGTGACCAATGCTATGGATATCCTTCTGCGGGACAAGAACGTAAAGGCCGTCTTGTTCAATATCTTTGGGGGGATTACCAGGTGTGATGATGTGGCCAATGGCCTTCTCCAGGCGATCGGCAAGGGGCCGCTCTCCCTGCCCATAGTGGTGCGGTTGACTGGGACGAATGAGGATAAGGCCAGGGAGATACTCAAGGCAACTCCCCTTACTCCCGTCTCCTCGATGTCCGCGGGGGCAAAAAAGGCGATAGAACTGGTAAAGAAAATGACGAAATCAGAATGACGAATGACGAATGACGAATAAGAAAATATATGATTTGGAGGAAAGGACAGCTAAGTTTGGGGAAGCAATTATCGAGTTTGCTAAGAAAATTCCCAAGAACGTTGTGACTCTTCCACTTATTGGGCAGTTGGTCAGGGCGGGCACAAGTGTGGGAGCAAACTATTGTGAGGCCGATGATGCCGAATCCAAGAAAGATTTCTTGCATAAGATCGGAATCTGTAAGAAGGAATCGAGGGAATGTGGGTACTGGTTAAGGATGATTGGTAAGGTTACCCCGGAACTGTAAAAGGAAGCAAGTAGTTATGGGAAAGAAGTGAGAGAGCTGAACCTGATACTTGCGGCAATTAGAAGAAAGGGGGGGAAGACGAAATCCTAATGACTAATGACGAATTTGAGAATTGATTTTTTCGTCATTCGGATTTAGAAATTCGGATTTCCATGGAAGATGAGTATCTTAGTTGATGAAAACACGAGATTGGTTGTCCAGGGGATCACCGGTAGGGATGGTTCATTTCACACGGCGCGGATGCTCCAATATGGCACTCAAGTCGTGGCTGGGGTGACGCCAGGTAAGGGGGGAGAGGTAATAGCTGGAGTTCCTGTCTTCAACACGGTAAAGGAGGCGGTTAAGGAGACGGGAGCTAATACCTCCATCGTATTCGTTCCTTACAAGTTCGCCGTTGATGCCCTTTACGAGGCAGGGGATTCAGGGGTCGCGCTGGTGGTCTGCATCTCAGAGGGGATTCCGGCCCTGGATATGGTCAAGGTGGTGAAGTTCTTCTCCGATAGGGGGGTAAGGTTGATCGGCCCCAACTGTCCAGGCCTGATCTCGCCGGGGGAGGCTGAGGTGGGTATACTTCCCGCCCTCATATTCCAGCCAGGAGGGATTGGCGTTATCTCCCGCAGTGGCACCCTCACCTATGAGATAGCCACCCACATTGTCTCTACAGGGTTGGGAATATCCACCTGTATCGGAGTGGGGGGTGACCCCATTATCGGACTAAAGTTCATAGATTGCCTCCAGTTGTTTGAAGAGGATGAAGAGACACAGGGGGTTGTCCTGGTCGGTGAGATAGGCGGCCAGGATGAGGAAGAGGCAGCTCGCTACTTTGAGGAGCACTTCCATAAGCCGGTGGTGGCCTTTATCGCCGGCCTGACCGCTCCTCCAGGAAAGAGAATGGGACATGCGGGGGCGATAATCTCCGGCGGTGCCGGAACCGCCGAAGGAAAGATCGCCGCGTTTGAGAAGGTGGGAATTAAAGTGGCCAGGGAACCGGCGGAGGTGGGGGTACTGATGCGCGCTGCCCTCCCTCCACAGAGCTAGCCTCCTTCATAAGGCAACTTCTTAAAATTTGTGTCAAGTTTTTGGGGCAGGAAGAAAGATGAAGACAATGAGCTTAACATTTCGGAATTTCTTAGAAATTCCGAAATGTGGGGTTGTTTGAAGGGGGCATGCCCCCTTCAATCATGACAGCGGAGCAATCCGAGCAGGTGTAGGATTGCGGAGCGCCATAGGGCCGGTGAGGCCCTCCGGAGAAGTTAGCGACCGTAAGGGAGCTAAGTTCGGCTCAGGCTCCTCGCCCTCAGGTTTTTTCATTCTTAATTCTAAATTCTCCATTTTACATTTGAAGCTTCGCCCAGTTTATACTGCCAGGCCTTGTCGGCTTGCCCGTCCCGGGCCGGGAAGGCGAAGCTTCGCTATCTAAAGGAGCTGAAGGTGAAATCATCAGTGAAGGTAGGAGCCTCCTTAGGCCAGGTGCACATTATCAAGGATAGGTGCAAGGGCTGTGGGTTCTGCGTGGAGTTCTGTCCTAAGGAGGTGCTTGAGCTCTCAGATGAGTTCAATGTCCGAGGATATCACCCCCCCAGGGTCAAATCCCCGACTTGCATTAACTGTCATTTGTGTGAGCTTTTATGCCCTGAGTTTGCCATTTGGAGCACGGCAGAGGGGGAAGAATGAGAGCCCAGGGGAAAGCTGTTTTGACCGGGGAACACTTTATCCAAGGGGATATAGCCTGTGCCGAAGGGGCGATAGCCGCTGGGTGTAGGTTCTTTGGTGGCTACCCCATCACGCCAGCGACGGAGATAGCGGAACGGATGTCCGAGAGGCTGCCCCAGTTGGGCGGGGTCTTCGTGCAGTTTGAGGATGAGATAGCTTCCATAGCCTCCATTTTGGGCGCCTCCTGGGCCGGGATGAAGACGATGACGGCAACATCGGGGCCAGGTATCTCCTTGATGAATGAGAATATTGGCCTGGGCGTAATGATGGAGGTTCCCTGTGTGGTGGTTAATGTGCAGCGGGGTTCCCCATCTACCGGCCTGCCCACTATGTGGGGACAATCCGATATGATGCAGGCCAGATGGGGTTCCCATGGAGACTATGAGATAATTGCCCTCTCCCCCAACTCCCCACAGGAGTTCTTTAACCTGACCATTGAGGCCTTCAATTTGGCCGAGGAGTATCGGGTGCCCACGATCATCCTCTCCGATGCCATTGTGGGCCATATGACGGAAAAGGTGGTCATCCCCCCTCCCGAGGAGTTCCACATCGTGGAGAGGAGATATACCAAGCGAGCGCCAGGAGATTACCTTCCCTATGAGCTTGATGGTGGTTTTGTCCCCCCGCTGATCAAAGTGGGGGATGGCTACCGCATTCATACAACTGGCCTTACCCATGATGAGCGGGGCTATCCAGTGATGAATGGGGAGGTACAGGAGAAATTGGTGAAGAGGTTGGTGGATAAGATTAACCTAAATGCGGAGAGGATAATAAGGCTGGAAGAGATAGACACCGCTGATGCCGATGTGGTTGTTGTCTCTTATGGTATAACATCAAGAGTTATCTGGCCGGGGATTGAGCTTGCCCGCAAAAAAGGAATCAAAGTGGGTTACCTGAGACTGATAACCATCTGGCCATTCCCGGAACAACGGATAAGGAAGCTATCCGAAAAAATTTCTGGATTTGTGATGGTGGAGATGAATCTGGGCCAGATCCTCTATGAGGTAGAGAGATGCTCGGTTGCCAAGACTCTCTTTGTCGGTAATCCAGGAGGCAAGATACAGACCCCTGGTGAGGTGTGTCAGGCCATAGAGGAGGCTGCCAAATGAACCATCCCAGGGATCATCTACTGAGAACGGAGAGGCTCCCCCACATCTGGTGCCCAGGTTGTGGTATAGGCACTGTCCTCTCTTGCACGATCAAGGCGATAGAGGAATTGGGCATCCCTGAGGAGAAACTCGCTGTTGTATCGGGCATTGGGTGCACCGGTAGGGTGCCCGGTTACTTAAACCTCGATTCGTTTCATACCACCCATGGACGGGGGATTCCCTTTGCCACCGGGATTAAGTTGGCCAATCCCAACCTTGAGGTCTTCGTGTTTAGCGGCGATGGCGACCTGTTCGCCATTGGAGGGAATCACTTCATTCATGCGGCCCGCAGAAACGTGGATATCAAGGTAATCTGCATAGACAACTTCATCTATGGGATGACCGGGGGGCAGATGGGACCCACCACCCCTACTGGGGCTAAGGCTACTACGGCCCCTTATGGGAACATTGAACGGCCTTTCAACGTCGCTCACCTGGCTGCTGCTGCGGGGGCAGTATATGTAGCTAGATGGACAGCTTTCCATGTTTTTCAGTTGAAGCGCGCCATAGCGGAGATGTTCAAGAAGCGTGGTTTCAGCTTCCTGGAGGTTCTCTCCCCTTGCCCTACGGATTACGGACGCAAGAACCAGCTACCGGAGGGGATTGATATGATGAAATACTTCAAGGAGAAGAGCGTGATTAGGAACGGGATCGATGTCCAGCTTACCGACATTGAGGTGGGTGGAGAGATAATACTGGGCAAGTTTGTGGATATAGAGAGACCCACCTACACGGATAAACTGATTGAACTAAGAAGGGGTTTGTGATGGCTGAGATAAGGGTGGCAGGATTTGGGGGCCAGGGAATTATGAGGTCAGGCTACATAATCGGTAAGGCGGCAGCGATTTATGATAAGAAGGAGGCCAGCCTTATCCAGTCCTATGGCCCAGAGGCCCGGGGAGGGGCCTGTTCCTCCCAGGTCGTGGTTAGCGAGGGACCCATAAACTACCCGTTTGTGGACAACCCCGATGTCCTCATCGTGATGTCCCAGGAGGCATACAACAAGTTTGCCTCCACTTTGCGGGAGGGGGGGGTGCTGCTTAGCGATGCGGATCTGGTCAAGTTGGAAGGAAGGGGAACCTCCAACTTCTACCCCATTCCGGCCACCAGGTTTGCTGAAGAGCTGAAGATGCGCATCATTGCCAATATGGTTATGTTGGGGTTTTTTACCGGGATTACCAAGGTGGTTTCGGTAGAGGCGATGAAGAGAACCATCCCTGAATCCGTCCCCTCCAGGTTTGTGGAGCTGAACCTGCAGGCCTTTGATCGGGGGTATGAGTATGTCCAAAAAACAAGGGTCAGCCCTTGACATTTGACAAATTTGGCTGATATGTTCTATTTCCCCCTTTAGATTTAAGGGCTATAAACCCGAATTATTTACAAAAAATCTACATAGTGAATAGATTGGGTTAGGTAATATTTGTGACCGTTTAAAATTGACCTTGATTTATCAGGTCAATTTTCTTATATTATTGGGTCTCTTGGGTCAATTTGGCCCAGCCAAACCTTCTGAGAGCCCGCAAGGTCCTCTGATTGGAGTAAACGGTAAAACGGTTTAGATGGGTCTTTAAGATCACCAATAGAGAACTTTGGGCTTTGCGGATAGCGTTTGCCGGCAACATTTCAGTGGAGCTGCTGTTTCAGTGGATTGGTCTGTATATCATGCTGGTGCTGAGGCAATGTGCTATGAGTTCAATCATTACATGATCGATGGGCCAAGTGGACCTGAGAGGATTGGCGAAGCTCTTTATAACTCAAAGTCCTATGTTCACTATAACTTTGGTTGGGATCATTTTTATGAATACCAAAATATGTTTGATTACAATCTTTATGGGGGCCCGGCGCTGGTAAGAGAGGGGGTTCCTGTGGGGGTGAGAACAGAAAACCTGCTGGAGCCACCCAGATCCTTTGGTTTGCTACAGAACTACCCCAATCCCTTCAATGCAACTACCCTCATCCGTTATGAGTTGTCCGCGGACGGCGGACGACCGACGGCGGTCAGGTTGGAGGTCTACAACATCTTGGGCCAGAAGGTGGCCACCTTGGTTGATGCCAGGCAGAAAGCCGGATACAAAACCGTTAGGTGGGAGGCGAGTTCCCTCCCCAGCGGCATCTACTTCTATAGGTTAGAGGTGAAAGGTGATAGGTTAAAGGTGAGTAAGGCCCGAAAGATGATTTTGCTGAAGTAGCTTGGGATTTTCTGCAGGCAAAATCTGAAAAGGGGGGAGAACCTAGCGCTCTTTGTGGATGTTATCATCCACAAAGGGACTTCTTTCGTCAGGGCAGAAGCCCTGACGGTACAGAATCCTAAAATTTTCCGTTGGCAGTGCTTCCGATAAGAAAAGTGCCCAAAAAAGTGAAAAATTCGAGCTAGTTTGACGGGGTTTGTAATTAAAGATTTGACCCCAAATTTATTTTTGCTATAAAAAGTCAACCATTTTCTCTTGGTCGACGTGCTTTGTCTTCGTAAATTACTATACCATTTTCTTTTACCCAATTTTCTGAAAAACCTACATGAGAAATAGGATTCTTGCTTCTATCTAATTGTCTTACTGCTTCTTCTAATAAAATATAAGGCGCGACTTCATAGAGAACTTTCACTATTAGCGGGTTGCTTTTGTAAAAAACGGCAAAATAAATCTTCTTATTCCTCTTGATTCGGTATAAGGAATCTTCTCGTTTATTTAGTGGTTCTTTGAACATTCTATTCAATTGTCCTGTGCCACCTTCATAACAAGTAAGATATTCATATTTAACATTGGGGTTATTTCTATCACAAGCATCCGCATCTCTTTTTGATACTATTAACTTATGATCTAATAATCTCAGCGATAATTATTTTCTTCACTAAACCTGGCTGCAGGATATTAGGAATACCTATTTTCAAGGCTAAATTCTGTGCTTTTCGAACTAATGCTATGATTTGTGCTATTATTTTCTCTGACATCATTACAGCAACATAAGTTCATGCTTCATTTTAATTTCTCTTAAGCGCTCTATGCAAATTTGAAATAGTTTTGGGTCTAATTCAAATCCGATATAATTTCGTTTAAGTTCTTCGCAAACAACAAGAGTTGTTCCTGTCCCTACAAATGGATCTAAAACTAAATCTTCCTTTTGTGAACTTGCCTTTACAATTCTTTCAATCAGTTTCTTTGGTTTTTGTATAGTGTGAAGAAAATCTCGACTCAATAATTCGTTTGATTTATAGGTCAGCTGTTTAATATCGACCCACACGTCACCAGGATTTTTGCCTTTTTCGTTAAACTTTGTTTTTCCGAATTTACCATATACAACAGAGGGGACTTTCTCGCACCTTTTTCTGTGTTCCAACTCTACTAATTGGGGCACTCGTATATCATCTAAGTTGAAAGTCCGCGCTTTCCCTTTAGTGAAATAAGCGATAATATCATAATTATTCGTGTAGTTAGTCCTGCCCTGTGCTAATCTGCTTGGTTGATACCAAACAATTCTTGCGTTCAATGTTAAAAAGGGGGTGTAATCAATGAAGTCAATACAATTTGGTTTACCAAATAGATACAACGCTCCTCCCCTTTTCAATTTCTTTGAGAAAACCTGAATGAGCTTTAGATTGAATTCCTGAATGTTAGCAACTTTATCCCACCTTTTTCCAGTTACACCGTAGGGTCCGTCACACACAATTAAATCGAGGCTTTCGTAATCAATTTTATGAATTAACTCAAAGCAGTCACCTTCAAAAATTTTATTTAAGTCTAACATAAGCATACCCCAGCTTTCATTTTCTTAGATCAGTTTACTTAAGCTCTCTCATTGAGTCAAGGACTTTTCTCGATAGTTTTCCTTTCCGTCCGTAGAATAGGTGAGTTAAATCTCCACCTCCATAGGGGAGAGAAATTGGCCTCCCTTTTTGGTATAGAGGCCGATTCTCTCAATCCGAGCTAAGGCTATTTCCTCCTCCCCCAGACCTAATCCTGTCCCCAAAATCTCCTTCAATCTGGTGTGACCTCGCCCCCCGATCTTGAGGAGGATCCTCAACTGACTTTCCTCATCAGAAAAAACTATCTCCTCAATACCAACAAAATTATCACCTAAATCTTCAACTCTCTCTCTTAGTTCCCTGGATTCAGAAAAGGGGAATCGCACCAGATACTCACCATATTCAAACAGGGAATTTAAGGAGCGGGCTTTGGGCAAGATCGGCTTGATCTGAGCTATCCTCAAACCCGGAGGGAGATAGTTATTCAGATAGCCGGCTATATCCCCAGCAAATGGCTCAGAAATGTCAAGATCCAAGTATATTCTGTTTGGGGAAATTGGGGATGGTGGTGCAGAAAGTGCATTAGCTTTTCCATCTACTGAAGATGGCTTTTGCCACAGGATTGACTTGTCCCTTAGCTATGAGCCAGTTGACACAGGAAAGGGGACAGCGATACAAAAACTGTTAAGCACTTTGGGTGTGTTGTCTTCTATGTCCTTAACTCCTAATTTTCAGCCTGACCCCATCGACCATTCTTAAGCTGCGGAAGCACCCTATCCTTTTAACCCTTTTAAAAATTCCTGAACTAATTCAAAAGCATCTCTTCTATAGAATTCCCAATCTCCAGAGTTCCGGGCTTCTGGAAGTATAAAATCTGCTAAACCGACGGCCCCCACTGAATCTATTGTAGAAAATAAAGAAGACAGCTTTTCTATTGCCTCTCTTACCAACTTGTGCTTTAACCAGGGTCTTACTTCATCAATCACACTGGCCACCCCATTTTTGTAATATCTCAGAACGGAATATATATCATACGCATCCTTAGTTCTGGTTATATCCGTGTTAAAGGCTATTGCTTTTATTGTAATGACTGCTACAACATCTGAAACTCTTATTTGCAGCTTATATCTCGCTTTATTAGGAAGATACTCTTCTAACTCAAACTTTTCATTGGCTTGAAAGGCTATATCCACACCCCTCACTTTTCTTGCCAATATGTCCTGTATCCTCTGATGTCTGCGCCGCCCTCCAGTCCCACCATATTCAGAGGCAAGCAAATCTACATGAATTATCATTCCCTCCATTTCTTTCTCAAAACTATGAGGGATAAGCTGACCGTCCTTGCTTTTTCTAATTTTGTATCCATTTCGCTCCAGCTTCTGCCTGATGCTTTCATAAACCTCATCCATATCCGGCATCTCTTTAAGGTCAAAGGCAATATCAATATCTATTGAACCTATATGTTCAAACTCAGCTTCCTTTGGCTTATACCTTTTCAGCAGAAAATAAGGCGCCCATCCTCCAACTAATACAAATTTTTCTCTATATTCCTTCAGAAGCGCGGAGACCTCCAGAAGAATACTCTTTGAGGTCTCTACTGTCTTCAAATCGTATACTCTTACATCAACCATTTCCTAAAACCTGATAACTTTTTCTCTTAATACCTCAGCCTGTTCTTTCCCCCTCGCTGGATAATTTACAAGGTCAAGGTAAAGCTGTATATTGCCTACAATTTTCACCCCTTCTATCATCTGAATTGGATTAAATACACCCTCGTCATAAGGGAGAATAAGATGGACATTGCCACCTGAGGTAACAGGCTTCAGATTAGTTTTTTCGGCAAACTCTTTAATATTACCAAGCAGATAAAGATGCATATGAGGCGTCCTCACCCAGGGAGTAATTAAATTTGCGCCGGCGAAGAGAGTAAAAGCATAGGAATAATTCTCTTTTTCAGCAATATCTGCTATTCGCTTAATAAGTCTTCTATAAACGTTCTCTGACAAATAGAAACTTTCCATCTTATTCGTCTGCGCAACCTTATATACAGTGCTCCATCGCTCCAGGAGTTCGGAAGGCTTAGCTAATTTTATCCCCTTTTCTGTTCTCTTTAGATACTCTTCATCAATCAATTTTCTTATAACATTATATGTTTGTCCCAAACTTACCTGAGTTGTGGAGGCAAGCTCCTTAAACAACCATATTCTTGAAGCATTTTCCAGAAGAATTCTTATAACGCGTGTAGATTTGGGTGAAAATAACGACTTCAATTCTCTTCTTTCTGTTTTCAGACTCTCTTTACTCTCTTTCAGAATGAAGACACTTTTGAGAAAGATACCTACATTTCCTAAGGTATCTATATAGCTCACTCCTTCCCTACGACAGAGCGCTCTTGCACCTGGACCAATGTAAGGAGTTACTATAAGAGGATTCCAATCAGGAAATTCTTCTTTAATCTCCTTTAGGTACGAGATACCACTTCTTAAGAATCGAGGTTGGACACTCATTCGGACTTCCACAACAAAATTTTTTCCTGCAAGCTTAGACTCTACGGATTCTTTCCTCAAGTCTTCTAATTTCTTCCGTCCTTTCCCAATTTCAATGCGAAATATCGCATCAGGAGCCCTTCCTCTGACAAGAGCTGGAGCTGGCTCTATCTTAAATGCTAATACCTCTGGAGAATCCAGGCTTTCCTTCAGGACGCCTATCGCCTTATCTAAAATTCCTCTCTCATGCATATTTTCACCGCTTTTGGTTTTTCACCGTTACGCTGAAATTAAAATATTACAAAAATTTGTCAAGGGAAATTTTGGCAAGTTAAGGAGTAAAATGAGTAGGGTGAGTTAGTGAGGAAATGAGTTAGAAAAGGGGAGTGCTAAAAAAATAAGCTATTAAAACTCAATAACTCATTAACTCTTCAACTCCTGACAACCAAAGTGGAAAAGAACCAGATACACTAAACCTCCACCTCCATAGGAGAGAGGAACTTACCCCCCCTTCTTGCATAGAGGCCGATTCTCTCAATCCGAGCTAAGGCTATTTCCTCCTCCTTCAGACCTAATCCTGTCCCCAAAATCTCCTTCAATTTTGTGTGATTCTGCCCCCCGATTTTGAGGAGGATCCTCAACTGACTTTCCTCATCAGAAAAAACTATCTCCTCAATACCAACAAAATTATCACCTAAATCTTCAACTCTCTCTCTTAGTTCCCTGGATTCAGAAAAGGGGAATCGCACCAGATACTCACCATATTCAAGCAGAAAATTTAAGGAGCGAACCTTGGATAAGATCGGTTTGACCTGAGCTATCCTCAAACCCGGAGGGAGATAGTCATTCAGATAGCCGGCTATATCCCCAGCAAATGGTTTAGCAAGATCCATATCCAGGTATTCTGCCTGGGAGGTATAACCCAGTGGTAGTGGGGGGCCAGAGGCCAGTTTGGGATGGGGGTGGTATCCTTCTGAATAGGAGATAGGAATTTGTGAGCGGTTTATAGCTCGAATAAAGGCCCTCATCAGGTCGAGATGGGAGATGAACCTCAACTCCTCTCTCTTGCTGTATTTGAGCCTATACCTGAACCTCTGAAGAGGCAGCAAGTACGACTTTCTCTTTCCCCCCCGGCCAAATTCCAGCTTAATCGGTTCTCCCTCTGCTGGTGAATCAATCCTGGGGGCAAGTCCATCTTCGCAGATCCCACACCACTCCTGGCAGCCCACCTGGCGGCAGTCCGGGGTGAGCTCCCCCCTTCTTGACCTCTTCCTCTCCTGGAGAAGAAACTCCTTTGTTACCCCACTGTGAATATGATCCCAAGGAAGGGGAGATTGGGGGTCTATCTCCCCGAGATAGGCCTGAGGGTCAATCTCTTCGCTCTCAAAAGCCTCCTCCCAAAGGTGGGGTTGGAACTTCTCGCTCCAGGCCTCGAGCCTCGCCCCCTTCCTCCAGGCCTGATAGATTACCCCCCCCAATTTCCTGTTCCCCCTGCCCAGTATTCCCTCCAATCGGGCAACCTTGGAGTCCCTCCATTTGAAATGGGCTCCTTTAATAGGTGAAGAAGTTAAAATATCGACCTTGGACCATATCTCCTCCCGAGTAGCCTGTCTCTCCCATTGGAATGGCGTGTGGGGTTTGGGCACAAAGGGGGAGAGAGAGATGTTTACCTTCTTTCCTCCGAGCCTTTTTCCTATACGGGAAACTTCCTTTACCATCCTCCAAATCGCTCTTATATCTTCCTCTCTCTCAGTAGGAAGGCCAATCATAAAGTATAGTTTGATTAGGTTCCACCCCTCCTGGTAGGCGATCTCCACCGTCCGGAAGAGGTCATCCTCGGAGATATCCTTGTTGATTACTCTGCGTAACCTCTCTGTTCCCGCCTCCGGGGCAAAGGTGAGGCTGCTCTTCCTTACCCTCTTCAGCCACCCAGCCAAAGAGGACGAAAAGGTATCCGGCCTCATAGAGGGGATGGAGGTGGCTACCTTCCCTCCCCCGGGATGGTTATGAAATCTCTCCAAGAGAGGGAGCAAGTTGGTGTAATCAGGCGAGGAGAGGGAAACAAATGAGACCTCATCCCAACCCGAATGCCCAATCACCTGATGGGCTTCCTGGAGGATGTCCTCTACTTTCCTCTCCCTTACCGGGCGATAGATGGTCCCGGCATTGCAGAACCTACATCCGCGCGTGCACCCCCGCATAATCTCCACTGCGGCTCTATCGTGAATTACCTCCATAAAGGGAAGAATTGGCTGGGTAGGATAGAACTCCGACAAAAGCTCCTTGACCTTGCGAGCCTTAACGGCCGCGGGGACTCCTTCCCTGAGTGGCTTTAACCTGTGATTATCTGCCTGGTAAAGGGAGGGAACATAGACGCCAGGGATCTGGGAGAGGATTTGCAGCAGCTCCTCCCTCTTCGAATATCCCTGGGTGGTTTCCACTATCTCCTCGATGACCTCCTCCCCATCCCCGATAACAAAAGCATCGATAAAGTCCGTGAGGGGCTCAGGATTGAAGCTACAAGGGCCACCAGCCAAGATGAGGGGATTATCCCTCCCTCTCTGCGTGGAGAAGAGGGGGATGCCAGCCAGATCGAGCATATTTAAGATGTTGGTATAGTCCAACTCATACTGAAGGGAGAATCCAATTATATCGAACTCCTTGAGCGGGGTATGGGACTCCAAGGAGAAGAGGGGAATATCCCTCTCCCTTAACTTCTCCTCCATATCAGACCAGGGGGCATAGACCCTTTCGGCCAGGACATCATCCCGACGATTGAGGATATGATAGAGGATCTTTAGCCCGATATGGGACATCCCCACCTCATAGAGATCGGGGAAGGCTAAAACCACCTTGACTTTTACCCCTTGAGGATCCTTTCTGATTTGGTTTAACTCGCCCCCGGTGTAACGGGATGGCTTCTGCACAAGGGGTAAAAGTCCTTCTATCTTTGACCAGAGTTCACACATTATTTTTAACAACTGTTCACAGCGCGGCAAAGCCGCAATAAAATAATTAACCGCAAAGTTGCAAAGTTTAAAAATTATTAACTATCGTTTTATTTCATCTCTCTTTCGCTTTTTATTTCCTCTGCGGTCTTAGTGGCTCTGCGGTTAGATACCCCTTTGGGGAGAGGTCTCCTCGCCTCGATTCCTATCGGCATCGGCGTTTTTAAAATAAGGATTGGCCTCTCTCTTGTCAATTCATAAAGCAGGGGAAAAAGGATTTGACTTAAGGAGTAAGAAATTGATATATTGTTATCAAATCCACTTAAAAGAAGGGAGAGAGATGTTTGAGGATTTAGAGGATAGACTGCGTGGCTATACCAAAAGGCTCTCCCAGATCAGGGGGTATCTTTGACCTGGAGAGGAAGCGAACGGAGATTAAGGAGCTGGAGCGAAAGCTGGGAGAACCCGGCTTCTGGGATGACCAAAATGCTGCCCAGAAGATCTTGACCCACATAAAGGCCAACAAAGGGTTGATTGAGAGGTGGCAGAAGGTAAATGGGGAATTGGAGGAGCTATCCCTCCTTTTACAACTGGCCGAAGAGGAAAAGGATGAACCCACGGCAAAGGAGGTAGAGGAGGGGATAAGGGGGTTGGAAGACCTCATCGGGGGGATGGAGATAGAGTTCCTCTTGGCAGAGGAGGATGACCACAAGGACGCCCTGCTTACCATTCATCCCGGTGCTGGGGGAACGGAGTCCCAGGATTGGGCCCAGATGTTGATGAGGATGTATCTGAGGTGGGCTGAGAAGAGGGGCTACCAGGCTTTAGTCCTGGACTTGCAACCAGGGGATGAGGCGGGGATAAAAAACGTTACCATAGAAACCAAAGGAGAATATGCCTACGGTTATCTTAAGGCCGAATCTGGCGTGCACAGGTTGGTGCGTATCTCCCCCTTTGATGCCAACCGGAGGAGGCATACATCCTTTGCTTCCGTTTGGGTCTATCCGGAGGTGGAGGATTCCATTGAGGTAAAGCTTGAGGATTCTGAGCTAAAGATAGACACCTTTCGAGCCAGTGGTGCTGGAGGACAACATGTGAACAAGACCTCCTCGGCGGTGAGGGTTACCCACTTGCCCACAGGGATAGTAGTGCAATGTCAATCCGAAAGATCTCAACATCGCAACAGGGAAAACGCCTTAAAGGTCTTAAGGGCCAGGCTTTACAGACATTATCAGGAAAAGGAGGAGGCAAAGAGAAGCAGCAGGGAGAGCCAAAAGAAGAAGATAGAGTGGGGTAGCCAGATCAGGTCTTATGTCTTCCATCCCTACAGTATGGTCAAGGATCACCGCACCGGACTGGAGAAGGGAAATGTGCAGGCGGTGATGGATGGGGATATCGATGAGTTCATCGAGGCCTGGTTGCGGAAGCCACCCTCTGCTTAACCATTTTTAAACAGGATTGTCAAGATGGACAGGATTAACAATATTAAACACCGAAAATCACCGAAATGACAAGAAACCCTTAGGGGAAATGTGTGCTTTTACAGTTTCGGTATCACTCGATGTTTCCCTGGATAGAATAAAAACCCTGTAAATCCTAACATCCTGTCAGAAATGTTCAACTAAGGAGGAATTTGGAAAAGGAGAGCTTTCTTTTACAGGCAAGGAAGGAGAAATTAGAGAAGATAAGGGAGTTGGGGGTTGATCCCTATCCTTACCGGTTTGAGAGGACCTATAGTTTAAGGGCCGTTATTGAGAGTTTTGAGGACCTCTCCTCCAAAGAAGAGATTATCTCTCTGGCTGGCAGGTTGATCTCCCTGCGGGGCCATGGGAAGACCAGCTTTGCCCATCTCACAGATGGCCAGGAAAGGCTCCAGATATATGTCCGGCAGGATGAAGTGGGAGAAGGGGCCTATAGCCTATTCAAGCTTCTGGATGTGGGAGATTTCTTGGGGGTAAAGGGAGGGCTCTTCAGGACTAAAACAGGCGAACCCACCCTAAAAGTAGAGGAGCTGAAGCTCCTCTCCAAGTCCCTGCATCCCCTACCGGAGAAGTGGCATGGTTTAAAGGATAAGGAGTTAAAATACCGGCAAAGGTATCTGGACCTCATAGCCAATCCCCAGGCAAGGATGGTTTTTGAAAAGAGGACGGAGACAATCAGGTATCTGAGGAAGTTTTTAGATGAGAAAGGATTCTGGGAGGTAGAGACCCCCATCCTGCAACCCCTTTATGGGGGAGCCTTTGCCCAACCATTTCTCACCCATCATCAAGCCCTTGACCAAACCCTCTTCTTGCGGATAGCAGATGAGCTTTATCTGAAGAGGTTGATTGTAGGTGGATTCGAAATGGTCTATGAGTTTGGCAAGGACTTCAGAAATGAGGGTATGGATCGCACTCATAACCCGGAGTTCACCCAATTGGAGCTTTATCAGGCCTACGCCGATTACCAGGATATAATGGATCTTACCGAGGAGATGATCACGGGTTTAGCCCAGAACCTCAACGGTTCCCTGCAGCTAAATTGTCAGGGGGAAGCGTTGGATCTCTCTCCTCCCTGGAGGAGAATTGCGGTGAGGGATTCGCTCTTGGAATGGGGAGGGTTGAATATAGAAAGGGCCTCTGATGAGGAGCTGAAAGAGCTCTGCCGTTCTCAGGGGATTGATACCGCTGAGCTTTCCGGTAGGGGGAAGCTGATAGAAAAACTGTTGGACCAGTTGGTCGAGCCCAAGCTACGGCAACCCACCTTTCTCATAGACTACCCCCAGGAGATCTCCCCTTTGGCCAAATCTCACCGCAGCAAGCCTAAGGTGGTGGAGAGGTTTGAGCTCTTCATCGGAGGGCTGGAGCTGGGTAATGCCTTTTCTGAATTGAATGATCCCTTGGAGCAGAGGGAGAGGTTCCAGGCACTTACTGCTCAAAAGGGAGAGGAGAGCAAGATAGATGAGGATTTCCTCACCGCCTTGGAGTATGGGATGCCTCCCACCGGAGGGCTGGGTATAGGGATCGATCGACTGGTAATGCTCCTTACCGATCAGCCGTCAATAAGGGATGTCATCCTCTTCCCCCAACTTAAGCCTGAGGATTAGCTGTAGGCACAGGGCTTTAGACCTGTCCGAGGAAGGGCTTTGCTATGAGAACCCCTATTCCGACGGCAAAGGTAGCATCCCGATTTATCGGGATGCTACCTCAAGGGAGTTTCAAACAAAGATAGATAGAAGTGTTCTACCGCACTTTAGTGCGGGTTCAGGGTCTTTAAACCCTAAGAATAGGCTAAAGCCCCAAAGAGGTTACCCCGGCTAAAGCCGGGTAGAAGCAAAAGTGAACCTCCCCGCCCACAGGGCGGGCATCCAAAACACTACCCTCCCCCTTGATGAGGGAGGATTAAGGAGAGAATGAGAATTATCTCCCATTTCCCCCTCACCCTAATCCTCTCCCACCAGGGGAGAGAGAACTACCAAGAGATTTACACTTTTGATCCTCTGATTTATCGGATTAACTATGACGATCACTGCTGTCCGGTTATTTGTTCTTGACTTTGTTGTAACTGCATTAACTAAATTGAGTTGTGAGCTAAAATGACTGTTATTGATTTCAAATCCTTTGTATATTATGGTCATTCCATTTTCTACGGCACATCCGAAAATGCTGTGAAGACTCCAATATGGATTGCCATCTCAGTGTATATCCTTGTCGCCATTGTTAAGAAACGGCTTCATCTGGACCTCAGTTTCTACACAATTCTACAGATTTTGAGCGTCACCATTTTCGAAAAATCGCCTATCTTACAGGTGCTTACGGATTTCGCGCGCAAAGAGCCGAAGGGCGAATGCTATAAGCAATTGTCATTATTCAACTAATAACCGGACAGTAGTGTATGACGATATAACTTTCAAGAGGGAAAGGAATCCTTGATTTGGCCACAGAATTGAGTATCTTTGTAACAACGCCCTTAGGAAAACAAATTAGAGCCACGAAATCCCATTGGAAGAAGATCGTTGAAACTAAACATCCTTCAATAAGAGGTAAGGAAGAAGAGGTTAAACGAGCCTTAGAAACCCCGTTTGAAATTAGGGCGAGTAAGTCCGATGAAAACGTTCACCTTTACTACTTATATCTTGAGGACAAATACTTGTGCGTGGTTGTAAAAAACCTAAATGATCAGGGTTTTATCATCACTGCCTATTTTACGGAGAAGATAAAAGAAGGGAGACAGATATGGAGAAAATAAGGCTCTTTTTTGATAAAGAGGGAAACACCCTCAATGTCTGGTTTGATGATCCCTCTTTGGAATATATCTGTGAGGAGACCGGAGACGAGGTGATTCTGGTTAAGGATAAAGCGGGAAGAGTTATAGGATTTGAAAAGTTGAATTTTTTGAAAGAAAAGGACAAGGCCAAAGAGGTTCATATTCCGTTGGAAGTCGAATTAGCATAAGCTTGTTGTCCTTTCCTAAAATAAGGGAAGTAATTATGGATGCTTACAATTGGGCAGTCGGGCATTTTGGGGAATTCGTGGACAAGCATACAGGACATTATGTGGCTATTGACCATCAGCAGGCAATTGCCAATAGCCACTTAGGATGATAACATCCTCAAAAAATAAAGGGGCTTACTGCCCAACCTAACTACCGGCTAAGCGGTCAGATCGCCTGTCCGAGCCGTCAGAACCCTGTTCTGACGGCAAAGCCAAGTGGCAGAACAGGAGTTCTGCCATCTCATTGTGAAGAGTTCATTTACACCCGAAAGGTAAAAGCATGTAGAGGTCACCTTTATGCAACCAGATTCCCGCGGGCTTGATAAATCAAGCCCCTACAAGGGAGCTTTAAACGCACAAACTGGGGTTAAAGTTCCTGAACCATAACCTTATCCTTCCGAGCTAACTTCCTCTTTCCTTAGCTTGACTGAAATGATCAGAGCTAAGCCAATGAGAAAGGGGACTATTCCCCAGATGGCCCCTTCAAGGCTGCCAGAAGATACCCAGATGCTCACAAACATTCCCACTCCGATAACAACCCATATCAACCCAGAACGGTAGGGATAGGGACGAGGCTTAGGGGGTTCAGCAGGTAATTCTATCCCTTTCTCCAGGGCTTTGAGCTTCAAATTGTGTTCCAGTTGCTTGTTCTTGAAGTCAGTCCAAATGGCCACTATGGCCACGGCAATCCCCGCAATAATGGCCACTATGGGAACAAGTATTGCTAATGTTTCAGGTATAAAACCCATTTTCCCTCCTTAAGTTCGATTATCTACCCATATAGACGGGAAAATGGGGATATTGTTTCAAAAATTATCAGGATTGTCCTCACGGCGCAGCGAAGCCACAACCAAACAATTCACCGCAAAGTCTCAAAGTTTAAAGATTATTAACTATCGTTTTATTTCATCTCTCTCTTGCTTTTTATTTTCTCTGCGATCTTAGTAGCTTTGCGGCTGCTACGAAAAATTTTGTTAAAAAAACAAGATCTTCATGTTTATGGGACAGAGAGGCAAATTAAGGCATTTTTTCTCTGTGACTCTGTGGGTTACACATAGATTAATTTGACGATGTCAAGTATAAACCTCCCGCAGGTTTGGAACCTGCGGGAGGTTACAGGAACCTTTTATGCGACCCGCATCTTGAAGGCTTGATAAATCCCCACGAGCCGTCAGGTGCCCTCACCTGACGGAAGGAGAAGGTGGTGGCAGAATCGGATTCTGCCACCTCACTTTTGATAACTGATCCTTGTGGTTCTCCAATTTAGACGGGGAAATTGCTTGACTTTTGGGAACTTTCCCTTTAACTTGTTGGTTAAATGGATAAGTTTCTGATAGAAGGGGGAAAGAGGCTCTCCGGTAGGGTAAGGGTGGCAGGGGCCAAGAATGCTGTCCTTCCCATTCTTACCGCTTCCCTCCTGGCCAAAAAGGGGCAGACCACAATTAGGAATGTCCCGGACATCGCCGATATAACCTGGATCCTCAAGGTTTTGGAGAACTTAGGGGCCCAGGTGGAGAGGTCCACCTCAGAGGGGGTCGTGACCATAGACGCACAAGATCTAAGCGGTTATGTGGCTCCCTATGATCTGGTAAGGAAGATGAGGGCCTCTTTCCTGGTAATGGGCCCACTTTTAGCCAGGTTCGGCCAGGCTGAGGTTTCCCTCCCTGGGGGATGTGTGTTGGGACCGCGCCCCGTCAACCTCCATTTGGAAGGCTTTCGCCGATTGGGGGCCCAGGTAGAGGAGGAACACGGCTATATCAGGGCCACATCCCAGAGATTAAGGGGAGGGATAATCCCCTTTGATCGCCCCACCCATACCGGAACGGAGAATATCTTAATGGCAGCATCTCTGGCCTCTGGGAAAACCGAGATCATAAATGCGGCAACTGATCCGGAGGTTGTAGATCTGGCCAGTTTTCTAAATCAGATGGGGGCCAAGATAGCCGGGGCAGGCACAAATTTGATTGAGGTGGAAGGGGTGAGCCAGCTCCAGGCTGTTGACTACTTCCCTATGAGGGACAGACTGGAGGCCGGCACCTACCTGATGGCCGGAGCTATTACCGGAGGCAAGGTGAAGGTGGAAGGGGCCAATGCCGATCACCTGAGGATGGTCTTACAGAAATTGCAGGGGATGGGGGTGAAAACTGAGGAAGGGGAGAACTGGATAACTGCTCAGGGCCCGCAGAAGTTATCTCCGACCAACACTCTTACCTACCCCTACCCCGGATTTCCCACTGATCTCCAGCCATCGATTATGGCCTTAGCCACAGTAGCCTCAGGAACCAGTCACATCAGGGAAACCGTTTTTCAGGAGAGGTTTTCCCAGGTGATGGAGCTTATCAGGCTGGGGGCTGATATCAGGGTCAGCGGTAACGAGGCCACAGTCTTTGGGCAGGAGAGGCTGGAGGGGGCCTCACTTATGTGTAGCGATATCAGGGCTGGGGCCAGCCTGGTCTTGGCCGGCCTCAAGGCAGAGGGAACCACTGAAATATTAAGAGTCTACCATATAGACAGGGGGTATGAGAGGATGGAGGAAAAGCTTAAATCCCTGGGGGCAAAGATAGAGAGGATTAACTCAGATGGAGGGGGCAGTGAATAAGCTAAAGGTGGGGGCTCTCTTCCTCCTCTCCCTTCTTTTCATCTGCCAGGGGAGGGCCTGGGGTTTTGGCAAGAACAAGGTGCAATATAAGGAGTTCCATTGGCTGTATATCCAATCCCCCCATTTTGACATTTACTATTACAAAGAGGGAAGGGGGTTGGCCGAGTTCGCCGCCTCCACAGCAGAGAAGGCCTACCTGCGGATAAGCTATAACCTTAAGTATCAGCCGAAGAAAAGGATTCCCATCATCGTCTACAACTCCATTGACGATTTTCAGCAGACCAATGTGGTACCTGTAATCTTAGAGGAAGGGGTTCAGGGATTTACCGAACAGTTCAAGAACAGGGTGGTGGTTCACTTCAATGGCTCCTGGAGGGATTTCCGCCAACTGATTACCCACGAGCTCACCCATGCCTTTACCAACGATATGCTCTATGGAGGGGCCATCGGCTCCCTGCTCACCGGAGGATCCTTCTTCCAGCTTCCCCTCTGGGTGGCAGAGGGATATGCCGAGTTTGCATCCAAGGGCTGGGACCCCGAGGCGGATATGGTAATGCGGGATGCCACCATTAATGATTACATCATCCCCTTAGAGGAAGTAGGGGGGTATCTAGTCTACAAGGAGGGGCAATCGGTGATGAACTACATTGCCGACACCTATGGAAGGGAGAAGGTGGGAGAGCTCATCTCCAACTGCAGGCTAAAGAAGGATACAAATAAGGCCCTCAAGGCTACCCTGGGCATTGACCTGAAGAAGTTGAACCAGCGGTGGTCCCACCAATTGAAGAAGGAATATTGGCCGGAGGTGGGGAGCCGCCAGGAGGGAAAGGAGATTGCCCGTCAGCTGACAGACCACACCAAAGATGGCTCATACCTAAACCTCAAACCGGCTTTCTCCCCCAAAGGGGATAAGATAGTCTTCTTCTCCAACCGGAGCGACTATACAGATATCTACTTCATCTCCTCCATAAGTGGGAAGATATTGGGCAGATTGGTAAAGGGGGAGAGATCCGGGGGATTGGAGGAGTTTCACTCCTTCCGCAGCGGCATCTGTTGGTCTCCAGACGGCAGGGTAATTGGCTTTGTGGCCAAGTCAGAGGGCAGAGAATCCCTCTGTTTACTCAATGTGGAGAGGAAAAAGATAATAAAAAAATATGACCTTGGCTTAGATGGCGTCTTTTCCCCCTCCTGGTCACCGCAGGGAAACCTAATTGCCTTCTCCGGCCTAAAAAACGGATACGCGGATATCTACCTTCTCCATCTCTCCACTGGGACCCTGCAGAAGGTCACAGATGATCTGGCTGATGACCGGGAACCATCCTGGGACCCCCGGGGAGAAGAACTCTGCTTCTCCTCTGATCGGGACTCCGCATCTGCGGACACATCCTCAGGGCAGTATGACCTCTTTCTCTACCACCTTAAGGGGAAAGGAATAGAGAGGATCACCAGATCCCCGGCGGATGACATCTCCCCCTGTTGGTTCCCCACGGGGAAAAAGATAATCTTTGTCTCCGACCGGAATGGGATCTATAACCTCTATGAGGCAAACTTAGATTCAGCCGCTGTTTCCCCCCTGACCAACCTTCTCACCGGCTGTTTCTCCCCCTCGGTCTCCCCTGATGGGAAAAGGGTCGTTGTCTCCCTCTTTAACAAGGGAGGTTGGGACCTATACATCTTAAGGGAACTCAAGCCCCTTCCCTCAGGGCTTAAACCTGCTCGCACTTTAGCTAAAAAAAGGGAGGAAACCCCTCCCAAACCCTTAGCCGCGACCCCCTCCCCAGGGACAGAGTTTAAGTTGGAGAGCTTGGAGACCTATGTCTTCCGTCCCCCTTCCGAGGAGAATGTGGCCCCCCAGGAGACCAGCACTGCCCAACCCGAGACCATAAGCTACAGGCTCCCCAATGGGGAGTATAAGACCAGGAAATACAAGACCAGGTTTACCCCTGATTTGGTCACCGCCACCTTAGGGTATGACACCTACTTCGGCCTGCAGGGGCAGTCCTATATCCAGATAAGCGATGTCTTAGGGAATCACAGCATCTTTTTGGCCAGTGACCTCTATTATTCCCTCACCGAGAGCAACCTCTTCCTCTTCTATACCTACCTTCCCCACCGCTTTCATTATGGGGGAGGGATCTTTCACTACAAGGAATATTACATCGATGAAGCCAATAGACTCTTCTCCGATCGGGTATATGGGTTTAATCTTCTCTTCAGCTACCCCTTTAGCAAGTTCACCCGTGCCGATCTCGAGCTCACCGAGGTGGCCATAGACCGCACCTATTATGACCCTCCCTACGAGGATTCATCCACCAGGGTCCTCCTTCCCACTCTGGAGTTAACCAATGACACCGTCCTCTGGGGATTCACCGGCCCGGTTAACGGATCCAGATCCTATCTCCGCTTTGAGCTCTCCCCTCCAGGGATAAAGAACAGCCTGCGCTTCTACACCCTGCAGGGGGATTACCGCCGCTATCTGCATTTTCTGAGGAGATATGGTTTCGCTTTCCGGCTGTCTGCAGGAGGAAGCTGGGGCCCGGATGCCCAGAGGTTCTTTTTAGGGGGAGTGCAGAACTGGATAGCACCAAAGGTGGTCCGCCGGCAGATTTCTGGGGTGAAAAACTTCTACTTCTCCTCAATGGTCTTTCCCCTGCGAGGCTACGATTACTACCAGTTTACGGGGAAGAGATTTGCCCTGACCAATATAGAGTTCAGGTATCCCTTCTTGGATTACCTCGCCTTCCATTGGCCGCTGAAGTTTAGCCTGCAGAGGGTGGGAGGGAGCCTCTTTCTGGATATGGGAGGTGTCTGGAATGAACCCGGGAAATTCAAGGGGGGGACAACCAAGGACGATGACCCCAGATTAAAAGATCTCAAAGTGGGCTTTGGTTATGGGGCCAGGGCAAATTTGGGATTTTTTATCCTCAAGTTCGATAGCGCCTGGAGGACAGATCTCTCTCAAGTCTCCAAGCCAAAGTATTACTTTTCCTTAGGGGCGGAGTTTTAGGCAATCCCTTTGCTCTCGGATGAGGGCACCAGATAGCTCGTAGAGTGTAGGGGGCTTGATTTATCAAGCCGGTGCGGGTCCCATAAATGCGACCAATCTTTTAGTTTCAACCTACATTCAGTTTTTTTAGATTGCTTCGCTGCGCTCGCAATGACATGTAACCTATTTTGCGTTTCCGTAATAATCTGCCTAACTCTTAGGTTTTGCATACACATTTTTATTCTACTCAGGCGGAATCCCTGCTTAGCCGAACTTTTTGACATGCCTCTTCACCCATCTCTGCCTCCACTTGCGCATAATGAGCTCGGCCTTTTTCTGCCGGGAGATGAACTCCTCATCATCGCCCCTTCTATCCACTGCATATCTGCTCCCCTCCATTGTCTTCACATAGTTCTTCATCTCGGTGGCTATCTGGCTCACATGGGCGGGATGGAAGAATGTCCTTGTCTTATTCGTCACCACCCCAATGGATATGCTCATCAGGGGAAAGACCCCCGCCCGGTGCTTACGGTCTGTAGATATTATGTACCCCTTCTTCCTATCCTCTTCGCTGTAGCGATAAGGGATGATGGTATCAAATGTCTTGATGATCTGCCCACAGACCAAATCCACCTTCTCTGGGGGCACGATAAAGATGAAGTCATCCCCACCTATGTGGCCGATGAAGTTGTCTCCCGGGGAGAGATCCCGCACAATGTCGCGCAGAATGTGGGAGGTCAAGAGGATAATCTTATCCCCATTGAAATAGCCATACCGATCATTGTAAGCCTTGAAATTGTCCAGATCCGCATAACAGACGGCGAAGGTCACCCCACTTTTTATTCTCTTGTCTATCTCCCGATTAATGGAGGCATTCCCCAGCAGCTTGGTGGTGGGATTGGCATCCAGGATCCTTTGACTGCGGGTGATGTTTGCATCTATGCGCACCAGAAGCTCATCATCACTGATCCCCTTGGAGAGAAAGTCATCTACCCCGCTCCTCAGCCACTTCAGCAAATCCTCCTTTCCCCTTTTGCTGGAGAGGATGAGGATGGGCAGGGTAAGCCCCAACCCCTTTAGCTTTTGGCAGATCTCATAGCCGTCTAAGGAGGAATCATCAGCATCGATGATGATCAGATCGGCCTTCCCCTCCTCACTCAACTTCAGTATCTCCTCCAGATGGGAGGAGAGCAGAACCCTATTTCCTCCACCCTCTATCACCTTCCTCAGCGGCCCCACATTGAACTCCAAGTGGGAGATAATTAGGATATTGTGGCTCATCACCCCCAATATAGGACAAGCTGATAAGTTTGTCAAATATTTATATTGACTGAGGGGAAAAGTTGTGTTAGTATTTAGCAAAACTGAGCTCCAAGGAGGAAGGAATGGGATTCTTCGATTTTATTTCCAGCGATATTGGTATTGACCTGGGAACGGCAAACACCCTGATCTACATAAAGGGTAAAGGGATTGTCTTAAACGAACCGACAGTGGTGGCTTTAGACTCCTCCACCGAAGAGGTCTTAACCATTGGCAAGGAAGCCAAACAGATGCTCGGTAAGACTCCGGATGAGATAAAGGCCATTAAACCATTGAAGGATGGGGTAATAGCCGATTTTGAGGTCACCGAGAAACTCCTTCGCTATTTCATTCGCAGGGTGGTCAAGCACAGGTTCTTTATGAGGCCGCGCATCATCATCTGCGTTCCCTCAGGGATCACCGAGGTGGAGAAGAGGGCAGTCAGGGATGCAGCGGAGTCGGAGGCCAGGGAGGTTTACCTTCTCCATGAGCCGATGGCCGCGGCAATTGGGATGGGACTGCCCGTGGAACAGCCCGCGGGGAATATGATCATCGATATAGGGGGCGGGACATCGGAGATCGCCGTGGTGGCTCTCTCCGGGATCGTTACCAGCACCTCCATCAGGATAGGAGGAGACGAGATGGGAAGCTCCATAGTCCAATATCTGAAGAAGACTTACAATCTCCTGATCGGTGATTCCACTGCCGAAGGGATAAAGATGAGAATAGGGTCGGCATTCCCCCTCCCGGAGGAGATGGAAATAGAGGTAAAGGGAAGGGACCTTGTCGCTGGGATCCCCAAAACTATGAAGATAAGCTCTGAGGAGGTGAGGATGGCCCTGAGTGAGCCCATAGGGGCCATTGTGGAGGCGGTGAAGCAGGCTTTAGAGAGAACCCCACCAGAGCTGGCTTCAGATATACTGGATAGAGGGATGGTAATGACTGGAGGGGGCTCAATGATTAGGGGGTTTGACAAGAGGCTAAGACAGGAGACTAACCTTCCAGTGAACCTCGTCGATGATCCCCTGACCTGTGTGGTGAAGGGATCTGGCAGGGTTCTGGACAATTTGAACCATTATTCCAAGATGCTCATCAGATCAGGGAGGGGATAATCCCCCTTAAACCATTTTACGCCCGGCGGTGTCTAAGTAATTAAGGGATGGAGGAACTATCTGACTCGGAGCTGGTTGATCTCTTTCGCCAGGGCCAGGAAAAGGCCTTTAACCTCTTAGTGGAGAGGCACAAGGAGAAGATCTACTATCTTGCCTTGCGTATGGTAAGAAACCACCAAGACGCTCTGGACCTCTCCCAGGAGGCATTCCTTAAAGCCTACAAGAGCTTAAAAAACTTTAAGGGGAATTCCTCATTCTTTACTTGGCTCTACCGGATAACCTGCAATCTCTGCTTGAACTTCATCAAAAGGGAGAAATTTCGTTCCTTTCTCTCCCTTAGCGATCTGAGGAGGCCACTTTCCCGAACCAAGGACTCCCCTGACTTCTCCTATGAGAGGAATCAGCTCTCCCAGGCAATCGATAAGGCCATTAGCCACCTCCCCCCACAACAGAGGATAGCTTTCGTCCTCCACCACTATGAGGGATTACCCCATCAGAAGATAGCTCAACTCTTAGATAAAAGGGAAGGGACAATAAAGGCCAACTATTTTCAGGCCATAAAGAAGTTACAGAGGACGTTAAAGGCTTATGCGTAAAAGCAAACAAAGTAAAATCATAGGGAAAGGAGTGGAAAAGGAGCGCCAGGAGTTGGAGACCCTGCAGGAGATCCTCAAGAAGGAGGAGGATTTTCAACCCCCGGCTCACTTTTGGGCCTCCTACCTCCCCAATCTGAGGAGAAAGATGGAGGAGAGAGGGAGGGTTCATCTCCACCCTATCCCCCTTCTGGCCGGTGGTTTAGGACTCTTAATCATAGCATTCCTCCTGTTTCGACCCCAAATCTACCCCCCGAACATCCCCTCCCCTCCCCTGAAAGGGGCCTATGAGGGCGGGGAGCTATCCGGGATAGACTCGGCGGCCCAGTTAGAGAAGTTCTCTACCTCTTTGGTGCAGGTATTTAGGTTGGATGCTCTACAGAAGGGGGTGACAGAACTGACTTATGGGCAAGTGGATTTAGGGGGATTAGGAAAGGAGGAAGGGGAGAAGCTGTTAGAAAGATTGGCCTCTCAATTCGGGGATGAGGCCAACCTCGCCTCAGATCTCCTCTACCAGGACTTGGATATAGATAAAGCAACCGGAGAGCTTTCCGCAAGTGAGTTGCAGGAATTAGAAAACCAATTAAAGGGAACCTAAGGAGGAAGAGATGAAAAGTAAGATCCTTAAATTTCTCCTTTTCCCCCTCTTAATTAGTGGGTTGGCTTATTCCCAACCCCAACCCAGGGAGAGGGTAAGGAAACAGATAGAAACTATAAGGATGTGGAAGTTGACCGAGGCTTTGAACCTGAACCAGGAACAGTCTATGCGGTTCTTCCCCCTTTTCAACCAATTTCAAAAGGAGAAGCGCCAGTTGGACCAGGAGAGGAACAGATTGTTGGATCAGTTGAAAGATGTGTTGAGGCAGGAGAGACCCAAGGAGAAGGAGATGAGGGCCCTCCTAAAAAGGGTGGAGGAGAATCGCATCAAGAAGGGAGAGGGACAGAGGGATTTCTGGCTGCAGACCTCTCAGATATTGACCCTTAGACAGAGAGTAGAGCTCCTCATCTTCCAAAGGGACTTTGAAAAGCGAATTAGAGAGATCATCAAAGGCATAAGGGAACATCAAAGGGAAAGGAGGTGAGAAAAATGAAGAAGACAGGACTTCTTCTGGCTTTCCTCCTCCTCCTCCTGGGCGGCAATAGCTTTGCCCGGGGGCCAGACATCTTAGATCTTTCCTCAGAGTTGGGCCTCTCGGCAGAGCAGACACAGAGGTTGGAGGAAATTAGGCTAAAGGCACAGAGGAAGACCATCAAACTGAAGGCAGACCTCAAGTTAGCCCATCTCGACCTGAGGGGTCTCTTGCAGGCGGAGCATCCCGATAAGCAGGCCATCTATAAGAAGTTGGACGAGATAGGAGCCCTCCGCACCAGGCTGGAGAGGAACCGCATCGATACCAGGTTAGAAATTCGTAACCTTCTCAACCCTGAGCAACGAAAGAAGCTGCGCGGGAGGAAAAGGCAACTCTTTAGACAGAGGAAGCGGCGAAGGCCCCCCCGCCAATTGCCCCCCAGGCCCTGGCGGCCACGCTTCGCACCACAGCCGCTACCCCCACAACCCCCACAGCCCAAGTAGGCTAAAGGAAGAGCTATGATAGCAAAAAATAAAGAGAGGATGGTTACACTCCTTTTCATTTTAGGCATCCTCTGGATGGGGTTGATTGGTTGTGCCAGTCGCACAGTCTATGTGCTCAAGTCCCCCCCTGCCCCCAGAGTTGAGGTGAGGGTAGCCCGGCCCGCGTCTTATGCCGTATGGATCCCCGGCCGTTGGCAGTGGAGGAGGGGCAGCTATGTCTGGATAGCTGGCCATTGGGAGCTGAAACCCAAGGGCACGGCCTGGGTCCCGGGCCACTGGCAGAGACGGCCAAGGGGTTGGGTTTGGGTTCCTGGCCACTGGAGGAGATGAAAGCTTTCTCACTCAATACGGTGCGGTAAGTAACCTCACCGTATTGAGTTTAAGGATCTCCGTTCTAATGTGGTAGCTAACATTAGGCATTATAATCGATGGATACCAACCGAGAATTCACCCAGTATTTCCTGTAGTTGAAGAGAATGTGTCTTTCTGAACGACGACCTATAGCACTTCCCGAAAGGTAAAACAATAAAGCAGAATCTTATTATTCAGGCCACATTATAGTTTGCACATTGTTATTTCACTGGTCATTGCGAGGCTTGTCCCGAGCAAAGCGAGGGAACTCGACGAAGCAATCTCATAGTTTAAACTCCCATTCAGTAGTTTGGATTGTTTCGTCCCGATTTCATCGGGACTCGCAATGATGGTTAATCTAATTAGTGGCCCCCAGTAGTAGCTAATATTTTAGGGGTGGGTGTTCCCCCCTCAGAACTTATCCCCCTTTTGGTCGCTAACTTCTCTTTAGGGCTCCACCAACCTTTCCCGACACTTATCTGATTGTGAAGCTGCCATAATTGAATCCCGACCTGCGTCGGAACTTCAAACACCCCTCGACATTATGGTCTAAACTTTCTTGATAGTCATTACGAGAGAAAGGGAATTTAGCACGGCAAAAACAATAATAAACATAAGGTTCCTCATCTCTAATGCGATGAGTGGGTTTGGATAGGATAGAATATGGATATTGAAATTTTAGGAGCTGAATCTTTGGGGGTAAGGGGACTTTGCTGTTTTATAAAAACAAAGAACAGAAAGATATTGATTGACCCAGGTATCGCCTTAGGTTATCATAGATACGGTTTACTCCCCCATCCCTTTCAAGTAGCAGTAGACGAAAAGATACAAAAGAAGATTGTTAAAAGGTGGTCTGAAGCTACGGATATAATAATCAGCCATTTTCATGGAGACCATGTTCCTTTAGTGGATGCAAATCCTTATCAATTCAACATCAAGAAGGTAGCTAAATTAAATCCAAAAGTCAGAATATGGACCGAGATCTTGGCTCACCTTTCCCCACTCGAGAAGAAAAGAGCAGACTCCCTTTCTCTGGTTTTAAAGAAAGATTTAATTGAAGGAGAAGGGAAGGAACAGGGGATAATGGCTTTCTCCAAATCAGTCCCTCATGGAGAAGCGAATAACAGATTAGGAAAAGTAATGATGACCAAAATTGCAGAAGATTGCGTCTTTGTGCATGCTTCCGATATCCAGCTCCTTAATAATGAGGCTGTTATCCAAATATTAGAATGGAGACCTGATATTGCATTAGTTGGTGGACCTCCTCTTTATTTATCTCATAGATTTTCCAGAAGCCAAGTTAAGAAAGCCTGGTACAATGCTAAACGGCTTTCTCAAAAAGTCGATATTTTAATCCTCGACCACCATTTAATGAGAAATTATGAAGGAGCTAAATGGATAAAGTGCCTATCCTCCAGAACAGATAAAAAGGTTATTTGTGGAGCTGATTTCATGAAAAAACCCAGGATGTTGCTTGAAGCCAGACGGGAAAATTTATATAGAGACATGCCCGTCCCCGTCGGATGGCATAATGATTATGCTAAAGGCAAGGTCAATACCAATCATTATTGGAACTTAGCTAAAGAACTTTATAAAAATATGAAGTTGAACGATCAAAAATGAGATTAACAATCCTCGTAGATGGGGTGAAAGTAAGCTCTGGATTCTTTTAAAATATGAATAAAAATGATAGCCATAAAGTGTGCTAAATATAATAGTAAAATTTTCAGATTGATCTGTTACCATAGTGCCTATCATCCTTTGATGACTTCTTTTAAGAGGAGGAGAACCTGAGGAGAATCAAGGATACCATTCATCCCCCGCTCACGAGCGGGGGTTTTCTGGCATATTTTTATAATGGTCTATGAACCCCTTCAGAAATGTTGGAAGTAGAGGAAATCACTTTCTTTATGCCTTTGGATACAGCAAAACCTTTTTTACAGAGTTGCAAATACTTTTGGTGCCATACTACAAAAACCGAAATTAAAGTGGTTAAATGATTGCTAATTTTTTATTGCCTGGGATTCTCCTTGGATTAACGGCGGGGTTGTCACCGGGGCCACTTTTAACATTAGTCATCTCAGAAACACTGCAGCAGGGCAGAAAAAGCGGGATTAAAGTAGCTCTTGCTCCCCTCCTTACAGACTTACCCATAATTGTGGTCACATTATTAGTCTTTGATCAACTGAAGAATTCAAACACTCCCTTAGCACTTATCTCAATATCGGGAGGGCTTTTTCTCGGATACCTTGGATACGAGAATTTAAAAGTAAATCTAAGCAAACTTCAGACAAAAAGCAATAGAGGCCGATCTCTTCAAAAAGCTGTCATTACAAATGCGCTTAATCCTCATCCATATATATTTTGGCTTTCCGTCGGCGGATCCTTCTTGGTTAGAGGTAACACCTTGGATTGTGGTCTATTCCTGCTCGGATTCTACGCCTTTTTAGTCGGATCAAAAATCTCAGTTGCTCTCGTTACTCACAGAGGCAAAAGTTTGCTTAAAAGCAAATATTTTATTTATCTCATTAGAATTTTGGGACTTATACTATTTGGCTATATGGCAATGCTGATAAAAAGTGGCATAGCTTACCTGCAAAAATGAATTTGACCAAACAATACCGCAAGGAGCTAATATGAAAACCCTTAAACAAACCCCTATATTTGGCCGCTACCTCTGGATTGTCCTTTTCATTGGCCTGGCGGGTTTAACCCTTCTCTTGCAAATTAAGCACACAAAACAGAAGGCCAGTCTGCTCACCCAAATTGAAGATCTGAGGTCTTCGCTGAATAAACACCAAAAGCTACTGGAGAGAAGACCGGGATTAAACAGATGGGATTTAGAAAAATTCCAAAGGAAGGGCTTAAAAAACCCATTGAAAGAGATTGTCGCGGATCTACAAAAACATCCTGAGTTAATACCTTACAAAGGCGTTAACGGAGGAAGGATGGGATTCTACTCCGCAGATATGATATGGGTTTTAAGCAAACAATGGGTATTTGCCTATTTTGAGGATGGACACAGGGGGGGATGGATGCTCCTCGAATTTAGGGTCTCTTCAGGCGGCAAGATCTCCTGGAAGGTCTTAGAGTCATATCTGGATTGAGGAGAAAATAACCATACCACGGTTTTCTTTAACGAACTCCATGTAAAGAGGTAAAATGGATAACCAAATTTTTGTTATTGGCCCGCGAAAATCGGGGAAGACAGCTTTAATAGAGACAATAGAGGAAAAGTTGCCCTATTTTATCCCTTCCTTCTATCATTGGCTGCCGGGGGACAAGAATTCAGCTAACTTTTCCTCTCCTCCTGGAGCAACAATCTTGCGAAAGGGAGAAGATCTGGAAAGGGTGCAGGAAGGCCATAGGGAATATCTCTTCTGGAGGGATAATGAACCCATGCTGAGTGTGATTGAGGCCAACTCCTCCGATTATGACAGCCTAAAATATGAGCTCTCTGGTTCGTTGACCATATTCCTCTCCCCACCCCCTCCGCAAGGGCATATACTTCCCCCCCGGAAGGAACTGGCCCATCGCCTCTCCTTAGCCTTTGTCCAGCAGTTCGGAGGAAGTTTGTTGCCCCTGTTAACCGGAGCCTCCCGGGGAAAGAAGGATAAGGATTTAGAGGAACCTTCCATAGATTTTTCCCAGTTACCTGAGCCCCTATTGGAGTTGATAGCCTCTAAGGTTGACGTCTCCAAGATACTGGCCCAACCCCTCAGTTTGAAGAACTACGCAGATAGGCTCCTTCTCAAGGAATATAGGCCATTGCGGTGGGCCCATCTCTTCGTTATCAACTGTCAAAACCAACCCAAGCGAGCTCCCAAGGTTCCAGCCCTTTCCCAGGAGGAAATTACTCAAATGAAAAAGAACATCATTGGGGATCTGACCCATATCGGCCTGGTCGAGGGAAGGCGAGGGGTGGGAGTATATATCATCCAGGAGATGAAGTGGGGAGATGCCCAGATGCGGAATCTACTTATCAGGATCAAACGGACCCTGCAGAGGGGGTATATATAACCCCTCCTGGGTGCAAGATTTATGGAAACAAGAACATCCATTCGGGCAATAGGAGATTTCTCACCTAAGGGAGAGTGCTTTACTGCTTTTTGATGTCTCGGTGTCATTGGTGTTTTTTCCTCATTTCCCAAGGCTAATTGCTTAAAACCTTACCTCATCCCCTACCTTTATCCCCTTGTTCTTAAACCAGCCCTTATTTGTCTCCAGAGCATAGAGAATGTGGCCCAAAGGAGTATGAGGCGTGATGTTCAGCGGCTCCATCTCATCGATTTGAATTATCCTTCCCTCTCGGCTGATAAAGGCAATACTTAAAGGGATATAGGTGTTCTTCATCCAGAAGGGGTAATAGCCCTCCTGGGGAAAAACAAAGAGCATCCCTTCATCTGATGGAAGGCTCTTCCTAAACATCAGTCCCCTTTGGCGGGACTGCGGGGTCTGACAGACGGTTACCTTGAGGGGATGGCCGGCAACCGTAATTGTGGTCATCCCCTGAGAAGTCTGTGGTTCCCTCTCCCTTTTGCTGCAGCCAAAAAAAAGGAGAAGGGGCAAAACGCTGAGCCAGAGGAGCCGGAAAATGCTCAGGTTTAACTGATGGGCTCTAACCTCCTTCATAAGGCAAGATCTTAAAATTTATGTCAAGTTTTGAGGGCAGAAAGAAAGAAGTGGACAATAAGCTTAGCCCCAGGCCCCTTGGCTGCAGGTTTTCTCATTCTTAATTCTACATTCTTCACCCCGTTAAATAGCAAGTTTCACCAAAAATTAGAGAAGCGGAAACGGAGTTATGAGAAGAAGGATGCAACCTTGTAAAATAAGCAAATATTTAACGGGGTGAATTTTACATTCGAAGCTTCGCCCAGTTTATACTGCCAAACCTCGTCGGTTTGCCCGTCCCGGGCCGGGAAGGCGAAGCTTCGCTAGCGATCAAACCTATTGTCCGGAGGTCTTTCCGGAGAAGTTAAAATCCTTGATCAAAAGGGAGGGAACAACTGCTGCCCCCACTGCTTCCCACCAGGCGTTGATGGCTTTTCTCTCCCTGGAAACCATCTCCACATTGGAGAGGGCCTTCAGCATACTCTCGGTGAACCTTAAGTTTTCTATGGGATATTTGACCTTCCCATCCTCTACGAAGAATGTCCCATCCCTGGTCATACCGGTGAAAAGGGCCTCCCTGGTGTTCAGCAAACCGTTGACATAATGAAAGCGGGTGACCAAAATCCCCCTCCTCATAGAGTTGAGCATCTCCTCTTCCCCCTCATCTCCCGGCGCGAAAAAGACATTCAGCGGCATTGGGCCGGAATGGGATGTGGGTGGGAGGGCGTGGCCCGTGGAGGTTTTTCCCTCCCGGTTGGCGGTTTCCGAATCGTAGACCACCCCCTGAGCAACACCCTTATCAATGAAGTAAACCCTCTGCTTGGGAATACCCTCAAAGTCAAAGGGCATAGCTATCCCTGAGGGATCATTGCCATCATCGTAGATGGTCACCTTCTCAGAGACTATCCTTTCCCCTAACCTGTCGCTGAGGAAGCTCGTCTCCTCCTGAAGGCTCTTGGCCCCAAAACCGATCATACTCATCCACTCGATAAGCTCCCCTACGGCGGGGGGCTCCAAGAGAACATCGTATCTCCCTGGCTTTAGGTCCCGTGGGCCCTTGCTCTCCAGACACCTTTTTATGGCCACCTCTGTCCGCTCATCAACATCAAGCTCTCCTATATCTCGGCAGAGGGAATCAGCATAGCCAGAGCTGTCCGCGGAGCTAACCACTATTCGCAAAGTTGCTGCACTGAGGGGTTGATAGGCTGCCACCCCAAAGCTGTTCAGAACAGCTATCTCCCCGCTGCTTGTGGAAAGGGCCCCGGCCACCTGCAAGCCCTTATCCTCCACCATTTTGATGATTCTCCCCACCCTCTCCGCCCTCTCCTCGGGGGTGAAATCTGCCGTCTCTTCAAAGAAGGTTTCTAGCCTCTTATACTCCTGGGCAGAGGGAAGGGAGGAAAAATGCGGGTTCTCCACCTGGTGCTTAGCTATCTTCACCGCTTCCTTCAATGTGTCTATCAACCTCCCCTTATTTAGGGAGTTGGCTGTGGCCACCCCCACCCTTTTGCCCAAGGCCACCCTAAAAATGACGCTGGTGTCCCTTTCGGCAACATTTTGATGGATGGAGTTGTTGGCAAACCTGGTTAGCCCCTTCTGGTTTCCAATAAAGATGGCCTCGGTCTGATCAGCCCCTGAGGTGGTCAAAACCCCTTGTAGAATCTCAAAGACCCTCTCTCTCTCAATCATCTCTGCCCCCCCACTTTCACCTTTTTGAACCTGGCAGGGGATGTTCCATGGGCAACCCGCATAATCTGGCTGGGCTCCCCCTTTCCACAGTTGGGGACACCCCAGATGTGCCAGAATTCTCGGTTACAGATGGCATCACAGCTTCTCCAAAACTGAGGAGTAATCCCAGTATATACTGGATTCTTCAATATTCTCACCTTTTTGCCCCTCTTTATCTCCCAGCCGATCTCCGTCCCAAATTGAAAGTTTAGCCTCTGATCATCTATACTCCAGCTCTTGTTGGTATCTAAGTAAATCCCCTCCTTGGTGTCGGCAATGAGATCCTCCAAGCTCCACTCCCCAGGCTCTAAGTTGATGTTCGTCATTCTGATCAAGGGGATCCTGTTCCATCCATCCGCCCTCATCGCCCCATTGGACCTCTGGCCCAAGATAAGCGCTGTCTCCCGGGAGGTTAGGTAGCCGACAAAGAGGCCATTCCTAATCAGGAAGCTCCTTTGAGCCTTCACCCCCTCATCATCATAGCCAAACGTCCCCAACCCTCCCTCTAAGGTGGCATCTGCGGTGATGTTTACCAGGGGGGAGCCATACTGGAACTTGTGCAGCTTATCCAGGCTGAGGAAGCTTCCCCCAGCATAGCTTATCTCTGTGCCTAAAACCCGGTCCAGCTCAGTGGGATGGCCACAGGATTCGTGCACCTGGAGGGCCAACTGGGAACCACCGATAATGATATCAGTTTCCCCTCCAGGGTATTCTGGGGCAGAAAGCAGGGCTATGGCCTCCTCTTTTACCCTTTCCGCGTTCTCCACAAGCTGCAAACCCCTCACAAACTCATAGCCCTTAGTGGCAAAATCCCCCCCAGAATTAGGGTAGCTCCTCCTCTGCACCTGTTGGCCATCGAAGGCGGTGGCCACAATCCCCCCTCCACTCTGAGTGATCACCTGCTCGGTTTCTGCCCCCTCTGTATTCAAAAAGAGCTTCTGCTCTCGGTCAAAGAGCAGTATACCCTCAGCCACCTTTATCTTCTTCCCCCTCATCGCCTCCACTGCCTGCAGCAGAAGCTCTGTCTTCTCCTCTAAGGGAACCTCAAAGGGATCCTCCAAGCAACTGCTTTGGTAAGTATCCACCCAGGGCTTCTCCTCGCTTAGCTGAGACTTCTCCTTGTTTACAGAGGCGCTGGCCGCGGCTATCCGCAGGGCCTCAGAGGCTACCCTCTCTATTTCCTCCTCTGAGATCACCGCTGAGGAGGAGAACCCCCAACTTCCATCCTTCAGCACCCTAATGCCAAAACCAGCGTTTTGGCTTGAAGTTATACCCTCCACCTCCCCATTCTTTACCCCTATCTTCTGGGATTGGCTCTCCACCCTTCTCAAATCGGCGTAGTCAACCCCTTTCCTCTTTAACCCCTTGATGGAATCTTTCATAAAATCCTTCAAAAACACCTCCATCTTTAAAATTCTACCAACTATCACAAAAGAGATGAACTTTTGTAGGGGACGGATTCATCCGAATTCATCTCTCTACACTTCTTTAGTTTTGTGAAATCCGATAAGATTTTCAGATCTTTAGCCCCTCCTCATTCTTACCCTAAACTGGCTGATTAGCTCTTCCCTTGCAGCTAACCGGTTTCCACTCCGGCAAGCTTCGTGGGTATCTTCGCTCTTCAGGTATTCCCAGATAAAGCCGGAAGCAAAGAGGTCCCCACAACCGGTGGGGTTACCAAATAGAGCCCCGCTGGGTGAGGGGAAATGAGTGGTGCCACTGCTTTCCAGAAGGAATGTTCCCTGGGGGCCAAGGGTGACAAGCAGACAAAAGGGCCCTAAGAATAGCATCCTCTTCCCAAATCTGGAGAACTCCTTGGTTCCTTTTAGAGGGCTTCCCCAGAGAAGCTCGGCTTCCTCCTTGTTGACCTGGAGGATATCTGCCTGAGCGATCCACTTCTCCCCTTGGGGGATGGGCCGGAGATACCTTCTCCCCAGAGGATCAACTCCTAAGGTAAGGCTGTGCAAATCCATATATATTGCCCCCGCAAATTCCCTGCGGATCATTCTCAGGGCAGAAAGCTCGAGATCAAAACCGGATATGAAGTTCACTAAGAGGAGGTCTACCCCTAAAAATGGTCTCACTTCCTCATATCCCAACGGAGGCAGCCTCCCCTCTAAGGCCTCTTCCCTCTTTCCAGACGGCTTATATCTGATGGTGGCATGGTTGTTCCTTTCCTTCCTCTTCCTTATACCATCCGGGCTTATATTCTCAAATTGGGAAATAATCCCCATAACCTCCCTATAACAATCTTCTCCCAAGTTACAGATCGGATACAGGGTGATCTCCTCTCCTCCCCAGAAGGAGAGGCCAAGGAGGTTATAGAGTATTCCCCCAAACCCTTCCCACTTCTCTCCCTGAGAGGTGAAGACCGTATCCCGGTTTATGGTGCCCAGGACAGCAACCTTGAACCCGCTGAGCATATCAGCACCCCCCCAAAAACCGCCTCTTCCAAATAAGGGGGAAACTAAAACAGCTAACTAAAAAAGGATAAGTAATCCCCCCCTGTTTGTCAAGCAATTTGTTTTATCCAGAGGCAAATAGGCCTTGACAATCTACACTGGGGCATCTAATTTAAATTTGCTATGGGAACAGTGTACATAGATGGGGAGAACCTCACCTTACAGGAGGTGGAAGAGGCAGCCCTCAAAGGGGCCAGGGTTGAACTGTCTCCCCAGGTTGAATCAAAGGTAAACCTCTGCCGGAAGTTTGTAGAGGGAATCGTGGAAAGGGAGGAGACAGTATACGGGATAAACACCGGCTTTGGAAAACTCTGTCGGGTGAGGATAGATAGGGATCAGCTAAGTAGGCTTCAGAAGAACCTGATCAAAAGTCACTCAGCCGGCGTGGGGAGGCCTCTAAGCATCCCGGAGGTCAGAGGGATAATGCTTTTAAGGGTCAACCTTTTAAGCAAGGGCCACTCAGGGGTGAGGTTGGAGCTGATTCAAACCCTTGTAAAAATGCTCAATCTGGGGGTTCACCCCTTGGTGCCGGAGAAGGGCTCGGTGGGGGCATCTGGCGACCTGGCTCCCTTGGCCCACATTGGCCTGGTGCTCATCGGCCTGGGCCAGGCGGAGTATAAGGGAAAGATACTGGAGGGGAAGGAGGCAATGGCCAGGGTGGGGATAGAAATACTCAACTTGCAGGCCAAGGAGGGGTTGGCCTTGATAAACGGCACCCAGTTTATGAGTTCCATAGGAACCCTCAGCCTTCTCAAGGCAATCAGATTCTGTAAGTTAGCCGATATTGCCGGGGCGATGACCTTGGAGGGTGTCTTGGCTACCCCGGCCGCCTTTGACGAGGGCTTCCAAAGGGTAAGAGGCCACAAGGGACAGAAGGAATCCGCTGATAACCTGCGGCGGCTGGTAGAGGGAAGCCAGATTGTAGAGTCCCATAAGAATTGTGAAAATGTCCAGGACCCCTATAGTCTCCGCTGTATGCCGCAGGTCCACGGGGCCACCAGAGATGCCCTCAGATCAGTGAAGTCAGTTCTAACGGTAGAGATAAACTCCGCCACCGATAATCCCCTAATCTTTCCCCAGGAGAGAAAGGTCATCTCCGGAGGGAATTTTCATGGCCAGCCGGTATCCCTTTTCCTGGACCTGATGGGAATTGCGGTTTCTGCACTGGGAAACATAGCGGAGAGGAGAATAGCCCTTCTTATGAACGAAACCCAGAGTGGACTTCCGCCTTTTCTCTCCTCGGAAAGCGGGCTCAACTCCGGATTTATGATCGCCCAGGTCACTGCTGCCTCCCTGGTCTCGGAGAATAAGATCCTGGCCCATCCGGCCTCGGTCGACTCTGTCCCCACCTCAGCCAATCAGGAGGATCATGTGAGTATGGGGTCTATTGCCGCCAGGAAGGCCAGGGAGATTGTGAATAATGTGGAGAACATCTTAGCCATCGAGCTATTGGCCTCCGCCCAGGGGATTGATTTCAGAGTTCCTCTCAAACCTGGGAGGGGAACCGAGGAAGCCTGGAGGGTCATCCGCACCGTAGTCCCCAAACTAAACCAGGACAGGATCCTGGCCGAGGATATAGAAAAGGTGAAAAAACTTATTGATGAAGGGAAAATCATCAGAAGGGTGGAGGAGAAGATCGGTAGATTAAACTGAAAGTAATAGTTTCCAGGGATCAGAAAAACACCTGACAACTGATGACCGATAACCGACAACTGCTTTTGAGCTGACCGCTGACTACTGATTGCTGACTGCTGATCCTTGACCGCCGGTAACTGTCATAATCAAAGGAGGCAAAAAATGGGCTACGAACCTGTCAGGGCCCCGCGGGGCACAACCCTGAGCTGCAAGAGCTGGCATCAGGAGGCAGCTCTCCGGATGCTGATGAACAACCTGGATCCAGAGGTGGCCGAGAAACCCGAGGAGCTAATTATTTATGGGGGATCGGGGAAGGCGGCCCGCAACTGGGAGAGTTATCATGCCATCGTAAGAAGCTTAAAGGAACTGGAGAACGATGAGACCCTTCTTGTTCAATCCGGCAAGCCGGTGGGGATATTCCGCACCCACGAGTATGCCCCTAGGGTCCTGATTGCTAATTCCCTCATCGTCCCCCACTGGGCCAACTGGGAGAAGTTTCGGGAATTGGAGAGGTTGGGCCTGACAATGTATGGCCAGATGACCGCCGGCAGTTGGATTTACATCGGCACCCAGGGCATACTCCAGGGCACCTACGAAACCTTTGCCGCAGCAGCCAAAAAGCATTTTGGGGGAGACCTCCGGGGGAGGCTCCTCCTCAGCGGGGGATTGGGGGGAATGGGGGGAGCACAGCCTTTGGCTGCCACGATGAATGGGGCTACCTTCTTAGGGATAGAGGTGGACCGCAAGAGGATAGAGAGAAGGGTGGAAAACGGGTACTGCGATAGATTCACTGAGGATTTAGATGAGGCCCTGGAGCTGGTCTTAGGGGCCAAGAAAAACCGCCAACCCTTATCTGTTGGCTTGGTAGGAAACTGTGCTGAAGTGCTGCCGGAGATCTACAGCCGCGGGGTGATTCCAGATCTGCTCACCGATCAGACCAGCGCCCATGATGAATTAAACGGTTATGTTCCCGCGGGGCTTCCTTATGAAGAAGCCCTCAGGCTAAGGGCGGATAATCCCCAGGAGTACATCAAGAGGTCAATGGACTCCATAGCCAAACATGTGCGCACAATGCTCGACTTTATGCACAAGGGGGCAGTGGTCTTCGACTATGGAAACAACCTAAGAGGTCAAGCATACAAGGCAGGGATCGCTGATGCTTTTGATTTTCCCGGCTTTGTCCCCGCCTATATCAGGCCTCTCTTAGCCCAGGGGAAAGGGCCCTTCCGCTGGGCGGCCCTCTCCGGGGAAGCGGAGGACATCTACAAGACCGATGAGGTAGTAAAAAGGGAGTTCCCGGAGGATGAATCCCTGATAAAATGGATAAACAAAGCCCAGAAGAAGGTGCCGTTTCAGGGGCTTCCCTCGCGCATCTGTTGGTTGGGATACGGGGAGAGGGCCCACTTTGGAGAGATAATCAACCGAATGGTGGCCAAGGGGGAGCTGAAGGCACCTATAGTGATCGGCAGGGACCACTTGGACGGCGGCTCCGTAGCCTCACCCAATAGGGAGACCGAGAGGATGAAGGACGGCTCAGATGTGATCGCCGATTGGCCCATCCTCAATGGGTTACTCAATGCCGTCTCTGGTGCCTCCTGGGTCTCCGTTCACCACGGTGGCGGGGTGGGAATAGGCTACTCCCTCCACGCCGGGATGGTCATAGTTGCCGATGGCAGCAAGGAGATAGAGGATAGGCTAAATAGGGTGCTCACTAATGATCCTGGAACTGGAGTGATGAGACACGCCGATGCCGGCTATGAGGAGGCCATCAAAACCGCAAAGGAGAAGGGGATAAAGATACCGATGCTGACTCAGCGCGGCAGAGCCGCATCCAAACAATAGCCACGGATTACACGGATTTCACAGATAAAAAACTATCATAACTCTCCTTTCCGAGCCGTCAGAACCCCTGTTCTGGCGGTGGAGAAGAAGAGAGCTTCTGCCACCTCAAGCTAACCCTCGGCTAAAGCTGGGTAGAAAATTCAAACTTCTACCGCACTTTAGTGCGGGTTAAGGGCCTTTAGGCCCTATATGGAGTGCTGTGACAGGAGTCACAGCACTCCAAAACCGTAGGGACAGGGCTTCAGCCCTGTCCGAAAGCCGGGTAGAACCAGATTGCTTTGTCGAACCGCTCCTCGCAATAACGATTCCCTTACCAGTCATTGCGAGGTTTGCCCTGAGCGGCAGCGAAGCGGCAAGCCGAAGCAATCTCCAACTTCTACCGCACTTTAGTGCGGGTTTAGGGCCTTTAGGCCCCTTGGGGTTGAGTCCATCCAGTGAACGGGCTAAAGCCAGATAGAAGAGCGTATTGTGGGAGGCATCTCCTGATGCCGATGATTGAGGTCGTAGGCACTCTGACAAATCAAAGGTCAAAGGGGAACCTCTAAAAATGGCTTGACGTTTCTGATAAATATGGTTAATTTTGGTAAAGAAGTGCTCAAAATGAGGATAGCTATTGACTTGAATTTTGTGGACGGTCAATACTTAAATTATGCCAGAGCTTATAATAGAGAAGATTAGGAAAGCTGTTCTTGCAGGAGAGATAAATATCAGACGTCATGCTCATCGCCGAATGTTTAAGAGGGGGATTCTTTTCGAGGAAGTACGGGAGGTTATTCTTCACGGTGATCTGATAGAGACTTATCCTAAAGCCAAACCTTTTCCTGCTTATCTTTTTATGGGCCTTGTGAAAGAAGAAGAACCTTTGTATGTTCTCTGCGGTTTTGATGGTAAGACTGTTTATATTATCACTGTCCATTGGTTAGATCCTCAGAAATGGATTGACCCTTGGACAAGGAGAAGGAGATAAAGATGAGATGCCCCTTATGTGGAGGAAAATTCAAAGAGGAAATTATTAGCTATGAAGTTCACTTCAAAGGAGAACTTTATAGTTTTGAGGATGTGCCAGCTTTAGTTTGTGAGAGCTGTGGTGATATTTCTTTTTCTTCAGCGGTGGCTCAAGAGATGGATCGGATCATCAAAGAGAAAGGGAAGCCTGAGAAGTACCAAAAGGTGCCTGTTTTTTCCCTGCGGAATCTATCTCCTCAGCAAGTAACCTGAAATTTGTGTAAATTGAAGGCCTGACCCTAATTAACCCAGTAGGGACAGGGCCAAAGCCCAGGAGAGGTTGCCTCAGCTAAAACCGAGTAGAAAAACCTGAGCTGTCAGAACCCCGATTCTGACGGCAGAGGGAAAGGTGGCCTCCCGATGAATCGGGATGCCACCTCAGGATGAATTTCAACTTCTACCGCACTTTAGTGCGGGTTCAGGGCCTTCAGGCCCTTCTATGGGCTAAAGCCCAAAAGGCTTGCTATAGCATAAGTGGGGTGGAATGGAGAAAATAGGAAGTGTCCCTATTTTTCTATTTTTCCTGACAGGGCGAGCAATGACGATCCCTTTGTCTGTCATTGCGAGCGCAGCGAAGCAATCTCCAGACCTCAGAGTTTCTACCGCACTTTAGTGCGGGTCATTATGGAGTGCGTCAACTCCTGTTGACGCATTCCAATGGGGCTAAAGCCCAGAAGAGATTACCCCAGCTAAAGCCGGGTAGGAGAATGTGGGAGGCATCTCCCGATGCCAATCGAAAATGTGCTGTCAGGAGTTACCTCCTGACAGCTCTTGAAGGGAAAGGAGACAGAAGAGGGTTTCTGCCTCCTCCAATGGATTACCGCAGAATTACGCGGATATGTGCTGGTAGGGTTCTGCCCGGGACCTTTCTACCGCACTTTAGTGTGGGTTAAGGGCCTTTAGGCCCCCTTTATGGGCTAAAGTCCAAAAAAGGTTACCCCAGCTAAAGCTGGGTAGAAAAGGCGTAGGGATAGGGCTTTAGCCCTGTCCGAGCATGGTTGAACCTCCTGCAAGTTCTAAATCCAATTTCAAAATTCACGAGGCCGGATTGTTTAGCAATTTCTGCACCACCGTCCCTCAATTTCTCGAGCTGCTTGAGAACTGGCAACTTGCAGAGGGAAAGAAGCATTTAAAAAAAATAGCGCCATTGGAGTGATACTATGATACCAAGAGTGATTGAAGTAAAGTATGTTAAGGGGTATACCCTTCATCTTCGTTTTTCTGATGGTTCAGAAGGTGAAGTAAACCTTGAACAGGAATTAGACGGAGAGATTTTCGAGCCTCTAAAAGACATCTCCTATTTCAAGAATTTCAAGGTGGATCATGAGCTGCACACCATTACCTGGCCTAATGGTGCTGATTTTGCCCCTGAGTTCTTGTATGAAAAATTAAAGGTGTTGGCATAACATTAGAAAAAGGGGCAGCTAGAAGGAAACAGGGAACCGCAGATTTACGCAGATGGATGCTGTTAGGGCTCTGCTCTGACGGGGTACCAGTGCCGTCAGGGCTCCTGCCCTGACGGAAGAAGGGCTGAACCTCCCGCAGGTTTCAAACCTGCGGGAGGTTGCGTTCCATAGGCAGGAAAAGGGGAGAAAGGTCTTGACAGGAAAGATGTGATTCATTATCTTTAAGTGTTCTTAAAAAAGTTTCTGATGATGAGAATACCTTACCATTCAGACAGGACAGGATTGGGTGAGGGAGAGTCGGGAAGCAAAGAACGAGGGCTCTGCAGCGGGTTATTTCAAAGCTGGAGTCCAATAGAAAGAAACAGCCGATCTGCCATAGTGTCAAAGTTAAGCAGGTCGGTTTTTCTTTGGCTGTATCAGGAAATTCTACCGCACTTTAGTGCGGGGTTAAGCAGACCCTCGGCTACCCGTCCCGACGCGCAACGGGTCGGGAAAGCCTTGTAGAAGGAAGTCAATGTAGGGACTCTGATTTATCGAAGTCCGAAGGAAACTGAAGGGGGCTGAGTTCATAGGAGGTAAGGACTATGAAAATGGTGACAGAGATAAAAATCCAGAAAGATGGAACCACAAGAATAGATCCATCAATCTGGGAGAAGATGGGTTTGTTGGGCAAGAAAGCAAGGTGTATATTTACCGGAGATGAGGTTATATTAACTCCTCTTGGTATGGAAGAGGATTCTTTTCTTCTCAATTTTATGAAAGGCCATCTTCATGAGAAGGTCTCCCATAAGCAGGCTCAAAAGGCACTCTCTTCGATAAAAGGCTCATTGGCGCAAGCGATTATCGATGATAGAAGGGATAGGAAGTGACGGCCAATTACTTCTTTGATACCAGTGCTTTAGTAAAGTTGTATCATCGGGAAGATGGAAGTGAGAAAGCTGAGGAGATATTTAATGAGAGTGATAGTCTGGTTTTTGTTTCGGAAATGGGGACTGTTGAAATCCATTCGGCCCTGGTCAAGAAGGTGAGGGTAAAAGAACTTAGCAAAGATGAGATGGATAAGGCACTGCAATCCTTCTATGATGATTGTGTTAATGAGAGAATCCGAGTAGTTCCTATGGAACCTGTCTACTACCAGAAAGCAATTGTTTCGCTAATTGAGTTCGGAGTAAGGAACAATTTGAGGACCCTTGATGCCATTCAGTTATCAGTTGCCAGTGCCTTCTCCGAGAGAAGAGAACTCACCTACTTTGTCTGTGCAGATCCAGTGTTATGTCACATTGCCCAAATTGCAGGGTTAGAAGTTATCAACCCAGCAATCAAATGAACTTGAAGTTCTTTTGAGGTGTTGATGCAAGCGAATGGAACCAGGATTACCACCGGATGTATAGAGATTTCTTAGGGATTCCAATTTATCGTAGTCCGAAAGAGGATTTGTGTAGGACAGGTCGGAACTTATCCCGGGCCGCCGTAGGTGGTCTGTAGGGACAGGGCTTTAGCCCTGTCCGAGGAAAGCGGACAGACATAAATGTCTGTCCCTACATAACATCGGAAAACCTTTTAAACTGAAGAGGTGAGAAATGGTTAAGCGTTTGTTTTTGATATGGGTTGCCTTGGTTGTGCCCATTTTGGCCTATGGGCAGCCGATGGATTGGGGGCAGAAGGGTTTTGGTCCCCAGAGGAGAGGGTCGGATTTGAGAGGGGTGCCCGCAGCTTTCTCTGGAGGCAAAGGCGATAGCCTGAATGTACGTTGTGTCGGTCGGTGGCCGTATGGACCCGCCTTTGCTGTGGCAGTTCAAGGCGATTACGCCTATCTTGGTTCAGGCGGAGGGATATACATCCTCAACATCTCAGACCCCACATTACCGACTAAAATTTCCGAGATTGCCACCCCAAGTGTAGTAGAGGGTCTTTTTGTTAACAACCTCCATCTCTATGTCGCTGATTATTATGCTGGGTTAAGAATCATCAATGTGGCTGATCCAGCTAATCCTTATGAGGAAGGTTACTACAACACTCCAGGCCATGCATATAGTGTATATGTCCTGGGTTCCTATGCCTATGTCGCAGCTGCGTGGGCCGGTTTGAGGGTGATCAATGTGGCTGATCCGGCTCATCCCTATGAGTTAGGCTACTACGATACTCCAGACCAAGCATATGGTGTATATGTGTTGGATTCTTATGCCTATGTCGCCGACGATGAGGCTGGTTTGAGGATCATTAATGTGGCTCATCCAGCCAACCCTTATGAAGTAGGCTACTATGACACTCCAGGCTGGGCACGGGATGTATATGTCTTGGGTTCTTATGCCTATGTCGCAGATGGAAGTGCTGGTTTAGGAATTATCAACGTGGCTGATCCGGCCAACCCCTATGAGGTGAGCTATTACGACGCTCCAGACGGTGCAGGGGGCATATATGTGTCAGGTTCTTATGCCTATGTCGGAGGGGCGAATGCTGGTTTGAGGGTGATCAATGTGGCTGATCCGGCCAACCCCTACGAGGTGGGTTACTACGATACCCCAGGCTCTGCACGGGATGTATATGTCTTGGATTCTTTAGCCTATGTCGCAGATCTCTTTGGTGGTTTAAGGATTATCAATGTGGCTGATCCGGCTAACCCCTATGAGGTGGGCTACTATGATACTCCAAACTATGCAACCGATGTATATGTATTGGATTCTTATGCCTATGTCGCCGATGAAAATGATTTATGGATTGTCAACGTAGCCGATCCTGCTGACCTTTATGAAGTAGGCCACTACGACACTCCAGGCCGTGCATATGGTGTATATGTCCTGGGTTCTTATGCCTATGTCGCAGATGGAAGTGCTGGTTTAGGGATCATCAACGTGGCTGACCCGGCTAACCCCTATGAAGTAGGCTACTATGATACTCCACACAACGCATGGGGTGTATATGTCTTGGGTTTTTATGCCTATGTCGCTGATTATTATGCTGGTTTGAGGATCATCAATGTGGCTGATCCGGCCAACCCTTATGAGGTAGGCCACTGCGACACTCCAGGCCGTGCATATGGTGTATATGTCCTGGGTTCTTATGCCTATGTCGCTGATTATGATGCTGGTTTAAGGATCATCAATGTGGCTGATCCGACTAACCCTTATGAGGAAGGCTACTACGATACTCCAGGCTATGAACCGGATGTGTATGTTTTGGGTTCATATGCTTATCTTGCAGCCGGAAGTGCTGGTTTAAGGATCATCAACGTGGCTGGCCCGGCTGACCCCTATGAGGTAGGCTACTTCGACACTCCACACAGTGCAGCGGATGTTTATGTTTTGGGTCCTCACGCCTATGTCGCAGATCTCTTTGGTGGTTTAAGGATCATCAATGTGGCTGATCCGGCTAACCCGAGTGAAGAGGGTTACTACATTACTCCACCCGAGTGGGCTTCGCCATTTGCCCTTGCATGTAATGTGCATATCTTAAGTTCATATGCCTATGTAGCAGATTATGGCGCTGGTTTGATCATCCTTCAATTTTATGGCGGCGAGCGCGGGACGATTGCCGGCACAGTGAAAGACTCATACACCCAAAACCCGATAGAAGGTGCACTTGCGGAGGCTATGCAAGGAGCAAATATAATTGGCAGTGACATTACAGAATCGGATGGGAGCTACAGCATTCCAGATTTACTTGTGGGCACTTACGATGTCCGAGCCTCAAAGGATGGCTATGAGACCAAAACCGAAAATGGAAAGGAAGTGATTGCCGATCAGACCACAACCGTTGATTTCCAGCTTAACCCCAGTCCCTCGGATACCCTGTTCTTTGATGATTTCGCTGATGGCAATGACGATGGGTGGCAGAAATACGGCGGTTGCACCTGGACGGTTGAAAATGAAGAATACACCTCCAGCGTGAGCGGTACTGAAGTCTGGTGTCTCAGTGTGGCTGGTAATTCTGATTGGACGGATTATATCTTGGAGGCCGAAGTCTATGGAGATGCGGGTGTGGATAAGGTAGTGGCATTTCGGGTTGTTAATGAGGACAACTTCTATGCGGTGAATGTGAGAAGCGATTGGATGGGGGCAGATGAAGTTACCCTCTCCAGAATAGTAGACGGAGTCTCTACCGAGATTATCACTACTGATTATACAAGTCAGCTTAATACCTGGTATCACATCAAGGTCAAGGTTATCGGTGAAAATATAAAGGTCTGGGTAGATGACAACCAGGTCATAGACTACACTGATACGGATACTCCCTTAGACCACGGCCAGGTTGCCGTCACCGCCTACTCCGGTGCCTACGGAAGTGCCACCGTCCGCTTTGACAATGTGCTGGTGGCCTGGGTGCCTGGACGGGGTGCTATTTCCGGCACTGTCTCAGAAATGCAATTCCCTCCAGCACCTCCTATCCCAAATGCTTTGGTAGAAGCCCTACAGAACGGAGAGGTCGTTAATTCTACCAGGACGGCCACGGATGGGACTTATTATCTGAATATCCCAGTCGGCACTTATGATGTTAAGGCCTCAAAGGAAGGTCATGATCCCGTTACTCATAATGGTATAGAGATAAGTGAGGCACAAGTCACTCAGGTTGACTTCACATTACCTCCATTACATCCCGTTGTCTCCCTTTCCCCAGATCCAAACCCTACAAACCCGGACATGTCAACGGTGATGCAGGGTGGCACAGTCCATCGTTATTACAGAGTGCGGGATTGGCATGATGACCCCCAACCGAATGTTAGCGTTGGGGTAGAAACTCAAACCCAGAGCCTTGCTTTTTGGACCGATGATGAGGGGATCGTAGATATTGACCTATTGGCAGATGACCTTGGTGGACTCAACGACCTTGTTACCGTGAACATCGTCTCTGTAAATGGACAGCCTTTGGAATCCTATCAGGTGGTTTCATTTGATGTGGCAATTAAGGATAGGGAATATGAAAGGCGAAATCGGTTTAAAGCAAAATTCAATCTTGATGTTGAAGATTGGGGAACGGTGGTGGAAAATGCAGTCGGCTGGGCTCTAAGTGGAACAAAGAGTAGCCCGGACACATCGTTGTGGCATAGATTCGGAGAATTGGGAGGCACTTTTGGCGCAGGCGCTGGTATCGGGGTCTCCCTGACAATAAATGATTATGATGCCGGAGCGTATGCAGGAGCAGGACTTGAGGTAGGTGCAGGGGCTTTCAAAGAGGACAATTACCAATTTGCTTATCCCCCTCAGGGGGGCTTGGAGTATAGTGCAGCACCGGTTGTTGTCCTTTTCGACCCCCTTCATTATGTTCCCATGACAGGATGGTTATGGAGTATCCACGAATGGTTGATAACCCATTTTACTACTGTGGGTGATGTCCTCGATGAGGGCTATTACGCTGGGGATAAGGGGGTTGATATCTGGGGAGGAGGCAGAGCAGAGGGGATTCTTGGCTTTGATTTGCTCCCCACGGTTATCGCGACCCCTCATTTCCATCTTGCAGGTAACGTGAACGGCTCTCTACATTCAAAGTTCAGTGCCACCAATTATCCCATTGAATCTTATTGCGGAGTAGGCTATGAACTTCTTGGGAAGATAGATGTATCAGCCGACTGCGACTTTGACTTTACCCCCTTAGGGTTGTGGTCTGATGCCTATGATGTGCCCCAATGGCTGAATATATTGGACCAGGATTACCATCCCAGCTACAACGGTAATTTATCATTTAAAATTGAACTCCTCACCGATGGGGCAGGCCAATTCAAAATCATCGTTGAAACCCAAAAGAAACCTCTTGGCGTATCGGAAACCGAGTGTGATCTAATAACAATCTCAGGAGACCAGTCCGTCCTTCAAGCTGTTTTGGACGCTTATGGAAACTCATCAGTCCTTTTTGTAATGCTCACAACAGGCGGGGCGGCGAATTTGTCCCTCGCACCTGTCGAGGCAGCGAATCTCCTTTTTAATTTGTTCAAGCAAATTGGGGAGATGCAGGAGAGTGGCTCGGACATAACGGTTCAGTATGAAGAATCTTCAACTGAGTCGATAGCTTCAATCCCAACTACTCTGAGACTAAATGTGGGACTGGCGCTTAAGGGTTCTATTGGGCTCAAAGGGGGATGTTTTGTGGAAAAGGATATCTTACAGAAGAGGGGGATATGGATAGCAGGGAGGGCTTATCTCTTGGAGGAGTATACGGATGATTCCTATACCAATGTAGTTATAGATGTTGCAGGTGTTCCTCAAGCTTTACTTGACAATCTCTTTGGATCAGGGGCAAAGGGAATGCTGGACAGCGTCTTTACCTATTATCAGGATACAGTTCTTGCTACGGGCACACATTTTCAGATGGGAGACACTTATCTTGATATTCCTGCAGGTGCTCTTCAGGAGGGGACTCTAATCGGAGCCTATAACTGGAACTGGTGGGGCAACTCGTCAAAAACGAGGTCCAGTCACCTAACAGAAAGCGAATTCAGACTGAGGAAAAATATTAAAGACAGGCTTCAGGAGTTTTACGGACTACATTATGGGATAGGTGGATTTTATCATCTGGTGCCGGATTCTTTGGAGTGGGTAACCCCGGCAACATTCACCTTGGCCTATTCTGATACAGAGGTGGCAGATATTGATGAAAGTACACTAAGGATGTACACCTGGGATGATTCACTCAAAAATTGGATCTATGTAGGTGGAGTAGTCAAACCCGATAGTAATTGGGTGAGGGCAGAAATAGCCCAATTCGGTGAATATACCCTTGCGCCTACAATGCCGGGCTCTGGATTCAATCTTATACCTAATCCGGACACATTAGCGGCCAATGGAACGGCAGTATCTCAAGTTACCAGTGACATTATTTATAATAACGATGGGACGCCTGTAGAGGATGGGACGCCGTTCACAATCTCAACAACTGGTGGTGAGATAATAACGGCAGATACAGACACGGCTCTTGAGGGCATTCAAGTTCTATCCTCAGGAGGGACTATCAACTTCGAAATAAGGGCATCTGAAGTCGGTTGGATTGCCTACGTTTGGGCTCAATCTGTGACCGGAGAGGCAGGTGGTTGGACAAGAATATGGTTTTTAGACTCAACCCCCCCGGCTCAACCCATCGGCCTAAAAGCTGAGATTGTGGACACAAATGCCGTGCTTCTAACATGGCATGCAAATGAAGAGGAAGACATCCTCGGATACTTGCTTTACTACGATACGGATTCCATTTCCCCTTGGGATGGAACGAGTCCCTATAGCCCGTCTTCACCCATAAGTGTTGAACCTGGCACATCAAGAGTTGTCTATCTTGCCCACCTTGAAGATTCAGTTTACTGGTTTGCAATCTCCTGTGTGGATATGTCGGAGAATGAGAGTGAGTTATCAAGTCCTGTAGGTGGTATTTCTACTTCCATCCCGATACATCAAGTTGGCTCAATTCTCCCTACGGCTTTCGCTTTGTACCAGAACTACCCGAACCCATTCAACCCCATCACCGAGATCAAGTATGCCTTGCCCTGGGATTGCTGGGTGAGGTTGGAGGTTTACAATATCTTAGGGCAAAGAATAGCCACTCTTGTCGATGCTCAGCAAAGGGCTGGATATAAAACCGTCAGATGGGATGCAGGTTCTCTCTCCTCCGGCATCTACTTCTATCGAATCTCGGCTGGGGATTTTACCTCCACCCGCAAGATGGTTCTTCTGAGCTAATGGGTGACTGGTGGCTATACAGATGATGGAAAGGGAGGGGCTCCAGGTTATCGGAGCCCCTTCTTGTTTTATGGTTGACATTGAAGGCTCAATTTTATATAAGTGGATAAAGGGGGATCAGGCTCTGTCTAATAAACCCAAAACACGCTATACCACAGATGAACACAGATTTTCACAGATTAGATAAAAATATTCAAGAATGCATCTTTTAGGTGAGAAACGGGTCATGAATTTGTAAACCTCTTTATTCTGAATATCTCGTGAAATCTCGTGGTTTCTCAACGTATAACCCGGGGTTATTATTCGGTGATCTTCGGTGTTTCATGAATTGCATATCTTGATCATCATGTTTATCCTGTCTAATCTAAAAGGAGGGTTAAGATGAGGTTTTATTGGGTAATTCCATTGGCCATTTTAGCAACTCTCTCCTGTTCCCATCCACCTTACTCACATTCTCCTTCCAATTTTAAACAACCTCAGCTTGAAAAATTGAGCCAACTCCAGAGATCAATCCTGAAGGTTACCTGCTCTGCCAACTATCAAAATTACTTCTACGCCAATCCTTCAGGCCAAGCAGATACGTCCTCCCAAAAAAGCCTTTTAATCAGCGAGTACATAACAACCAATTCTGTTGCGGGAACTGGACTTATTATCTGCCAAGATTTGCGTAAAATGGTGTTACTAACCTGCTATCATTTATTTGATTTTAAAGATACTCTTAAAACGTACTACTTGGATAAAGAGAAACAGCCGACAAAATTTCTCCATTCTCTTTCTATCAAATTGGAACAAAATGTTTTAGTCTTTCATATGAGTGGTAGAAGTAGTCTGGGTAAAATAATCGCCGTAGATGAACGAAATGATCTTGCTTTAATTGAAACAGATCGAGATGAAATCTTATTATCCGAATCCCCTTTTGCAGGGCGGTTTGGAGATGCAGAAAAGATCAAATTAGGAGAGGAGATTTACCTACTGGGTTTTCCGAAGGGCTATTTTATGGTTACGAGAGGATTAGCCAGTCCTTCGCCATACAAAAACAGGTTTATGGTTGATGCTCTGTTTAATAGAGGGTTTTCCGGGGGTGTAGCCATTCTCTTTACCCAAGACGGGCAGTATAAACTAATCGGAATGGCCAATGCGGTTGCCTACAGTCCGGAAACAGTCCTTGTTCCGCCCGATGAGCCAAATATTTATGAGTTATATCAGAATTTGCCTTATGAGGGAGAGACATATGTCAAAGATTTGAAGCTAATTGATTACGGACTTACTTTTGTGATAAAAAGCAATGTTATCTTTGATTTTCTCCACAGGGAGAGAGAAAGGTTAAAGGGATTAGGTTATGATCTTCCAGTGCACATTAGGGAGTAACCCGCACTATGGCCGAAGAGTAGAACCCTAATCTGACAGTGGCAGAGCAGGGCTTCTGCCACCTCGGTTCCTGCAACTCGCCAATGGCAGAATGGGTTGAGCCCAAAGTGGAACCTCCCGCAGATTTGGAATCTGCGGGAGGTTTGAGGCCATCTCTGAAAGCGGGTGATCTGACCGTGCGGGTGGCAGAAGAGGGCTTCTGCCACCTCGATTTTTGTCAGTGAGTTGGCTAAAACCTATAAAGAGGACACCCCCCCCGCTTTTGCGGGGGTAGAAGAAAACAAGGAGCGCAGATTAACGCAGAATTACGCGGATATGTGCTGGTAGGGCTCTGCCCTACCAGGCAATGGTTCTACCGCACTTTAGTGCGGGTTCAGGGCCTTTAGGCCCTAAGAATGGGCTAAAGCCCCAAAGAGGTTACCCCAGCTAAAGCCGGGTAGAAAAGAATAGTTCTACACTACTTTAGTGGGGAGGGTTAGGACCGAGCTCGGCAGAAGAGAGAACCCCTCCGTCAGGGCAGGAGCCCTGACGGCACAAGGGATACTACTGGAGTGATATGAAAGTTACCAAGGCTGTTTTGGGGTATATCATCAGGGATGGGCAGATCCTCCTGATCAAAAAGAAAAGGGGACATGGCAGGGGCAAGTGGAATGGGCCTGGGGGAAAAATGGAATTCGAGGAGCCCTCTGAAAATTGTCTAAGAAGGGAACTAAGAGAGGAGATTGGGATTAAGGTGAAAAGGGAGAGGGAATTGGGGACTCTTATCTTCTATGAGAACGGGAAACTAAATTGGCTGGTCTATCTTTTCCGAGTAGAAGAGTATGAAGGCCAGCCCACAGAGAGCGGTGAGGCCTATCCTTTATGGTTCCCCCTAAATGAAATCCCCTTTGATAGAATGTGGGAGGATGACAGGCATTGGCTTCCCTTGGTAATAGAGGGAAAAAGCCTTCAAGGAGAGTTTTGGTTTGAAAAGGGGAAATTGATCAGATATGCTGTTATTCCTAAGCCAAATTACTCATAGATGTGAAGCAAATTCCCGATGAGCCGTCAGATGCCCTCATCTGACGATGAGAGAGAAAGGTGGCAGAAGAGGGTTTCTGCCACCTCTGTTTTGAAAAGAGGGCTTCTGGTATGGTGTTCCTGCCAGTAAGCGGGCTAAAGCCCAGGGAACCCTCGGCTAAAGCCGGGTAGAAAATACCGAACCGTCATTTGACGAAAAAGGAAGAGATGGTGGCAGAATCGGGGTTCTGCCACCTCATTATTTTGGGCCATCAGGCTCCCACCATTCCTGTGTTGTCAGGGTTCCTGCCCAAACAGAAGAAGTCTCTTTGTGGATGATAACATCCACAAAGAGCGCGTAAAAAAGACCCCTTCCGTCAGGGTAGAGCCCTGACGGCACAGCACAATCCCCTGAGCCAGAGGAGGGTAAAAGAGAGGGGTTCTGCCACCTCAGCTTTCCGTGGCAAGGGAAATTTCTCCCTCAAAAGTCAATTCTGCTTTTCCCTCAATCCAAACATCCTCAGCCGTTTTCTCCGAAATTTTAAAGTAAACCCTTAAAACATTCCCTCCCCTTGTCTCTACTTCAACTGGAGACTCAACCAGCCTTTTCCAAGCAGCAATTAAAGCGGCAGCGGCAGCACCGGTGCCACAGGCCAAGGTCTCCCCCTCTACCCCCCTCTCATAGGTGCGCATCCGCAATCTGTTTTCATCCAATACCTGCACGAAGTCCACATTTGTCCCCTGGGGGGAGAAGAGGGGATGATACCGTAATTTCCTGCCCCAAGAGAGGATCGGGGCTTTGGCTATCTCCTCCAAAACAAGCACCAGGTGGGGAACCCCCGTATTTACTGAAGAGGCCTCCACTGTTTTCTCACCAATCTCAAGGGGAAAACCAAGCCTGACTTCAGATGGCTCTTGTAACCTTACCATAACCGAGTCCCCCCTGATCTTAGCCCTATGCAGCCCAGCAGGGGATTCAAACACTGGTTCCTTCCCTACTATGCCCAACAGTTGAGCTAATTTGGCGATGCACATAGCTCCGTTGCCGCAGACTGGAGCCTCTCCACCATCGGCATTGAAATACCTCATCCCAAAATCGGCTTTCTCGCTTTGCTCCAAGACCAATACCCCATCGGCCCCCACAGAAAACCTGCGACGACAGACCATCCGCACCAAATTGGGGAGATCAAGAGGAAGGATTCCCCGACGGTTGTCAAAGAGGATAAAGTCATTCCCTGAGCCGGACATTTTGACGAAATTCAATTTCATCATTTTATTTCAATAAATGAAGTCCAAGGAATGGACAGAATTCATACACTCAAGCCGCTGAGCGGTCAGATCCCCAAATTTGACGGTGGCAGAAGAAGAGGGCTTTTGCCACCTCGTTTTTGAAGAGGCTAAAACCTTTTAACCCTCGGCTAAAGAGATCTGCGGACAGGCATAAATGTCTGTCCCTACAAGACTTTCAGAAGCGGGTCGGATGAATCCGACCCCTACAAAAAACCCAATAGAAACCCGGGCTAAAGCCCTATCGCCCCCAGCTAAAGCTGGGTAGAAAGAATAATCCTTCCGTCAGGGCAAAAGACCTACCAGCACAAAAGGGCAAACAAAGCAACCTCCAATAGGATTGCTTCGGCACTTTCGGTGCCTCGCAATGACAGAATACTTTGCTCGCCTCTGCAAAGAAAAAAGGGGGCCTTCCGGCCCCCTGAAGGGAGATGGTGGAACTAACTTACTTCTGGCCCACCTCATCTTTAATCAGATGGGGGGTGACGAATATGACCAGGTCATTGGTCACAGTCTCATGCTTTGTATATCTGAAGAGCATCCCTAAAAGGGGTATGTCCTTCAAAATAGGAACCCCCACCTTGGATGACTTCTTCTCCTGGTTGGTCAAACCGCCAATCACTGCTGTCTGGCCATCGGAGACAACCACATTTGTTTCTGCCTTTTGCGTAGAGATAATCACCCCATTAGGATCATAGCTATAAGAGCTCCTCTCTGGACGTAGGTGCATAAGTATCCTGGTCGGAGAGGTAACATGAGGGGTAACAATAAGTTTAGTACCCACTTGATACATCTTTATAACCACATTGCCTGATTGATCGAACATCTTTAGGGGGATCTCCTGGCCCATAAGGATGGTGGCCGTTTCATTATCCATTGTAGAGATGGAGGGTTGAGCCAGGATGTGGGCCTTGTTCTGGCTGGCCAGGTTGGCGATTGTCGCATTTAAAGCAAAGCTGTTTTTTACCGTTCCATAGGCAAAATTCCCGATCGCTTTGGTGACTTCCCCGGCGGTGCTCTGAGAGACATCCATTGGACTGCTCCCCCCTCTCACCGCTGACCAGTCAATTCCTAACTCCCAGAGGGAAGATGTGTCTATCTCCAAAAGCTTGGCCTCTATCTGGATTTGCGGGGTCGCCCGGTCCAGGCTATCTATAAGGGCTGCTATCATATTTAGGTTATCGGGACGATCCTTAATGATGAGGGAATTTGTCCTCCCATCCACCTCTATCTTCCCTCGGGAGGAGGTGAGGTCTTTAAGGCTTCTGGAAAGGGCCTTGGCCTTGGCATGATTGATGTAGAAGACCCTTGTATCCAGTTTTCCCAAGTTAGCCTTATCTGCCTCATACTTCCCCTTGGCCATCTCCTCAGAAATGAAGTCCTTCTGGGGTAAGACCCTTAAATAATTCTCCCCCTGCACCACAACCAAACCATTGGTCTCGGTGATGATATTCAGGGCTTGCCGCCAGGTTACATCCTTTATCTGCAGGGTAATCTCCCCCTCAACCGTGGGGCCAGCCACAATATTCACCCCGGAGTAACTGGAGAGAAAATCGAGGGCTGAATGAATATCAGCATGTTGTAGATTGAGATTTTTAATTGTCCCCCCTGGGGGTTCACCCTGCTCCTGGGAGTAGAGAGTTCCTCCCCAACTCAAAGCCAACCCTAAGCTTAAGATGAGGGCAAGGGTAAGCATTCTCCTATTCATAACCAACCTCGCTTTTCTTCGTTCTTTTCATTTTAAGCACTACTGTCCTCGTCCACCCATACTCCACCACCTGAAAGATGATTTTATCTTTAGTGACCCGGGCCACATAGCCGTTTCTCACCCGGTCACCTTTGCGCAGTATATATCCGTAACCACCTGGGCCTTCCAGAAGGGCACGAAATCCGGTAGAATCTTCCAGAACCCCCACCAGGGTTAGGCCATCGACACTGGGCAAGGGAACCGCGCCAAATTGCAACTCCCCTTCCTGCCAAAGGGGTCTAAAGGGATCTCTGCGGCCGCCCGCCGAGTAATGAACGGCCCGCCGGGGGGTAAAGGAGGGTAGCGCACTCTCCTGCGGCTGCGGGGGGACGACTGGTTTCAGTTTCTTCTTGATCATCTTCTTCTCTGCAATTTTCCCTGGAGACATTATCTTACTGCCCTTTGGCTCTGTCCGGCTGGCCAGCCAGGTTTTAAACCGAGGTAGCTCGATCCCGGGGAAGAGAAGCTGAAAGTTCTCCCCATTGTCCACCACCTGATGGGGAATCATCCTCTCCAAGTCCAGAACAACTCTTACTCTCAGAGGATTGAACCTAAACTGGCTTGTCCTAATCGACTTTATACCACAGGGGGGAAGGTGCCGATAATTCAAGCGAGGAAGGGCATGTTTAGCATCCTCAAAGTCGATAACCACCCGGGGAGGGTTTTTCATCTCCCAAACCTGGTAGCTAATCTTCCCTTGGCAAAGGATGGACAGGAGAATTCCCTTCTGGTTCCTCTCTATTTGAATATCCTTGACAAGAGATTTAGGAGAGCCCCAGGCTGAAAGGAAAAAGAGAAGGGGAGCTATAACCCCCAAAAAGAGAACCTTCCTCATATCTTCCCTCCCTTCTGGCCACCTGACTCCGATTCAAACTCCTTCCTCCGCAATTTCAGTTTCTGCAAGATCCCTCCCTTAGGTTTCTCCCCTTCCTCCTCGCTGATCTCCTTTTCCCCTGGGGAGAGGTTGTAGGTGGCAAGCTTTAGCTCTGCCTTTATCGTATTTGAAGATTTCTCCTCCTCCAAATCATCTATCTTCACCTCTGAAATGTTGACGATAAATGGGAAGTTGGCCACATAGCCCAAAAACTTCCCTAATTTATGGAATTCTCCCTTTAGCTTTACTAAATAAGGATTTGCCGCGTAGAAATCCATCTGCACCGGAGTCTGAGGGGTAATCTCCGAGATGTAAATTTCCGAACGCCCCGCGGCCCGATGCAGCCTGCGGAGCAGGGCTGGGGTCTGACGGCGCGGGGGAAGAAGGAGCTTAACCGTCCTGTATTGGGCCAACAACCTCTGGTAATCCCTTTTCAGCCCCTGCAGGCTCCCTGCCTTATGCTTCACCGTCTGCAGCTTTGAGGAGATAGCCTGATATTGGAGCTTCTTCCTCCCAATTTCCCGCTGGGTCGGTTTAAATAGCTGGGTATACCAAAGATAAACAACACCCAACATTATGACTATAATAACAACTATCTTCTGATTTTTCGGGTTTCTTAGATCCATAGCTTTATCCCTTACCCTTTTTCCCTGCCTTAGGTTGCGGGGTGACAAGCTGCTCCCCCTTGAGGTTACAGGAAACCTGGAAATAAAATGTCTTCCTCTTCTCCTCCTCTACCTGTCTGACCCAGTTCAGTTCAACCCCATTGAAGAAAGGGGTGTGACCTAACCTGAGCATAAAGGAGGCCAAATTGTTGAGGGAATAGCTTTCCCCTTCGATGATAACCTGGGGAGTTCCACCCCCAACCAACTCCTTAAAGGAGGTTAGCCAGAGGTTCTCCGGAACCGCCACACTAAGCCTCTCCAAAAGATTTATCCAGAAGGCCCTGTTCTTATCCAGCTTGTCAATCGCCCCCATCCTTTGTTCTACTTTAGCCTTCAGTTTCTCCAAATTTTCCACCACCTTTATTTGGGGGGCAAACCTCCTGGTCTCCATCTGAGCTATAGTTATCTCTTTTTTCATCTTTCCCAACTTGTATTTCTCGTATTGGAGAAGGCCAAAGAGGATCAGAATTATCCCTACACAACCAACGATAAGCCAGACTGTCCCCTTGCTTAACCCCCTCCTCTCCTCCCGTAATCCCCTGGGCAATAGGTTTATCTTTATCATCCTAAAGGACCTTTCTACAGGCCAATCCTATGGGCACAGCCATTAAAGGAGCCATCTTTTCCGCCTGCAGGCCAGGAAACTGGGCGGCATCGAACTTTATGCTCCGCAGGGGGTTGAAGATCTCTACTGGAATGGAGAGCTTCTCTTGGAGGTACTCTGGCAGATAGGGGATGAGTGCCCCCCCACCGCTCAGGACTATCCAATCGATTCCCTCTGCCTTAGACGCAGATTCGAAGTAGGAGAAAGCCACCTCTATATCCACTGCCAGCTCATCACCGGTGCTGGCAATGAGGGCTTTCAACATATCAGAGTCCACAGACTCCACCTCTTCCCCCCGCAGCACCTTCTCAGTGAGATCAGGGTTAAGACTTAACTCCTTGCCAATGGACTCAAAGAACATCCTTCCCCCGGAGGCCAGATCCCTCATCGAGTGGTAGACCCCATCCTTGATAAAGGTTATATTTGTGCTGTCAAACCCGATATTCACCAAGGCCAATATGCGATCGGCATCTACCTGGTAGTTCACCTCGTAGGCATTGAGGAGGGCAAAGGCATCCACATCTATAATCACCGGATTGAGCCCAGCATCACCCAAAAGCTCAAGATAGTTGTTCAAGATCTCGTTGCGCGCGGCAACGATGACCACCACCATCTTGCTCTTGTCCTCATCCACCCAGACTATGTTATAATCCAGGGTTACATCCTCGGTATCAAACGGGCTTCTTTGTTCGGCCTCAAAGAGAATGGCCTGCTCGGCCTCCTCACCGCTTTTATAATCCATTATCAGCCTGCTGGTGATCACGCCATGGCCAGAAATGGAAAAGACCACATCCTTGGTCTTCACATTGCACTGGTCGATCAAGTTCTGAAGCTGTAAGAGGACCAGGTCCCTATCCCTGAACTCCCCCGCTACTATGGCCTCGGGAGGAAGCTCCCTCATTCCCCATTTGGAGAGGATCAGCTTCTCCCTCGTTCCCGTTACCTCAGCTAACTTGAGGGAATAAGCACCTATGTCCAATCCGATAACCGATTTCTTTCTCAAACTGATGGCCATAAATTCACCTGCTCTTTAGCAATTGACCCTACTATACTCTATCCCCTATATTTTTGTCAAGGGAAATTAACGGATAAGAAACATTTTTTTTATCTCTTCCTCATCCCCCACATCTAACCTCAAAAAGTATAAGCCACTTTTGGCTTCCTCCCCTTCCTCATCTCTACTCCTCCAGGAGAACTGATAAGGCCCCGGGGGAAGTTGCCCGGCAAAAATGAGCTTAATTCTCTCCCCTTGGAGATTATAAACACCTACCCTGACTTTCCTTTCCCCCTTCCCCCTAAGGAGAAAGCGGATATTTGTCCTCTGGCTAAAGGGATTAGGAAAGAGAAGGGGGGGGAGGAACCTTTTCAGTTCCTCGGTTACCCCGGATGGTGGAAGGTGGAAATCAACCTCTGTATCCGGACGAGAGGGAGTGAGAGTTATTCCCTCCTCCCGCTGTTCCCCATATCCGGCGGCGGTGGCAGTGAGGGAGAGGGGGGCAAAAGGGACGCTCAGCCGATAGAAGCCACTCCAGTCCGTGCTCACAGAGAAGTTATCCTCAGGGAGGGAATCATATGCGGTGGTCCATGCCCAGCGCAAGGGGGTATCATCGGTGCCGTAGATATGGCCGGATACAACGCCAGAAAGGGCTTTCAGCCAGAAATTTTCGGTGACAACTGAATCTCTCAGCAGCACATCCTGAAGGGTCCCGCTATGATAACCATCCTTTTGGGCTTGCAGGATGTAAGTCCCTGCAGGAAGCCATATCCTATATTGTCCTCTCTGGTCTGTCCGGGTGCTAAAGGAACCACCTTTTCCCCAGGTAAGGACCTTGGCCTCCAAGATCCCCTCTCCTCTTTGGTTGTAGACCGATCCCTGAAAAGAAGCCTTTGCTTGCCGGAGATGAAAATTTGCCCTCTGTTCTCCCGCCAGGATCCCATCGAGCTGCCTTTCCTCTACATAGTAGCCCTGCGGGGGCATTGCCCTTAAGCTATAACCACCAACTAAATCGGCTACCCGCAGGGAGTAAGTCCCTGCTGTATCGATGGTAGTACGCGTCCAGCCAAAGTCACACCATCCCTCCACCTCTATCCCCAATGGATTTGCTCGGTTTGTATAGACCGTGCCAGAGATAGTGCTGTTAGCTTTAAAACAGACCAGATCCAGCAAGGATGTGTCGCCCTGGTCAATCCAGATCCTGCGGGGCTGGAGGGCCAGATAGCTTGGAATGAGGTCACCTGCATCAGGACCTATAACCCATCTGCCACCTTTAACACCTAATAGGTAATCTCCCAAGGAATCGCTGAGGGTTGCGGGGTTCAACCTCTTCTCCTCTCCTCTGGCGCTGACCCTCACCTGGGAGATTGGTTTCCCATCCTGGGCCATAACCCTCCCCTGGATCCATGCTGTGGCCTCCTGGTAAGCAAGGTTCACCCCGGTGATCTCCCCATCCACCAAAACTGAAAGGGGGGCAGGGGGGATATAACCAGGGGCTACCCCCATTATATCTCGGCTTCCCACCAACCAATTCCGCACCCCCAGGCTCTCTGGAACCCATATCCAGTAATCACCATTCTGGTCAGTGAAGGCCGCATAGGAAACCTCTTCGGCTAGTGGCTTCCCCATTCCCAGGGAGGCATAGACCACCAACTTCTCCTTCTCCAAGGGGTTAACCACCATACCGGAGATCGAGTACCGAGAACTAACTGGGGTCTGAAGAAGATATGCCGAATCGCCTACTCCATTCTCCCAGGCCCGGAAGATAAAGCCAATCGGAAAAGGCCAGTTCCTCCTGATCATCTGCCTAAAGGAACCATCCTGTAGGCTGTCCTGATCATCTGGGCCACCGTCTTTAAACATTCCCTTGCCTGATGTCACCAAGAAATCCTTTCCCGGTTCTATGCGCTGGTCCCTATTTAGATCCATCCATATTTCCGCTCCCACTAAGCCCCCCATCCTCTCTAAATCAAAGGAGAGGAGAAATGGTTGGCCCACTGAGACCGTATCAACCTTCTGGTCGTCTAAAAGAAGGTTATGAAGAGAAAATGCCCCCTGAGCCCCCCAAAGGATAATTCCTCCCAAGAGAACGCCGAAACTGCACCATCGTTTTCTCATCGCTCAAATTGAGAGGATATTATTAAATCCTTTTCCCTCTGTCAAGGGTTTTTTGAGAGGATCTGGTTTTCTTTTAATAGCTAACCACATACAACCACGGGTTTGCACAGAAAAACAGGGATTAGTCTTCAAGGATCGGGAATAGCCAGCATAAATTTCATTTTTAGTTCTCAATCCTTAATTGCTTTTTTCCGTGAGATTCCGTGGAAAACTGTTTTAACTATTTGCAATTTTTATACCAAAAAACCAGAAGGAGGCAACTTTACTCTTCAGCTAACTGCCAATTGGAGGAGAACTTAACCATTGGAGGTAATCCTAGTAACCTTTTTAAACCAACCCTGTTCGGAATCAGGTCAAACACCTCCTTTGGCTCTTTGATCCTGACCGAAATCCGCACATAAAGGGAGGGCCGGGGCTACCCGGCCCTCCCTTGTTCAGGATGAGAAAATCCTGAATGAGCAAGATTAGTTGCTCACGGTTGATTTTACCAAGTAAGGGAAGAGCCAGCCGTTGGAGTCGTAGGGGTAGCTGTCGTCGTAGATGGTCTCGTGTCGCAGCAGATCAAAGACGGCGAACTTGACTGCCGGTATCCTCTGCACCTTCCAGGTGCCGATAAAGGTTCCACCCTCCTCTTTTTGAAAGGGTATCCTAAAATGCCAGGGCCAGAGGTGGGTGAAGACATGAAGGAAGAGCTTGGCGGGCTCACCGGTGGTCTCCACCGTAATTTTGACCTCCTCTCCGGTCTCAAAGGTGAGCACATCTGTTATGTCAAACAGCTCCAGGGGATTGGTGATGGTGGTATCATAGCTACTGCTTTGGATATTAATGCTTAGAATCTCTACCGTGCACACCGAGTCCGATGTTCCCTCAGCCCCGGAGATCTTGTTCAACTCCCATCCTCGATGGGGAAGATTGACCTCACCCCTTCTCTTGAATATGGCATAAAGATTGGCCGTCTCGCTCAGGGGCTTCTTGATGTGCACCCAATGACTACTATCTGATGATACCCATTTGATAATGTGAAACCAGCCCACTGTGTTTATCGTCCAGGAGACGAAGGCCGAATCTCCCGTGATCTCGATGGTCACCTGGGGATCAGGATGATCGGTGATCTTCCTTCCCCAGAGTACGGTGAGGGTGTCACAGAGGACTTTGCCCGCCGTTGTGCTCGTATCCCCAGAGTCGCTGACCGCTTCACCCTCAAAGTGGTTAGTGAGTTTAAACCAGTCCGAGTCAAAGATAAACTCCCGGATGGTTCCCTCATCTGTTTGCTCAGAATTTGTACTCTTCTTACTGCAGCCCGTCAGGGCAAAAAGGACTATTAGAGAAAGAAACAAGGGTAACCTCTTCATCGTGCCTCCTCTTCTTTCTATGGGTTAGTTATTGGACAAAAAAACATCTCTTTGCTTGTTACATTCAAAACCTCCTTTCCTTACGATGATAAACGGTAGCGCCCCATTTTAGATGGGGCGTCTCTTTCCGCCCGATATGAAATCGAGCACAAAAACTTTTGTCGCCCGGCTCTTGAGGGATGTTATCATCCCTCAAGAATCCAATAAGCCTCCGTTGAACACCTATGAGATTGCTTCGCTTCGCTCGCCCCGTTAGATAATTTCTACCAATCTCGGAGTTCAGCGAAACGTCATTGATATCTAACGGGGCTCGCAATGACAGAAGGAACCTCTGTTGAGGATGATAACATCCTCAACAAGCAAGGAGAATATAACTAAGAGTTGAGTCTTTACCTGGCATGGGAGATGACGATCTGCGTATAGCCGCCAGGATCGATGCCGGGGCCAGTTGGCTTCTTGCCCACCCTCTTAATCCCTTCCGGGGAGATGATCAGGTCCTGGGAGAGATAATCAGCCAGCACATCTGCCTTCTTCTGGGCCAGGGAGGCGCCCTGGCTATAGACTGTGACCGAAATTGGGGAGTTGGGATAAGATCTGGCCAGATCGGCGACTTTCCCCATAAGGAAGCTGCCATCTCTGCTTAAATTAAGGCCCTCTTCCCCAAAGAGCTTGGCGTTGACGATGTCCACTACAAGGTCGTGCTCTCTGGGATACTTAAATGCGTTTACCTTGAAAGGCTCCCCTACATAGGTATGGGAGTTGGTCCCCACATCAACTGCGGTATATACATAGGAATAGGGGAACCCTACCTTTAGGGTTCGGTAATTGCGGTCTACCCCATCCCACTCTATCCTATCTGGAGGCCTGCCCTTGCCGTTGAACTTCTTTACCTCCTCCCCCTGATAATCGGTGATCACCAGCTCCCATTCGATCATCCCTTCCTTTTCCTGAGGGAAGAAGACCACCACTGGTTGAGCTACTATGGGGGGCAACCAGGGGTGAATAGTCTGTTCAGTGGTTAGAGGGGGGATGTCCTTTAGGTAGACCTCAACACTCTGCACCGGGGATATCTCCAAAATCTGGGCATCGAGAGGGGATTTGGCCTCATCTATGATGTAGGTCTCCACCGAGAGAGGGGATTCAGCCTTCTCTATCTTTGTTTTCTCCTTGCTCTTGGCTTTCACCACCACATCCGGGAGGGAGACATCACCCGTTCCCTCTTCGGCCCAATTGGGAGCCACAGAGAAAAAAATAAAGAAAAGCGAGATAAGATAAGAGAGTAAATTTCGCATTTTATTTTCCCCCTTAACTACAATTTTGCAAGATCTTGTTTTTTGGGTAAAGTTTTTTAACCGCAAAGCTCGCAAAGTAGGCGCAGAGAAAACAAAGGTTTGAATGTAAATTGCGGTATATACCAGGTGAACGCCTGAAATCTCAAGTATCTTTTTCATTATCAGTGAAATCTGTGTAATCTGTGGCTATTGTTTATCCGTGAGGTTCCGTGGTAGGCTTTGCGTCCTTTGCGACTTTGCGGTGAATTGTTTGGTTGCGGCTTTTCCGCGCTGTGCTAGTCCGTGGTGGACTTGATATTTATTCCAACCTGAAGAAGATGGTAATTATTCCCCACTGCTCTATTTGAGCCACGTCCGAAGGCAGAGGGGCAAATACCCATCTCTTTACGGCATCAATGGCCACCCGGTCAAGGCCAGTTTGTCCGGAGGTTCTTTCCACCCAGACATTATCCTTGACAAACCCATTCGGATTCACCGTTAGGTGGAGATCTACTCTTCCCTCTATCCCCTTCCTCCTCGCCCATTCCGGATACTCTGGGGCAAAGGACCTTAAGATCTTTCTGCCCGAAAGTGGTCCAGACAGTCTCATCGTCACCCCTCGGCCAGACTTGAGGTTTCCTCCTCTCTCTTCCCTCTGTGATTTAACAACTACCTGGGCATCAACCTCTTCGCTCAGCATCTTCAATCTCTTGGCTTTTGGGATTATCACTTCCGAATTTCCTCTCCTTCCCGTAGGATTTCCACCCCCTCCCGCAGAACCCGTTTCCCCATAGTTCAAAAGAGTACCCCGTCCCCCACCTCCGCCACCATCTGAAATGTCGACCAGATCCCCTGAACTTGCCAGAGGAAAGATAACCGGCTCCTCCAGACCCTTTTCCCCTTTGGTCAATATCCCCCCCACAAAGCGCTTGTTTCCTGACTCTAATCCGCCTACCGGAATCTTCACTGCCATCTCTATATCTGCGCTCTCTAGCTTCGGCAGATCCTCCTCTACCTCAAATGGGAGGTCTCTAAGATTAACCTCCGCTTTTCTTCCCACCAGTTTCCCCTGGGCAATTGTCGATCTCTTCCTTGGTTGACTGCTTACCCTCACATCCTGGTCAACATCTATTAGATCCTCCACCTTTTTGGTGTGGGAGGCAATTATGCTTTTACCGATTGGCTTGCTTCTCCCCTGGTGACCCGAGGGGCGTGACCTTTCTCTCACCCCGGCGGACTTATCTCCCTTCTTCTGGGAGGGAAATATCTTCTTCAATAGGCTGTGAGTGCGGATGGGGATCCTCCTTCTCACTATCTTGCTGGCCACATCCGGCCCATACCTCTCTATGAAGGATACCTCGGTAAGCTTTGAACCCATAGATCTCTGTTTGGTCCCCCCATTAAAGATCAAAAGAAGGAGGGCAGCCAGATGCAAAGTTACTGAGATAAAAAAGGACCTTCTGGTCTCCTTTTTTGTAGAGCCAATGTTCACTTTCCCTTCCCCTTTTTCTGCTCGGTGGCTATTGCTATTCTTTCTGCGCCGCACTCCCTGGCTATAGCTATGATCTTCTCCACCTTCTCATATCTGACTCTCTCGTCTGCCTTTATCACCGCCATCTGTCCTGGATTGGTCTGAAACCTCTCTTTAAGCACATGGGGCAGTTGAGCTAAGGTCACAATCTCCTCCCCCACGGCGAGCTCTCCCTCCACCGAGTAGGTGATCTCCACTTTCTCCTGGTCTTTTACCTCACTTGTCGTAGCCTGGGGTAGTTTTACCTTTACCTTGGATTCACCGAGAAAGGGGGAGATGATCATCAGCGTTAGGACAATCACCAGGGAGACATTTATCACCGGCGATACATCTATATGTGACCTAATCTTGTCTTCCCTCATTGGCTCAGAGCTAACCTCCCTTCTCTTCTCTTTAAGAGGGCCAGTTTTGCTGCCCCACTCTGTTTAGCTATGTCCAGAACCTCCACCACCCTTCCTAAGAGAACATCCCCATCTGGGACGATGATGACCTGTTTGTCAGCCCTCTCCTTGAGAAGCCCTCGTAAAAGGAGCTCGAGATCCCTCTTTTTCTTTACCCGTTCCCTGTTTAAATAGACCTCCTTGGCCGTGAGAACAAGCACTATGGGCTCAGGCTCCTTTGCTGCCTTAACGATCCTTTTGTCTTTCACTGCCCTGGTGGAGTTGACTTTAATCCCCGACCACATAATGTAGGGCATAGTGATGAGGAAGATAACGATCAGAGTCATGGTCACGTCGGCCAAAGGGGTGATGTTTATGGAAACGATGGACCTATCTTTGAACATTGTTGCCGTTTGCCTCCCTCAACATCCTCCAGAGGTTTACTCTCACATCTTCTGTCTCCACATCCATCACCCTGATGCGGCGCATAAAATAGTTGTAAAAGATGGTGGAGACGACAGCGATAATTATCCCGGCTGCCGTGGTAAGAAGTGCCTCGGCTACACCCATAGCCACCACTGCCGAGCCCCCTGAACCGGTAACCGCTATATCGCGAAAGGCCCTGATAATCCCCAAGACCGTGCCGAAGAGCCCAAGAAGAGGGGCGATGTTGCTCAGGGTCCCTAAAATGGAGAGATTTTTCTCGAATTTCACCTCCTCCTTCTCCTTTGTCGTATCCAAGAGTTGCTCCATCTCCTCCTTAGATAGGCTCAAGTTGCTCAAAGCTGTGTGGATCATCCTGGGAACTGGTCCCCTCTTGGTCTCACAGTAGCCAAAGAGATGATCCAGCTCGTTTCTCCTGAGAAATTCCTTTGCCCTTTCCATAAACTTCGGCACATTGATCCTGTTCCTCCTGAAAAACCACCACCTCTCTATAGCAAAGGTGAAGGCAATAATGGAACAGACCAGGAGAACGGACATTATGGGGCTTTCCCTGAAGAGATCAAGAATTTGAACTCCTTCAAACATCTTCCTCTCCTTTCGTTTGGTTTAACAGCCCACGAGGTCAGGGAAGCTTCGAATGTAAAATGAAGAATGAAAGAGCATCTGACTCCCTGATCCCTGGAGACTGATCCCGTGAATTGTTACCGTTTTTTGATCTTTCTCTTTTTGGTAGCAGAAGAGGGCTTCTGCCACCCTCTGGGGAAACCTTCAGCTAAAACCGGGTAGAACAAAATTGCTTCGTCGCGGAGCCTGTGCTGAGCAATAGCGAAGTGCTCCTCGCAATGACGGGTCCCCCCTGTCTGTCATTGCGAGGCTTGCCCCAGCGGCAGCGAGGCGGCAAGCCGAAGCAATCTCCAACTTCCACCGCACTTTAGTGCAGGTCACTATGGAGTGTGGTAACTCCTGTTGACGCATGCTGTGACAGGAGTCACAGCATTCCAAACCGGTTAAAGCCGGGTAGAAAAACGGAAAATAGAAATTCCCGAGCCGTCAGAACCCCGATTCTGACGGCAGAAGGATGGTGGCAGAATCGGGGTTCTGCCACCTCGATTCTGGATCTATTCATGTCATTCGTGTTCCTAAGAGTCAGTGTAATCTGTGGCCCTTGTTTTTTTACGGCTTTGCCGCACTGTGGGGCTCAGTAGTGAACAATTGTGAGGTTGAGTGTCAATATATTAGCCGTGAGTTCAAAGTCCAATCTCCCCCGCTATCTCTACGGCCTCTGCAATCATCCGAGGCTCTTCTCCATAAGAGTTAACCTCAAAGAGATAAGGCCCATTTGCCCAGATAAGCCGGAATTCATACCTCAGCCCAACATTACTGGGTCTCATCAGATATTCAAGCCAATAAGCCTTCTGACCGTTTACCCTTATTCTCTCAGGTTTTCCACCTATGACGCTCTTGCTTCTTCGGAGAAGACGTTCCAGCTCCTTAACTTTATCTAAGTGGGACTTCAGCTCCTTATAAGCAGTAGTTCCATCCTCAAATTGAGAGATCTTTATAGTAATCGTCCCCGCCTCATCTCTATATTTTCCTATGGCCATTCGCCGGGGGAAATCTATCTTATCCAAATCTCGCTGGGAGACGGGAATGCCAAACTGACTGGCCACATCTTTGGCCAGATTAAACAATGCAGAATGATCTATCTCATTGGCCTCCTGGAGTTTGAATCCCAACCCACCCAATTGGGGCAACAACATCTTCGGCGATACATCTGGGATGGAGACTGCATCCTCTCGACTACATCCCAGCAGAATACTCAAAAATAGAATCGGCAGGACAATTATACCAGGCCTCTTCATCCTATCCTCCCTCAGATTGGATCTTGTCATTAGCTCACTTACAATCTGTCCAACTTCTTTATTTGCTCAATCCTCTCCCTGGCCGCCTCCACCCATTCCCTCCTTCCCCCACTGAAGAGGATATCCTGGTAAATGGCTATGGCATCCTTCCATCTGGCTTGATCCTCATACTTCTGGCCCAACCTGGCCAGAGCGGCCAACCTATATGAATCCGCTGTGGGTTTCGTCGAGGCCACCCTCTTGTATTCCTGGACGGCCTCCTCCCCCTTCTCCAACTTATCGTAACATTCGGCTAATTTGAAATGGAGCTCGGAGTAACTAACCTCCCCCCCCGGCTGGACCTTTTGATAGGCGACGATTGCCTTTTGGTAGTCTTTAAGCTTCTGCTGGTAGATAAGCCCTAAATCCATCAGGACGAAGTCCCTCTTTGGGCTCCAGGGGTACTTTTGAACAAACCTCTCATAGGCCTTTATCAGATCCCCCCACCCAGCCAGCTTCTTGTAGCAGAGGGCAATATTATACTGGGAGGCAGGAGCAAAGACTGTATCGTCAATCGTCTCGGCTATCTCCCGGTAGACTTTTATGCTCTCCCTATATTTATTTAGTTTGAAGAGCACATTTCCCAGTTTGAACTTAGCCTGGGGGCTGAGGTTGTCCTGGGGATAGGTGGAGACGAAGTTGCGGTAACAGACCACTGCTCGGTCATATTCTTTTAGCTTATAGTGGCATTCCCCCATATAGAAGAGGCTGGGGGGAGCTGACTTGCTCAAAGGAAAGTTCAAGACCACCTTCTGGAAAAAGGTCTTGGCGGTGGAGTAGTCTCCTCGGGCAAAAGCCCCCTTCCCCTTCTGCCAGTAGGCATCAGCGGCAAGTTTGCTCCCCGGATATTTCTTGATCAAATCCGTTAAGCTCTTACCCGACCGATAATAGCATAGCTGAATTCCCTCCAAGGCAGCGCCTGCCTGGGGAGCATCGGGATATTGGTCTATATACTTCTGGTAGGCATCGATTGCCTTCTGAGTTAGCTTCATATTGTAATAACAGTTGGCGGTCTGGAAGAGGGCCTCCTTGGCTTTTTCTCCCCCTCTCTTCAGGATCTCCCCATAGGTGAGAAGGGCAGAGCCGTAATCCTGAAGCCCAAATTGGGTCTGGGCAATCTTGAAGATGGCCTCAGGAACCTGTGGATCATCAGGGTGTTGATCAATGAGCCTCTTCCAGCTCTCAACCGCCTGCTGATAGTAACGCAGCCTGTAGTAACAGCTCCCGAGCTGAAAGAGGGCAGAAGGGACCTGGGGAGATTTGGGGTTATGGGAAACAAAATCCTCCAAGAGCCTCAGGGCTTTCTCATACTCCCTCTGGTTGAAGTAGATACCCGCTATGGTCAGTTGATCACTGCCCTTCAAGACATCCTGATCCGCTATCTGGCTCAGGAGCCTCTTCTGCTCCTGGAGGGCCAGCCCATACTCTCCTCTCTGAGAAAAGCAGGCTGTTACCCCTTGAACCGCGTATGGTGCCAGGGGGTTTTGAGGATAGGTTTCCACCACCAACCTATACATCCTCTCGGCCTTCTTCCACAGCCCTAAGTGATAATAGGCCTCACCCAGATAGAAATAGGTCAACGCCCGCCAGGGGCTGGATGAGGGGGAGAGGTTGTCGGTCAGATACCTGTAGTTGGTTACCAGCCTCTCATAGTTCCCCTGCAGGTAGTAGGACATAATAGAAAGATAGAGTGCCTTTTCGGCCAGCTCTGTGCCCGGGTATTTGTCCAGAATGCTCCCAAAGGTCTTTATGGCCTCCTTGAACCTCCTTAGCTTGAGATAGGAGGTTCCCCTGAGGAGGTTCACCCGGCCGGCGAGCTTATCCCCTCCAAACCTCCTGGTAAACTCCTCCGCCGACATGATAAGCTTGACGAACTCCCCCTTCTTCCCCTGGCACCAGCTTATCTTGTGTTGGGCAGCAGCGGCAACCTCTTCGTCGGGAGAGGACTTAGCCACTTTTGTGTAGCCAAAGATGGCATCATCCAATCTGTTCAGGGCCAAAAAGCTATTTCCAATGAGATACTGCACAAAAGGGATGGCTGGGCTCTGGGGATATTTCTGGGGCAGAGGATAGAGCAGATCTATGGCCTTTTCGTGGCTCCCCGACTGATAGAGAACGCAGGCCAAGAGGTAATAGGCATAAGGGGCAAAGGGACTGTGGGGATATTGGTCGATCATCCGCTGCAAGGACTCGGTGGCCAAGGAGAACTGTCCCGCCTTCCAGAAGGACTCCCCGATGGAGTAGGAGGCATTGTCCGCCAGATCGCTCCGGGGGAATTGGTCCAGAACCGTTTTGTATTTCTGCACAGCAGGGAGGAACTCCCCAAAGTTCTCCAGGCAGCGGCCGCAATAGTAGATCCCTCGGTCCTCGGGGACCAATTCGAAGGACTTGAGGGCTTCCTCATATCTCTCCTGGTGATAGAGTAATAGACCTTTCAAGAAGCTGATTTTGGCTATTTTCTTGTAGGAAGGTCTCAATTGAACCAGCTTTTGCAGGGATTTTTCGGCCTTCTCCCATTTCCCCATTTGAATCTGACATTCCACCTTCCCGTAGAGGGCCTCAGGCACCAGGAATGACTTCGAATGATTTTTAATCAGACGGTTAAAGCAGTTCAGGGCGTGACCATATTCCTTTAGATTAAAATAGGTCTCACCCATCCTCAGGAGGATACTCGTTGAGGCAAATTCGTCCTTGGAGGGATAACCCCTTGCCCGCTTATACTCCCGGATAGCCCTCTGATAATCCCCTTTCTGAAAGAGACATTCGGCCACCATATATTGGGCAGGAGGGGCATAGCTGCTCCTCGCATAGCTCTGCAAGAAGAGCCAATATTGTCTCAAGGCTTGGGTCTTGTCCTCCTCCTCCCTGTATTTCTGGGAAGCAGAGAGGAAAAGATCCTCTTCGCTGGGGATGGGCTTGGCCCATCCTCTCCCCGGGCCCAAAAGCATCAAGAGGAAGACAACACAAACTCCAACGATCTTTAGTTTCATCTCTAATCCCCTCTGTTCACCTTTATCTTGATGGGAACCTCCCTCTCCTCCTGGAAGTTGACCACCCTCACCTCATCGGAGTCCTCCCAGGTATCCCCAAACCCGTCCCTGACCGTAATCTTCACCTTGTATACCCCATCCCCCACGCTTCTGTTCAGCTCATCCTCACCTTCCCAGACTATCTCCTCAGGCGGGTTCTCATCCCCCTGGTAGCTTTTCACCTGATTACCCTTTTGATCTTCAATGGTCAGTCTCCAATTCTCCATGGGGTATTTATCCCAGGTCTTTATCCTTAGTTTAACCCGGTCAACTTTACCGGTGGGAGAGAAAAGTCCGGGAGAGACAGTCAATTCCACCCCGTAGGGGACACCAAACCTCCAGATAAAGGAGAAGCGATGGGAGATACCCAGCTCATGAGTTAGCATCGAGTAATCAACCTGGTAGCGGGAGAACCTGAACCCACCTCCCAGGGAATACTCCCTCACCTGGCCGTCATATCCACCTCTCAGGGCCAGGGAGGGAAAAACCCAATATTCCATCCCGGTGTGCACCTGCAGCTCCTGTCCCTCAACCTTTTCTAAATCTGTAACTAAGCAGAGCCTGCGGTTGAGGAACTTGAGCGCCTGGCCGACCCTGATGCATCTGGGAAAGCTCTCCTCCTCTTCGATCAGAGTGAGCTTGGGTTGGAGGAGGTTCTGCAGGCTCAACCCAAGGTTCAGGTTCCTCAAGGGGCGATAGGTGAGGGAGAGGTCCATTCCAGTGCCCGATCCGGAATATCCCGCAAGCTTGTGTCCCACCAGCTTGAAGTTTAAGCCTGCCGAAATCCTCCCCAACTCCTTTGCATAGGAGAAAAGGAGAGAACTCTGCAGATCTGAGAAGTGGCCCTGGGGGCGGTTCTGCTCATCGGTCCGCTCAAAGGAGCCGGAGGAGAGCCATACTCCACCAAAGCCAAATGTCCCCAGCTTCCTGGTAGGCTGGATTATGGTCAAAAGATCGTAGGTTGTTTGCTCGAACAGAATGGCATGCATAACCAGAAGCTGGGTGGATGGGATCTGCTCCAGCCCCGCCGGATTCCAGTAGGCGGCTGCTGCATCATCTGCCAACCCCACAAAGGCCCCGCCTAAGGCCAGGCAACGGGCGCTTGCCCCCCACCTTAGGTAGCCACCAGGGAGCCCACCATCCTCCGACCCTCCTCTGACCTGGGGGGCACCAAGCAAAACTCCAAAAAGAACAAATGCTAAGTATCTTTTCATTTTCACCTATTTGGTTTAGGCCGTCCAAACGGCTTTATACGGTTAATTTAGGGTTTATATAAATAAGGCCTTGAACACGAATCCCACGAATATGCAAATAGCACGAATCCTAATCTACTATTCTTTTGTATTCTACCTTCTTGCTTCCAGAGTCGAGCAATATCCCTAACTTCATCCCAGTGGCCTTTAGATATGAAAGAATCCGCGCTTCAAAGATCTTATTTAACTCGGAGACAACTTTAAACTCTAGAATTATCTTGCCCTCAATAACCATATCTAATCGATACTCGCCTATCTTCTCACCGAACCTCTATGAGTTTTTGTCTTTCGTATTTGATGTCTCGATCTCTGAATTCTTTGACCAGCGCTGACTCATAGATACCCTCTGAATACTCAGGACCAAGTGCATTGTGCACCTCAAATGATGCCTCCATAATGGCAAAAGACAACTCTTTATGAATAATCTTCTTATCTATTCGTGTAGGTTCGTCTATTCGTGTCATTCGTGTTCCTAAGCTTCTACTTCGACTATTTAACCACCGCTATCTTCCTTTTTAGCTCTTCCCGTTTGGATTTGATCAGGCAGATATATCCGCCATTGCCCACAACCTTTCCCGCTCCATTTTTCCCCCACCACTCCAAAAGGTTCACTCCAGCCTCTCCCCCCGGGTCTCCCGCCTTAAACTCTTTTCTCCAGACGACCTCCCCCAGAAGATCATATATGGTGAGGGTCACATCGGAGGCCTCCTCCAGGAGATACTCTATATGGGTAGGCTGGCACCCCGCCCGAAATGGGTTGGGATAGTTGTTGACCTTCCCTCGCAAGGTCTGGCTCACGGAGAGCCTTTTGCTTACTCTAACCTCTTCCCTGTTTCCGTGGATGTCCACCCCATAGTAGCGGATCAGGTGAGATCCCACCTCCTCGATGGGGAAGGGCTCCCTATAGACCTGCCAGTCTTCCTCGTCTAAGGAATAATAGATGCTGTCCAGGCCGATCTGAGAGCTGGAGGAGAGGATTATCTGGGTAGTTGGCTTTATGTAAACGATTTCTCCCAGTTCTATATGGATTCCATCAAAACTCATCTCAGTGAGGGGTGGACCCAAGACCTCAATCTCCGTTAGCTTATAAAGCAGATCAGAACTCACCTCCACCCTAATGATCCCCTGGCTACCCGGCCAGGCCGTCAGTTCCACAGATGCCTGCCCCAGTGCATTGGTAACCCCGGAGGACGAATTAAGGCTTCCCGGTCCCTCCAGAACCGAGAAGGAGAACCGGGCATTGGAGATGTAGTTCCCCTGTGCATCGGTTAGAGTGGCCACCAGGGAAGTCGTCTGGCCACCCTCCATAACCGGATTTGCCGTCACCACCAGGCTGGCCTCCCTTCCGGCAACGATCAGAAATGGGGGACTGACCGCCTCTAACCCTCCATCGTCCCAGACCTTTATATAAATGTGCTCGGCAATTGCATAAGTCTCCTGGATGGTAACCTTCCCCTCAACCAGTTGGGCCACCCCCACCCCTAAGCTATCCCCTGGCAACCCCGAGCTTGCCGAATAAGCCTGAAGCCAAACTCTCCTATCCTGAGTGGTTACCAGATTGCCCGTATTGGCATCTAAGAGCCTGACCGTAACCGGAAACCTCTCCGGCGGCCCTGCCGTGGCCGTATCCGGCGCCTCCACCGCATAGTAGACCCCTCCGGCCTGGATGTTTATGGGGGGAGAATAGGCCTCCCGCCCTAAGTAGTCCCTCACCCTGATACAGATGGCCTCAGCCTTGTCGTAAGCCTGATCGTTGATTACGGAAATCCCGTTCTCCAAAAGCCCACTTTTTACCAGGAGATTTCCATCTGTGCTGTCATGATTTGCCTTAAATGGGTTGATAATGAATGAGTGGGAGGCACCGACCACTCCTCCGCTGGCCGGATTGATCAGCTTGACGGTTATGGGGAATGTGGCTGGTGGACCGGCCACTGCCGTGGTGGGAACGGTGATCTCATAAGTGGCCGCATTGACCGGGATATCCACGGACTGGGGGGTCTTCTCTAAGTTGACTGAGTCTTCAACGGTAACCTTTATCTGTCCCTGGCGATGGAGGACTATTTCGAAGTCCACTCTCCCGTTTGTAAATGGGGAATCCTGGTTCAGAGGGTTGGTCCCATCCAGGGAGCTGTCCGATGAGGTTATATGGACAACCCCGTTGTTGACATCCACTAGGTTCCAGTACTGATCAACCGCCAAGCAGGTGACCACAAAGGGAACCTCAGATGTCTCTACCCGGGGGAGGCCGCTCTTTCCTGTGGGGGAGATGGAGCCTGGCTCGGCAGCCTCCCCCGGGGCGACCAACTGGAGCTTCTTGTAGCTATCGGGGGCCAGGGAAAAGACGGAGCTCACCGCGGATAGGCCCAGGCTGTCTGAGACCCTGATGAAGACCCCTTCGGCCTTGGTGTAGGTCTGAAGGAAGTCTGCCTTCCCCCTTTCAAGGTTGACCCTGGTTACCCCCACAGAGCCAGTCCCTGGAATGCCGGTCTCAGCCGAATAGATGACCACCGATAGCTCCCTGTTCTCGGTAACGGCAACGGCATTGGTATTTACATCCCTTAAGGTTATATCCACCGGAAACGAGCTGGGGGGACCAACTGTGGCCGAATCGGGAACGGTGATCTGGTAGTAGAACCCACCGGAGGTAATACTAATGGGATGAGAATATTCTTGACGTCCGTAGTCATCATCTATCCTGATCACAATATCCTCTACGGTGTTGTAGGTCTGATCAACTATAGTTACCGATCCGTCGTTCAGGGTAGCTGAGGTTCTGCCCAGAACCCCATGAGCCGGGTCATGATTGGCCAGAAATGGGGTCATAGTGAAACTGTTGGAGGAGGAGGCACGCTCCCCGGTTTGGGGGTCAATCAGTTTGACCACCACGAAGAAAGTGGCCGGAGGCCCGGCCAGGGCGGTGTCAGAGACGGTGATCTCATAATGAGGGCCCTCCCTCACCTCAATGGGCACCACCTGGGGGAGCTTGGCCGGATCCGAGTTGTCAGAGGCGGTCACCTCAACGAACCCAGCATTGCTCAGGAATATGTTGAATATCCTCTCCCCATTAACGAAAGGCTGGTCCTGGTCGGGGGGATTCTCCTCGTTCAGGGAGTTGTCGCTGGAACTGAGGTGGATCCTTCCAGATTGGGTTGTGTCGGCCAAATTCCAATATTGATCCACAGCCCTTACTAAAACCGTGAAGGGAACCCCTGCCTTCTGGGGATCAGGTATCCCCGATTTACCGCTCTCCGAGATGGAGCCCGGCTGGGAAGTCTCCCCTGGGGCTATAAGCTGGAGCTTCTTGTAGCCATCTGGATCAACAGGGAAGACAGAAGATGTTCCCCTCACCCCTAAGGTATCTGTAGCCACGATATATATATCCTCGGCTTTGGTATAACTTTCCTGAATTGAGGCCCGCCCCTGAATCAGGTTGATCGTAGTGACATCAGTTATCCCCGTTCCTGGTTCCCCACTCGAGGCCGAGTAGATAGTAAGCTTCACCTCCCGATCCTCGGTGGTGATGGGGTTTCCGGTCTGGGCGTCCCTCAGCTCAACGGTCACCGGGAAGGTCTTGGGGGGGCCAACTGTGGCCGCCTCCGGAACTGATATATGATAGAAGACATCGCCGGCCACCACCCGGATGGTATTGGAAAAGGTCTCCCTGCTGTAGTCATCCCAGACCCTGATGCAGATGGACTCCACCTGGTCGTAGGTCTGGTGGTCAATTACCACCACCCCACTATCCAGGATGCCGCTGGTGGTTCCCAAAGTTCCGTCTGTGGGGTCGTGGTTGGCCAAAAGGGGAATAAGGAAAAAACCATGGGAGGCATTGACCGGCTCCCCGGTCTGGGGGTCAATAAGCCTCACGGTCATGGGAAAGCTTGCCGGTGGCCCGGCGGTGACTGTATTCGGGGTGATCAACTCATAATAGGCTCCCTGATGGACATTTATCTCCACCGTCTGGGTCTTGTTCATATCGTCTAAGTCAGTAGCTGTGACAGAGATTAGCCCGGTATGGGCCAAATAGATGCTGAAGGTTATCTCCCCATTGACAAAGGACTGCCCCTGGTTTGGCGGATTGTTGTCATTCAGGGAGTTGTCAGATGAGGACAGCCTGATTTGTTCTCCATTGATCGTGGGAACCAGGTTCCAGTATTCATCCACCGCCCTGACCCCACAGTCGAAGATGATACCTGTCGTCTGAGGAAGGATAGAGCCGACCTTGCCCGTAGGACTGCCCGGATCAGGGGTCTCCCCGGAGGCAAGGAGCTGGATCTGGACAAAATCTGCCGGGGAGACGGAGATTGCGCCTGTATCCGCAATCAGGGTGTCATTCACATCCTTGGCTATAACGGAATTTATCCCCGCTGTGCGGAAGAGGAGCTGAAATTCCCTCGTCCCATCAGGGTTTAGCCTGCTGTCGTTTCCCGGGATCACCGCATAGCCGCTGGTAGAGAGGTTCACAGTTGGCTGAGCGGGGACCAGGTTCCAGTACTGATCTACCGCCCTTACCATGGCCGGTATGGAGACCCCAGCAGTGGTGGATGTGGCCGATCCCCTCTTTCCTGGGGCCACCCCTGGAGTATAATCCTGCCCAGGTAGGGTGATGAGAATCTTGCTGTATGTGGCAGCCAAAACATCAAATGGGTTGCTCGTTCCAGAATGTCCCATCCCATCCTCACAGGAGAGCTCAACCCCCGTTCCCGCCCGATAGATGGTCACGGTCCCAGTCCACTCCCCGTTGGTCAGGGTAATGCTGAGGGGAGTAAATGTCCCCTCTCCGGTGGAGGAGAGGAGGCTGATCTCCTGGTTGAAGCTAAGGACCTGGTTGCCAAAGCCATCCCTGGCGGTAACCTTCACCTGGTGGATGGGCTGCCCCACCTGTTGGGGTGATGATATCTGGCTAAATCTAAAGTGGTCTAAGGGGCCGGCAGTGACCTCGATGTTGACCAGATCCTCCTTGTCGGAATCATTGGAGTCAGTGGCTTTTAGCCAATTTAACCCCACCGTGGCTAAGGTCACCGGATAACTCTGCACCGGGCTCCCCATTGCCTCTCCGCCTGGGGGCAGGGTCGCCTGAGGATCATTTGTGGCAAAATCTATCACAGGATAAGGGGGTGGATCCTCTATAGGGTTCCAGTAGCTATCGGTGACCGCCACCTCGATCTGAAACTTGTTCCCGGCCATCTGTGTGGTCGGTGAACCCGACTTGCCATCTGGTTCAAAGGTCCCCGCATCAAGGGATTCTCCGGGGGCGGCCAGGACAAGCTTAGAGTATGGTCCGGAGTGGACGATTATCACACTGCTCAAATCGTCCATGTCGGGGTTGAACCCGTTGACCGCCCTGATCCTCTGCCCCTGATAGGTGCGGAAGATCACCCGGTAATCACCAATTCCAAACTGGGTGAGCTGAGCCCCATCATCCAAGGACTCTATATATCCTGTGGGAGAGCTAATGCTTATGGGAACCAGGACCGAGGGCCCGGCCACCTGATTCCAGTACTGGTCCACTGCTCGGATAGTTGCTGTGACCGTCTCCCCAGTAAGCACAGGAGTGGGTGGATTGCTGCGGCCAGGTGGAATTCCAGGCGTATAGGTCTCCCCGGGAAGGACGATCAATAGTTCGCTAAAAGGGCCTGCATTGATGGTAAAGTTATTGCTCAATCCTGTATGACCGGCAAGATCGTCACAGCTAAGTTGGGCATTGTTTGCCTTCTTGGTTATATGGACCAACCCCGACCAAAATCCATTTGATAGGGTAACCAAGGTGGGGGTATAGGTATAAGGTCCAGTAGAGGACTCTAAGGCGATGTCTGAATTGAATGAATAGACCCGGTTTTCGAAGGCATCTTTGGCGGTAATGGAGACATTGAAGGGGGTAATGGTCGTCTGGGGACTGGGTATTTGGGCGAAGGTGAAATGGTCTACCGAAGAATGGATGATGGGAATGGTGCTTACACTGGTATTGTAGTTTATATCCTCCTCAACGGTGACCGTCTGATTTCCCGCGATCTTCAAAACCACGCCAGAGAAGCTCTCGCTGTTGGAGGTCATCGAGGTAGCTGCGGGAAGGGTGGCCAGGGTATCGGTGGAACCAAAAGAGATAGTAGGATAAGGGTGGGAGGAGACCGGATTCCAGTATTCATCCACGGCTTTAACCTCAACCTGAGGAAAGGGAACTCCAGCCACCTGTTGGTTTGGTTCCCCACTCTTTCCCGGAGCCGTGCCGGGGGTGAGGTCCTCCCCGGGAAAGAGGAGAATCACAGTGCTATAAGAACCGGGGTTGACGGTGATGTTCTCGCTTGTTCCAGAGGGGAGCTCGGACTGGCCAGGGTAGGATATGGCGTTGGTGCAAGTTATACTATTGATATGGGTGGTGGGATCCGTTCCATATAAGGTAACCATCAGGGTGGTCTCTCCATTGGTAAAGGAGGAGCCCAGGACAGAACTGGGGCTTATCCGCCCCACGGCAGCGCTTAAGCTCACATTGTCGGAGAAGATGGTATTAGTGGCTCCGGTGTTGTCCTTGGCCACAATGGTTGTCTGGAAGGGAAACCCTACATCCTTTGCCCCATGAGGGATGTCAAAGTCGAAGCGGTCAACGAAGCGGTGGACATTCAGGGGAAGGGTTCCCTCCAAAACAGTTGGGTCATAGACATCACTGACCGTAATTGTCTGGTTTCCGGGGGTATTTAGCACCAGGTTGTTGAAGGTTGCCTGACCACCGGAAAGATAGCTGTTCGGGGGAAGGGAGGCATTAAGATCAGATGAGGTGAAGGAGACTAAGGGATAGGCACCGGCATCAATGGAGCCGTCAGGGTTTCTGGCAGTGACTATCACTGAAAAACCAACAGACTGGGTCTCATCGCTCTCCCCACCAGAGGTTACTATCTCCAGATGGTTATAAGCCATGGCCAAAGGAGCCAAAGACCACCAGACAAGCAGGGTTAAAGGCAATAGCCATCTTTTGAACATTACTAATCTCCCATTTATTAACAGTCCCCAGGGGTCAGTTTCCAGGGATCAGGAAAGGTCTATAGGAACTGACAGCCGACAACCGAAAAATCCCTGATTGCTGGCTGCTATGAGCTTTTTCATACTTTGCAACTTGTATGCCAAATCCCCTTGGGGAGAAAATGACCTTATCTACAAATCAACAGGGGAGTTACATAAGGGAAATTTATTGAGGAGAGGTGGGGAGAGGAGGATTTTGCACGGAAAACGGCCAAGGGTGTTCAATATACGAACACCCCCGGAAGTAGGCAAAATTAACTCGTTACAGTTCCCAGGGATCAGGGAAAGTAGATGAGTTTTCAAGGATTATCAGGATTTGGAAGGTATGGCTGTTAAAGTGGGTATTGGATAAGACAGCGGAAATTAGGCAAAAATATGTGGGAGGCATCTCCTGATGCCGATTATTGTCGAGGTCTGGAGACTTCTCCCACAACTTTACAGTTCCCGGGGATCAGGAAAAATCTGTGACAACTGGCAACAGATGAATACCCAAATGCTGACCCCCGTGGATTGTTACCTTCTGGGGTTTCCAGTCAACAAAACAAGGGAAAGGCCTTGACGGCAAGAATTTGATTTAGTATTATTAAATCGAGAGGCGGAGAAAGGAATTTACCCTTTCGGGTTTCATTCAGTGCCGTCAGAGTTCCTGCCCTGACGGTTTTAGACGAGGCCGTCAGGATAGACAATGTCATGCAAAAGAATAGAGAATGCCCAAGAAAGTGAGGGATCTCATAAGAGATTTGCAGAAAGTGGGTTTTGTTGACCGAGGAGGGAAGGGTAACTATAAAGAAGGCTAAGAAATGAATAAAGCAGCCAAGTATGTGAAGCTCGTCGAATGGTCCGACGAGGATCAATGCTTCATTGGCAGTTGTCCAGAGCTTTTCTACGGCGGCTGTCATGGAGACGACCCTCGGGCGGTGTTTAATGAACTATGCCAAATTGTTGAAGATAGGATGATAAGTAATTTACTCAGCAAATGGAGTGTTAAATGAACATACTGAAAAGAACCAATCGTTTTTATTACATCAGGCCAGATGGTTACCCTCAAATCAGAGTCTACCACAAAAAGGGTTCAGGAAAGAAAATGCCACGTTATCTTTTGAAATGTGGTTGTTGCGATGAAAAGTTGGAAGTATACTACGATCCTGAAGGGCTTGAAATAAATGGTGTGAACGGGTCAATTGATGACTGGCGTGAGATTCTCCTTCCACTATTGCGAATTGAGAAGAAAGGCGACAAATTTATCGCCAAATAAGGTATGTACTTTTTGAGTGCATTTTTGGGTTCTCAACGGTTATTAAGGGGCGGCCCATTCTGTAACTTACTTCCACATTAGCTTCCCAGAGATTTGAATCAAATTTCCCTTGCCTAAAGCTCTATACTGCGCTATATTCTTAACTGGTAAGACTAAAATTCTCAGGAGTTGAAAATGGCGAAGTTAGCAACGACAAAGATGTTTTCCAATACTCTATGGAGTCAAATCTTGACGCTTGACAATCAATTAAATACTATTACGATATATCTAGATCGTTAAGAATTCAATATTCTGTGACCCCTCCACCGATGATGTGAAATACAAAGAGCCAAGGAAAAGGGAAAGAGCTTAGTAAAACATGAAAATCGATAAAGTGAACATCAAACGGGTAATGTGAGAAGGAGACATTGATGGCCCCCAAAACATTGGCAAAAAAGAAAGTAAACCATGCGTATATTATAAGGGACAAAAGAATATGCGACGGCAGCCCAATTATTGTAGGAACTAGAACCCGTGTGATAGATATCGCTGTCGAGTACGACCGGCTTGGATACTCGCCAGATGAGATAGCTAATGCTCATCCCCACCTAAATCTATCCCAAATCCACGACGCCTTGTCTTACTACTATGAAAATCAAACAGAACTTGACAAAGAGATGGCAATTAAAGAGAAGAGGACTGCCGAGCTGAAAAAAATATATATCTCCAAAATTGAAGGACTTCTCAGGGGATGATCAAGGTTTACACTAATGAGAGTGTAAATGTTGCTATTACCGAAGGGCTTAAGCGAAGGGGTATAGAAGCTTGGTCTGCAAGGGATGCAGGGAATTTGGGTATGACTGATGAAGAACAGTTGAAATACGCCTCTAAGATAAGAGCTGTGGTTTTCACGAGAGATGACGATTTTCTGATGTTGGCTGATAAGTGGACCAAAGAGAAGAAAGAATACTACGGGATCATTTACGCTCATCCACAAAAGTTGAGTATCGGTGAATGTATCCGGCGAATAAAGTTACTGGTTGATCTCTTATCAGTTGAAGATATGAAGAACCATATCGAATTTCTGTAAGAAGTGATCGAAATTAGGAACACTTCCCGTATTTTTGACAACCGGGCTTGATAAATTGAAAATCGATGTTTGAGGAAAAGAGGGGGCGGGGCGGTGAGGCACGAGTCCAAGTATCCCGACTCTTTGTCGGGAGGCGTTCCCACGATTTCTCTCGGGACAGGCAGGACAAAGCCTTGGAGGCTACTTAATCCATTGGTGGAGCGCCTACCTCATTGTGCAATACCCACCCCGCCCTGAGCAAAAAAGAAGAATCAAATTGGAATGCGGGAAGGGGTTAAAAGCTTGAACCAACTCCGAATCATTCAGGAGAATTCAGCACCTATTTTCAACTGGGCAAAGTAAATTAACGAACCTATATTTTCGCCTAAACCATCCCCTTTGTTCTCTATTACCGAGAAAATAATATGGCTTCTCTGTTAATGCTTTTGGAGTTTTCTAGTCACAGAACAAGCATTGCCTTCTCCAGGGTAGAGCTCTCGAATGGACCTTTGGGAGGTGGTAACTTGGTGGGGCTATCAGTCAGAAAAACAAAACAATCTGCTTGACATGCTGGGGGAGGGAGGTATCATATTGGTGATTGCGATATTGGGGCATGCGCCTTGCATCCTGGAACAGTTGAAGTTGCACGAGTGCATCGAGGGAATTGGGGAGGATTTTAGTTTTCTCGCCCTAAATCAGATTTTCGGATTGCAAAGCCCATTTTGATCCGAAAGATGTCGCAGCAGGGAAGCAAAAACCGGTTGACCATTCCTCCCGACATCGTGAAACAGCCATTTCACGCACATTTGAAAAGGTTCGGGAAATCCACTGCGACCTATTTGCTGAAAGGCGGTTATGATATTCGGACCGTTTAGGAACCTTTCAGCCACAAGGACATCAAGACAACGATAGTCTACACGCATGTCCTAAATCGAGGCGGAAAGGGAGTACGCAGTCCTGTGGACGCTCTATGAAAAGAAGAGGTGCAAGGGTGTTATACGGAAACCATATAATCCTTAGTTAGGCATTATACTGGAGGTGCAAAAGTGAAGGTGAAAGAGATAGAGAAAAAATATTGGGATGAATGGGTATTAGCTGAGGTATTGAAAGAGGATGAATTAGGAGAACCTACAGAAGTGAGGGTGATAGTCCATTCCAAAAATAGAGATGATACCTATGCTGCAATGAGAAAAGCAAAAGGTAAATATACCTACCATTTCTATACAGGGAAGATCCCCAAAAAGGGTTATGCGGTTGCATTCTATGTCGAAATTTAGATTTAATACCAAAGCACCAGTAATTATATTGACTATCTTATTGGAGGGTCAGGGTAATTCCAAACAAAAGATAAGGGTGGCTCTTGATACAGGAGCAACTTATACTATGATCCCATTGGAGATTGCTGAAGTTTTGGGGTTAGAACCAGAGCTATCCAAAGAGAGAATAGAAATAATTACTGCCAGTGGAGTGGAAAGAGCTCCTCTAATCACCTTGAAGTCTATAGTTGTTTTGGGGAAGAGAATAGAAAGAGTTGAAGCTGTTGTCCATGGCCTTCCGCCAAAAAGCTATGTGGATGGATTGCTTGGAGTAAAATCGTTAGTTGAACTTAAATTAAAAATAGACTTTGATGAGGGAATATTGGAGGTATAAGCAAAACATCTTGCCTAACAAATCGTTGCAGCGGACGGCGGGGGGGCGCACAGCTTTTAAAAGTTTGAGGTTCACCAAAGTTGGTTCTGTTTATAAAATTTGGTGGTAATCCTCCCCGCCGCCGCTGAACTCTATCGGTATCCACTGGAGAACGAACACAGACCACACACGCATCGTGACAGAAGGTATCATGCAGATCTTGGCAAAGACACTTGTTGACGCCCTATGGTTCATCGACAGTGTTGGAGAGGGAGAGAGCGACATCTCAGGCTCCGCATTGGACATGTTTGAATGTTTGAGAGAGGATCTCCAGCATTGCTCTGCTGAGGAACAGTCTGCGCTCAAAATTGCCGCAAATGAGGCGTGATCGGAATTGACTAAAGTGCTCACTGGACGCGCCGGTCACAAGACACTTGAACCGATATTGATGAGTCGGCTTGCCAGTTGTTTCTGAAGGGGCTATTAAATGGAATTTGAATGGGACCCGAAAAAAGCCGAAGGGAACAAACGAAAACATGACGTCAGTTTTCATGAGGCAGCAACAATCTTTGGAGATCCGCTGGCCATCACTTTCACAGATTCTGATCATTCTATTGATGAAGAGCGATACCTCTCCTTTGGCCTTTCAAGATTCGACCGGCTGATGGTCGTCTCACATTTTGACCGTGGTGATAGAGTGAGGATCATCAGTGCGCGTCTCATGACACGCCATGAAAGGAGGATATATGAAGAAGGCTAAATCTGACGAACTGCGCCCGGAGTATCGGCGTGAAGACCTTGGCCGCGGTGTCCGAGGCAAGTATTTAGATGCCTACCGGGCTGGAACCAATTTGGTCCTGCTCAGCCCTGATGTAGCGAAGGCGTTTCCAACTGAAGAGGCCGTAAATGATGCCCTTCGTTCCCTTATTGATGTAGCACAGAGATGGGTTGGCCCAACAAAGCGCTCCAGCAGACGCGCTAAAGCACGCGGCTGAGCTTCTCGTTAGGCCTTTGGATAGGAGATGTATCATGGCAATAGCAAAAGAGAAAATGACTAAAATTATTCAAGAACAGCCAGAAGATAGCACGTATGACGAAATTCTTCGTGAGTTAGCGTTTGCACGGGTGTTAGAGCGTGGGTTAAGAGACTCTCGTGCTGGTCGGACAATATCGAATGAAGAAATGGGGCATCGAATTCGCACATGGCAGAAATAGAGTGGACAGCTGAAGCCGAGAGATGGCTCAAAGACATTTATGATTACATCGCCCAGGATAATCCAAATGCTGCTGCTAAACTTGTCTCTGGAATCTACGAAAAGTCACAAATGTTACGCGATTTGCCTGAAATTGGTTACAAGTACAAGTCAGAAACAGAAGGTGATATTCGCATCCTATTATACGGTCATTCTCTGTGCAGGACAAAAATCCCCCGGAAATGGATTAATCATTTGAGATAATTGTTGTTAGTTAAAAAATTGTTTGACATTTCGTGAATAATATGCTCAGTTATGACGTCGGGAAATACTTCTTTAATAGGAGATAGCGCCATGACTGAGATTGAAATCATAAAGAAAGCCTTCAAAGATCATCTGAAATGGAACGCTGCAAGAATAGGCTTCTTAGCCAACTTTCTTATTGCCCTTTTGAAGGTCAGAAGTGTCAATTTAGTTGAGATTGCAACTGCCTTTTCCAGAAAAGCCAAGAAAGAGTCGAACTATGGCAATTAGGGACACTTCCCATTTTTCCCTCTCGCCACACTTTTTTAAGTGCATCTCGCTTACTCAATAAACCAGATACTCTGCCTTCCCCTTCGGGGCAAAGCCCAAACAAAAACCGACCTGCCTCCAGGTATAGTACCCCAGCAGATCGGCTGTTCCTTCCTATTGGACTCCAGCTTTGAAACAACTGCTGGAGAGCTATTCCTTTTTGCCCTCCAAATCACTCCACGTTCCCCTTTCTGTGAGGTAAAGCCTCTATCATTAGGAACCTTTCCTGGGTATGCTTAAAAATACTGAATCATATCTTTTCTGTCAAGGTTTTTTTTCTCAGTGGGCAAGCTTTTTTCGAACAGGCTTTAGCCCTGCTCCTACGCATTTATACCCGACTTTGGCAAAAAGGTGATACTGTCCGTTGCAAACCAGCAATAAAATCATAGGTGAATTGAGATTTCTTATTTCTTTTTCTGCGCGCTCAAGTTTCTCTGTCTCTCCTGATTTTGAAAGGATTTCGGCAACTTCTTCTTCTTTTAGAGGATTCCCTTCAATTGCGGCAGTACCAAAAATCGATTTTATAATTGCTTCTTCCCCAATCTGTGCGGCTAATTGGGGTAATATAGGCAAATCAATGACTGTGCGGTAAAGGATTCTTGCCTCAACGAGAGAGCTGGCCATTTTTTCGGTTGAGAATTTCCGACTAAATACGAATTGATGAGATTTAAAAGTTCTAATTTTTTTGACCAGATTTTTGTCCATAGTTTTGTCACATCTAACCGACTTTGGTTCCAACTACTTAGGGTATAGAGAGCTGCGTTTTTGTCAAAAGATTTGTCAAGGTTGTTGACTTTTGCCAGAGATGAAAAACTATCTCTTAATGTGATAACTCCCTTATTTAAAGGCAAATGGCGTTCAAACCTCCCGTTGCCCTGGCGGATCAACAACAGAAGATTCAAACGCCATTCGAAAAAGCAATGTCCCACCAGTGATTTTTTTAAGCCTTCTTATACTATCAGGAAATAATCATAAATGGCCAATTATAACGAAAGACTAAAAGTGTCGGCATAGCCAATATATATAAATACTGTTTGACGCAGAAGATCTCTACCAATCAGGCAATCTATATCGGTTTGTCCTATAAGTGGGGTTGCACTGACTCGGAGCGGATCAAGAATAATATGAGTTTTGAATGCAGAACCGATATCTATATAGACTTCATATAAATTAGAAAGGGTAGGTTCTCCAGCAGTAAGCATTTTGGTTACACCATGAGGAGTTAAGCTAAGGTCTTTGGCAACACGCTGCGAAATGCCGGTAAAACTTGCCCCAGTATCAATGAGAGCGTTGACTGGAATTGGACTCGGGATTGGCTGCTTTTTTTCTGTAAGAAAAGTTCTGAGCATTTTGGGCAACCCTATCTTTATAGGAATAATTGGGCCTTTCGAGATTAAGGCGGGGTTTTTGGTTAGAAATGAGGGCATTAGGTCGCCCCTATAAGAGAGAAGGTATTATAATTTAGAACATCTTCACTGCCGATTTCGTGGATAAGGAATTTTGAGTCTCCAAATTTCTTAATGCCTTCTTGAAAGGCGTCTTCATGACTGGCATATATCCCGTGGATTTTTTGATCTTTGATTAAAACAGTTTTACCGTAGTTCTCCTTTTTCCACTCTTCGGGTTGACTCAGGTAAAAATCATACTCTTGCTTTATGTCTTTATCAAGAGCCATTTCGAACTCCTTATTTGATTTCCTGTAAACCAATATATCAATGCAAGACTTGGCTGTCAAGTCCAAAAATGTATTGGGCAAAGTGGCTTATATTGATTATCGGAAATATCGGTCGAAAGCTTTATCTTTTGGGCGATAAGCTTTCTCATCTTTTCCTTAACCAGAGAGCCTCGGAGGCTTTTCAGGAGGTTCTTCTGGGCAATACGCCCTCACCTCCGAAGCCCCTGGTCTAACCTACTAAAACTGCCAAGCAAGACCTACCCTATTTTGAACAGGTTTTACCACAATTCAAACCTTCCTATTTCTCAATATAGCCACTCAGGAGCCCTCCGTCAAGGGACTTTGAGGGCTAAGCTGGCCTTAAGTCCTCTCCATCCGGAGGAGCCAACAAAAAAAGGAGGAACTCATTCTCTCCTCCCTTTGTAAGGGCTGGGCGGCCTCTCATCTCTATCTCTATCTGATTAGCACCATCTTCCTTGTCTCCACAAAATCCCCAGCCTCGAAGGAGTCCGGAGTCCTTCGGACCTGTAGCCGATAGAAGTAGATCCCATTGGAGAGAGAAGCTGCATCCCACCTGGTGGTCTTGTATCCGGCTTCTTCTTTACCAGCAACCAAAGTAGCTCCCCGCTGTCCTACAACGGCTCATCCAAGATACCAGAGACCTCTTTACCGAATCCCATCGCTTAAACGTTGGCGTGCTGACTTCGATAACCCGCAAATGCGATGCGTAAGGACAGCCATGAGGAGCGCCATTTGCCGTCGACTGCATGACATGGTTAGCCTTTTGGCTTTCTGAAGTTCCGTGGTCAGGCATCGAACTTCGTCACGAATTGTGGTCTTTACGTGTTTGAACTCAGTCTTGCCGAAAAGCCAATGAGGTGGAATCATCCCCCACTACCGGTCTATCAAGGGACCCGACGAGTGAGGCGGACATCTCACCATGTTTTCTGTTCCGGGGGTCTTTTCTGTTGCTTGTCCAATTTCCTTTTTGCCTTCTGTTGCTGTTTTGCTGCTTTCTGTTTTTGACTCTTTTCCTTATCCTTCTTGCCTTTGTCTCCCATTGCGTACCTCCTTTTCTCATTGTCCCCGTTCCTCTCGCCACAAGTACGTCGCAGCTCTGACGCTCACTATCGTTAGCGACTACTCTTTCTCTGACTTGAGATAGGCGTTTGGGTCGTGATACAGCGCCCCTTTCGGAAGCCACTCCCCCAGTGGCCCCAGGTCCTTTCGTACCTGGTCAATATAGAACTGCGGTAGCTCGGTCGTCTCCTGTTCGAAATATCGGCGGACCTGCCGGTCGGTGTCCAGGCGTCGACGCACTTCAGTATAGTATTTGATCCTACCAAAGCCTTCTGACGATACCGCCCGCAGCATGTTCATCCATCGTGGGATCATGCCCTTGTTCGCTTTGAAGCGGTTGATAATCGCGTGCCATGAAAATGTGTACTTGGTCAAATCGATCAGGTGATCATAGAAATCAGGCCAGGAATAGTGCAGCGGTTTTACGTTCATGGCGTGATTATTGTCCAAAAAGTGGAACGGGAATGGTAGAATACGATTGGCGCGTTGGTATTCGAGGTTGAGCGGCGCGGCCCGTCCAAATGCCGAAAGCAGCGAAAAAGCAAGAAAGGTACCTGGCGTTAGGTCAACAAATCGTTTCGTGAGCTCAAATGGCTCTGGTCCTTCGTCTACATCGAGTCCGAGGATGAAGTTGGTATGTACGTAAGGCAGGTACCTTAGGATCATATTGACATGTTCTGAAACGTGACGGACTTTGTCCATTCCCTTCAACTCACCTGTTTTCGATTTCTTGCCCAGGCCGTACCAGGACTCAATACCGGGGAGGATGCCAATGAATCCGTTTCGTTTGAGTCGCTCCAGGTGCGGTTCCGATAGGATGGACAGACTAGTCTCGGCGATAAAGTCAATACTGCCGGGAGGCACAGCCTCCTCAAAGGCGTCCATGCAGTCGTTAAATCTGACACCAAAGTTTGGGTCGTGCCAGCCTACACGCGGCCGCCGCATCTTTCGTAAAAGGAACCTGAGATCCTCTTTGATTACATTGAAGTCCAGGGCCTGATATGGTATGACCGAGTCGATACAAAAGCTGCAGGTGTACGGGCAACCTAAACTGCTGAGCATCGGAACAATCTTAATAAATGAAGACTTCCGGAGATTTTTCTCAATGAATTTCCAGCGCTCGCGTACTCCAGGAAGCGATGCGGGTTGCTGTTTCGCTGTGATGTGCAAACCAATTGGTCTATGCTGTGAACAATCGTGTAAGACTTCACGGATCACCGCCCTGTCGGTGAAGCCCAGGACGTAGTCGAAGTACTGCAGTGCATCTTGCGGATAGCAGCGCGCGTGGGGTCCGCCAAGAGCGGTGACGGCGCCTTTCGATCGTAACAGGTTGCTTAGCGCGTATGCCAATTGTGCAGACTGAGTAAAGGATCCTATGAAAACAAGATCAGCGTCGTCCGGTAACTCCTCAACAAGATTTTCAAAGCCAGTGTAGCACACCAGTGTAACGTTATGTCCTTCTTCTTCGCACCACGTAGCTATAACTTGGGGCATGATACTCGCGAAATTAGCATTCATGACGTGCGCGTATAATTTTCGAGTCGGAGCTTTAACGACAAGGTCGATGATGCTGATATTGAGTTTGTGCATAGCTTATTGTTTCACACCAAATTTAGACATTTTTAAAAATTTTAGGTTAGGATTCTCCTGTTTTATACAGTTTAAGAAAAAGATTTTGGGGTTAGCAACGGCAAACGCTTTTGTTAAATGGGCTTTCCCTAAGGTAGTTGACCCAAAAACATTATCTTAAAACCCATAGAGTCTAGCGAAGCTTCGCCTCAAACCGACAAGTTCTTACTTATGGAGCTTGTCCCAAACTTGACAGTGAAAATCTGTGCCTACTACTACCGAGGTTTTACATCAACACAAAAATTATACAACCTGAGGATGGAACCTACTTTCATATTTGCTTATGGCTTAAAAGTTTGATACATTTCCTCCAAAAGGAGGCAGATTTATAAAAGATATGATAGAATACCCTGGCTTGTGAGCGGGGGATGAATGCCATCCGCTTCGGAGGTTATAAGAGGGCAGCGTCCCCTATTCTGGGGTTTCCAAAGGAGATGAGTTCCCTTTTGGCCTATGGCCGGGCTTCACTCGGGAGATGGTTTTATCCTAAGAGGTCATCGTATTCTGAGTAGGGAACTGAGAGGGAATTTGGAGACTGGTTAGCTCAACCTTTCCTTCAGAATCCTGTTTACCAACTGGGGGTTGGCTTTTCCGCCGGTTTTTTTCATCACTTGGCCTACGAAGTAGCCAAAGAGCCCTCTCTTTCCGGCTCGATACCTGGCCAAGTTCTCCTTTTCTTCCGGAAAACCTCATCTATGGCTAAGGGGGATTCCCCTCATCTTGGACTTGAACGCACAGGAATTTCCATTTTCAGATAGGATAAACGGGATAAATAAAAATCAGGTAAATCCTGTTCATCCCGTCGGAAAAGACCTTTCACAGGCGGGTATGAACTAAGTCCCAATGAATAGGTAGAATAGAGATAAGCCTGCATGATTTACCCAAGCAGGCTTATCTCTTCAGGAAACATTGGCTCCCCGGGACGGGCTCGAACCGCCAACCTAGTGGTTAACAGCCACCCGCTCTACCATTGAGCTACCGGGGAGTGACTTTAATTTAGATTTTACCTCTTTGGCTCCTTTAAGACTCTTAAGGTACTTTTCTCTTTTGATTGCTTCATTGCGCGAGGCGAATTTTTCACTGTATATTAGCTCAAATGGACGTCTGTTCCGAGTAGAATGTACTTGTCCACTATTATGCATCTTTAGCCTTTGATTAAGGTCTACAGTATGCCCTGTGTAGAATTGACCATCCTTCAGACTTTGTAGTATGTAAACATAAAACATAACAGAACTTAGCTCCCTTCGGTCGCTAACTTCTCCAGAGGGTCTCACCGACCCTATGGCGCTCCGCAATCCTACGCTCGCTCGGATTGCTCCGCTGTCACCCTTGAAGAAGGCATACCCCCTTTAAAACATTCCCCGACGTTTCGAAATTTCTTAGAAATTCCGAAATGTATAAGTAGCCACCCGCTCCCTGGCCGCTGGCCCGAGCAGGAATCGGCTCGGGCAGGCTACCATTGAGCTACCGGGGAGTCAGTTACAATAGCTATCAGAGATCAGTTTTCGGAGATCGGGAAGGAGCCGAGGCAGCTTTTGACTTTCATGAAATCCTGTAGTCAACTGCCATAAGAAGTTAAGGATTAAATTCACTTCTGTCAAGCAGATTTTCTCCCTATTTGGAGGAAAACTTCTCCATCAGGTATTTGTGGAAGATTTCATAGGGGGCTTGACTGTAGAGGGCAAACACAACTTTCTCAATGACCTTCGTATTTTGCAGGAAATCCACCACCACATCAATCATAATCTGGGCACATTCGTAGAGGGAGAACCTGCCCACCCCAGTTCCCAAGGCAGGGAAGGCAAGGGAGGTTAGCTTCAACTCCTCGGCCCTCTTTAGACTGTTGAGAGTGGAGGTTTTTACCTTCTCCTTATCTGTTCTCAGATCCTGCCCCATAACTGCAGCATGGATGATATACTTGGCGGGAAGACTTCCCGCCCCCGTAACCACGGCCTCCCCCACCGGTAGGGGTCCCTTCTTTACCGCCTCTTCCTCGATGGCTTTTCCTCCTTTGGCCTTTATGGCCCCGGCCACCCCTCCGCCCATCCAGAGTCGATTGTTGGCCGCATTGACCAAGGCATTGACAGCGAGGTCTGTTATGTTTCCCTGATAGATTTCTACTTCGGCATTTCCTACTCTGACCTTCATCTTTCCTCCCAGAAGAACTTAGCTTGAAGGTATAGGAATTTCCTTCTTTTACTCATTGGTTATCAAAGAGTTACAAGACCACTTGGGGTTGCTGGCCAAAATTCCCGCTGCCGCAGACTTTAGTCTGCTCTCTGTTGCCACCTACGAAGGCACCACTACCGTTATATTAGTTCCCTCTCCTTAGTCCTCCTCCATCAAGGGAGAGGAAAGTGTTTAGAAATCCTGCTTATCTGCATCCCTCATAGCTTGTCCGTAGGGTGCTAAGTTCATTCATTCCTCGGACAGTTCTAAAGATCTGTCCCTACCGTAAGAACCCCTCCAGATGATCTGAAGTGTTACCTGCGGATTTATGGATAGATTGGGTTAAGGTCCTACCAGCACAGGGACCCCACCTGCACAGCTAGCTCTTTTTATCTCTCTTCCCCTCTACCAATATTACCCACTCCCCCTTAACTTTCCCCTCGGACAATTGCTGAATTAGCTGATCGATGGTTCCCCTTATTATCCTCTCGAACCTTTTAGTCAGTTCCTTGGCTAAAGCAACCCTTCTCTCCCCGAAGATAGTTGCCATATCCTGCAAGGTGGCCAAAAGTCTGTGAGGGGATTCATAGAAGATCAAGGTCCTCCTCTCACTCTCCAGATCCTGCAGCCTTCTCCTCCGCGGGCCTGGTTTGGAGGGAAGAAAGCCTTCAAAGACAAACCTGTCAGTGGGAAGACCAGAGGAGATAAGGGCCGAGAGGGCGGCATTTGGCCCAGGGATAGGGGTTATTTCTACACCCTCCCTGATGGCCAGCCTCACCAAGTAGAAGGCTGGATCAGAGATCCCCGGAGTGCCAGCATCGGAGACCAAGGCAATAGACTTTCCCTCCAATAGGTTCTTCACCAACCAAGGGGCTTTTTTCTCCTTGTTGTAATCATAGTAGCTGACCAGTCTTTTCCCTATTCCGTAATGGGCAAGGAGTTTCCTTGTCCTCCGAGTATCCTCACAGGCGATGAAATCAACCTCTTTCAAGATGCGTAGGGCCCGCAGGGTTATATCCTCCAAATTGCCTATGGGAGTAGCTACCAGATAGAGCCTACCCGTTCCAGTCCCTGGGTTATCTAAAGCCCCGATTGATTGTCCTCTCTGAGAGCTTAACAACTAAAGGGAGTCTCCTCTTGTATTGAGATGATTGGATTCTTAGGAATACATCCCTCACGAATTCCCTCTTATATCCCAGTTCCTTCAACTTGGAAAATGTGTAACTTTTATCCACCATAAAGTAGAGAAGGGTATCTACCTCTTCATAGGTAAAACCCAATTCTTCCTCATCGGTCTGGCTGGCCCAGAGGTCGGCGGAGGGCTTCTTCTGCAAGATCCTCTCTGGAACCCCTAAGAATGCGGCCAGTTGATAAACCTGGGTCTTATAGAGGTCACCTAAAGGGGCTAAGGCACAGGCCATATCCCCCCACAGGGTGGTATAGCCGAGAAGATATTCGGTCTTGTTACCTGCTCCTAAAACAAGTGCCTCCCTCTCCCTTGACTGGTCATAGAGGATGATCATTCTCTCCCTGGCCATTACATTTCCCTTCCTCACCCTATCCATCTGAGAAAAGGTCTGGAAAAGCGGTTCAACCATAGGGGTAATATCTATCCGCAGGTGGTTGATCCCCAGCTTTTCGGCTACCAGAAGGGCATCCTCCTCGCTCCGGGGGTCACTGGTTTTGTAGGGCATAATTAACCCGCACACTTCCTCAGGGCCCAGGGAGTTAGCTGCCAGGTAGGCTGTGGTGGTTGAGTCAAGCCCTCCGGAGAGGCCGATTACCACCCTCTGGAAGCCCGCCTTCTTCACCTCATCGGCAATGAAGTCCTTCAGTAACCTTGCCGTTAGCTCAGGGTTGATTAGCAACTCTTTGTTCATATATCCTCTCCAATTCCCTGTAACAGTTCACCACGGAATCTCACGGAAAAAAGCAATTAAGAATTAAGAATGAGGTTTATGCTGTTTCCTACTTTTCCCTGCTAGCCTGAATAATGCATATGCCACAAAGACGCCAACCCCCAATGGGTTGATAAAATTTAGATTAGAATAAAAGTTCACAGACTAATATAGAACGACTCAGTTTACAAACCGAACTGCTCTTATTTTTTATATTCTTAGTGTCTTCGTGGCTAGAATTTATGAATAATCCTGATTAGAGGCAATTATAACAAAAAAAACGACCCATAGCAAGGGGAATTCAACCTGACTATTTTTTGGTTGACTTTTAGGGGAGTGGGACTTATCCTTAATGGCAAAAGTGATGAGTGAAGCTGTGGACAACAACCTCCCCCAACAGGCAAGGGGTCTGGCCAGGCTTTTGGGTGGGGCGATAAAGAGGCTGGGGATGTACCCTCCGGGACACCCGGCAGTGGAGAAAGCGATTGATGCTCCCTGGGATCTCCTGGCCGAATTTATGGCTCAGAGGGGGGAACTGACCCTGGCCATAAAAGGAGAGAGGTTATTGGTAGGGGATTTTCCTTTGGAGAAGGGAGTTCCAGCTTTCGATAAGCTCCTTCTGGATATGGAGGACAGGAAAATAGAGGGGGTAACCCTTTTGCAGGGACTGAGGAAGGAGGAGCTGTGGGGGTTTCTCGAGGCCCTGAGCCTGAAACCTGATCTCCTGCACAGCAAGGGAGGAATGGTTGCCTTCTTAAGGGAGAATGGGGTCCAACATATTAAGGTTGAGGAGGTCGGGGTGAATGGGGCTGGTCAGGTTTCCCCTCCGCCGGGGAAGATTTCCGGCGAATGGCTCCAGAGGGAGCTGCTGGAACTTTTAGAAACGGATCCCTCCCTCTTGGGGGAAAAGATTGGGAATATAGTTGCGGATAAACCGCCGCAACTCAAAGATCAATTGATTGGGGACTACCTCCACCACATCGCTGCTGCCCTCCTGGAGATTTATCCAGATCAGCGTAAGGTTAAAAGGCATATGGCTCAGCTAATCCTCTCCCTGAATTCGCAATTGGAGGATTGGCCACAAAAAGGGGAGGGGGGAGAGGCCGAGACAGAGGATCGCACCGGTGAGTTGGTCAAGGAGATTCTGGATGAGGTGAGGATAGATTTAGTTAGTAAGGAACTTACTGGGGAAGGGACTTCCCTGAACAGGGCTAAGGATTTGGTGGGGAAGCTGTTTCAGGAGGGAGAGAGAAAGAGGATATTCCCCCTCTTAGAGGAGCAGCTTTCCCAGTTTGGGGTATCGCAAGAGAACTGGGCCTGGATTAGAGGGGAGGAGCAGAGGAGTAAGGAGTCTATCCTCCAACGGGCGAAGGAGATATTGAAAAGGGAGAACCCCCTTTTGACCAATGCGGAGGAGGTGTTTGGGGTTATCCATGGGCTTCTCTCCATTAGTGAGGAGGTGAAGGTGGGGGAGATGTTGCGCAAATTTGCGGCTACATTAGGGGAGGGGTCTCCCCAGGAGAGGGGACAGCTCGTCCAGAAATTCAGCAAATTGCTTAATATCCTTTTAGATGCAGGTCAAGTTGAGCTTTTAGATCAGAACTTGGAGGTCTTGGCTGAGAGGGGAGGTAAAGAGCCAGATGAGGGGGTCTTTCAGATCATCTCCACCCTTCTTAAGGAGCAAGTCCTCGGCCTCATAGGGAAGGGCAGATACAGCTCCGCCTCCACCATTATTCACCTTTTAGGCCAGCTTACTGAACCCCAGGCTGGTTTCCCCTTGGAGCATAGGCTAACTGCTGCCCGGGTTCTGCGGAGCATAGGAACCAAGGAGGTTGTCTCCCAGTTGGTAGAAAGGATCGTGGAAGGGGAGAGCAGAAGGGATGTAGCCAACATCCTCACCGACCTGGGCACTAAGGATGTGGCCGAGGGGTTGCTAAAGGTCTTCACCCATCCCGATAGGGGGGTAAGGCAGGTTTCCCTACACGTCCTTACCCAAATTGGGGAGAACTCCTTGGGACCTCTGTCCAAGCTGTTGCAGCAGGAGTTTTCCCGGGGACCGGAGGGGAACCTAATGGATGAGAACTGGTGGGTGGTGCGGAATGGCAGCTACCTTTTAGGGGAAATAGGCCAGGAGATCTCCCTACCCCTTCTGAAGAGCTGGTTGGAGGATTCCGATTATCGGGTGAGGTTGGAGGTGGTTAGGGCTATGGAGAAGATAGGCAGCCAGCGGGCGGTTCCCTTTCTTATTCGCGCGATTGCCGATCCCCAGGATGAGGTGCGGAAGGCGGGAATTGTGGCCTTGGGCACAATGGGGGCTAAAGATGCTCTTAACCCCCTGATCGAGGTCTATCCCGATCAAAGGAAGGCTGAGAAGCTCCTGATTATCTCGACCTTGGGAAACATAAGGGACTCTCAGGCCACAGATTTCCTTTTGCACCTGTTGGAGGAGAGGAGATCTCGTTGGAAGAAGATCTTAGGGGAGGGGAAGGAGGAGATTCTCCTTACCCTCTTTAGGGCTTTGGGGAAGATTGGGGACTCGCGGGCTGCTTCCAAGATTGAGGATTTTATCTCCCAGACCGGGGATGAGCTGCTCCTTAAGGCAGCCAGGGGGGCCCTCGCTATGATTGATAGGGCAACCAAGGGGGTAAAATGACCAAATCGGTAACCTTCGTTTTGATTGGCCTAAGCATTTTGGCGGTTTCAGCCCTGGCTGGTTCGCAAAAAGGGTTGCAGGTCACCGCCTCAATATGTAAGGATATTCAGGGGAGGGAGCCAGTGGGAGGGGGGGAGAGTTTTCCTTCCGAGGTAGGCAAGCTCTACTGCCATAACCTAGTCGAAGGGGCAGAGGATTCCACCACGGTTACCCATATCTGGTATTATGGTCAAGAGGAGATGGCTGAGGTAGATCTTGCGGTGATGTCGCCCCACTGGAGGACCTGGAGCTCTAAGGTAATCCTTCCCCAATGGAAAGGATGGTGGAGGGTGGATGTTCTCTCCGCGGAGGGTGATACCCTGACCTCCGCCTATTTTGTCATCAAATAAGAGGAGGTTCTATGGCCAGCGTAAACAAGGCAATTTTGATTGGCAACTTGGGTAGGGATCCCGAATTGAGGTATACCCCCTCTGGGCAACCTGTGGCCAATTTTCCTCTGGCTACCACCTCCAAGTGGAAGGATAAGGAGGGAAATTTGCAGGAGAGGACGGAATGGCATCGCATAGTTGTTTGGGGGAGACAGGCAGAGATCAGTGGGGAATACCTGAAGAAGGGGAGTCCGGTCTACATTGAAGGAAGGATTCAGACCCGTTCCTGGGATGATAAGAATGGGAATAAGAGATATACAACGGAGATTGTTGCTTACAGGATGCAGCTTTTGGGCAGGAAGGGGGAAACCTATGAGGGGGAGATAAAGGGAGAGCCTCCCCAGATGGAAAATGTGGAAGAGGAGGACCTTCCCTTCTGATGGGCTATAGGAATCCGATTCCTACTGTTGATGTAATCATAGAGTTGGAGGAGAGGGGTATAGTGCTGGTGGAGAGGGAAAATCCCCCTTTTGGCTGGGCCTTTCCCGGAGGTTTCGTCAACTATGGGGAGAGCTTGGAGGAGGCCGCGGTGCGGGAAGCTGAGGAAGAGACAGGTCTGCAAGTGGAGCTCTTGCGGCAGTTTCACACCTACTCCGACCCCCAGCGAGACCCTCGGCAACACACCATAACCACCGTCTATATTGGGCGAGCTCAGGGGAAGCCCCAGGCCGCAGATGATGCCCGCAGGGTAGGCATTTTCCCCCGGGACAGCCTGCCTTTGGAGATAGCCTTTGATCACAGGAAAATCTTGGAGGACTACCTTAGGGAAGGATAACCTGATGGTTCGGAATTTCTTAGGTATTCCGAGCCTTTGGGATAGATTGAAGGGAGCATGCCCCCTTCAATTTTAGGGACGGAACGATCCGATGGCCTCCCAAGGGAGGGTCAATAAATAGCATAAATTCCTGATAGTTCCCTCCCCTGAGGGGGAAATCGGAGATAATTCTTACCCTCTCTTTAGTCCTCCCCCAGCAAAGGGAGGGGAGTAGCCGCAGGCTTTAGCCTGCGAGGAAAATCCAGATGGCACAACTATTTACGCAACCTAAAGGTTGCGCCTCTCTAATTTTCAACCTTTTTACGATGCAGTCAAAGCTTGTTTACCAATTTGCAAAGGAGGGGTAAATGTTGAAAGAACTAATTACCAAGGATTTGGTCATCCCTCAGTTAACCAACAAGGAGAAGGAGGGAATAATCGGTGAGCTCTGCCACCTCTTTGGCCAGGCCAAAGTGGTAGAGGAGGTGGAAAAATTTGAAGAGACCATCAAGGTTAGGGAGGGGATTGAAAGCACAGCCATTGGGGAGGGAATAGCCATCCCTCACGGGAGGTCGGAGACGGTGAAGAGGTTGGCAGTGGGCTTTGGGGGATCAAAGGAAGGAGTGGAGTTTAACTCCTTAGATGGGAAGCCCGTGCACCTTATTTTTATGATAGCAGCTCCCCTCGATGCCAAGAAGGAATATCTGCAGACAGTGGCCAGGATCGTCCGGTTGCTGAAGATCAAGGTCCTTAAACAGGGGCTTCTCCAGGCTCAATCGGTGGAAGATGTGCTCAAGGTGGTAGAGGAGTTCGATTCCCGCTACCCCAGCGAGGTGGAGGTGAAGACCAAAGAGGGTAGGGTAATCCACAGGTCTTGAAAGGAAAGAGGTTATGTGGCTCCTAATTATCGTGCTCAACCAGGAGAAGTTCTTGGATGATCTCCTCTCCGTCTTGGTGGAGTTGGGGATAACGGATGCCGCCATCATAGATTCGCAGGCTATGGGGAAAGCGCTGGCCTATGAGGTGCCCATCTTTGCCGGCCTTAGCTTTCAAATGTCAGGTAGCAAGTCCTACTCCAAGACCATCATAGCTCAGGTGGAGAGGAAGGAGATTGGCTCCGAGATCATGAAGATGTTGCAGGATGTGGATATTGACTTCTTAACCCCTGGGGTGGGACGAATCTTTATCTTAAAGTTAGAGGAGGCCTTAGGGACCCCGGTTGATCTGGATCTGGCCTAATGAGAGGGGGATGACAACTCACTGACCAAGGATCAGCAGGGAGGCATGCGCCAGTTCTCGGTTGGGGGTAGGGGCCTTTCCTGATCCCCCTAAGCTGACCCTGAACTCTGTAGGCTGTTCCCTGTCTTCCATAAACCGTTGAGAAAGGGGGATTTTGTCCATTCTGAGGAGGGACCCGATTGCGGGGAGGTGGGTGGTAAACATAGAAAAGGGTGGGGAGGAGAGGTCCAAATTAATCCAAAATGGTTTGGATTATGGGAAAGGTGTTTGCCCCTTCTGTGAGGGGCACGAGGAGGCCACTTTCCCTGAGGTCTTTGCCATAAGGGAAGAGGCCAGTTCTCGGGATGGTCCTGGATGGAAGGTACGGGTGGTACCAAGTATTTCGCCCATTTTTGGGATAGAAGGTGGATTGGGGAAAAGGGGAGAGGGGATATATGATCTGATGAGAGGGATAGGGGCACACGAAATCATCATCGAGACACCGCAACATCTAAAGGGCTGGCATCTCTTAAATGCCGATCAGATAGAACTGGTCTTGCAGACCTACATTCAGAGGATCTCAGATTTGAAAAAGGATAAAAGGTTTAGGTATCTATTGATCTTTAAAAACTATGGGAAAGATGCCGGGGCCTTTAAGATAGATCATACCCACTCGCAGCTTATCGCTATGCCAGTTACGCCTAAAGCGGTAAAGGAGGAGCTGGTGGGCGCCAAGAAGTATTTCGCCTATAAGGAGAGATGTATCTTCTGTGACATAATCAAGCAGGAGAAGTTGTCCGGGAAGAGGGTTGTCTACGAGAACCATGACTTTTTGGCCTTTTGTCCCTTTGCCTCCAGGTTCCCTTATGAAACCTGGATCCTGCCCAAGCGCCATCAGTGTGACTTTGAGGGGATGCCCAAGGAGGAGATAGCTTCCCTGGCCCAAATCCTAAAGGAATTTTTTGGCCGATTGTTTTCCTGCCTGAATGATCCCTCCTACCACTGGTTCCTTTACACCGGACCCAACCGTATCCCCGGGAGGGGTCACTGGAAGACCCTGTGTAAGGATTTTCATTGGCACTTGGAGATCTTGCCCCGGTTGGGTAAGGTTGCCGGCTTTGAATGGAGCACAGGTTTTCATATAAATCCTGTCTTGCCTGAAGAGGCGGCTTCTAAACTGAGGGGATGTACCTTAGAGGGTAAGTAGTTGCAAGGAATGGAGCACTATCATTGAGTAAATGGCCACCAGGAAGGAGGTTACCGGGTTCATATATTGAGGCTTCTTCGCGGCCAAGCTCACCGCTATGTAAGCCAGACAGAGGGATATCTTTACCGAAAGAAATATCCCTACCCCCCTTTCTAAACACCATCTCATCAGGGGGTTGGCCTCTTGAAAGAGCCCAGTGGACTTTCCCCAAAGGAGGAGGAACCCATCGGCTAAGTTAAGGATAAAGAGGAAAAACAAAAGTATCTTCAACAGTTTCATTTCAAAGGGATAAATTGCAAACTTAAGGCCAACCTTCATCTTCTATTTAACCCCTTATTTTGCAAACAATTATAGGTTGTTTGGGTTAAGTGACCCCCATTTTTTGTAGCATTTGCCGACAATTTTCCACCCTCCTTCAGGCAATCTCATAGCGGGCAAGGAGTTTTGCTGTTAATTTTTTCGACAAGTAAAATAGAAAAATAGGGACACTTCCTATTTTTTTTTAGGGACAGACATTTATGTCTGTCCGCATCCTTCGGACAGGTCTAAAGACCTGTCCCTACGAAAAAGACCTTTAGCGATTTGAGAAGTGCCCTGAATAATTCGGTCTAATCATCAAAAATTCGAGATTTGGAGGTTGCCTGATGAAGCCAATTAATGCACAAGGGACCAAAGGTAAGCTGTGGCCCCGGAGAGGATGAAGCCAGTGTCCACAACGGCCTCGGAGAGGATGCCCTGGAATATGAACCTACGATGATAGAGGTAGAGGTAAAGGTAAGCGTAGGCTACTGGGAGAAGGAGCCAGAGGCTGAGGCTGGGTGTCCACTTCCAGATCCAGGAAAGGGGAAGAAGTAGGGTGAGACAGGCCAAAACAGCTATGAGAAACAACTTTGTCCTCTTCTTCCCCCAAATTATGGGCAGAGTCTCCCTCCCCACGATCCTGTCCCCCTGGATATCCTTGAGGCTGAAGAGGGTGGATCTCACCAGGGAGAGGATGAAGGTGAAGGCCAAGGCCACCCCAAAGGCGGGGGAGAGGCTATCTGCTCTGCTTAGATCCTGCAGAAACACGATGACCGAGGACCAGGCCAAGGCCAGGAAGATGTCCTTAGAGCCGGGGATCTCTACCAGCCTCCTATAATGGATGATGGACCAACCTGCGGGGATGACCTTTAGCCGATAGACCGTTCCCATCAGGGAGATGAAGACCAGGAGAAGAAAGGGGAGGAGGCCCAAATATAGGGACAAAGCTAAGGTCCCGGCCAGAGAGAGGGAAGCCAGGCCTAAGAGGATGGCCTTATGATGACGGTAGAAGGAGACCCTATAAGGCTCATTGAAGCTTGCCGGAGAAGGGTCCGTATAGTGGTTGAAAAGGTGCATAGAGAAGACATAACCCGCAGTTACCAGGAGGAAGGCCAGCCGGGGTTCTATCCCCTGCAGGTGGCTTACTGCGTAGCTGAAACAGGCTACACCAAAGGCCAAGTAGAGGTTGCTGCGAATGAGAAACCTTATCCCGCGAAAGAAAAGGCCCCGCAACCCCCTTCCCCTATCCAGGTTTTCGATCCTCTCCACCACCCTTTGGATCATCCAGTTGGGGGTAGAGGCCCCAGCAGTGATGCCGATGGACTTTATCCCCTGTAGATCCTTCTCTCTGATTTCCTCCTCGGTCTCCACCTGAAGGGTGGGTTTCCCTAAGAAGCGGGAGATCTGCGCTAAGCGGGCTGTGTTGGCGCTGTTTCTTCCCCCGACAACCACCAATGCATCGACCTGGGGGGCAAGCTGCCGCACCCCTTCCTGTCTTCTGAGGGTTGCCGGACAGATGGTATCGAAGACCTCACAGGTCGGGTATCTTGGCTTGATGAGGTTGACCAGCTCCCTGAATATATCCCTGTCCTGAGTTGTCTGAGCCACCACGCATACCTTTTCCCAGGGGGGGAGTTTGGCCACCTCTTCCCTTCCGGAGATGGCTATCCCCTTTCCCTGGGCATACTGCAACAGGGCGGAGACCTCGGGATGGCCGGCATCGCCCACGATGATTGTCCCATATCCGTCCCGGGCAAATTTGGCGATCGTTCTCTGGACAACCTCCACCAGGGGGCAAGTGGCATCGTGGATTCTTGCCCCTTTGGCCTTGATTTCCTCCCTCTCCTGGGGGGATATTCCATGGGATCTGATAAACAGGTTTGTCTGAGGGGTGATCGCTGAGGGATGGGTGATGATCCCCACCCCTAGGTCTTGCAGCAGGCCAATAACCTGGGGGTTGTGGATAAGCGGCCCATAGGTAAAGAGATTAGGTTCCCTCCGATGGGCTGCCTCCAGCACCATATTTACTGCCCTTCTCACCCCCCAGCAGAAACCGGCATGTCGGGCTAACTTCACCTTCAATCTCCTCTCCTGCGCAGGGTCTCACCCCCATTATGTCCTCTTAAAAACGAGGTGGCAGAACCCCGGTTCTGCCACCATCTTTGCTTCGGGTGACGAGCTATGATCCACTCCCTACTAAAACAGTTTCATCTATCATTTCAATCCGTGGAATCTGTGGCTTTGATTTCAATCTGTACTACAATTCTGCAAGCTCTTGTTTTTTTAGCAAAGTTTTTTAGTTGGGTTTGATTAGCCAATTTCTACCGCACTTTAGTGCGGATTGACTCATTGAGGGCTAAAAAGCCCTCTTACCCCCGCTTTAGCGGGGGGAGAAGCGTAGGGGTCGCATTTATGCGACCCGAACCTTGTGGGCTCCGATTTATCGGAGCCCCTGGTATAATTAGGTTGTTTTTAAAAATGTGTTTGCTTTTTGGTTTTCCGATGCATAATTACCTCTCGCAGGGGATGGGGTTTTGACTGGAGCCCCTTGGAGAATCGCTTAGGCGGATTTCTCGTGAAGTAGACTGCTACCCCATCCCGGCGAGAGGTCAATGAATGAGCTGGTAGAGGCTTTGTCCTCGGATAACGAACCAGGTTATCCTCTCCCCACAGAAAAGATGGGGCCATCCCCTGCAAACCAACCATTCAAAAGGAGGCTTTATGGCTGACAGATCGCTGCTACCTGTTACAGGTATTGACATCGCCAAGGGCTTCTCAGAGATCCAAACGGTTGACTCCTTCAACCAGCCCTATGGAGAGCCTTGGCGCATGGAACATACCCATAAGGCTATGTTGGATGCCCTCCATAAGATTCAGAAGACAGGGAAATCCTTGGGAGCTAAGCCCATTATCGTTATGGAGGCCACGGGCCACTACTTCAGGATCGTATTCTACCTCTTCTACAATGCCGGGTTCCAGGTGGTCCTGGTTAACCCCATCCAAACGAGGGCTTTCACCAATGCCCCCAAGATTCGCAGGGCCACAACCGACAAGATCAGCGCCAAGGGGATAGCCCTCCTCTACCGCATGGGAATACTCACCCCAGCCAAGGTCCCTACCCAGGAACGCATTCAGCTCAAGGAGCTCTGCCGAGATTAATGGAACTTTATCAACCAGGCAGCGGACTGGAAACGGAGGTTCACCGCCCTGCGAGATCAGATATTCCTCCTCTACGAAAAGGCCTTCAGCAAATCATTCGGCCCCACAGCCCTGGGTATCTTCCTTGAGTATCCCACCCCTGAGCGCATCCTGCAAGAGAAAAGGGAGGTCCTGGCCCTGAAGATCAAGAAGTTGGCCCACAAATCCCTTGCCTGGGCAGAGAAGAAGGCGGATACCTTGAAATCCCTTGCCTCTGCTTCACCAACTCTGCCTGCAGAGGAAAGAACCGCTATCCGCAGGTTACAATCCTATGCCCGGGCAATTGCCACCCTGAAGGCAGAAGCAGATGCTCTGCTTGCAGAGATCAAGGCATTGGTCAAGGATGATCCTGAGTATGAGCTCCTCCTTACTATCCCTGGGACTGGCCCGATAACAGCGGCTACCATCTTAGGTGAACTGGGTGAGTTCCAATGGTTCAAGTCAGCCGGGGAGATTGTGGCCTTTGCCGGGATTGATCCCAAGGTCTCCCAGAGCGGCAAGTATAAGGCAGCCAGAGTGCGTATGTCCAAGAGAGGCTCTCCCTACCTGCGTTTAGCTTTATACATCATTGCCTCCGCCGCTGCCTTGCCCAAGAGAAATGGTAAACCACCAAACCCGGTGTTGGGAGCTTATTACAAAAGCCTCAGGGAGCGGGGCAAACTCCATAAGGTGGCCATAGGGGCTTGTATGCGCAAGATGGTGGGCTACATCTTTGCCACCCTCAGAGATGGCCAGGGGTTTGAGGTGAGGGAGCCGGGAGAGGGCAAGAAAGGGACCCAACAGGCAAAGCCTCAGCAGCCAGAGACGGCTAAAGAGAGCAGCTTCCCCGTTTACGATGAAGAGGATAGGATTGTTGCCTATGCCACAGATCCTGTGCCGATAAGTCGCATTGTATCTCAGGTGATGGAGAAGTTGAGAACCTTGAAGGGTTGATGCTTCCCTTGCTCATTGTAACTGTGGGTTGTAGTAATTTCAAAGAGCAGATCAGTTAGCTAATTCCTACGACCTTGAATTTTTTTAAATTTTCCCCTTGCCAAATCATAGCTGGTCTACAAGGGGTTTACCTGATCTGACTGCTGCAGAATCGGGGTTCAGCCACCTCAAAAAAGAACTATACAAGCTGCGATCCACGAACCCCGCTAGTGGTTTCTTGTCAGCGCAATCCGTGTAATCTGTGGCTTTGTTTGGTTGCAGCCCTGCCGCGCTGTGGTCCGTTAAGAATCAATTCCGTATTCCTTGATCTTGTAAAGGAGAGATCTGTAGCTGATTCCTAAGGTCTGGGATGCCTTTCTCCTGTTCCAATTGGTTTGGTTGAGGACCTTGCTGATGAGATTGCTCTCTGTCTCCTCCACGGCTCTCTGGCTGGCCCTCTTCAGGGAAAGGTCTTCAGGGCTGACCCGAGGAGCAGATGGAGTGGGGGCGGTGAAGCTTCTCTTTCTCAGCTCTGAGAGGATAATCCCCTCATTGCTCCGCACTACCGTCTGTTTTATCAGGTTCTCTAACTCCCTCACATTCCCCGGCCAATCGTAATCCTCCAGGGCCTGCGTGGTAGCTGGGAAAAGGGGGGGGAATTGCCTGTTGAACTGCTCATTGTAGGTTTTCAGAAAATGCTCCACCAACAGGGGAATATCCCCCCGCCGCTCGCGGAGAGGGGGGAGGGAGATGGTTATCTCATTGAGGCGATAATAGAGGTCCTCCCGCATACTTCCCTCGGCCAAACCCTTCTCCAGATCCTGGTTTGTGGCACAGATAATCCGCACATCCACGGAGATGTTCTCCACTCCTCCCACCCTGACGAATTCCCGATGTTCTAAGACTTGGAGCAGCTTGGCCTGGAGTTCAATGGGCATATCGCCAATCTCATCAAGGAAGATGGTCCCCTGATTGGCCAGTTCAAACCGTCCTGGCTTTCTCTTGTAAGCCCCGGTGAAAGCCCCCCGCTCATATCCAAAGAGCTCCGCCTCTAAGAGTTCCTTGGGAATGGCCACGCAGTTGACCTTTATAAAGGGCCCCTCCTTTCTGGAGGAGATGTGGTGGAGTATGCGGGCTACGATCTCCTTTCCGGTCCCGCTCTCCCCCCGGATGAGCACAGTCAGGCTGCTATCGGCTACCTCCTCAACCACCCTTTTGATCTCTGTCACCTGCGGGCTATCGCCGATGAAGCTCTCAAACCAGTTCTTGGCCTTCAATTCAGACCGCAGGAACTGCACCTCTTTCTTTAACTTGCCCTTCTCCAAGGTGTTGCGGATATGCATCTTAACCTCTTCTATATCGAAGGGTTTGTTGACAAAGTCCGCAGCTCCCAACTTTATGGCCTGCACCACATTCTTGGTCTCCCCATGACCCGAGAGGATGATTACCTCTATCCTCTGTTCGGCTTGGCGCAGCTTCTCCAGCACCTCCAGACCGCTGATATCAGGCAGCTTTATGTCTAAGACCATCACCTGAGGGTTCTCTTCGACCACTGTGCGCAGGGCGGTGCGACCATCTCGGGCGGTAAGGACCTTATAACCCTCATCCTTGAGGGCTTCGTTAAGCATCCAGCAGATGCGGGGGTCATCATCCACCAGGAGTACCTTGTTTTCCTCTCTTTTCATAATATAGGCAGATAGATGTTAAAAGTTGTCCCCTCTCCTCTACCGCTTTTTACTTCTATCTCCCCCTGATGGGCGGCAATAATCCTTTTGACGATGGAAAGGCCCAGGCCTGTTCCCCCATCTTTGGTGGTAAAGTAGCGATCGAATATGTGGTCTAAATCCGCAGTTGGTATCCCCTCCCCGGTGTCGGAAATTCCTATCCCCAGATAGTTCCTCCCCCTCCTCTGCAACCCCTTGAGCTCTATCTTCAGCCTCCCTCCAGATGGCATAGCCTGAATTGAGTTGAGGATGATGTTAATCAGTGCCTGCAGAATTTCGTTTTCGTTCAGGGGAAGGGAGGGGAGATCTGGAGGGGAGATGACCTCTGCCTTAATGCCACTTGCCTGTAATTCTCCTTTAACCAGTTCCAGGGTTTTCTCAATAATGGGTTTGATCTCCCTTAACTGGCGGGCATACTCCTGGGGGTTGGAGAATTGCAGGAGCTCCTTGACCAGGTCGGACATCCGGATAATGTCGTTCTCCAAATGGTCCAAATACTCATCCTTAGAGGGGAGGCTATCCCATCTCTGTTTGAGCATTTGCAGGGTTCCCCTCATACTGGTCAGGGGTTGTTTGAGATCATGGGTTATCTCCGAGACGAGTTGGCCCATAATCATCAGTTGGCCTGCCGAAAGGATGGCGCTCTGGGTCTCATAGAGGGATGTGGCCTGAGAGACTAAGATGGAGGTTAATTTCTTCTCCCGTTCGGAGATTTCCTCCGGGGCTGAAAGGGAGAAGACCCCTTGCAACTGGCCCTTGATGGTTAGGGGGAGGGCGAAACTCCCCTTGACCTCAGAGGGGAGTAAACCCTGAGAGGCCAAGAGCTCCCCTGCCCTCTGGGAGAGATCTTCCGCGGTGAGGCCCTCCTCTAACCTTAGGACAACCGATGGTGAAGGGATGATCTCCCCCTCCCTACAGGTGAGGACGAGCTGCAGGTTTCCCCCTCTTCCTTGAAACCAGTAACAGCCTTCCACATTCATTATCTCCTTTAAAGCCAGATAGACCATCAGGGCCATTGACTCCCTGTTTTCGGCTGAGGGAAGGTTACTGGCTATCCTGTAGAGGATGGAAAGTTCCGTGATCCTCTTTCTGCTCTCCTCGAAGAGGGCAGCGTTCTCGATGGCCAAGGCTGCCTGGGAGCCAAAGGTGGAGAGGAGGCGGAGGTCAGATTGGTTGAAGGGTTGACCGGAGTATTTGTTGTTCATATTGAGCACCCCTAAGGTCTTCCCCTTGACCTTTAAGGGGACGCTAAGAAGGGATTTGGTCTCATACTTTTCGCGGTTCAGCCGGCGGAAACGAGAGTCCGACTCGATATCCTCCACCAAGAGCGGCTCCCCCCTCTGGGCCACCCAGCCGGAGATGCTTCCCTCCACCCTTTGTCTCGTCTCTCTAACGATCTCCTCCTCCAACCCCTTGGCTGCCTTAATGGTTAAAACCCCTTCCTTCTCGTCCAAGATCATCAGGGAACCTAACTTAGCCCCCAAGACATCCGCGGCTAAGTTCACTATCCTCTTTAAGCTATCCTCCAACTTGAGCACTGAGATGAGGGAGGTGGAGGCCTCATATACGGCGTCCAGTTCTTTAAGCCTCTGCGCTAAGAGGGTGTTCTTCTCCTGAAGCTCGGCCATAAGTTTTCTCTGGTCCCTCTCCCATTGCAGTTTCTCCATCCCCCTCTCCACGGTCTTCTTCAGATCGGGGAATTCCACCGGCTTCATCAGGTAGTCATAAGCCCCCTTGCTTATGGCCTCTATGGCTGAATTCAGGGTAGCATAAGCGGTAAGGATAACTATCAGGGTCTGGGGGGAGACCCTTTTTATCCCCTCCAGGACCTTTATCCCATCTAAGGGGGACATCCTCAAATCGGTGATCACCAAGTCGAATCTCTCCTTCTCTGCCCTTTTGATGGCCTCCCTTCCATTTAAGGTCGTAGCCACATCATACCCCTCCTGGGAGAGGAGAGCTTGCATGCTCTGGCACATCCTCTCCTCATCGTCGACGACTAAGATCTTTCCCCCCATTATTGGCCTCCCTTGGGGAGCCTGATGATAAAGGTGGCCCCGCCATTTGCGCCCCTCTTGGCCGATAGTTCCCCTCCGTGGTTTCTAATTATCTCCTGACTAATGGAGAGGCCCAGTCCCATTCCCTTCTCCTTGGTGGTGTGGAAAGGTTGGAAGAGCCTTTTTATATCCCTCTCCTTGATCCCTTCCCCGGTGTCCGAGAAGGTTATATCCACAAAGCTCCCCTCCCTCTTAGTGCTTATCTTCAGCCTGCCCCCCTGGGGCATCGCCTCCTTGGCGTTGGTGATCAAGTTCAAAAAAACCTGTTTCAATTGCCCGGCTGAGGCCTTGACCAGGGGGATGGAGGAGAGGTCCTCTTTCAAGGTAATTCCCTCCTTTTCCAGTTGCCTCCTTAGAATTGAAGCGGTCTCCTCTATGAGCCTGTTTATATCAGTGGGGGACCGCAGTTCCGTTACTGGCCGGGAGAGATCGAGGAGTTGGCGCACGATTTTGCCGATTCTGTCCACCTCCTCCTTGACTACATCTATGGCCTCTGGGCTGTGATTATCCTTTCTGCTCAGCAGGGTAAGGTAGTTCTTTATTATCCCCAAAGGGTTGTTTATCTCATGGGCCAGGTTGGCCGCAAGCCTACCTACTGTAGCCAGGTTTTCGCTCTGGATTAGTTGTTGTTGGGTTTTTCTTAGCTCCAGGTTGGTTAGCTTAACGCTTTCATAAAGCTCGGCGTTCTCTATGGCTACCCCTAACTGGTTGGCCAAGGTAGTGAGGAACTCCAGGTCGTTTCCGGTGAAGGGGGCACGGGAGATCTTCGGAGTAAGGGTTAGAATCCCTTTTAGCCTCGCCTTTATATTCAGGGGAATGCAGACCTCACATTCTATCTTGCGCAGCTTCTCCACATCCTCCGCAGCTCCTCTTACCTTCTCCAAATCGCCAAAGAGGAGGGCCTGATTGGCCTGAGAGAGGAATCCCCCTAAAGGGCTGTGGACGGTGATCTCTATCCCCTGGAGTTCTTTAGGGTTCATCCCCTTAACCTTAGCTGGCCTTAGCTTTTCCCCTTTGGTTAGGAAGAGGATTGCCCCTCCCACCCCCATCTGACCGATACAGATTAAGAGGATGGAGTCCAACAGGGGATCAAGCTCCAAGACGGAGTTGAGGTGTTGGCTGAGCTCAAAGAGGGTATATAAGTCGTAGAGCCTCCTCTTCAGCTTCCTGTTTGTCTCCTCGAATTGGCGGGAAGCCATAATCAAACTCCTCATACGAATCAAAAATAAGGGATAAGGGAAAAAAAATCAAGGGAAATTTCCCTCACTATTGAAGAGGGTTGCATATACTTTGCAACCACCTGCAAAATACGAGGATAAAGGGAAAATATTTCCTCTGGAGGTTTGGTAATTATGGTTCTCAAGTAGGGGAAAACGGAGGAATAAAGGGGAAGAAACCCGATTATAACCCTCTACCTCCATCTTGGCACACATTTTGCTTATATTTTTTATGCCGTGTTTTAAACTGTTTGAACTGTTTTTTGCCCCCTTGCGATTTTTGTCTTGCTAATTCTTCCCTTTTCGTGTATGTTTCACTTAAAATGTACTAAAGGAGAAGTTATGAACTACCGATATATAAAATGGGGAGTTATGTTATGGGTTGTTCTCCTCGCTTCTTCCTCCCTATCCGCCCAGGAGTATGTGATCGGCCAGGATGATGTTCTCTCCATCCAGTTTTGGCAACAGCCAACCCTGAACACACAGGTTAAGATAGGACAGGATGGCAAGATAGCCCTTCCCATAATAGGTTCCATCACCGCTGCTGGTCTTACACCTACTCAATTGGGTAAGAAGATAGTGGAGAAGATCTCCATTTACAACAAGGGGATAACCCAGGCCACGGTGGTGGTCACCCAATATGGGAGCAAAAAGATATATCTCACCGGGCAGGTTCTTGCTCCGGGGAAGTATACCTTTGAGGCCATCCCCAACCTTTGGAAGGCCATCTTGGAGGCGGGGGGGCCAACCCAAACGGCCATCTTGAGTGGGGTGACTATTATCAGGGGGGAAGGGGAGAAACCGATTGTCGTTGATCTCACCAAGTTTTTGGAGACGGGCGACTCATCGTTGCTTCCTGCTCTCAGGTCCGGGGACACGGTATATATACCAGGGCTCTCCACGGGAAGGGGATCCACCGAACTGGGGGGTAAAAGGGTTTACCTCTATGGCGAGGTGGCCAGGCCCGGGGCCTACGCCAGCGAAAAGAATTTGAGCCTGTTGGCCGCTATTGTGATGGCCGGAGGGCCTACACCTGAGGCCAAGTTGCGCGAAGTGACCATAATCAGTCAGGGGATTCCTTATTCCCGAGTAGCCAAGGTCAACCTTGAGGAATATCCCTCTGGTGTTCCCTCCCCCTTTCTCCTCAGGCCAGGGGACACGGTGTTTATCCCCCGGAGGTCTTCCTTCTGGGGTGGATTTTGGGGGACAACCAGAGATGTGATCGGGATTCTGGGCACCCTCAGTGGCATCTATCTCCTGGTGGATAGGCTCTCCAGGTGAGGTCTAAAAAGTTAATTTTTGGGGACAGGATATACAGGATTGCCTGGATAAGGAAATCCTGTAAATTTGATCTATCCTTCGTGGGTCTCATCCCAACTCGCCGGATGGTTCCTGGATGGTTTCTGTTGTAGGGATAGGGCTTTAGCCCTGTCCGAAGAAAGTTTACAGACCTGAAGGTCTATCCCTACAAGCTGATTTACGAGCTACGAGTGATAAAATCCTGTAAATCCCGTTAATCCTGTCAAAAAGGAATTTGCTGTATTAGGGATATGCAGTCAGAACAAGGGATAAAAGTAGATATTAGGGAATACTGGCAGATATTTGTGAGGAAGAAACATCTTTTCCTCTTGCCTTTGGTAGGCATCTTGGTAGTTGTCTTCTTGGGGAGTTATAAGATATCCTCGGTTTACGAGTCCTCCACCACCATTATGGTGGGGGAAAGGCGAATTGTCGGCCGCCAAGTGGAAAGGGTTGTTCCAGGAGCAGGGGATAGGGAGAGGATACAGACCTTGAGAAGGCAGGTGATGAGTAGAGAGTACCTGGAGAGACTCATTAGGAAGTTGAAACTGGACAAGGACCCAAAACTCAGGGAAGGGGCAGCGAAGGTAAAAGCTAAGCACCCTGAGCTAAAGGCCGATGAAATTGTTACCAGGATGTTGCTGGGATCTTTGAAAAAGGCCATAACTGTGCGCACTATGAGAGGAGATATTTTGGAGATCAAAGCTAAATCGAATACTCCCGAGGGGGCATATCTTATGGCCAAAACTCTGAGCGAGGTCTTCATTCAGGAGACCCTGAAGGGGGAACTGGGAGGGGTGAGGGGGGCTCTGAATTTCAGTAAGGAGCAATTGGAGATCTATCAGACTAAGCTGAAGGAATCAGAGGAGAAACTGCGCCGGTTTAAGGAAAAAACCTTAAAGAGCCGGATTCAGGACTATTCGGTCACCTCCGCCAACTTGGCCCAGATAAACTCTATGATCTCCTCTACCGAGATGGAATTGAAGGATGCAGAGGACCACTCGAATTTTCTCAAATCAAAGCTAACTAGTGAGGACCTTTTCAGCCTTAGCCATCGCTCCTCTCCTGAACTTATCCAATTGGAAGGTGAACTAAGGAAGGCAATAGATCGGTTGCCAGGATTCTTAGGAAAGTATTCCTGGATGGATGCCAGGGTAATGAAACTGAACCAGCTTATCGCTGACATCAGGGATAAAATTGAGCAACAGATCAAAAAGGAGACTTCTTCTCCCTCCTTAATTAAAGCTGAAATAACCAAGGAGAATATAGAATTCCTAAAGAGAAGGAAGGAGAACTTGGTAAACTTCATTGGGGAGTATACAAAGAGCTTGACCAAAGGACCTGCTCAGGAGCTAACTCTATCCAGGCTTCAGGATGAGGTTGAAGCCAACAGAAGGCTTTACAATATGTTCTTAGAGCAATCCCAGGGATCCCAGATCGAGGAATCCTTGAAGAGGGCTGAGGCGGAATATCGGTTTAAGATACTGGAGCCAGCCACTAAGCCGTTAAAGCCAGTTAAACCTAATCGAAAGAAACTTCTCTTCTTGGGCTTTATCCTTGGCTCTATGGCGGGTTTTGGTTTGGTATTTTTAAGCGAGTATATGGATCATTCCTTTAAAAGGGTTGAGGATGTGGAGAGCTTTTTAGGGGTTTCGGTTTTGGGCACAATCCCCTGGATGGAGATTCCTCATAGGCTGAAGCAAAAGGAGAAGCTCATCGGGTTGAAGGTTCTCGTTATTTTAGTTCTCTTCTTCATCCTCTGCTATCTCACATTTCTTAAGGGGAGGGGTTAATGGCCACCACCGATATATCGGTCAGAGGGATCGGTCCCCCTGAGGGAAAGCTATGCGTTATTGAAGTGCGGGGGGTGCTCGATGCAGAATCGGCTGATGATTTAGAGAAGGCTTTAACTACCATAGTAGAAAAAGGGTTATGGCGGGTGATTGTGGACCTCTCCGGGGTGAATTATATAAGTAGTGCTGGGTGGGGGATATTCACTGGTCAGATAAAGGAGGTGCGGGGGCGCGGTGGGGACATCAAGCTGGCTGCGATGCAGCCTGGGGTGCGGGAGGTATTCGAACTATTGGAGCTCGATTATTTCATCCAATCTTTTGATACCGTAGATGAAGCCCAGGAGAGATTTCTGCGAAGATTGGGGATTCCCATAGCTCAGCCGCCGGAAAGTGTAGTTCAAGAGGAACCTGAAAAAGAGGAGGTGATTGCGCCTCCCCCCCAAAGGGAAACTCAGCCCGAAAAGAGAATTCCGCCATTACCGGAGAAGGCTGTGCAGCCCCCAAAGGAGGCCCCAAAACCTTTGGAGGCAAGGCCCCCATCGATGAGAAGGGAACCCACCTTAGAGGAGAAAGTTGAGGAGATATTGCGGGAGAATCCGCGCTATGGTGTCTGGAAAGTAAAGAAAACCCTCAAATCCCCCAAGTATGGGCATACCAAAGTTAAGTTACGGCATCTCCACCTTTTAGTAAAATCCCTACGTCAAGAACTCTCTGAGGAGGCTGTATCTCCGCCCCCCAAAAAGGAACCTATCCCTCCTCAGGTCAAGCCTGCGGAGGGTGAGAAGGGGGTGGCAGTGGAGTGGGCCAAGTTAAAGGAGGAGAGGAAAAGGTTAGAGGAGGAGAAGAGGCTTATCCAGCAAGAGAGGGAAAGGTTGCAAGGGGAGTGGGAGAGGGTGAAGCGGGAGAGGATTGCCCTGATTAAAGCGCGGCGGGAAACTGGCTCTGGTGGCTCCAAGAGGATTCCTGCCTATTTTAACGAGATAGTGAGGATAGTTAGGCAACACCCTCAGTTTGGACCCAAGACTATTCAGCGGGAGTTAAACACCTCTCCTTATGGGTTTATAACTCTCAGTTGTTCCACTGTTTACCGGAGGCTACGCAGGGGAGGGTTGAATACCAAGGAGAAGAGGGTGCGGTTTGCCTCCCTGGGTGCAGAACAATGACCAATTATCAATTAAAAAGTCCATCACCACGGATAACCACGGACTAACACAGAAAAGTAGGAATCAGCATAAACCTCATTCTTAAATTTTAATTCTTAATTGCTCTGTTCCGTGAAATTCCGTGGTAGATCCTTGTTAATTGTTAATTGACCATTGGTCATTGATTAGTGTTTTTTGAAGTAACTCTGTGCAGTTCCGTGGTAAATGGTTTTTCCCTTGTTAATTGATTAGTTTAATAGGAGGAAGATGGCTAATTTCGGCTTCAGCAGTTCCATAAAGGTGAGGGACAAAGAGTATCTATTCCAAACCTCGAATAATGCCTTTCAAAACAGGATAATATGCTCTCTCTTCGAGGGAGGCAACTTGATAAACTCCTTTGAGATCTCCTATGATCCTCAGGTATCTGATGAATCGCTTTTAGCTCTGGTCAAATCCATTCATGAGGAGAAGAGGGAGGAAGTCGAGTCTCTTCTCAAGCTCTCCGAGAAGCTTGTTGGATCCAATCAGGTAGATGCTAAGAACCGGGTGGGCTTAGCCTTTTTGGAAAAGGGTATGTATGAGGAGGCCATTGCCGAATTTGGGGAAGCCATAAAAGCAAATCCTAACCTCTCTAAGGTTTATGACAACTTGGGCAAGGCCCATTTGGCCGTGGGCAGAACTGGGGAGGCCATCCGGGCCTTTCAGAAAGCCTTGGGTATCGATTCCAATTATGCCGATTATTACAACGATTTAGGCTCGGCCTACCTACAGAGCCAAAAATGTAAGCTTGCCACTGATGGCTTTCGGAGGGCGATAGAGATAAACCCTTATTATGGTGAGGCCTATTACAATTTGGGGTTGGCCCTGATTCTCAACGGCATAGTAAAGGAGGATTACTCCTTGGCGACCAACCTGAAGGAAAGGGCTGTGGAGGCCCTGGAAAAGGCGGCTACGGTAAACCCCAACTACCGCAGTGAAGGTTTTGAAAAGGGGATGGCCCATCTTAGTGAGGATGAGCTGGAGGATGCTTGGAAAGAGTTTAATCAAGCCAAAGCCGAGGAGAATCTCCCCCAGGCGGAGGCCCTTTCCCTCGATTTCTATCTGCGATTTCTGCATAGGGAAGATGAGATAGATGACACCACAATGAGGCAGTATATACAGAGCTTAGAAGATTTTGCCAAGAAGAATCCCCACTTTGCCGATATTCACAATGACTTGGGGATAGCCTATACCGTCCTTTGCAAATATATAAACGAAAAGGCAATACAACACTTCCGGGAGGCGATTAAGATAAATCCCCATTACGAAAGGGCCCAAAGAAATCTGAAATTGGCGGAGAACGATAGCAAGGGTTTCCACCTCCTCCTCAAGGTCTTTATGAAATAAAGATCAAGTTATAATGAACAGTTATCAATGATCAATGACAATGATCAATTAAAAGCCGTTGCCTTTCATTTTTATCTTGTTAATTGACTATTGCCAATTGGTTCTTGAAGTAGTTCCGTGTAATTCCGTGCGATTCCGTGGTAAATCTTTTCTTACTTCCACTGAGGTAAAATGAACAATAACATACTCTCTTTTTACGACGAAGAATCTCCTGGTCCCACAGAGTTCAGGAGGCTCTACTCTCGGATCAGAGGTCTGCCCTCCCAGGGGGAAATGAAGAATTTCCTTATCACCAGTCCTTCTGTGGGGGAGGGGAAAAGCACCCTGGCCGCCTTTCTGGCCATTGCCATCTCCAAATACAGGGAGACCAAGACCCTTTTGGTGGACAGTGATCTTCGCAGGCCAATTCAACACAATCTCTTTGGCTTAAAACGGGAGGGTGGTTTGGCCGAGGTTCTTACCAAAAGGGTTCCCCTGAAAACTTGTTTCAAACCTACCTCCTTGCCAAACCTGCAGGTTCTCACCAGTGGCTTCTTAGACGGAAGTCCGGTGGAGCTTTTCAACTCCAACCTAATAAAGGAGGTCTTTGCTGAACTCAAGTTCTATTTCCAGACCATAGTTGTTGACTGTGCTCCGGTTATACCGGTGAGCGACCCATTGATTTTGAGCTCTGAGATGGATGGGGTCCTCTTGGTGATAGAGGCGGGGAAGACCCAAAAAGAAGTGGTTAAAAGGGCTGTTGACCTGCTCAAGGAAGGGGGGGGGAACCTCATTGGAGTGGTAATGAATAACGCAAAGAAGGTTCTCCCTTACTATTATGACTACAAGTATTACGGCTATAAATATTACAAAAAACCGCAGCCAGGAATCAAAAAACCTGAAGGGGAGAATCTAAAGACAGGGTAAATAAGAACCCCGTTCATCCTGTCAGATCCTATTTTACCGCACTTTAGTGCGGGCCTTCTTATTGAGGGCTAATGTTTTTGACAACTTGATCGGGTAATGACCCAGTGAACTCCCCCACCCAGAGCGCGGGGCATCCAAGAATGTCTCCTCCCCCTTGATGGGGGAGGACTAAGGAGAGGGTGAAGATTTCTACCCAGCTTTAGCCCGTAGTTTAAAAGCCTATCCTTAGCGCATATAGTAACTTCCTCCGGCCTCTACTTCTTGATTACCCGATTAATAAATCAAAGACCATTAGGCCCTTCTATGGGACTAAAAGCCCCGTTGGAAAGCATTGTAGGGACAGGTCTCAAGTCCTGTCCGAAAAGGTGAAGGAGAAGGATGGAGAATCCATTTAGATATGGGGAAGTGGTAGGAGGGGAATACTTTGCAGACAGAAAGGATGAAGTTGATGGATTAGTAAGAGACTTGAGTCGGGAGCAGAATGTCATTCTCTTCTCCCCCAGGAGGTATGGTAAAACATCCCTTATCTTCAAGGTAATGGAGATATTACGAAGCAAAGGGGTTGTTTGTATCTATATTGACCTCTACAGGGTTACCTCGTTGGAAGAGTTTATCACCGTCTATGCCCAGGCAATTGGCAGTTCCCTATCAGGGAAGGTCAAGGAGCTAAGCCGAAAACTGAGTGCCCTTCTCCCCAGATTAATACCTAAGATCGTCTTTAAGGGAGGAAATCTCATTGAATTTGAGTTTTCCTTTGATAGGTTGGGGGATAAGGAATCGATTTTAGATGACCTTCTGGAAGCTGCTCAGAGATATTCTACCAAGTATAAGAGGAAAATGGCGGTTATCCTTGATGAGTTCCAGGAGATTTCCTTGTGGGACAAAGGTGAACTGGAGAGGGAACTGCGCTCCCATTTTCAACTGCATCCCGATGTGGCCTATGTCTTTATGGGCAGCAAGAAGCACCTGATGCTGGATATCTTTGCGAACAAAAATAGACCATTTTATAGATTTGGCCAGCACATTCCTTTGGGAAAGATTCCCTCCGAAGAATTTTCCATTTTCATCAAACATTGGTTTGAAAAGGGAGGATATACGATATTCCCTGAGGTCATAGACCTGATCTTGCAAAGCACGGAGAATCATCCCTACTTCACCCAGTTGTTTTGCAACATACTCTGGGATAAAGAGGCAGATAGCAAAAAAATCACCCCTTTACAGGTGAAGAACTCACTGGGGGATATCTTGAAGAGGGAAACTTATGCCTACAATGAGATATGGGACAGGCTCTCCATAAAATCCAGAAAGCTTTTGGAAGCCCTTACCCTGGAACCTCAAGCGAGGCTTTATTCAGCGGATTTTATCAGTGAGCATAACCTCGGTGCTATATCTACCTTGCGGAGGATTGTCGAGCGGTTGGAGAAGGATGAGATTATTGAAAAGGAAAACAACAACTATATTTTTACCGATATATTCTTTAAAAACTGGATAAAAGAAAACATCTTGTGATAACTTATTCCCATTTTTTAGACGGGATTGACAGGATGATCAGGATAAGTAGACCCCCCCACCCCCCAGGGGTATCCAAAACAGTTTCCTCCCCCTTAATGGGGGAGGACTAAGGAGAGGGTGAAGACTTTGGAGGACTCGGCTATTCAGCAGTAGCGAAGGTGGTAGAGAGGTTTGCTAGACAGATGAGAGAGGATCAGAAAATGAGAGGAGAGGATTGAAAAAATCGCTGGGCAAATATCTAATGTCAAGAGCAGACCCTGAGACTTCTTGCGGTTTACGAGCCACGAGCGACGATGATTTTATCTGCGGTTACCAAGTATTTTGGGTTGATTTTTGGGTTATTTCGGTGTCCTTCGGTGTTCATTTGGAGAAAGCAAGAGCCCTGTAAATTCCCTTATGCCGAAAAGGATACACATTATTAACAATGAGAGACATTGATAGAGAAACAATAAAAAAATGGGTCTATATTTGGGAAAAAGCAAGCTCTTCCTTGCAAGAAATAAAATTATATGAACTTCGATCTGACAATTATTATCAAAAGAATCGACTATTATTGAACGAGATGTTACGATATGCGTTTGAAAATAGAACTGTTAGGTTTAGTAGTGGCTTAATAGAACAGCAACAAATTTTTATGAAATTTAAAAGAAAAAATTAGAATAATAAAATATGAATGAAAACAAGAAATTTGAAAAGATTAACCCATTATTTCAGGCAGGATTGGAATTTCAAAATACATTTGAAGAACGAAGATGGCCATTTTGTTTTATTGGTGGCCTGGCAGTTATTCGCTGGGGCGAAATACGAATGACCCAAGATATCGATCTCTGTTTATTATGTGGATTTGGGAATGAAGAACAATACATAAAAATACTTTTAGGCCTATATAAATCGAGAATACCGGATGCACACAATTTTGCACTGAAAAATAGAGTATTGTTATTATATGCTTCGAATGGAGTTTCTGTGGATATTTCACTTTCTGGTTTACCCTTTGAAGAAGAGATGATAAAGCGAGCCACGCCGTTTACATTTCATCCGAATTGTTCTTTAATTACTTGTTCTGCTGAAGATCTTATTATTCTTAAAGCATTTGCAGATCGAACAAGAGATTGGATGGATGTTGAAAGTGTAATACTACGCCAAGGGGGAAAACTTAATACAAATTATATTATTGATCAGCTATTTCCATTATGTGAATTAAAAGAAAAACCAGAAATAATAAATAAACTAAAAAATCTTTTCAAGACAAGTCTTATATAATAGTTATGTTATCGTTCTATCCTGCTTCATAAGGTAAGATCTTAAGGTTTGTTTCAAGTTTTGTGTTGAAACCCAATTCCCTTGCCTTTAAATGCGAAGCACGAAATACGAAGTTCGAAACAATATCGAAGTTCAACTATGCAAAACGGTCTGAGGCAAACTTAGATATGGCAAATGGTTCTTAGTTTAGAGAATTTGGTCATTGGGGTTTGTTTCGGATTTCGTCATTCGGATTTAGGATTTCCTTACTTGCCTCCCGGCTTGATGGTTTGCCCCCCCGAGCCGAGAAGGTGAAGCTTCGCTGGGTGTTTTAAAAATAGCGTATGCAGCGGGCGGAAGGGCAGTTTTTGAAATCAGTCACGTCCGTTGCAGCGCATAAAGTTTTTAAATAATTGAATGTCAGTGCGCCGTCGCCCTTCCGCCGCTGATACGCAGACCGTTATCCTGCCAGAAAAGCCTCGCCGGAGGCGGCGAAGTTTATAGACTTAACTCTATGAATTTGATTAAGAGAATAGGGGAGGGCAAAAAGACAAGCCACACTGTTTCGTAAACCATTGGTTAACGGAAAATCTTAACGAAAGGGTTTACGAATCAAACTCTCTACAGCAAACCCTAAACCACGGACAAACAGGGGAAAACAGGAATCAGCATAAACCTCATTTTTAATTCTTAATTCTCAATTTATAATTGCCTCTTTCGGTGTGATTCCGTGAAATTCCGTGGTGATTATTCGGCTTTTCTGGTTACTTCTGTCATTAGTGTTCTAAAGAATCTCCGCAAGTCTGCGTTCACCCCGTGAAATACGAAAGTATATTTAACAGGGTGAATCTGCGGTTTCGAGATATCTTGGGCTAACTTTTCGGTGTCCTTCGGTGTTTTCTTGGGGAAATTATAAATCCTGTTATCCTGTCGGAGATGTTTCGCCGCAGGGGGCTAAGTTCAAACCCAGGAGATTGAACATCCAGATGGAGAAAAGGTTGGAGGCCTAATGTCTAAATACTTGGTGACTGGAGGGGGAGGTTTCATCGGTTCAAATATTGTGGGTGAGTTGTTACAGAGGGGGGAAGAAGTAAGGATACTGGACAATTTCTCCACGGGCAGAAGGGAGAATATTGCCGAGTTCTCTGGCAAAATAGAGGTCATAGAAGGGGATATTAGGGATCTAAAAACTGTAGAGGAGGCGGTAGATGGAGCCGATTTCGTTCTCCATCAGGCTGCCTTACCTTCTGTTCAAAGGTCAATATTAAATCCCCTTACTACCAATGAGGTGAATATTACTGGAACCTTAAATCTTCTTTTAGCATCTAAAGAAGCGAATGTGAAGAGGCTTGTTTACGCCTCTTCTTCTTCAGTCTATGGAGACTCTGCCGATCTTCCCAAATCCGAGGATATGTCTCCTCATCCCCTTTCCCCTTATGCTATAAGCAAATTGGCAGGAGAAAGGTATTGTCAGGCCTTCTATGATCTCTATGGATTGGAGACGGTATGTTTAAGGTATTTTAATGTTTTTGGCCCCAAGCAGGATCCCTTGTCCGAATACTCGGCGGTGATACCCAAGTTCATAAAGGCACTGGCACAAGGGAAACCTCCAGAAATCTATGGAGACGGAGAGCAGACCAGGGATTTTACCTATGTTCATAATGTAGTGGTCGCCAACATCTTGGCCTCCTCAGTTGAGGGAGTTGCCGGAGGAGTGATAAATATTGCCTGTGGGGAAAGATTCTCCTTAAACCAGATGCTAAGATATTTGCAGGGGGTATTTGACTCAGCCATTGATCCGATCTATTCCGCGCCCCGCCTTGGTGAGGTGAGGGATTCATTGGCGGACATCTCTAAGGCCAGGCAACTTTTGGGATATGAACCTCAAGTTTCCTTCTTTGAGGGATTAAAGAAAGCTGTCCATTGGTTTACTAACCGGAATAGCGGGTGAAGGATGGCCTCAATTGTGCTGTCGGGACTCCAAAACGGGGAGTGGAGGACACCTATTTTGCCACGGTCAGATCAGGGGATCTGATCGCTGAATTAACTGAAAGGAGGTCTTTTAGATGACTGTGAAAAGCAAAGCGGCCAGGGGAGATTTTGAATGGAGTCTTAGATATAGCTTGGAACTCCAAGAAAAGTATGAGGGGAAGTGGGTGGCCATTCTCGATGAGAAAGTTATTGGCGTAGGGGAGACAGCAGAGAAAGCCTATGAATCTGCAAGAGAGAAAAAACCGGATCGGAAACCTTTATTGACGCAAATTCCGACGAAGGAGTTATTAGTCCTATGAAATGTTTCCAATGGAGGACAGAGAATTCAAAGGTTTTTGGAACGATTGAAAGGCCAGTGGCTGAGATATGGGTTCAAGATAAGGATGGTGAATGGCAAAATACCGTTGTGTATGTTGATTCGGGCGCTGATGTTACTATTCTCCCGAGAAGCTTTGCTCACATACTTGGGATAGATATTGAAAGCGGACAATATGCGATTTTCGGAGGGATCGGTGCTGGGAGGATCGAAACTTACATTCATAAGGTTAAGATGAAAATAGGCAACTATGTCTCTGAAGTAGATGTCGCTTTTGCTGTAACTAATCTTGTGCCAAGTTTGCTCGGTAGGCGAGATCTATTCAAAACTTACGAAATTCAGTTCAAGAATATGACCGAACAAACATGCTTTATTAAAACGAGGCCTATGAAGTAACTGGCCGGTGATAATATTATTCCTTAGAGATTATAGACATAAGTAATCTGTCCTTTCAGTGGTTATACAAGGGCAATTATAGCCCTTCGAATGCTGATTGGATCTTATATCTAAGTTTCAAATGTGCCGTCAGGGCTTCTGCCCTGACGAGAGATAAATCATAACAAATCAGCGTTATCTGCGTCCAAATCAAAGGGTTTACTAATCAAAATAGCCAATGAAGAATGCCCTAACCATAAATTTAGAGGATTGGTTTCAGGCCTCTGTATTTGATGAGGTGATAAAGTATAGGGAGTGGAAAAATTATGAATCGAGGATTGAATCCACCACTCAGAGGCTCCTGGTGTTACTAAGTGAGAGGGGTGCCAAGGCTACTTTTTTCGTTCTGGGCTGGATCGCCAGAAAATTCCCTGAATTGATTAAGGAAATCAAAAGTCAGGGAAATGAGATAGCATCTTTTGGTTACAACCATAAGCCAATTAATAAACTGACAGAGAAAAAATTTTATAAGGATGTCGAAAGATCCCTCAATATATTGGAAAAAATCACCGGTGGGGAGATCTCTGGTTATCGGGCTCCCAACTTCTCCCTGATGGAAGATACCCTATGGGCCTACGAGAGTTTAGTTGACCTTGGGTTCAAGTATGATTCCAGCGTTTTTCCGGTAAAAAACAATAGTTATGGGTATCCGGAAGCGCCCAGGTTCCCTTATCTAATAGAGGCCAAAAAAGGTGGCCTACTCTGGGAAATCCCCTTGACTACCTATCTCATTATGAATAAGAATATCCCCATAGCAGGAGGGGGATACCTTAGGCTTTACCCCTATTGGTTCATAAAAAAGGGGATCAAGAAGGCCAACTCTCAGGGGAAACCGGCTATTGTCTATATCAGACCTTGGGAGTTAGATCCCCATCCTCCGAAGGTAAAAGTGAAATTTTTTTACAAGTTTAGGCATTATACGAACTTGGATATGATGGAAATTAAGATTAAAAAGCTGCTTAGGGATTTTGAATTTGCCCCGATAAGGGAAGTATTCAACATCTCTGAACGCCCCTGCACATCTATTTTGAAGGATTAAATAATTGATGAGGTGCCAGAAAAGAAATGCTGAGTCAAAGAGATGCCATTCGCGGTCATTTTGATAAAAACACTCTTAGATGGCGAAGGTTATACGAAATAGGAGACGATTTCCTATCATATAGCATTCAGGTTCGTCAAGAAAAAGTACTAAAAATGCTTGATGAAAGTCTAAAGAACAATGGTGCAAAGATATTGGATACAGGATGTGGAGCTGGCTTGACAATTTTAAGATTACTACAAAGAGGGCATTTTGTTTGTGGAACTGACTTATCTTATAATATGATAGAAGATGCGAAACGAATAATCAAAGAAAATGGCTATGAAAAATCCTGTAATTTACTAATCAGTGATGTTGAAAATCTCCCATTTTCCACTGGGTTTTTTGACGCCATTGTTTGTATGGGGGTCTTGCCATATCTAATTAGCGATGAAGAGGCAATAAGAGAAATATATCGTGTGCTTAAACCGAAAGGGATTGCTATAATTACCGTAAGAAATAAACGGAAAATTTCAGAATTGCTTGATATTCCAGTAATGTTTAAGGCCATCAAGGGGAAGATTGCTCGCAAATTAGTTACTTCCAAAGAACGCGGTTCTCCGCAATCGATAGAATCGTTTGTACATCGTGCATACATCCCTTGGAAGTTCAATAAAACCTTAGTAAAACATGGTTTTCAGGTACAAGAGTATGCAAGTGTAGGGTTTGGACCAATTACCTTCAATCGCAAAGAATTTTTTTCTACTGGGACTTCTATAAAAATTAGCAGCAAGTTGGAAGATATATCAACTCTTCGTCATATTCGGTTGTTAAGGTTACTAGGACAACAATACGTAGTTAAGGTGCAAAAGTGTTAAAAACAGAGACACCTTTTGCTGACGATCAGAACTATTAAGAAAAGGTGGTGAGTAAGATGTCCAACAAAAAGCCCACAGCGGTAGTTTTGGGGATGACTTTAGCTGGGTTGGGAGTTGTTAGAAGTTTAGGGAGAGAAAAAATCCCTCTTATCGGTCTTGCTTCAAATGTTTGGGAGGAAGGATTTTCATCCAGGTTTTGTAAGGAGGTCTTGAATTTTAAGCTTTCCAACCATGAATTGGATTCGTTGAACTTTCTACAAAACTTGGGAAAGCGTTTAGAGCCTAAACCTGCTCTATTTCCCACTGGAGATGTAAATCTGCTTTTAGTTTCCAGAAATCGGCGAATGCTAGAGAAATATTTTTATCTTACATTGCCTTCTCAAGATATCGTGGAAAATATTGTAGATAAGCGACGATTCTATAACTTAGCGTTAAAATACAATTTTCCAGTACCTAAGACGTATGTGCCTAATAATTTATCAGAAGTAGAGTCATTAGGAAAGAAAATAGGTTATCCCTGCATCATTAAACCTATTTATTCGCATGATAGAGAGAAAAGGGCTGTGGAAGGCATTTTTGGATATAAAAAAGCTGTGATGGTTACCTCATTCTCTGAACTTATGGAGAAATACAGCCAAATCTCATCAGTTAATTCTGAAATGATGATCCAAGAATTTATAGAAGGAGGAGATGACCAGCTATACTCTTTTCACACATATCTAAATGCTAAATCACAACCACTTGCTATCTTTATTGGGCGAAAGCTAAGAACATTCCCACCTCAATTTGGTATGGGTTGTTTTGTTGAGAGTGTTTATGAACCCGTAGTTACAAAAATCGGAGTCGATTTACTCCAAAAAATCGGTTATAACGGAATCGCAGTTATCAACTTCAAGAGAGACCCCAATGATGGTCAATTCAAAATACTGGAGATTAACGGACGTTTTAGTCTTTGGAATAGTCTTGACGCGTGTTGCGGGGTAAATCTACCTCTAATTGCATACCGAGATATTTTAGGTGAGCCCATCCCAAAAGTAACTTATTATAAAACCGGTGTGAGGTGGCTGTCGCTTGAAATGGACCTCAAGGCATTTCGGGGTTACAAAGCAAGGCATGAATTGTCTACATATAAATGGTTAAAGTCTTTGATTGGTAAAAATACTTATGCGTTATTTGCTTGGGACGATCCACTCCCGTTTCTGCATAGAATTATTTACCTCATGAGGATATTAGTGAAGAAATGCTTAAGGTGGATTCTACGCAAATGATTTGTTTTTACTCTGGTTCTATTGCACAATAAGGTGGCGTAGTCAAAATTGTTGCTAGTCAGTTTTTTGAAAGCCAGAATCTTTAGATAAATCAACGCCTTCTGTGGTATAGTGGTATAAATAAGGCGTTATCGCTTACCACAGGAGGCCAGAATTAATAAGTCAAGGGAACGGTTGCAGTATTCAAATTGCTATGAACTCGATAATAGACCTTATGATTCCTTCCACGATGCCTGTCAGGCAAATCTAAATAGTATAAATTTAATACGTTTACAGCCTCTCGTAAAAGGAACAGATGCAAGAACGATAAAAAAACCACTTCGGTTAGCTAAGGTGGACACCCAAAATATCAACTGGATCGGATTCAGTCAGAGGCCCTTTAGCAACAATTTTGACTACGCCACCCAATAATCCCAAGATTAACAGGCGGATTACCTTTTTGATTCTTGGAACCATTCAGTAGGCCCAGAAGGTGAGGGTTTTGTGCTGAAACGATCAGAATAAAGGTCGGTATTACCCTTGTCAACAGTTTCCTATATTCTGATAGCATTTTGTTCTTGGATGAGGCTGTTTAAAAATTGCCTCTGAATTTGAGTTAACTGTTTAATTTCAAAGAAGTTCTTTGAAAAAAATCTACTTTTTCCTCTAAAAAAGGTTGACTTTGATGAAAATCTGATTATATTATTGC